>Ga0326727_10017559_pt1 | contig 14816 bp, 11 predicted proteins | sample MB2enrmetagenome_FD_207643 | JGI IMG/M metagenome (GOLD analysis project Ga0326727, IMG submission 207643) | Lab enriched peat soil microbial communities from McLean, Ithaca, NY, United States - MB29MY | ecosystem: Environmental > Terrestrial > Soil > Wetlands > Peat | place: USA: New York... | reverse complement strand
AAAAATGGAGCGGAGTTGTGCAAAGACATTCGGCGAAAACTCAGCCGATATTGCCGCCGATGTTAGGCGAATTCCTGTCCGTGGAAATCCAGGCTAGTAGGGAAATGGGGCTACAGTAAACTGCGCGAAATGCCGCAAGACGATCTTGCGATTCGAGCAGCCAGGCCTGGTCTATCGTCTTCTGTTCGGCAGGGTCAAGGCTGCTCCAGAGCGCGTCAATAATCTGCGCCCGCTCCAATGGAGGGAGCTTCAAAGCTTCGTTCGTGAGAGTCGCGCTATCCATGCCGTCACACCGCGCCTCCGCCTCCGGAATGCAAGTCTTTGCTCATCCAACAAGTTTGGATTACCATGCCTTTGGCGTGGCGCTGGCGGAGCGCGGAATTCCCCGACAATACGGAGTCTCCGAGGCGCAGGAAGACCTCGCTCATGCTCGCCGACAGTAATACCTCGCCGATTTCAAACCGTGTATTCGCTGTTGTCTGGCCACCGGGCTTCCTCCTTCAGACTCCAGCAGGCACAAGGTTTCGCCTCTGACCGCTTCGCGGCTCCGACGACGTTGCGGCGACTTGCGCCAGGCGTTTGCGAAATCGCGCGTGGCGAATCCTCGTCAGTTCCACCATCGGCCGCCATACCGCGTGGACCAACCGGTGTTTGATCAAAAAATACCACAACCGGTTGGACCGCTTGTACAGGTAAGCCGACCCCAGGTAGGCCGGCCAGGCGGACAGGTCCGCCGGCCGTCTGCGCCAAATCGAGGCGTGGGAAAACAGCCGGCGATATGCCCAATCGTAACCCAGCAGCAACTCCTCTTCCGTCATTTGCTTGGGGCGGAAAACGACGTGTGACGTGTCGTATTTCTCCCAATCCCGATGCAGCAACCGGCCCTGGCTCTCCAGTTGCCGGAACAGCGGCGTGCCAGGATAGGGTGTCAGGATGTGAAACGTCGCGCATTCCATCCGGACCGATTCAATCCATTGCGACGTTGTCGCAAAGACGTCCCTGCGGTCGCCATCAAACCCGAAGACAAAACTCCCGTTTACCTGAATGCCGTTGTCGTGGAGAATCCGCACCCGTCGCGCATAGTCTTCGACCAGCGGCGTCCGCTTCTTTGCCGCGGCGAGGTTCTGGTCCGAAAGCGATTCAAACCCGATGAACACGCCCGTGCAACCCGCCAAAGCCATTTCGCGCACCAGGCTCGCGTCGTCGGTCACGTCGAGCGTGACGGCGGCGCTCCAGATCTTATCCAGCGGCCGCAGCGCCTGGCATAACGCGCGAAGGTACTCCGGTCTGGAGCCTAGATTGTTGTCAATAAAAACCCCGTATGGCTCCCCGTTGGCCTCAAACTGCCGGCGGATATCCTCCGGCTCCCTCACCCGGTAGGGCATCCGCAATCCATCGGTCGCCAGATAACAGAATCCGCATCGGTTGTGGCAGCCCCGCGTGGCGATCAGGCTCGTTGTCGTCAGAAAACTTTGCCGAGGCACAAGGTCGCGGCGCGGCGCCGGGTCGAGGTCATAGGCGCGCTCGTAAGTCGCGGTGTATTGGGACCGAAGCCGCCCCAGGCCGGCATCGCGCAAAATTTCCGGCCACAACTGGACCCCCTCGCCGACCGCCAACGCATCCGCGTAAGGCGCGCATTCCTCCGGACACGAGAGCACGTGCAATCCGCCGAGGATTACCTTGCACCCGTGGGCGCGATACCACCCTGCCAGCGCGAAAGCGCGTTTGGCGAACGCCAGATGCACCGAGATTCCGACCACTTCCGGCAACGGCTCTGAGGGCGGCGGGCCTTGAAGAAGGTTTTCATCCCAGTATCGGACTTGCCAATCCTTCGGCGTCGCCCCCGCAACCGAGGTCAGCGCCAGCGTCGGGGTGAGAACATGTTTGCCGAAGCTCGAATAGGGCGACTTCGCATAAAACGGATTGATAAGCAAAGCCAGCCGGCGTTGAATTCGAGCGCCGGGATTCATCGCCGGAAGCCGCGGCGGTTCCACCATCTCGCGCGGCAGCCAGAGTGGCGGTCGCGGCTGGTGGAAAGGATCCTCGGGGACGTTTCCCAGAAAGGCAGCGTATGGATTCATGGCTTATCCGTGTTGCGGGGTGCCTGATTGTGGCGATCACTTTGTATCACAAAGTAAAAGACCTCTCTCGTCCGGTTACGTTCAAATAATTCCTATTTTGTATTACAAAGTAAACGCAAGCCGCCCGCCCGAGCCGTCGCCAAGCCGCCAAATCGTCCACCCAACCCGATCAAGCCCTCCGTCGCCATCACGCCCGGCAATCAAACCGGGCAAATCTGAACGCTTGCACCCCAGGGGCATGGCGGAGCACACTGCTTCGCAAGGCAACCTATGATGCCCCTTTATTCATTTAATTTCCTGGTGCTGGTCGCCTTCGCTATTTTCTTTTATCGCGCCGGCGAATTCGAGAATTGTCCAGGGGTATTATGGGCGGCGGTATCGGTAGTGATCTCACTTTTGACTTGGCAATGGCTCCGGTGGGGTCCACTGGGCATGATTCTTTGCCAGATTGGCCTGTTTGTCGGCATCGGTGTTTTCCGGGTTGTTCGCAAGCCTTGAAGTATAACGTTGAACCCATCGGAGGAATATATGAGCGTCTGGCAAAACCTGAAAACAGCGACGAAGTCTTCCAAGGATAAATGGATCGGAGGCGTCTGTGGAGGATTAGGCGCGGCGACACCGGTGCCTTCCTGGATGTGGAGGGCTGTTTTCGTCTTCTGTTTGTTAGCTTACGGGTTTGGGTTATTACTATATGTGGTGTTGTGGATTTGTATGCCCAATGACAAAACGCAGTCCGAATAAGGCGCTGAGCCGGACTTTTCGAGATCACCATCTCTCCACGCGATAAAAGCGTTGCGAATTAGTGGCCGACGGATCCGTAAGAAGCAGCGCCCCGCCATTTCCCGCCTGCAACGGCAACGACGTCCAATTGCTGTCCGAGAGAGAGTTTATGTACTGCAAAACATAAAGCTTGCCGCTCTGCGATGGCAGATCGAGCGAAAAGGCATTTGTATTGACGTCCGGACTTGTCAATAGTGCTTGTGCATTTGGCGGGCCGCTGCCGATCAGCGCCATGCTTGCATACAGTCCAGCCCCTATCGCTATCACGTTGGTCAATCCGGCCGGCACGTTTGTCTGACCGAAGTCATTGAGTCCCCATGCCACCACTGTTCCGTCCGCCTTCAGCGCAAGGCTGTGATAACCGCCCGCGGCAATGGCAACGACATCGCTTAAGCCGGGTGGAACGTTGGTTTGGCCGTTGGCATTCAACCCCCACCCCACAACCGTGCCGTCGCTTTTCAAGGCCAGGCTGTGATAGTTGCCGGCGGCGACGGCGATGACATTGCTCAAGCCTTGTGGCACGCTTGCTTCGCCATAAGAATTGTTTCCCCACGCAGTCACAATGCCGAGTGTGTTCACAGCCAAACCGTAGCCGGCGCCCGCCGCGACGGCAACGACGTTGCTCAAACCCGAAGGAGGGCCGTTGGGCGGAGAGTTGGTAACGATGCCGCTGGCGTTCAATGCCACAAAATAGTTTCCATCGGCGGAAATGGCGACAATGTTTGACAACCCCGCAACAGTCCCGGAGACAACCGATGGCCACTCAACGACAACCCCATTGGATCGCAATCCATAGCTTGGATCGGCGCAAACAATTCCAATCAAGTTGCTGGCTTGAGGCCCGCCACTCGCAAGGCTTTCCGGCCATGCCACAACAGTTCCATTGCTCTTCAGCGCCTCGCAGTTATAGCTTTCGCGGCTTCCCGAAATCGCAATAATGTCCGTCAAATTGGTCGTCAGATTGCTCTCGCTGGAATCACCGCCCCAAACGGCCACCTGCGAAAACACCAGCAACGCGTTGCTGCTGGCAAGGCTCCCGTAGGCATTGCTGACAATCACATTGTAAGTTCCAAAATCCGACGCTCTCACGTTCGTCAGCGCCAGTGTATTGCTGTTCACTCCGGCAATCGGCGCGCCATTGGTTTGCCATTGATAGCTAAACGGCCCGTTGCCGGAAGCCTGCACGCTAAACGCAGCCGGACCGTTCAGCCATGTGATTCGATTGGTTGGCTGCGCTTTGATCGACAGCGCCGTCACCGTCAGCGTGGCATTGGAGCTGACCGCTGTTCCGTAGTTGTTGCTGGCGGTGACTGAATACGTCCCCGCCTGGCTCGCCAGCACATTCGACAGCGTCAATGGATCCTCCGTCGCACCTGGCATATTCGTGCCGTCGAATTGCCACTGATAGGCCAGCGGTTGCTCCCCCGTCGCTGTCACGCTCAATGTCACCGTGGCTCCGGCAAACACGGATTGACTTTGCGGCTGACTCCAGAGGAGCGGCGTTGAAATCGTGAGCGCCGCCACCCCGCTTGTGACCGAACCGGCCGAATTGGTGACGATCACCGAGTAACTTCCCACGTCCAGCGGATCAACGTTGGTAATGGTTAGCATCTGCGAGGTTGACCCGGAAATATGATTGTCATTGGTCAGTTGCGTGCCGTTAAAAAACCACTGATAGCCAAAGGGCGGCGTCCCATCCATCGTCACCTCGAATGTCGCGTTGGAACCAAGCTCCACCGCCTCGTTTGAGGGTCCTTGGGTAAAAACCGGCGGGACCAAAATGACCAGATTGGCCACCATGCTCGTCGCCACGTTCGCCGCGTTGGACGCCACCAGTTCATAGCTGCCCGCGTCGTTCGTCAACAAATTGCTGATCGTCAGCGAGGACGTTGCCGCTCCGCTGATGCGTCCCCCGTCGTTCAATGCCGTATTGTTCAAAAACCATTGGAGCGCAATGGGCTGGCTGCCGTTGACTGCGGCGGAGAAAACCGCATTGCTTCCAAGGATGTTCGTCTGGCTTTGCGGCTGCTGCGCAATGCTCGGCGGAAGTATTATCGGCGTCAGCGTCACCACTATGCTCGTCGCCCCGCCGAGCGTATTCGTGACAATCAAATAGCATCTGTCCGTATCGGTAATCAGTATGTTTGAGATGCTCAAACTGGCGGTTGTTGATCCCGCGATGCGCCCGCCGTCGGAAACATTTGTTCCATTCAGAAACCACTGGTAGCTCAATGGCGCTTTGCCGGCCACAAATGTGCTGAACGTCGCCATTGTGTTGATTGCTACGAACAGGTTCGTCGGAGGCGCAAGTATCACCGGAGGTCCCCCAAACGGTGTAAGGTTTTGGAAAATAGACACGACGTTGCCGTTCAGATCGCACACGGCAATATCCGGGCGCCCGTCTCCATCAAAATCACAAACCACGATCCCTGCCGATCCCGCCGGGATACTCACCCCCGGCCCTAGCGAATTGGTCGTGAAACTGCCAGGCGCGCTGTTGTTCTGGAAAACCAACGAGCTTCCGCCCAGGCAGATGTCCGGTTTGCCATCGCCGTTCAAATCGCCGATGGCCATCGTCGAGGGGTTGACATTGGAAAAAACGACCATCGTTGCAAATGAATTCGTGGAAAGCGCCCCGGGCGATGCCACGTTGCGATAAACGGCCAGACCGCTGGCGCCGTCAATCAAATCCGCTTTGCCATCGCCATCCATATCGGCAGCCAGAACCGTGCTGCCCGTGCTTGGCGCAGGCAAATCCACCCGCGGTTCAAAAGAGTTGTTATCCAGGCTCCCCACGACGCTCACATTTCGAAATAGGGAAAGATATGGCGCGCCGTTATTCACCGCCGCAAGGTCCGGCTTGCCGTCGCCATCCAGGTCCGCAATCGCCACATCGTATGTTCCTCCAGGCGTAGAAAGATCGAAGTGCGGCGCAAACGAGTTGGAATCAATAATGCCCGGAGCGCCGATGTTGCGGAGAATGGAGATCATGCTCACCGCATGATTGGCAACAACGATCTCCGGCCTCCCGTCGCCGTCCAAATCCGCCGCCCGCACATTGATGGGTTCGCCGGCAACGCCGAATCCCACTCCCGGCGCAAATGAATTGGTCGTCAAGTCGCCCGGCACAGCCATGTTTTGATAAACCAGTATCTGCACGTGCCACCAATCGCACACCAGGATGTCTGGCTTCCCGTCCCCATCCAAATCGGCGACGGATATGTAATTTGGATCGCCCAGCGTCGGCTGCCCCGACACCATCGGGGGCAAATCGACCCGCGGTGCGAATGAAATGCTTCCCGGAGTGCTGGTATTGCGAAAGATCGAAATCGTATGGTCCCACACATTTCCGACCACGATATCAGGCCTGCCATCCCCATCCATGTCCGCTGCCGCGATTCCAAGCGGCCCGTTACCGCTGGGCAAATCCAGGCGCGGCCCGAATGTGTTGGAACTGATCGCCGAGCCATCCCCCACAAAGGTCGGAATAAATGATCAGTTTGCCCTTGCTGCCAGGCCGTTGATCGTGACCGTTATGGGCGCGTATGTCGCTCCTGAGGGAACACTTACCATCAGATTTGTCTCGGTGGCGCTCAGCACAGGCGCCGCCGTTGCGCCGAACCAAACCACATTTTCCGCCGGCGTCGGACTGAAGTTTGTCCCGGATATCGCGATCTTCGTTCCAATCACACCGGAAGTTGGGCTGACCGCCGTGATACTCGAGACGCCTGAAGCGAAACTCTGAAATGACACTATGCAGGACGCCACTGGCGCCAGCAAAAGGCGCTTGATTTTTAGACGGACCCGCATTTAGCAATCAATGACTGCGGCTCAATGAACACCGCTCAAGTTGTGCCCCTCCTGTCCCTCCATCAACCTGTTTTGCCGCCAGAATCCCCGATCACAGGGGATTCTGCGCGGACAGTTTCATGCCCGCCGAGTCTTCCTCGAACATGACAATGACCTGGCAAAACTGCGTTTTTTCACCCGGAACCACGTATGGATTGCCGTAGGGCTGATAGCCATCCTGCACAAACGAATTGACCTGTTTGTCCAATGCCTTGATGTCTGTGTCAACCGCGGTGAAGTATTCAAGGATTCTTCTGTTCATAACGTACTGCAGCCTTCAGATGAGTCACAATCTTACATGGGTGGCGCAGCATTGGCTCAAAGCGCATTCTTCCCTTCCGCTTTTGCCTTTGCCCACCGCGCCTTGGCGGCGGCGGCCATCTTCGCTCTGGCGGCGGCGCTGAATTTCCGGCGCTTCTTCGGGCCCGCCTCCACCTTCCCTGCCTTTACTTTTGCCCAGCGGGCCGCGGCGGCAATGCGAGCCCTTGCGGCAAAGGACATTTTTTTCCGGCCCCGGCGTTTTTGCGGCGTGCGGGACTCCTCGCCCGTGATGGCCTCGATTCGAGCCGTCAGGCCCTCGATTCTCTTTTTGATGGATACCAGTTTTCGCAGTTGCGCAACGGTCAGATTCTGAAGTGTTGTCATATATTCACGCAGCCTGCTTTGCAACCGGGGTCCATGTCAAGACAGAATCCAACGCATTGGAGGAAACTTACGTGCTTCATGCCGTCGCTGCTCGAAGTTAATTATCCCTCTCTCCGCGCTTGGCAATATTCCAGGATGCGATAGGATTTCACTTGCTTATGAAAAAATCTCTCGGCGCAAAAACCCTCGTGTATCCGACCCCCGTGTTCGTGGTGGGAACCTACGACCCAAACGGCAAGCCCAACGTGATGACTGCCTCGTGGGGCGGCATCTGCTGTTCCCGGCCTCCGTGTGTAGCCGTCTCATTGCGCAAAGCGACTTACACCTACGGCAACATCGTCGCGCGAAAAGCCTTCACGATCAGCATCCCCTCCGAAGCGCACGTTCGCGCGGCGGATCATTTTGGAATCGTGTCGGGCAGGGATGTGGACAAGTTCGCCGCGGCCAAGCTGACACCGGTACGGAGCGATCTCGTGGATGCTCCCTACGTGAAGGAGTTTCCGATGGTCCTCGAATGCAGGCTCGCGCACACGATTGGACTGGGGTTGCATACCCAGTTCGTAGGCGAAATCGTGGATGTAAAGGTTGACGAGGCCGCGCTGGGTGACGGCGGGGCGGCGGACATCAAAAAAGTCAATCCCCTGGTATTCACACCCGACACCCAGGCCTACTACGGCATTGGCAACTTCATTGCCAAAGCGTTCTCCGTTGGTGAGAAAATCTGAAAAAGCGCCACGGTCTTCATCGGAGACTCCCATAACGTCACGCTGGCGGAAAGGTTGGCTGAGAGTCGCATGAAACCCATCCCCTTCGCGCTCATTGCCTGGAGTTCGGTCGCCTTGTTGACCAACGCCGGCGCCCAACCGGCCGTGACGCCGGACTCGGCGGTGATGAATCTCGATGACCTGGGTGTGTACGCCGTCGGCTACGCGTACCGCGGGCAGCCCGAACAGCAGCTTCCCCTCGGTTGGTCGGGTCTGTTCGAAGATCGCACGGGTGTGGCTTGCGAACCGCTTGGCGCGCAGCATGGCGAGCGGGCCTTTCTATTGCACTGCCCCTGGCGCAACGGCACCGGCATCACTTTTCAGCAATTTGTTTTTGATATTCCCGCCCAGGCGGCGCGCGTTCTCTTGCGCGGCGCAACGGCGATGCGCTCCGAAAATGTGACCAATTCCGATGGAGTCACCTTCCGCCTCTACGCCAACGGCAACAAGCTCTTCGACTATCACCAGACCAACGACGCCTGGCGGCCGTTCGAGTTTGACTGCACCCCTCAGCGCGGTTCCAACCTGACCGTGCGCTTCGAGGTGGACCCGGGACCCAGGGACAATCCCTCCTTCGATTTCTCGCTTTGGGGAAAACGCGAATTGGTGCTCGAAGGATACACACCGCCCATTCTGACCCGTCCATCCCCTCCCCCGCTCGCGCTCTCGAACCTTTGGGCTGGCCAGGGCGCCGAAGTCGCTCCCCCGAGCGGGTTCTCCGGCAACTCCACCGTGAGCCTGTCCAATGACATCGCCTGCTTCCATTACACCGGCCCCGACGGCATCCTCGAATACCAATGGAGCCGCCCTCAGTCGGATCGCGACGGTCTCTTTGGCACGCTCATTCTCAAGGCACAGATGACCGGCGACGCACCCGTCAGCATCCCGCTGGCCGGCTCGGCGGCGCTTTCCTGGATTCAGGCTGCGTCCCCCGGCGCCAGCGGCTGGATTGAGACGAATATGGGCTGCACGCTCTGGCGGACATTCAAGGTCGGCTCTAACACCGCCACCGTGAGGATTACTGGACAGATGGCGGGCAAAACTCTGGCGCTGGCGGTAACGTGCGACCAACCTCAAATTACCGCCCTCGACATCGGCGCTTGGGGTCCGGTTCTGCGGCGTCGCCAGGTCGTTGTGCCCTATTACACTGGCACCGTCTATTACCTTTCTCGCGAGGGTCTTTTTGTCAACGCCCTCCTTGACTGGACCGCTTCATCCGCCACGTCGCACAACGGGATCAAAGCCAGCTACACCGCGATGACCGACGGGGCGCACGTCCCGCTGCAAGAGCGCGCCCTCTTCACGGCTGCGTGGCACCTGGCGGAAGTGCTGCCCAACCCGCCCAATCCGCCCTCGCCCTGGCGCAACTTTCTCGCCAACAAGATTATACTCGACATCTGGGGCGGCTCCTTCACGAACATCGCGGACAACCTGGCAAACCTCGCCGGCTATGGCATCACCAACTGCGTCGCCCTCATCCACGACTGGCAGCGCAGCGGCTACGACAACGCCCTGCCCATGCATTACCCCGCCAACTCCCGCCTCGGAGGCGATGCCGGCATGAGCAACCTCGTCGCAACCGCCACGCGCCTGGGCATCCGGTGCGCGCTGCATGAAAACTACGTGGATTACTACCCAAACTATGATTTCTACAACACCTACGACATCGCCCTCGACTCGGCCGGCAATTTGCAACACGCCTGGTACAACCCCGACACTAAAATCCAATCCTTTGCTGTCAAACCTAACGCCATCCTCCGCCTCGCCGCCACCCAGTCCCCGGAGATTCACAGCCGTTACGGCAGCCAGGCCAATTACCTCGACGTCCATAGCGCCGTGCCGCCCTGGTTCCACGTCGATGCGCGGGCGGGCGAAACGGGAGCCGGTCAATTCAACAGGGTCTGGGCTGTCCACCGGCAACTCTGGGCCTATGAGCGCCAGACATTCAACGGCCCCGTGTTCGGCGAGGGAAACAATCATTGGTATTGGAGCGGGTGTCTCGACGGTGTCGAGGCGCAATTCGGCAGCGGCTGGCCCGGCAATGGCGGCTTTGACGCCCCGCTCGCCGTGGATTTCGATCTGTTGAAAATCCATCCCCTCCAGTTCAACCACGGCATAGGCTACTTCAGCCGCTGGTGGCCGACCGAGTCGTTCCAGACCAATTGGGACGGCCCCGTTCCTATGGTGGTGCTCGACCGCTACCGGATGCAGGAGGTGGCTTACGGACATGCCGGATTCCTCGACAATTCCGTGTACGCAAACCTGCCGCTGGCCTGGCTCGAACATCATCTGCTCTCTCCCGTAATGACACGCTACGCCCAGGCCAGACCGCTGGAAATTTTCTACCAATTCAACGGCGCCTGGCTCGATGCCACGGCAGCCGCCAAGCTCGACACCGCTGACGCCTGGAACCGCGTCCAGATTCGCTACGAAAACGGCCTGGTCGTGACAGCGAACGCCGGCTCAAACTCTTTTCCAACAGCCAATTGGCTCTTGCCGGACTTGGGCTGGGTAGCCCAAGGCGCTGGCGTCACCGCAGGCACGACCTTGCGCGACGGCGTGGTCACGGACTTCGCGGACACCGGCGACACCCTCTTCCTGAACGCGCGCTCCGCTGCCGACTGGAACCTGTCGAACCGCCGCTGTGCGCATCCCAGTGTCACCGCGTTTGAGCAGACCGGCACTCGCGCATTTCGTGTCACCTACCAGTGGGGCGTGCGGGACCTCCTGGCAAAAGACTATGCTTGCTTCGTTCATTTCTGCTCTCACGGCGTCATTTGCGCCCAGCAGGACCACTCCATCTCGCCCCCCACCTCACATTGGGCGCCAAACCAGATCATTAGCGACGGTTCGTGGAATGTTTCGCTGCCGGCAGGTCTCCCCGATGGGGATTATGACTGGATGATCGGCCTGTTCGACGCGGCGGGCGACGGCGGCCGCGTGCCCCTGCAAGGATTGGATGACGGGACGCGACGCATTCGCATCGGAGTGCTACACATGGCCAACGCCGGCACATTGCTGACGTTCGCCGCCGAAACCAATCCGCCGCCGTTCGACACGGCAGCCTGGTATAGCCGGCGTCTGAACAACTCCAACGTCGTGGTCGATTTTGGCGACGCCCGAACCGACGGCAGCGTCTGGCTGCGCCGCGAAGGCAATGTCTGGCGCCTGAAGACATGGCCTCGAAAACGCAACTTCACTCTTGATTTCAACCGGTCTCGCTTTGAGCAACCTCCCAGCGTGGAATGCAGCGGCGGGACCGCGCCCGAAGTAGTTCCCGCGCAGATTGGCTCGTGCTGGCGTTTGCCCCTCAACGGAGCAACCGAGTACCGCTGGACCAATCCTCCGCCCCGCTCCATCACGCCAAATCATCCGCCCGTCCATTAGGCCGACGCGGACAAATCTTTCAAATCGGCGCGGACCTGCTCGTAGGTCGTGTTGTAAGCGAGGACTTTTGGATCGGGTTCGACTCCGCGGCTCTCGCAAGCCTGGCGATAGCAATCGGGCCACCAATTCCGGTGCCGCGTCAGTCCCTCCTCGCGCCACTGCCGCCAGCCCACAAGAACTTTTGACCAGCACTTGTCCCCGTATGAAACGCCCTCCGCCGCGTTCTTGAATTCCTTCAAATACCAGTCCCGCCCGATGCGCGCGTGCAGAACCTCGTCCGCCCAGTCATAGTCCTGGAACAGCGCGCAGAGCGGATTCTTGGACTTGACGCCAACCTCCCATTCGTAACGCTTCCCGTTTTTGGGCATCAACCCCTGCTCAATGTAGTAGAGAACCCCGTGCCGCTCGATGGAGCTGAGCTGCGTGTTCAGGCCCAGCGACCAAGTGAAATTGACCATCACTTTCTTGGGCCAATCCACCCCCAATTGCACAAACCCAACCTCCCCCATCATCGCGTGACGCGCCTCGTCCCAAAGCTGCCGCGTCATGTCGCGGTAATATCCCCACGGCTTGCCGGGCGTTTCGGCGATGATGCTCGCCATCATCTCCGGCACGTCGATTTCCCGCAGCCGCTTGTAAAAGATCATCAGGACCTTCGCCTCCGCCGGCATCTTCTCGTCATACAGAAATACCTCCGCGTTCACTCCCATGTTGTAAGGGTCGGGAAACCGCTCGTCGCGCCGCGGAATCGGATCGTACCAATGCCCCTTGCCGCTGTGGCGGCGAAGAATGTCTTTCGCCTCCGCCGGTTGCGATCCGTCCAGCCCGCCCGCCGCCGCCAGGCAGTCGTCCAGCAGTCGCAGCCATCCCTCCATCTTGGTGGCGGCCGTGCTGTCAATCAATTTCTCGACGCACTCCCTCCCAAAACGAAGCATGTCCTCGACTTCCAGCAACGCAAATCGGCACAGGCGCACCGAGGGCGCGTCGGCCAGCGGATTGGTTTGGGCGACGTGATCCTCCAGCGCCTTCTTGAGCGCCGGAATCGCCTTGCCGTACAGGCCGGCGATCAATTCTTCGGTCCCCGGCGCCGCCAATATCTCGTCGAAAAAAACTTCGAGGTTTTGGTCCGGCACGATGTCCAGGCCAAGGGGCGGTTCGCGCATTTCCCCCACCCGCTTGCGCAGGGCATCGACGTGTTCGGCGCACAGATGGGCGTGCAGGCTGAAGCCCATCTTCAACTCGTAGATCGGCTCGGCGGTGATGCGGGCGTTGAAGATCTGGTGCAATCGTTTGAACGCGTAATGATACCGCTTGAGCCGCGCGACGCAGATCTCGATGGAAAGGCCGCTTTTCATGGCCTCTTCCAGCGTGCATAACCCCGCCAACGCCGGCAGATTCCGATAGGACTGATAACTTTTCATGGCTGTGGCCGCCGCGCTTGACCCGGCTGCGGCCAAACCGAACCGTAAAAGCGCGGCCTTGCATTATTGATGGTCTTCAGGGTGTTTTCAGATCGCCGCCTTGTCCAGCGCAATCCTTCCTCCGCTTGCCCGCTCCAGGGCGAATTGACGAAGGCAGGCGAGGGAAGGACTTGAAGAGGGGTAAGTTCGGCATTGGGAATTGGCCATTGAAAATTTGTCAATTGTAATTGTCTCGGCGGCTTTGGGCCTTTGGGGCTTTGCGTCAAGGTCCGTAAGCGGCTTGGAGCGCGGTGGGGGAGGGAAACGGGGTCTGTCGTTCATAAAATGAGGGAAAAGAAAAAAATAGTGTTAATAGTTTAGCAGTTGTCCTAATGCCAGGACAGATGGATAAGATGATCTTATTTATGTCGGATGCGGGACTGCAGGTCTCCCGCGGCGGGCGCGATGAACGCAAGGCGTTGAAGGAGAGACGGATGGAACATACACAGCGCGAGGTGCGGCGCACAGTGATGAGCGCAATGCTGGGAGTTGAGGAGAGGGAGGAGCCGTTGGGCGACGGGCCGGCGGGTTGAATATTTTCAACTCTATACGTGGAAATTGGCAAAAGTGGCGCGCCGGGAAGAAGGGGACGGAAAAGGGTGGCGCGGACGGTTTGGGCGCCTGCTTGATCGACCCGCGAATTTCCCAATAAGGGCATCATCCATGCCTTCACGCGCAGGAGTTGATCATATTTCCACGAGGGGGAAAAACCGACTGGGGGAAAAAGGGCGGAATTTTTGGAGATTTTTTGAGGACCGGGGAAGGACTCGCGCAGCCGCAGAGGGCGCGGAGATGGCCCTGAACGGGAATTGCGGGAATGAGCTGGTTTCGGTTGCGAAAATGGCAAGGGAATGTCTGTCAGAGGAATGAATGTGGGGCAATGGTCAGGACTGACAGGGACGGTCACGGACGGTGACACGGACTGTCACGGACGGTCAGGGGCCGATGACTTGGGCGGGGTTCCAGTTGAGGTGCCAGTAGAAGGTCCAGAGTTGGGGGAGTTTGACCAGTTGGGCGTGGCCATCGGCGAAACTCATGTTGATCGCGCCGGGCAAGGGCTGGCCGCTGGTGTAGGGAACGGAATTGTTGGCCGTCGGCCCGCCGTGGCGCAGAATCGTGCAACAGCCAATCCCCACACGGCGCGCCGATGGCTCTGGCCATGCCCCCCCTCCCGCAACCTGCAATCAGCCCTATTTACAAAATGGCGATTCCCGCTATCTTCCTCCCCTAAATTGTCGATTCTCCATGTTGCGACGTTTATTCACGCTCGGAATCGCGCTCGCCGGGACTGCTCTTCCTGTCTGGGCGGGCAAGGCTGTCTCTTTGCTCAATGTCTCCTATGACCCAACCCGTGAGTTTTACCAGGACATCAACACGGCCTTCGTCAAATACTGGAAAACCAGGACCGGAGACGATGTCACCATCCGCCAATCCCATGGCGGCTCGGGCAAACAGGCCCGCGCCGTCATCGATGGCTTGGAAGCCGATGTCGTCACGCTGGCGCTGGCCTTGGATATTGACGCGCTGCATGACCGGGCACATTTGCTGCCCGAAAACTGGCAGCAACGCTTCTCCAATAACAGTTGCCCCTACACCTCCACCATCGTCTTCCTCGTCCGCCACGGCAATAGCAAGGCCATCAAGGATTGGGACGACCTGGCCCGCCCCGGCGTGAGCGTGGTCATGCCGAACCCCAAAACTTCCGGCGGCGCGCGGTGGATTTACCTCGCCGCCTACGGTGACGCCCTCAAGAAACACCACGGCGACGACGCGGCCGCGCGGCAGTTCGTCGAGCAGCTCCTCCGCAATGTGCCGGTTATGGATGAGGGCGCGCGCGGCTCGGCCACGAC
>Ga0326727_10017557_pt1 | contig 14818 bp, 14 predicted proteins | sample MB2enrmetagenome_FD_207643 | JGI IMG/M metagenome (GOLD analysis project Ga0326727, IMG submission 207643) | Lab enriched peat soil microbial communities from McLean, Ithaca, NY, United States - MB29MY | ecosystem: Environmental > Terrestrial > Soil > Wetlands > Peat | place: USA: New York... | reverse complement strand
AAACCGGCCAGTTGCTGCCGCTCCTCTGTAGTCAATTCCAGAGTAAGTAGAGGCCGTCCCATCGACATACTCTACCTTACCGCAAATCTATTATTTATGCAAGTTATTTATGGGACATAACACTAGAGGCGAGGTAAGGCCGTAACCTTCCTACGCGGCTCATGCTGCGTGGATTAATTTCTAAAACGGATGGAGGGGGTGGTCCGGAGATAAAAATCCACGCCAGCGACGATGATTCGTTCCGCCCCTACAGGGCTAATGCTTCTTTTAGATTGCTCACCCAGGACTGCGCTTTGCTTGTCCTGGGCTATTATCCTTTCCTCCCTACGGGAGGAGCTGTGTGCGCTCATGATGTCAGTGGCGCGGATGGGGTACCCATTTTAGGCTCTCTGACATATGCAACAAGTTACTGATCCTGCTCCAAAGAAATGCAGCACTCCCTCCCACCCATTCCGCAAAAAGCGCGGAATGGATGGGGCATAGCATTACAAAACTTCTGGGCCGGATCAATAACACCCGCAACTCGGGATTCGCAAGTTAGCGCGTTAGCGGGTGGAATGGGATTATTTGACTGTGGGCGGCGGCGCTTGCTCGACCGGCTCGATGCGGATTTTGGCGATGCGGCGGTTGTCCATCTCGACGACGGTGAGACGGCGGCCGTCGTGGGTGATGGATTCGCCGACTTTGGGGATGTGGCCGAGACGCATGAGAAGGAAGCCGGCGAGAGTTTCTATGCCGCCTTCACGGGGCAGGTCCCATTGCATCTGGGTTTCGAGGTCGCGGAGATTGATGCCGCCGTCCATCAGCAGCGCGCCCGAGGCGGTGGGCAGGACGGGGAGGGCGGGCGCGTCGAACTCGTCTTCCAGTTCTCCAGTCAACTGCTCAATGGCGTCCTCAGCGGTGACCAGGCCTACCGTGGAGCCGTACTCATCGACGACGATGGCGATTTGGCGGCGGCGCTGCTGGAGGTCGCGGAGGAGGTCGAGGACGGATTTGGTTTCGGGGACTACGAGAATGTCGCGCATGATTTGGCGGAGGGTGAGGTTGGCGTTGGGGGTTGAGTTTCCCACCCATTCACCTGAAGAACGGCGAATGGATGGGGCACTCGTCATTTGCGATACAGCAGCATCCGAAAAGCAGGTCCTTCGACTACGCTCCGCTTCGCTCAGGATGACAGTCGTATTGGGGATAGCAGCCGTAGTGGCACCCGGTTTCAGCGCACCAGCAGATTCTTGGGCACCCGGAGATTCTTGGGTACTGGCTGAGCGGGAGAACATGAGTCGGGCGAGGTCTTTGGAGTAGACGACGCCGACGATGTGCTCGGGGCCGCGGGATTCGTCATAAACGGGGACGCGGGAGCGCATGTGCTCGATGACCTGGGCGGTGGCGGCTTCAATGGGCAGGTTGGAGGGTAGGGAAAAGATCTTCTGGCGCGGGGTCATGATCTCGCGGATGGGCACGTCTTCCAATTCGAGGGCGCGGTGGATGAGCGTTTCCTGGAAGTGGGGTAGAAGGCCGAGGCGGCGGGCGGCGGTGGCGATGAGCTTAAGCTCCTCGGGGGAGTGGACCTGGGCGCGTTCGGTGAGGTGAATGTCGAATCCGCGGAGGATGACGGTGGCGGAGTTTTTGAGGAGGCGGACGGCGGGGCGGGCCACGGTCATGAAGATGAGCATGGGCCGGGCGACGGCGACGGCGAGGGCCTCGGCGCGACGCAGGGCGAGGGACTTGGGCACCAGTTCGCCGACCACCACGTGGAAGTAGGTGATGAGGGCGAAGCCGAGGGTGACGGCGATGATGTGGGCGTAGAGGAGGGCATGAGGCTGGGCGAAGGGCAGAGCGCTGATCCATCCCATGAGGGTGGAGGCGGCCAATGGCTCGCCGATCCAGCCCAGAGCCAGGGAGCATAGGGTGACGCCGAGCTGGACGGCGGGAAGAAAATCGTCCAGATCGCGTTGCAGGCGGCGGACGGCGCGGGCTCCGGGGACGGCGTCGGTGAGCATCTGCTCGATGCGAGTGTCGCGCAGGGAGACCAGGGCGAATTCGGCGGCAACAAAGAATGCGTTGGCCAAAATGAGCAGGCCGACGGCGACGTATTGGAGCAGGGAGAGACCTTGCATCTCGGTGTGAGGATAGCAGAGAACAGTGGTCAGTGATCAGTGGTCAGTGATCAGCCGCCTACATCATTTTATTGGAACTCGGGCGCGGCGTGGCGCGTAGTGAGAAAGAGAACGAGACGGAGGGTGGCAGGGCAGGCTTGGTTGACGAAAGCTGTTATGCGGCCGCCTGCGTGGAGGTAAAAAGCCTGTGTAAATTTCTTTAAAAAAGTACTTGACAGCAGACCTGTTTTATGTGCTACAGTAGGTAACACTATGACGAGTAACACTACAACACGTCACGATCCGGTGGTGTTGGGAGAATTGGAGCGGAGCATTCTTTTAATCGCCTGGGGCAAGGGTGAAGCGACAGCGGAGCAGGTACGCGAAGAGTTGGGCCGTCCTCTCAAGGATTCCACCATACGCACCGTTCTAAGGCGTCTGGAAGAGAAGGGCTACCTTGCTCATACAGTTGAAAACCGCACGTTTATCTACCGGCCGGCCGAGACACGCCAGCGGGTGGCAGAACGCGCCGTCAAGCGTATCGTGGACTGGTTCTGCGAGGGCTCGATGGAGGCGTTGCTGGTGGGCATGGTGGACTCGAAGATTCTGGACCGAGCCGAGTTGCAGCATCTGGCACAGCGAATTGCCGAGGCACAGAAGAGCGCCTCTGCTACGAAAAGCGCAGCAGCACGGATGAAGGAGGGGAGAGCATGATTCAAGCCTTAATCCCAACATTGTTTGAAGCCGCATTGCGGGCGCTGGTAGTTGCGCTTACGGTTTGGGCCGGATTACGCCTGTTGCGGGTGGGCAATGTGCTGGCACAGAAGGTTGCCTGGGGCCTGGTGTTGACCGCAGCTTTTTTGATGCCGCTGCTGATGCAATGGCAGTGGCTGCCGGCCAGCGCTACGGTCAGGATGCCGGTGTCCGCTTGGTCCCAATCTGATTCTCTTTCTGCCGAGACACCTGTTCTGAGCTCCGGATCTTCTCCGGTTCGGCATACGATAGCTAAGTCAATCTCCAGACCAAGCCAACTTAGCGCCGCCTCTCAACCGATTGTGCCGGCGTTGAAGGCAAGCTTTTTTCGGTTCTCCACGGTTGGCTGGTTTCTCTATCTCGCGGTCTGCGCCGCATTGCTGGCACGCCTGTTGCTGGGCCTTGGCTCCGCGGTCCTGTTGTGGCTGAGGGCACAGCCGGTTGCACTGGGACCGCAGATTGATTTGGCTGCGGGATTGCGTCTGCGGTCAAGCCCACGGATTGCCTCTCCGGTTGCAGTCGGCTCGGGCGTAGTTCTACCCGCAAACTATGCGGAGTGGGACGCGGAGAAGCTGCGCATTGTTCTGGCGCATGAGCGCTCTCACATACGCCAGGGTGACTTTTACCTGCAAATGTTTGCCGAACTCTATGCGGCGCTGTTCTGGATCAGCCCGCTGGGGTGGTGGCTGAAACGTAAACTCCGTGATCTGGGCGAGGCAATCAGCGACCGCGCAGGCCTTGAAATGGCTGCCAGCCGCGCCACGTATGCCCAGATTCTGCTTGAATTCGCGGCTATGCCGCGACTAACCCTGGTACAAGGAGTTCCCATGGCACACAGCAGTAATCTTTCTCGTCGCATCGAGCGGTTGCTGAACGAATCCAGCTTCCGTCGCGCATTTGCCGGTAGCCGCCGGTATGCGCTTATGGCCGCATTTCTGGTTCCTATTGTTTTGTTTGCAGCCACGGCGTTCATCCGGGTGGAAGCAGCGACTTCCTCTCAGTCGGCGATGCTTCAGCCCGCAGCGCTTCAGCCTGTGGTGCTAGCCCAATCTTCGGCTCCGGAGCCTGTGAGCGTCCGGCCCACCCCGGAGAAAACAATCCTAGTTTCCCAAGCTCATGTTTCTCCTGTGTTAGCGGCAGCGGCGTTACCGGGGCTGGGCGCGGAGGCTACGTTTGAGCGCACGCTAACCGTGAGCGGGCAGGTGGAGCTATCGGTGTCGACCGGTTCGGGGAACATTCACCTGACGCGCGGCGCGGGCAACCAGGTGCACATTTTCGGCAAGGTGAAGGCCGGCTGGGGCGGCAGCGAGGAGCGGGTGAAGGAGATTGCGGCTAACCCGCCCATCGAGCAGACGGGCAACATAGTGCGCATCGGCGGGCATCACGAGAACCTGAACAACATCAGCATCGACTACGAGATTCAGGCGCCGGAGAATGCGCTGCTTGAGGCCGGCTCGGGATCGGGCAATATCACCGTGGAGGGTGTGGGCGAGAACGCGAAGCTGAGCACGGGCTCGGGCAATATTCACGCCACCGGGCTGCACAATGGGTTCACGGCAGAGACCGGCTCGGGCAACATCTACGCCGAGCAGACGGGCACGGGCGACGTGAAGGCACATACGGGCTCGGGCAACATGGAGCTGCGCAACCTGCATGGCTCACTGCGCGCTGGAACGGGTTCAGGGGACATCAAGGTGGGTGGAGAGCCGACTACGGACTGGAAGCTGGGGACCGGCTCAGGCGATGTCGAGTACTGGCCAGGCAGCACAGGGATTACGCTGGACGCCTCGACGGGCTCGGGCAACATCCACACCGACCGGGAGATGATGACGCAGGGCACATTGAACCATCACCACGTGACTGGCAAGCTAAACGGCGGCGGGCCGACAGTGCGCATCGAGACCGGCTCGGGCGATATTCGGATTCATTGATAGCTGACAGCAGACAGTAGCTTGTTCATCCGGCGAGGCCTTGAATGCTCCATGGGAAGGTCTCGCCTTCTTTTTTGGCTTTTGAATCCTACCTCAATTTGATCTAAGACAGGAAGTGAGGTCTACGTATGCTGACCGAACTCCAAATCTCGGATGTGTGGGAAGGCCAGGTTTCCGCCGAGGTGCGGTCCCTGTATTTTGGCGATCTGGCGAGCGTTTATACCCTTCGCAAGCAATGGATTACCGGCCTTTCGTTCTTCCTGTCCTCGGGTGCAGCGGCTACGCTGATCGCAAAGTTGCCGGTGTGGGTTCCTATTGCGCTCTCCATGATCGTGGCCCTCATTACCGCATACGCTGTCGCGGTCAATCTGGATCCGAAGATCAGGACCATGGCTAAATTGCACTACGCATGGAATCAAATCAGCAACGATTACAGGCGTTTATGGAACCATACCTATAGCGACGATGCGGAGTCTGAGCTTGCGGATATCCAGCGCCGCGAGATGGAGTTTTCTGAACTGGCGACAACCGACGCCCCAAACGACTCTAAGCGGATGCTGCGCTGGACCGACCAGGTGTTCAAGCTCTATCGGCTGGAGACTGCATAAGCCGGACCACGGACTCACGCGCAAGCTGGCCTCCGATGCCGAAGCCAGTACCACCGCCGCCAAAGCCACCACCATCTCCACCGCCACCGAAAAAATAGTGCCGGCAGTGGTTTCTGTTTCCAGCACTCTTTACGGGATGAAATAGTACGGGTTGGGATATTTTACGAAGAACTCCGCCTGGGATTCACCCTTGTCATCGCTCCACTGATCGCCGACGTTGAGCACGATGCGGTAGCCCTCGGCGACAATGGCGGCGCGCGCGCCGGACTTGAAGACCTGCATGGGCTGGGAGGACTGCGCGGGAGAGCGAAGAATTAACTGCTGCCAGTTTTGGTAGCCCTGTTCGCGGAGGTTGCGCTCGGTGGCGTCGCGTTCGGAGTCGGCCCGGCCGGTAATGAAGAAGACGCTCACGTCCAGCTTCTGAGCTTCGTTATAGAGCCGCAGGGTGCCGGGAATGGCGGGAGCTTTGGCTTCCTTGATCCAGGAGTGGAAGACGGCGCTGTCATAGGCGAAATCGGCCTTGACCATCTCGTCGTAGTTGGAAAGCGCGGTTTCGTCGATGTCCAGCACCAGCGCCAGTTTTTCGTGGGGGCGGCGATGGGCGGCGCGGGCGCGCAGGAAGGCGATGGCCCGATCCGCCTGATGATCCTGATCTTTGACGTAACAGCCGCACTTGCATGTACATTCGTGATATTGCCTGAGCTGCGTTTTGAGGGCGTCGAAGTTGGTGATGCGTTCGGCGGGCGGGTAGACGCTTACCCGGCTGACGGGCTGCGCGGCAGGATGCTGCGCGGACGGCTTCTGGGCGGGCTTTTGAGCGGTGAGGCAAAGAGGCACAAGTGTGAGAGCCAGGACGGCCGCGAGAGAGGCAAACTGCTTTTTCACTGAGAAGCTCCTTTTCGATAGATCGTATTTCATCAATGGCCGCTATGTATCGCTTGCTATCCCTCAGGGGTTAAAACCCCTTATTCTTAAGGCCCTTTTCGGCACGACTGAACAGCTTGCGGAAAAAGCCTATTTCCGTACTAATCACACGGAAAGAAGACCGCAGGGGGTAAATCCCAACATTTGTTTTGTTGCGCTTACGGCACGACTAAAGTCATGCCCTGACACTTCGTGCGACGCCGAACGCCTTTTTCCGCAAGCTGTTCAGTCGTGCCCTCACACTAAGCGGGTTTATGAAACACGCTCTAGGCACAATTGCCGTGCGCCGGACTCAATTATTATCATCGCACTCGAATGCCGGGGGAGATGACAACCCTAGGCTCGCAGGATCATCTTTATGTTACCGGCAAGCTCAACGGGGACGGTCCGACGGTTCGGGTCGAAACCATGTCGGGCGATGTGCAGGTGCATTGATAGGGCTCAGGGATCAGTTATGATGTGAGCCATGAGTGCGAAACAGAAACAGGAAAGGCGCAGATTTCAGGCTCACGAAAGCGCGCGGATGGAGGCGCTGAACGGGCTGCCGCTGGCATTTTTCTGGCAGAGGTGGCTGGGACATTGGATCGATCTTGCCCTTGTGATTGTGCTTTGGGCGCCAGTGGAGTTCCTCTGGCGGTACTTTGTTATTCACGAGAAGGATATTTTAGTTAAATGGGATTATCACGAACCGGGAAATATTATCGTGATGCTCCTTTACTGGGGGCTGTTCAACTATTTTGGCAATGGCCGGACTCCCGGCAAGTGGATCGCGCGGACAAAGATCGTCTCGCTGACCGGCGAGCGAATGGGATTGTGGCAGTCCTTCGAGCGGGCGCTAGGGTATGGCGCCGCGGTGCTTGAGGGAGGCGTGGGATTTGCACAATACTTCTGGGACCGCAACCGGATGTGCGCGCAGGACCGGCTCGCGGAGACGATCGTTGTGGATATGAGGAAGCGGGCGTATCGAACGGAAGAAGCCGGCGAAGGCCTTGCAGAATTGGACGACTGCCGATGGTCTGAGAACAGCGGCCGGTAGTCAGATTCAGCAGTACCTTTACACTAGAAACATGGTTCGCATTCTTCACCCCATTCCGGTGGCACGGCTGAAACTGCTGGTCTTTGATCTGGACGGCACGCTGATCGACTCGGCGCAGGATTTGTGTAACAGCGTGAACGCAACCCTGCGCCGATTTGGACGCGAGCCGCTGGCGGATGAGACTATCGCGGGATTCATCGGAAACGGGGCGATGGTGCTGGTACGCAGGTCATTTGCTGCAGCGGGCGGCATGGCGGACGAGGAGCTACTTGGCCAGGCTCACAAGTATTTTCTGGATTACTATCGTGAGCACAAGCTGGACTATACCTACGCTTACGAGGGCGTTCTGGAGGCGCTGGCGGCGCTGAAGGAGTTGCACGACCTGGCTGGCGGGACGGGACGGGATTCGGCCTTGGCGATGGCGGTGCTGACCAACAAGCCGGTTCGTCCGGCGCGGGACATTTGCACGGCGCTGGGCCTGGCGCCCTATTTCCTGAACATTTACGGCGGTAACAGTTTCGCGACCAAGAAGCCCGATCCGGAGGGATTGCGGGCGCTGATGAGCGAGGCGGGCGCAGAGCCCGAGGAGACGGTGGTGATCGGCGACAGCCAGGTGGATGTGGAGACGGCGCGGAATGGCGGAGCGTGGTGCATTGGCTGCACCTTTGGGCTTGCGCCCGAGAGCCTGTCGGCAAACCCGCCGGATGTGATTGTGGATTCGCCGGCGGGTTGGACTGTGGCGCTCAATCCGGCGAAGGGCGAGCCACGGCAGTAGTTGGCAAGGCTGCCACATCGCGGCTTGCAAGAATATATTTCAAAAATGTTACAGCGGAATTTAGCTATAATCCCTCAGGGGGTAAAGCCCGCTTGTCTGTTGCATATCAGCACGACTAAGCAGCTTGCGGAAAAAGACCTTTTTTCCAGCGATTCATACGAAAAGCAGACCGCAGAGGCTAAAGCCCAATATTTGTTTTGTTGCATTTACGGCACGACTAAAGTCGTGCCCTGACGCTTCGTGCTACACCATTTGCTTTTTTCCGCAAGCTTTAAAGTCGTGCCCTGATAGAAAGCTAGCTGGCTCGATTTTGAGTTTTTCCGTAGTCTATGCAGTTGTGCTCTGACACTTCGTGCTGCTCCTATTGCTATTATTAGCGGCCCGTGTAGGCGTGCCTGACACAATGCAGACTTAAGCAGAGATTTTAAGCGTAAAGGAAGCGATCGATGGCTGTGGAGCTTAGCATCGTGATGCCCTGCCTGAACGAGGCGGAGACTCTGGAAATCTGTATTCGAAAGGCGCAGAGTTATCTGCTCTGGTCGAAAGTCAGCGGCGAAATCGTTGTCGGCGATAACGGCTCGACGGACGGCTCGCAGGAGATTGCATCCAAACTCGGCGCGCGTGTGATTCATATTCCAATTCGCGGCTACGGAGCGGCGCTGTATGGGGCGATCACCGCGGCGCACGGGCGCTACTGCATCATGGGCGACTCGGACGACAGCTATGACTTCGAGGGCATCGATGCCTTCGTGGAGAAGTTGCGCGAGGGGTATGACGTGGTGATGGGCAACCGCTTCCAAGGCGGCATCCGGCCGGGGGCGATGCCGTGGAAGAACCGTTATATCGGGAACCCGATTCTCTCTACCACTGGAAAAATTCTTTTTCGCGCGGGAGTGGGAGATTTCCATTGCGGCCTGCGCGGCTTCACGAAGAGCGCCTTTCAGAAGATGGATTTACGAACCACGGGAATGGAATTCGCCTCGGAGATGGTGATCAAAGCTAAACTCATGGGATTGAAGATGACCGAGGTGCCCACCACTCTGAGCCGCGATGGGCGCTCGCGCCCGCCGCACCTGATGCCTTACCGCGATGGCTGGCGGCATCTGCGCTTCATGCTTTTGTTCAGCCCCAATTGGCTTTTTCTCTATCCGGGCATGGGGATGGCGCTGCTCGGCCTGGTGGTGGGCGGCCTGCTTCTTGGCCAGCCCATTCATGTCAGCAGCGTCCGGCTGGGGCTGGATACCCTGATCTACTGCAGTAGCTGTGTTGTGGCGGGGTTCCAAGCCATTCTCTTCTCGCTGCTTTCGCGCGTCTATGCCATCCGGGAGGGCCTATACCCGGATACTGCCAGGGACCACACACTCATCCGCCGCATCGCCATGGAGCATGGACTGGTTATCGGCGCGGGCATCCTTCTGGCTGGCCTGATCGCCACGCTGTATGCCGTATGGCATTGGAAGCAGCAAGCCTTCGGCGATCTGGATATCGAGCGCATCGCGCGCATCGTCATCCCCTCGTCGGTAGCGATCTCGCTGGGCATGGAAATCATGCTCTTCAGCCTGCTGCTGAGCACCTTCAGGTTGAACGTTCGTCCCTACACGGCGATGGTCGAGAAGATTGAGCAGCGCGACGAAAGAAAGGCGCGATAGAACCCTGCCGTCAAAATAAGAACGGGTTGCCGAATACGACGCCGTAAGCTGAAACTATGTACACGATTGCTGCTGCGACACCGCGCTTTCTTCGCCCCTTACGAATAGTGCTGCCTGGCGGCAGCGGAGTGGTGGGCCAAGCGCTGGCGCGTTACTTCACGGAGTGCGGCCACCAGGTGACGGTGCTTACCCGCGGCCCTTACACGGCGCCATGGCAGACGGTTCACTGGGACGGCAAGCAGATTGGCCCATGGACTGAATATCTTGAAGGCGCCGACGTTTGCATCAATCTGGCCGGGCGCAGCGTGAACTGCCGCTATGATGCGGCGAACCGTCAGGCCATCTACACGTCGCGCATCGGCAGCACGCAATTGCTGGGCAGGGTGATCGCCGGACTCAGCAAGCCGCCGCGGGTGTGGATGAACGCTTCGGCGGCTACGATCTACAGGCGCGTGCTGGACGAAGATGGGGTCGATGTGCCATTGGATGAGGCGTGCGCGCTGGGTGGGGATGAGCCGAATCCCTCAGGGGCTAAAGCCCCGGCTGATTCCATCGCATTTATGTACGGGCTAAAGCCCGTCCCCTTCACGGAAGGCTCAGAGAAACGTTGGGCCAAGCGGCGGGGATTTTCTTCTCGTGTGGCTCGGGACTGGGAGGCGGCATTCTTCGGTGTGGAAACACCGCACACACGCAAAGTGGCCTTACGCAGCGCCGTCGTTTTAGGTCCAGCGCCAGGCAGCGCCTTTGCCGTGCTGTCCAATCTTGTCCGGCTCAGTTTGGGTGGCCGTCAGGGCAACGGACACCAGTTTGTCTGCTGGATTCACGAGGCTGACTATGCGCGGGCGGTGGAATTTCTTATTGCGCATGAGGAGTTGCAGGGGCCAATCAACATGGCCGCGCCTAGCCCGCTGAGTAATCGAGATTTTATGGCGGCGTTGCGCTGGGCATGGGATGTGCCCAACGGACTACCCGCACCGTCGCTGGCCATCAAGCTCGGCGCATTGCTGATGCGGACTGAATCTGAACTGGTGTTGCAGAGTTGCCGCGCTGTTCCCGGACGGCTGCTGGAAGCTGGATTCACGTTTGAGTTTGCGGAGTGGGCGGAGGCGGCGGAGGACCTGGTGCGACAGTGGAAGAACAGGGATGATTGAGAGGATGGCTTCCAGGCCTCAAATTCGAGACTTGAGGCACTATTCTCAGTGCTCAGCTGTGGGTCATCTCCCAAGGCGGTATATTGGTCGATAGACGAAAAACAATAGGGGATTTCCGGATCATGTCTAAATATGTTTTCATTAGCTACGCCGCACGGGATCAAGAGAAGGCGGGTGAGATATGCGCGCATCTTGAACGTGCTGGTATTTGTTGCTGGATTGCTCCACGTGATATTAAATCGGGCAGCTCGTATGGCGATGCAACCATCGATGCGCTTCGTTTATCCGCTGTTGTCCTGCTTGTATTGAGTCCGGAGTCGAATAAGTCATATCATGTGAATCGTGAGGTACGGGTCGCAGTCGAGAATATCCTACCAATTTTACCAGTCCTCATTAAGGAAGGTGGAGAGTCGCGTGAGCTGTCGTTCTTCATTCGAGGATATCAATGGATTGATTTAACGAAAGACCGATGGCCTACAGGCCTAGCAATGGTCGCTCAATCGCTTGCTTCACAGTTGCCGGAAATCGAACAAAGAAGAACAAAGGTCTATCAACAACCTCAAGAATTGGATACGAAAGGCTACGTTTTTATCAGTTACAACAGAGATAGTATTGATTTTATTAACCGATTAAAGGATATTCTCAAGCGAAGGAGATACGCATATTGGGATTACAGCGAAAGTGAACGTGACTACCACAATGCCCTTTACAAGGAACTAGAAGAAAAGATTGAGAATGCTAAGGCTTTTATGAGTGTAGTTACTGATAGTTGGCGTGAGAGCGAGTGGCCAGCGGCTGAGTACATTTATGCGAAAGAAGCCGAAATCCCTGTATTCGTAATTCAGGCAAAGAAACTGTCGCGGCCTTTTCCAATCATCATCAATCAACAGACTCGAATCGACATGGCAAGTGATTTTGAAAAAGGTGCTTTGGTGTTGGAGCGGGAACTCGATAAAGAAGGACTATGAAAATTACACACGGATAGCTCACATGCCAAACTACCAGAAAGAATGAGTGCCCCAGGTCTCGATTTTGAATCTTGAATCGAGTATTCCAACACGTGCGCTCCGGCCACGAAGACTCGTTTTCAACGGTCCCTACTTCACTATCGGTGTAATGTCGGTGACCGGCAGGTCCCAGTGGCCAGCGAGAATCTCAAAGCGGCGCTGCTCTTCTTTCTGGTAAGCCGCCTGGTCCGGCCACAACTCCTTTATGAAGGCCTCTTCGTCGGGGTTGGCGGTGGTGGCCACGGTGGAATTCTTGTAGCGGATGGTGACGCGATAGTCCCAGCGGCCGTCCTCGGTGGTGTGGTAGGCGGGCGACTCGATCTTGATGGAGAGAATGCGGCCTGTGGACTGGACCTTCTGGAGCAGTGGATAGTGGTTCTTGAGGAAGAGCTCGAGGAACTCGGCCTGATGGCCCCACTGGCACTTATAGTAGTACTCGATGGTGTAAGGCTGGTCGGCGCTGACCTGCGGCGGCGCGCCCTGGGCGACGAGCGGGGCGGCAAAAACTATGGCGAGAACGGCGAAGAGAATGTGGCGCATGAAACCTCCCTGATTGAGAGCATTGTAGCGCAGTGCCTCTGATGGGTTTGCGGCTGGCGGTCAGAAGCGCAGATGGAAGAAGCGCTTGAGTTCGGGAGCGAACTCCTGCACCAGATGCTCGGCACCGATGAAGCCGGCTTCGATGTGGCCGGCCTGCACGCCCTGCACCAGCGCGGAGTAGTGCTGCGGCCACCATGTGGCCTCGACCATCGAGCTTCCATAGATGCTGGTGATCTGGGGAAGGTCAAGAGTCAGATGGCCGTTGCTTGTGTAGGTGAGGAAACTCATTTTGAAGACGTGGCCTCCGCGGCGAAAGAGGCCGGTGCAGGCGCATGGGAAGTAGCGGGGGTCGGTGCTCGCGATGCCGGCCATGCCCTCGTGGACCGTGTTTTGGATCAGATTGCTGCCATAGCTGGAGCCCAGGCGGCGGGCGAAGCCACCCCCGCTGCGGGTCCACGCAGAGGGAACGTCGAAGGTCTGCTGATAGGCTGCGGTGGCCATGGACTCGACGTGAATGGCGGGAGAGCGGCCGTCTTCACTGATCCAACGCTGCCAACGCTCGTGCCCGTTCAGCGGCTTATAAGTGGCCGGATCGAAGGGCCGCTGGACGGTGAGCGTGTCGGCCAGCGAATGGCCAAGCGTCTGGGCAGTTGAGTCGAGTGTCTGTGCGGTCGCCTGGATAGGCGACTGGGCAAAGGAAAGGCTGGGCGCGAGAAAAAGCGCGACAAGAGCAATACGAATTTTCAGGATCACATCCTCCATTATCCAAGAAAATCGCCGGAAAAGGGAGTGCGAAGAGACGGGGAAAGAAAATAATTCCGAAGATCAGGCTATCCGCGGCGTTTATGGGTCTGAAAAAACATGAGTTGACGCACCCGCAACGCCTGTTTTGCTCTCGCACTGAAATTCCCGGCTTTTTTGCGGGTACTGATTGGGGTTACATCCCGGTCCGGCTTCTTATAGAATGCTTGCATAAAGGAGAAGTTTGGCATGAAAGGCAGCCCGAAGGTCATCGAGAAACTGAATCACGCGCTCCGCGAGGAGCTCACCGCCATTAACCAGTATTTTGTTCACTGCGAAATGTACGAAAGCTGGGGCTACGAGCGGCTTTCCAAGCAAATCAAGAAGCAATCCATCGACGAGATGAAGCACGCCGAGGCGCTGATCGAACGCATCCTCTTTCTGGACGGCTCGCCCCGGATGGAGCCTCTGGCCCTGTCGATTGGCGCCAACGTCAAAGAGATGATCGAGTCCGACCTGAAGGCCGAGATCGCAGCCATTGCGATGTATAACGAGTCGGCGCGGATTGCCGCGGACGAAAAAGACATGGGCACGCGCGAGTTGTTTATCAAGCTGCTCAAGGATGAGGAAGGACATGCGGACTGGCTGGAAACGCAGTTGCACCAGATCGCGGATATCGGCTTAGAGCGCTATCTGTCCAGGCAGACTACGAAGGGCGAGTGATTGTATCCCAGGTCCCCAAATGCGAGGGACCTGGGGCACCCGCTACTTCAAATATTATGGAATGCGGGCGACGAGCTTGGCGGCCAGAGCAGCGGCTTGCTGTGCATCCGGCAGGTTGGCGTAGCCGGCAATAAAACGTCCCTTGCGAAAGACGCAGATTCCGTCCAGGTAGGGCGCTTTGGCCTGGAATGCTTCGTCGGCTATTTGCGCAGGTACGGCACTGTCAAAATGCGCGCGGAGTTTTTTGAAGACCTCGACGGCTGATTCGGGCGTAGCTTCGAGCACGACGAAGGCTTGGCCCTGTTTGTACTTCGCGACGTAGCCGCGCTTGAGCAGCTTCAGCCCCAGAACGCTTTCCGGGATGAGGCGGACGGTGTCGAGGTTTTCTGTGGGAAACCATTGCAGCGCTTCTGGGGCGGTTTCGCGGCCTTGCAGGCGTTGCTCAATCCCGGCGACGAAGGCCTGCATGACGGAGGTGTGATCGGCCTCCGGGTTGTCGGCAGTTTCGACGATCTCGACGTAGTACTTGCCTTTGGCGAAGCTGGCGCTCTGCGACTGGACCTGCCCGCCCATGCCGATCTTGGCGATGGGCAGCCGGGGATCGCGGTTGGCGGTGAAGAGGCCGTAGGCCACGTCGGCGTCGTTCATCTCCGAGACATCGATGGTCAGCGTGTCGGCCTCCAGCTTGCAGTCGATGCTCGACATGCGCGCGAAGCCGTAGATCAGGTAGCCGTCCGCCGCGCCATCCTTGTAGTCATAGAGATTTTCGGCGGAGTACTGGCGGGTGGGTCCCGAGGGTTGCCATCCGGGCGCGTAACGGCAGGTCAGATAATCCTGCGCGTGGGCCAGCCCGGGGGCAAGCAAGATGGTTAGCAGCAAAGCGA
>Ga0326727_10017556_pt1 | contig 14820 bp, 12 predicted proteins | sample MB2enrmetagenome_FD_207643 | JGI IMG/M metagenome (GOLD analysis project Ga0326727, IMG submission 207643) | Lab enriched peat soil microbial communities from McLean, Ithaca, NY, United States - MB29MY | ecosystem: Environmental > Terrestrial > Soil > Wetlands > Peat | place: USA: New York... | reverse complement strand
CCCCTGGCGGAGTACGAGGCGGCGCCTCGCTCAGAAGCGCGATGACCAGCGGTCGGTGAACAGCCCAAGGAAGGCCTCAGGATCATACGGGTGAGCCTCGGCAGCCTCGGGGCGGAACTCGCCGACCCCCAGGCCCGGCAGATCCGGAATGTCGTAATGCCCGCCGACCGGTCGCGGCGCATGATCGACCAGATCGAAGCGATAAGCGACGTCGTACTCGCAGAACGACTCCTGCATGATAAAGTTCGAGGTGCAGGCGTCGAGCTGGATGGCCGCGGCCGTCGCCACCGGGCCGTACGGGTTGTGGAACGAGACCGGCGTGTAGCAGGCGTCCGCCATGCCGGCGATTTTCTTGCCCTCGAGAATTCCGCCGACGTGGATGATGTCGGGCTGTAGCACGTCGATCTCGTGGGTCTCCAGCAGCCCCTGCACAAGGAAGCGGCTGGTGCAGCGTTCGCCGGTCGCCAGCCGGGAGCGAATGGCGCGGCCGACGGCCGCGAGCGCCGCCGCGTTCTCGGCATCGACCGGCTCCTCGATCCAGTACGGGCGGCAGGGCTCCAGTTCCTGGGCGATGGCGATCGCCGTGGCCGGGCTGAACCGGCCATGGCACTCGACCAACAGATCCATGTCCGGGCCGATCGCCGTGCGCACCGCCTCGGCGATGGCAACCGCCCGGCGCACGGCCGGCGTGTCGGGGTCACGGCCCGAGGATTCGAAGGGATCGAATTTCAGTCCACGGTAGCCGCGGGCCGCAACCTGCCTGGCCGCGGCGCCGATCTCCTCCGGCGTCGCGCCGGCGCCGTACCAGGCGTTGGCATAGGCCGGCAGGCGATCGTGCACACGCCCGCCCAGGAGGTTGTAAACCGGCGCGCCCAATGCCTTGCCGACGATGTCCCACATCGCCAGTTCCAGCGCCGCGGCAGCACTGTTGAGGATGGCGCAGGGCATGAATTCGTTGCGCAAATCCTGCCTGAACTTCTCGATCCCGAACGCCGAGCGCCCGAGGAGGTAGCGAGGGGCAAGCTGGCGAATGGCCGCCGCGACCGCCTGCGGCTGGTGCTCAGGCGTGCCCTCGCCCACGCCGCAGATGCCATCGTCCGTCCTGACGTGCGCGAACACGCAGTTGCGCCAGTGCATGCCGACAACGTAGACGTCGACCGCACTGATGCGGCAGTCGCGAGAGCCGGCCAAGGTGATTGCCATCGGAAGGTGTCTCCTGTCGTCAGGCGTGCGACGGAATGCGCTCCAGTCGGCGGTCGTGACCCACCAACACCAGCACGATCGCCGAGACGAGCGGCATGAAGGAGATCACCAGCAGCGGAATCTGGTCCCGCCCGCCGGCGGCATCCTTCAGCACGCCGAAGACGGTGGGCGCGATCAGGCCACTGATGTTGCCGACCGAGTTGACCAGCGCAACACCGCCCGCGGCGGCGAAACCGGACAGCAGGGCCGTCGGGATCGGCCAGAACAACGGGCCGAACGCCTGGATGGACGCGATCCCCACGATCAGCGCGATGGTCATGATGACCGTGTGCTCCGCACCGACCAGGCTGCAGATCGCCAGCCCCACCGAACCCACCAGGGCGGCCCCGGCGGAGTACAACACGCGGTTGCCGCTGAAGTCCGAACGCAGGCTGAAATAGATCATGACAACGAGCCCAAGCAGGTACGGCAATGCGGAAATATAGCCGGTCATTTGGATCGAGACGCCGAACGCCTTGACGATCTGCGGCAGGAAGAACGCTATCACGGTGTTCGCCGAGCAGTAGCCGAAATAGATCACGACAAACAACCAGACGCGGCCATTAAGCAGTGCCTCGACCACGCCATAGCGGTGCACCGCCTCGCGCTGCGCGGTTTCGGAATCCAGCCGCCGCTGCAGCCACTCGGCCTGCTCGGGACGCAGCCACTTCGCATCGCGCGGGCGGTCGGTCATGTAGCACCAGAACACGACGCTCATGATGAGCGCGGGCAGCGCCTCGATCAGGAACAGGATCTGCCAGCCCTGCAGGCCGAACAGCCCGTCCCAGGTCAGCAGCCAGGCCGAGAGCGGCGGCCCGACGCTCAGCGAGATCATCTGCGCCGTCATGAAGTACGCCACCATGCGCGCGCGGTAGTAGGAGGGGAACCACCAGGTCAGGTAGATCAGGACGCCGGGGAAGAACCCGGCCTCCGCCAGGCCGAGCAGGAAACGAATTCCGGCAAAGCTCCAGTCGTTCCAGGCAAAAGCGGTCAACCCGGAAATGATGCCCCAGGTGAACAGAATGCGCGCCATCCAGCGCCGCGCCCCCACCTTCGCCAGGATCAGGTTGCTCGGAACCTCGAACAGCAGGTAGCCGACGAAGAACATGCCGGCGCCGAAGCCGAACGCCGTGGCCGACAGGCCGATTGCCTTGTTCATGGTCAACGCGGCAAAGCCGACGTTCATGCGGTCGATGTAGTTGCAGAAGTAGCCGACGATGAGCAGCGGCACCAGCCGCCAGGCAACGCGGCGAACAGTCTCTCGCTCCAGCGGCTCGATGATCGCAGCGAACTGCTCCGGCGATGATCCCTCGCCGGCGGGCGGCATGGCCTGGCTCATGGACATTTTCCTCGTGCTTGCCCTCGCAGGGTGGCGAGGGGTGTTACCGGAGATCTCCCACATGGGCGTCGTCTAAGGCGGCATTTCCCAGACAGGCGGCCCAGCCGCGCCCCTGGCAGGCAGCCTATCGCTGGAACGTTTCCAATGGCAAGGATGCAGCGACCGCTGGAGTTCGTCAGGCCGTCATGCGCGGACCGGCCTGAAAGCGAGCGGCCCGTTACAGAAGAGGTACTAGCCGCCTTGCCAGCGGCGGCGTCGCGCGGGGTCGGGCCGCGGCACGGCGCGCAGTAGGGCCTGCGTATAGGGGTGACGGGGATCCGCGAAGATCTGGTCGCAGGGCCCTTCCTCCACCAAGCGGCCGGACTGCATGATGGCCACCCGGTCGGCGAAATGGCGCACCACCCCCAGGTCGTGGGAAATGAACAGGTAGGTCAGGCTGCGCTCGGCCTGCAGTTCGGCGAGCAGGTTCAGGATCTGCGCACGGATCGATACGTCGAGCGACGAGACCGGCTCGTCGGCGATGATGAAGCGGGGGGACACCGCCAGGGCCCGCGCGATGGCGATGCGCTGGCGCTGGCCGCCCGAAAACTGGTGGGGATAGCGTTCGGCGTGATCGGGCCGCAGCCCGACGCGACGCAACAGCTCGAGCACCCGTTCACGGCGGTCCCGGGCCGCCAGCAGCCGGTGGATGACGAGGCCGTCGGCGATCGCCTGCCCCACCCGCCGCCGCGGGTTCAACGAGGCATAGGGATCCTGGAAGACGATCTGCACCGAGCGGCGGAAGCGCATCAGCTCGGTGCCCCCCAGGCCCAGCACATCCTGCCCGTCGAAGCGCACGCTGCCCGCGGTCGGCACGTCAAGCCGGGCGATGCAGCGCCCCAGGGTCGACTTGCCCGATCCCGACTCGCCGACCAGGGCCAGCGTCTGGCCCGCGGCAATCGACAGGCTGACGCCGTCGACAGCGCGGACGACGGCACCGGGGCGTCCCAGCCAGCTGCGCCGCACGACGAACTCGCGGCGCAGGTCCCGCACGGCGAGGATCGGCTCAGTCGGCATGCAGCCAGCATCGCACGCGGCGACCCCCGGCAAGGGAAACCTGCGGCGGCGCCGTTTGGCACCGCCCGTGGGCCTGCCCGCAGCGGTCGCGGAAGCGGCACCCAGTGGGTAGTTCGAGCGGATCGGGCACGACCCCAGGGATCGCTGCCAGCCGGCGGTCGGGCCGGCGCGGCGCGTCGACGTCCGGCACCGACGCCAGCAGACCCTGCGTGTAGGGATGCGCCGGCGCATGGAAAAGGTCGTTCACTGCGGCTTCCTCGACCACCTGGCCGGCGTAGAGGACCACCACGCGGTCGGCGATCTCGGCCACCACCCCCAGATCGTGGGTGATGAACAGCAGCGCCGAACCCAGTTCCGCCTGCATGGCCAGAAGAAGGTCAAGAACCTGGGCCTGGACAGTGACGTCGAGCGCGGTGGTCGGCTCGTCGGCGATGATCAGGGCCGGCCCGGCGGCGCAGGCGATGGCGATCATGACACGCTGGCGCATGCCGCCGGACAGTTGGTGGGGATAGGCGCGGGCGCGCATCGCCGGCTCGCGGATGCCCACCCGGTCGAGCAGCGCCACCGCGCGATCGGCGGCGGCGCGGCACGACAACTGGCGATGCTGGCGCAGAACCTCGGCCACTTGCTCGCCGACCCGCCGCGCCGGGTTGAGGGCGGTCATCGGCTCCTGGAAGATCATCGCCATTTCGCCGCCGCGCAGGCGGTTCATCTCGGACTCGGCCAGCTCGAGCAGCCCCCGCCCCGCGAACCGCATGGAAGCTGCCGTCACCGAGCCGCCCGGGCCAATCAGGCGCATCAGCGACAATCCGGTGACCGACTTGCCCGATCCCGATTCGCCAACCAGGCAGACCACCTCGCCGCGATGGAGGGTCAGGTCGACGCCGTCGACGGCACAGAGCGGTCCCTTGATCGTGTGAAAGGTCGTGACCAGGCCGCGCAGCTCGAGCATGACTTCGCCGCCTGCGCTCACCGCTGCAGCTCCGGGTTGAGCCTGTCCTGCAGCCAATCGCCGAGCACGTTGACGGCCAGGACGGTGGCGAACAGCATGCAACTCGGCACCAGGACGGGCCAAGCGTTGATGAACAGGTAATCCTTGAGGGTGCCGACCATCTGGCCCCACGAGGGGGTCGGCGGCCGCACGCCGAGTCCGAGAAAGCTGAGCCCGGCCTCCATCAGCATGGCGAAGGAGAAGGTAAACGAGGCCTGGACGACGATCACCGAGTGCATGTTGGGCAGGATTTCGTGCCGGATGATCCACCACCGGCCACCGCCCAGGGACACCGCCGCCAGCACGTGCTCGCGGGCGCGGATGCTGCGCGCCATGCCGTAAGCGACGCGGGCGAATTGCGGGCAATAGAGCAGGCCGATGGTGCCGATCAGGGTGGCCAGGCTGCCGCCCAGGAAGGCCAGGACGACGATGGCGACGAAAATCTCGGGCAGCGACACAAATACGTCGATCACCCGCATCAGCGCGGTCTCGCCGCGCGGACCCAGGAACGCCGCCATCACCCCGAGCGGCACGCCGACGGTGCCGGCGACCACCGCCGCCGCCGCCGCCACGGCAAGCGACACGCGCCCGCCATACAGCACGCGCGCGAGCAGGTCGCGGCCGAGTTCATCGGTGCCGAGGGGGTGCAGGGCGGTGGGGTCCGCGAGGAGATTGCCGGCGTCGATGGCCAGCGGATCCGCCTGGTCGAGAAGGGGCCCCGCCAGGCTCGCCACCACCACGGCGGCAAGCACGGCGCCGGCCGCAGCCGCCGCTCCCGCCGGACCCAAGGGAGCGAGGGCGAACCTCACGCCGCGTTCTCCCGGGTGCGGGGATCGACCAGGCCTTGGGCGACGTCGATCAGCAGGCTGATGACCACGAAGATGGCGAAGATCGCCAGCAGGGATCCCTGCATCACCGGATAGTCGCGGGCGAAGCAGGCGCTGACCAGCAGCGAACTCAGGCCCGGCCAGTCGAACAGCGCTTCGACGATGACCATGCTGCCCAGCAGGTTGCCGGCGCGGATGCCGACGATGGCGATCACCGGCACCAGGGCGTTCGGCAGGGCGTGGTGCAGGATCGCCTGACGACGCGACAGCCCCTTGGCGCGGGCCAGGCGGACATAGTCCTTGCCCAGGGTGTCGGCCAGGCTGGCGCGGGTCATGCGCGCCACCACGCCCATGAAATTGAGGCCGACCGAGGCCGACGGCAGGACCAGGCAGGACAGGTGGGTCAGCGGGTCCTCGGCCAGGGCGACGTAGCCCGACGAGGGCAGGATCTTCAGCCACAGGCTGAAGGCGATCACCAGCAGAATGCCGATGACGAAGACCGGGGCCGAGAACCCTGCCACGGCCAGCGCCGCAGCGGCGATGCCGCTCGGCCGTTGCCGCTCGCAGGCCGCGACGACGCCCAGCGGCACCCCGAACAGCACGGCGAAGCACAACCCGCCACCGATCAGTTCCAGGCTGCGCGGGAGGCGCCGCCCGAGTTCGGCCGCCACCGGCTCGCCGGTCCGCAGCGAACGCCCCAGCTCACCCCGCCCGAGTTCGCCGACCCAGGCCACGAACTGGGCCGGCAGGGGCCGGTCCAGCCCCAGCTCGCTGCGCAGCCGGTTTGCCGCCACCGGGTCGGCGCCGGCCTGTTCGCCCAGGATCATCACCACCGGATCGCCCGGGAGCAGGTGGATCAGGGAAAACACCACGCCGCTGGCGAGGACTAGGGTCAGCAGGGCGGACGCCAGCCGGCGGAGGAGGAACCTGCACATCGGCCGGCCTCGGCGCGGGCTACTCGATCCACATCGTGGGGAGCGAAATGCCCGGGCTGCTTTCGTTCAACGCCCCGCTCAGGTGCTTGTAGCCGTGCACGTTGCGGCGGTAGGCCTGGGCCTGTTCGCGCCAGTTGACGAACACCCAGGGGCTGGTGTCCAGCAGGCGTTGCTCGACCTGGTGGTATATCGGCTTGCGGGCCGCCGGGTCGATGGTCGCGCGGCCCTTGGCGAGAAGCGCCTCGAGTTGGTCGTCGCGATAATTGAGCGGTTTCGCCCAGTAGGTCGAATCCGCCCCCAGGTAGTAGCTGTAGGCGTCGGGATCGTTCAGTTTCATGGAGACGCCGTAGAGCATGGCTTCGTAGTTGCCGTTGTCCTTCCGCTCCAGCAGGTTGGCCCATTCCACCAGCTGGATCCTGGCGTCGATCCCCACCTCCTTGAGATTGGCCTGGATGATCTGGGCCGTGGTGGTGTAGATGCCCAGCCCCTGGAAGACGATGAGTTCGAAAGCCAGGCCGTCCTTGAAGCCGGCCTCGGCCAGCAGGGCTTTGGCCTTCGCCGGGTTGCGCTGGAATCGGTTGTCGAGGTCCTTGTTGAAGAAAGGCGAATCGGACGTCGTCGGGGGGCCGAAAATCGGCGAGCCGTGGCCGAAGAAGGCCGCCTTGGAGATCGCGTTGCGGTCGATGGCGTAGGCGATCGCCTGGCGCACCCTGGCATCGTCGAACGGCTTGCGGGTGGGATTGAACCAGATGTTCATGAAGGCGCCGCCCGAGGAGTCGACCACCAGGTTGGGCACCCGGCGCAGCGTGTCGATATCCTTCCAGGGGACAAAGTCGATCATGTCGAGGGCATTGCTGCGCAGCGCGTTGACCCTGGCGTCGTCGCTCTTGATCATGTGGAACTCGACGCCGTCAAGATAGGGCTGGCCGGCGACGAAGTAATCGGGATTGCGTTCGAGCAGCGCCCGCACCGAGGGTTCGTACGCCTTCAGCCGGAAGGGGCCGGTGCCGTTTTCGGCCGACTTGATGTTGACGCCGCTCTCAACCCAGCGCTTCGACACGATGGCGGCCTCGGGCAGAGCCAGCACCGAGAGCAGGGTGGCGTCGGGCTGGGGCTTCTCGACCTTGATGGTGGCGTCGTCGAGCACGCTCACCGTGACATCGGCCAGGTTGGGCCGCAGGGTGGCGCCTGTCGCCGGATCAGCGATCCGTTCCAGCGAGAACTTGACGTCCTCGGCGGTCACCGGCGAGCCGTCATGGAAACGGATGCCCTTGCGCAGGTGAAAGACGATGGTCTTGGCGTCCGGCGTCTCCCATTGCTCGGCGAGGCGGGGAACGATCGCCCCGCTTTGGCTGTAACCGACGATTGGGCTGTAGAGCGCCTCGATCAGGACCTTCCAGGCGCTGCCGCCATAGACCTGCGGATCGAGGCTGGTGATCTCGGTCACCGTGCCGTAGCGCAGGATGCCGCCCTGCTTCGGCGCCTGGGCGTGACCCGTACCGGCAGCAACGAGGGGAGAGGCAAGGGCGGCAAGGGCGGCCAGCTTCGCCCGCAGCAGCAAATCTCGGCGTGTCATGATCGAGTTTCCTTTTTGGCTTGGCGCATCCCGGTTCAGGCGAGCGCCTCGACGAGACGCTGGATGTCGTTTTCGTCATTGTAGTACGAGGGGGAGATGCGGATCGCCCCGCCGCGCACCGCGACATCGACCTTGGCCTCGCGCAGGCGCTGCGAGACCGCCTCGGCGTCGCCGCCCGGCAGCTGGAACGACAGGTTGCCCGAGCCCTCGCCGGTTCCCCGCGGACTGACGATGACGCAGCCCATCGACTGCAGGCGCTCGGCGGCCAAGGCGGTCAGACCCAGGATGTGGCGTTCGATCTTCTCGGGGTCCAGGGCGAGCTGCATGCGCACGGCGGCGTCCAGCCCCCAGAGGCCGGTGAAGTTGACCAGCGCCTCCTCGAAGCGCCCGGCGTCCGTGCGATAGACCAGGTCGTAATCCATATGGTCCTCGCTCTTGTCGACGCTGTGATAGCCGACACTCGGCGGGTCGATGGTCTCCAGGAGGTCTTCGCGGCAGTAGAAGAAGCCGGTGCCGATCGGCGCCAGCATCCACTTGTGGCCGCCGACCGACATGAAATGCACGCCCAACCGCCGCACATCCGTGGCCAGCACGCCGACGCGCTGGATGCCGTCGACATTGAGCATGGCCCCGCGTTCGTTGCACAGATTCGCGGTCGCCTCGAGGTCCTGGCGATAGCCGTTCGAGAACTGGACGGCACTCAGGCTGACCAGGCGCGTCCTGGCGTCCATCAGCGCCCGGATGTCGTCGACCAGGATCCGTCCCTGCCGGTTCTTCACCCAACGCACGGTGACGCCCCGCCGGGCGAGCTTCATCCAACAGTAGACGTTCGACGGATACTCGATGTCCGGCAGGATGACGTTGTCCCCCTCGCGCCAGGAAAGGCCGTTGGCGACGGTGACAAGGCCCTCTGTGGTGTTCTTGACGAAGGCGATCTCGCTGCGCCGGGCGCCGATCAGGCGGGCAATCCGTTCCTTGAACACGGCATCGGCGTGGCGGCACCAGCGCGGGTAGTCGTTGCGTCCGTTGTCGCGCACATTGGCCATGAAATGGTCGACGGCGGCGATGACGGGGTTGCAGAGGGCGCCGATCGAGGCGTTGTTGAGATAGCACCGGCGCTCTCTGATGGGGAACTCGGCTTGCACCGTGGACCATGAAAGATCCTCGATGCCGCCCCGCTCGCCGGCGAACAGAAGGGTATCGTCGGCTGCGGCCGGAGAAAACGTTGCGCCACTCATTGCGATTGCCTCTCCTTTCGTCGATGCGATCGAGGTTATGCCAAAGCGGCGCAGGTGACAAATCGTTTGCACGTCTGATATGAAGAGGCCCCCGGCAGGAGCGTGAAGATGATCGTCGTGACCAACAACGAGGGGACCGCCGGCATAGGGGAAAGTGGCCGATTGCTGCTTGGGGGCAGCGCGGCGCTCGACGCCGTCGAGGCCGGCGTGCGCCTGGTCGAAGACGACGAGACGGTACGCACGGTGGGGCGCGGCGGTTGGCCCAATCTGCTCGGCGAGGTGGAGCTCGACGCCGCGGTCATGGACGGGACCACGCTGCGCACCGGTGCGGTCGGCGCCATCAAGGGATTTCGCCATCCGGTGAGCATCGCCCGGCAGGTCCTCGAATGCTTGCCGCACGAGTTCCTGGTCGGCGACGGCGCCGCCCGTTTCGCCGCCGAAATCGGTGCCGAGCGCTGCGACCTTCTCGCCCCGCACGCCCGCGAGGCCTGGCAGCGCTGGTTCGAAAACGAGATCCCCCCCGCCGATCGGGCCCGCTGGCCCGACCTGCCCTTGGCGGAGTTGTGCCGCCACGCCATCGATCCCGAGATCGGCCGCGACACCACGGTGTTCCTGGCGATCGACGGGCGCGGCACGATCGCTGCGGCGACCAGCACGTCCGGCTGGGGATGGAAATATCCCGGCCGGCTCGGTGACAGCCCGATCATCGGTGCCGGATCTTATGCCGACAGCCGGTTCGGCGCCTGTGCCTGTACCGGGGCCGGGGAAATGGCGATCCGCGCCGGCACCGCCCGCGCCGTGGTCCTCTACATGAAGAAAGGGGCGGCGTTGGACGCGGCGGTGATGGAGGCGGCCGACGACCTGCGGGCTCTGAAGGGGGGCCTGATCAGCCGCATCACCATTCATGCCATCGACGCCAAAGGCGGCCACAAAGTGGTCGCCGTCAACGGCAGTCCCGACAACCGCTACTGGCTATGGACGCCCGAGCGCGGCCGTCCGGAGCTGCTCCCGGCCGAGATCCTGCGCCACCATGACGGGGCGCCCAAGCCGACGGCCTCGCTGCGCTACGGCAATCTCAAGCTGTAGGCGTGCCTAGGGCGCGAAGCGCCCAAAAGATTGGGACCCGCGGGCCTCTCGCCCTTTGCGGGGTCGAGCGGCAGCGCCCCTGGTGTCATCACCGCCCCCGCAGCGCATGCGCGCCTCCGGGCCGACGCACGATCTGGTAGCGCCGCCCGACATAGCCCACCGGCACCGACCAGATGTGCACCAGGCGGGAGAATGGAAACAGCAGGAAGATCGTCAACCCGAGCACGAGGTGCAGCTTGAAAATCACGTTCACGTCGGCGATCAATGATGCCGCATCGGGCTGCAGGGTCACCAGGTGTTGCGCCCACCCGGCCAGTTTCAACATTTCGCTGCCATCCAGATGCCGCGCCGAGACGAAGATCGACGACAGTCCCAGGGTCAGCTGCACGTAGAGAAGCAACAAGATCAGGATGTCCATCACCGACGACGTGGCGCGGATGCGTGGATCGAACAGCCGTCGCACGATGAGCAGCGTGAGGCCAATGAAACAGACGACGCCGAAGATGCCACCCACGTGGATGGCCAGCATCTGCTTGGCCTCAACGGAGAGTCCCATGGCCGTGTACACCGAGTGCGGCGTCAGCAGCCCCACGACGTGGCCGGCCAGGATCACCAGAATGCCGACATGAAAGCAGTTGCTGCCCACCACCAGCATCCGCCGACGCAGCAGCTGGGAAGAGCCGGATCGCCAGGTGTACTGCTCGCGGTCGAAGCGCAGCAGGCTGCCCACCAGGAACACGCTGATCGCGACGTACGGATACAACCCGAACAACACGGTGTTAAGTGACTGCGGCATGGGTTATCTCCCGCAAGCGGCGGCCGCCGCTCGATCGTTAATAGCGGAGCCGGCGTCGAAGCGCACTGCCTCCTCCTCCCATTGTGCATCCAGCGCCCCGGCGTCGTCGGCAGCCGGATCGAGATTGGCAATCGCGTCGCTGACCGCCTCCGCCGCCGGCGCGCGTTCAGCCAGCGCTTCGACCGCACGCAAAACCGCCGCATAGCCACTCAGGCGCGCTTCGAGTTTGGTTGCGAGCGCCGCGATCACATGGGCGGCCTCCGCCAACAGAGAACGCGCCGCCTGCCTCGGCAGCACCGAGAGAAATTCCAGGTAGAGCGGCAGGTAGTCCGGCAGCTCACGCGCCTCGATCTCAAGGCCGTGCAGGGCATAGAGCGTGGCCAGCCGCACCATCGCCTGGCCGCGATCGCGCGACCCGCCATGCACGTGCTCATAGAGGTGCAGCGAGAGCGAGCGGCTGCGATCGAACAGCGCGACGTAGTGCTCCTCGGCGTCCAGCAGCGGCATCGCGGCCAGCTCGCCGATGAATTGTTCGCACGCTTCGCGGCGCTCCGCCGGCAGCGCCACTTCGGCGCGCAACGCCGCCGCGATCTCGTCCAGTGCCGCAATGATTTCCGCAGTCGGATAGCGGAGCAATGCGGAGAGGGCGCGCAGGGCCAACGTGCTCATCCCGCCACCTTTGCTTTCACGCCGTGCACGTGTTTCGGCTTGCCGAATAGGTCGGGACCGGTCGTACCCCCGGAGCACCCGTTGCCGAAGGAAAAGCCGCACGAGTTACGCAGGTCGAAGGCATTCTCCGCGTATTCCCGATGCGTGGTGGGGATCACGAAGCGATCCTCGTAGGCGGCGAGCGCGAGGATGCGATACATCTCCTCCACCGTCGCGCGGTCGAGGGTCACCTGCGCCAGGACTTCCCGCGCCTCCACGCCATCCACGTGCCGTGCGCGCATGTAGGCGCGCATCGCCAGCAGCCGCTCCAACGCGAAGCGAATCGGCTGCTCCTCGCCGGCGGTCAGCAGGTTCGCCAGGTAACGCAGCGGGATGCGCAGCTTGCCCACGTCCGGAATGGCGCCGTTGACGCCAAGCTCGCCGGCTTCGGCCCTGGCCTGGATCGGCGAGAGCGGCGGCACGTACCACACCATCGGCAGAGTTCGGTATTCCGGGTGCAGCGGAAAGGCGATCTTCCAATCGATCGCCATCTTGTACACCGGCGAGTTGCGCGCCGCCTCGAGCCACGCCTCCGGCACCCCGCCCAGGCGGGCATTATCGATTACCGCAGAATCGTGCGGGTCCAGAAAAATGTCCAACTGCGCGCGATAAAGGTCGCGCTCGTCCAGCCCCGACGCCGTCTCCCCGATGCGATCCGCATCATAGAGCATGACTCCCAGGTAGCGGATGCGCCCCACACACGTCTCCGAGCACACGGTCGGCTGCCCGGCCTCGATGCGCGGGTAGCAGAAGATGCATTTCTCAGCCTTGCCGCTTTCCCAGTTGTAATAGATCTTCTTGTACGGACAGGCCGAGACGCACATCCGCCAGCCCCGGCACTTGTCCTGGTCGATCAGAACAATGCCGTCCTCCTCGCGCTTGTAGATCGAGCCCGAGGGACAGGCGGCGACGCAGGCCGGGTTGAGGCAGTGCTCGCACAGCCGCGGCAAATACATCATGAAGGTGTTCTCGAACTGGCCGTAGATCTCCTTCTCGACCGCCTCGAAATTGGCGTCCTTGCTGCGCCTGGAAAATTCGCCGCCCAGGATCTCTTCCCAGTTCGGGCCCCACGCAATCGTCTCGATCCGCTCGCCGCTGATCACCGAGCGTGGCCGTGCAGTGGGCGCGGCCTTGCTCTCTGGCGCGTTGTGCAGGTGCTGGTAGTCGAAGGTGTAGGGCTCATAGTAGTCGTCGATCTGTGGCAGGTCGGGGTTGGCAAAGATCTTCGCCAGCACACGGAACTTTCCACCCATGCGCGGCTCGAGCCGACCATCGGCCCGGCGCACCCAGCCGCCGTTCCAGCGCTTCTGGTTTTCCCAATCCTTGGGATAGCCGATGCCCGGCTTGGTTTCGACGTTGTTGAACCAGGCATATTCGACGCCGTCGCGGCTGGTCCAGACGTTCTTGCAAGTGACCGAGCAGGTATGGCAGCCGATGCACTTGTCGAGGTTCAGCACCATCGCGATCTGCGCGCGGACCTTCATTGCCGGGTTCCCCTCTATTCCGCAGCCACCGTCAGGTCACGTGGGCCTTCGAGCCAGTCCACGCGCTCCATCTTCCGTACCATGACGAATTCGTCACGGTTCGATCCCACGGTGCCGTAGTAGTTGAATCCATAGGAAAGCTGCGCATAGCCGCCGACCATGTGGGTCGGCTTCATCGTGGTGCGGGTGACCGAGTTGTGGATGCCGCCACGCTTGCCGGTGATCTCGCTGCCGGGCACGTTCACGATCTTCTCCTGCGCGTGGTACATCATGCACATGCCGGACGGAACGCGCTGGCTGACCACCGCGCGGGCGGTCAGCGCGCCGTTGGCGTTGAACAGCTCGATCCAGTCGTTGTCGGTAATACCCACGGCCTGGGCGTCGATCTCGCTGATCCACACCACCGGCCCACCGCGGTTCAACGTCAACATCAGCAGGTTGTCGCTGTAGGTGCTGTGGATGCCCCATTTCTGGTGCGGCGTGATGAAATTCAGAGCGACGCTCTTGCGCTCGCCGGCGAGTTCCTTGACGGCCGCGAGTGCACGCGTGTCGATCGGCGGCTTGTAGGTGCACAAGCCCTCGCCGAAGGCACGCATCCAGGCATGATCCTGGTAGAACTGCTGCCGGCCGGTCAGCGTGCGCCAGGGGATCAGTTCGTGCACGTTGGTGTAGCCGGCGCTGTAGCTGACGTGCTCGCTCTCCAGCCCGCTCCAGGTCGGCGAGGAGATGATCTTGCGCGGCTGCGCCTGCAGATCGCGGAAACGGATTTTGTCGTCCTGGCGGGCTGCCGCGAGGTGCTGGTGCGCGCGTCCGGTTTGCCGTTCCAGCGCAGCCCAGGCGCGGACGGCGACCTCGCCATTGGTCTCCGGCGCCAACGCGAGGATCACCTCGGCGGCGTCGATGTCGGAGAGGATGCGCGGCCGGCCCGCGGCGTTGAGGCCGTTGAGGCGACCGAGCATCTCGACTTCCTGGCCGGTCTTCCAGCCGATGCCCTTGCCGCCGTTGCCCAGCCGGTCCATCAGCGGGCCGAGCGAGGTGAACTTGTCGTGGATCGCCGCGTAGTTACGTTCCACCACCGCAACCGAGGGCATGGAGAGACCGGGGGTTGGCGTTGCGCCGCTGTCCTTCCAGTCCTCGACCCCGAACGGCTGCGCCAGTTCCGCCGGCGTGTCGTGCAGGATCGGCGTCAGCACCACGTCGCGCTGCACGCCGAGTGCGTCCACTGCCAGCTCGGAGAAGCGTTTGGCAATGCCCTTGAAGATCTCCCAATCGGAGCGCGACTCCCACACCGGATCGACCGCGGCCGAGAGGGGATGGATGAACGGGTGCATGTCCGACGTGTTGAGATCGTGCTTTTCGTACCAGGTCGCGGTCGGCAGCACGATGTCGGAATAGAGGCAGGTGGTGGACATGCGGAAGTCGAGCGTCACCAGCAGGTCGAGCTTGCCCTCGGCGGCCGGCCGCCAGCGCACCTCTTGCGGCTTGGTCCCGCCTTCGGCGCCAAGATCCTTGCCGAGCAGGCCGTGATCCGCGCCGAGCAGG
>Ga0326727_10017555_pt1 | contig 14821 bp, 13 predicted proteins | sample MB2enrmetagenome_FD_207643 | JGI IMG/M metagenome (GOLD analysis project Ga0326727, IMG submission 207643) | Lab enriched peat soil microbial communities from McLean, Ithaca, NY, United States - MB29MY | ecosystem: Environmental > Terrestrial > Soil > Wetlands > Peat | place: USA: New York... | reverse complement strand
GTATGAAAAAACCGTCTCCATTGCGCAAATAACCCGGATAAGGCCGGGAATAGGCCCCTACGGACAAACTCTGATGGGAATTGGAGTCCAAATGTTTGTGAACGACAATTTTAGTACCCTGAACCCCGGTTTCCAGCGTAAAATGATCCGCCAAACGCTGAACTGCACCGAGTCCTCCACCTAAGGACCCCTGTGAGGAAACCCCGTCCGTCATCGCAGCCTGAACATTGGAAATACCCGGTCCATCATCACTTGCTTCGAGAATTAAGCCGTTATCCGGAGAACTGAAGTAGTGCAGAACTCCTCCCCTTTTGGCATACCGAACAAGATTCGTAGCTAACTCTGTCGTTATAATGGCAATATCGGAAAGGATTCTCGCAGACATCCCCAACTGTTGAGAAAAATTGACGACCGCTCGGCGAGCTTTGCCAATATCATAATCCGCTTCGATCCTGATCTCAGGCATTTCCTACCCCCTATTTCGTCCATTTCACAACTCGAACTACCGTGCCTTGACCTAAAATCGAATGCAACTCAAACTCGTTCATTAAGCGCTTGGCTCCGCTTAACCCTAACCCCAGACCGTTTCCGCTGCTATAGCCGGCAGTCAAGGCCAACTGAAGATCATCAATCCCCGGGCCTTGATCTTCAAACACAAATTCCAATCCGACAGCCCCCGTATTCTTTTTCAATTCTTGGACCGTCATCCATCCCCTGGCGGCATAAGTATAAACATTCCTGGCTAATTCGCTCACTGCTGTGATAATTCGGGTCTGATCTACCAAAGAAAACCCTAAACCGATGGCCGCTTGACGAGCAACCTGTCTGGCCAGAACGATATCCTGCTCAGAGGATATTTCCACTCTGCTCATAGGCTTGCTTCCGAGTACGGTCCTAACAAAATTAAATCTCTCAAGATTTCCAAAGCTGCATCAAGATTAAGTGCCGTCTTAACCTCTTGGATATCGAGTCCCATATCGACCATCGTCAGGGCAATCATGGGATTGATCCCAACCAGAATCGTGATACCCCCCATCAATCGAATCATCTTTGCCGTATCCGAAAGCACCCGCGCCATGTAGGAGTCCACAATTTCCAGCCGAGAGATGTTTAAAATTACACCCCGAGCACTCGTGTTCGCAACCTCTCTCAATAACATGTCCTGCATGGCAACGACAGAAAAATCATTGATTTCCCCCTCGATCGAGAGAATCAAGACATCACCAATTTTCAATAGTGAGGTTTTATCCACCACAATTCCCCCAAAGTTTATTCCTTATTAAGATTAATGATCTTCATTTTCAGCAAAGACAAAGCCAACTCAACCCCATCCGCCATGACCGCTCTGGTGACAATTCCGCCTAAATCAACCCCCAAATGTACCATGGTTTGGGCAATCTCCGGACTTATTCCCGTAATAATCAGCTTCGCGCCGAGCAAATTGACCGCAGCCGCTGTTTTAAGAATATAATTGGCCACCAGCGTATCCACCGTAGAAACACCCGTGATATCCAGGATAATCACTTTCGATCCCTGATTGACAATGGCATTGAGTAGTTTTTCCATGACCTCTTGAGTGCGTTTGCTGTCTAAAGTACCGATCAAAGGAAGTGCCAGAATTCCTTCCCATAACTTGATAATCGGAGTAGATAACTCTAGGAGATCTTGCCGCTGAGTGTGAATAATGTTATCACTGCTCTCGAAGAAAAACTCAAGAACTAAGATCCCCATTTCATCCAGAATCTGGTTTAAGCGTTCCGCAGAACCTTTATAATTCAGACGATTTAAAAAAGGTCGGAAAGAAAAGATGATCATCGCCGTTTCCCGTGGTGTTAGTCCCCCCTGTAAACCGGCCTTAGCAATTTCTTTGATGAGTTCGGGAAGTTCCTCTCCGAGACCCTCTGCCGGAATATCCCTTTCCATAGCTTTGAGCATCTTCATGCCAAGTATTTCTACCTGAACAATATTTCTTATTTCACCGTGTCCCCAAATAGTGCTTTCCATTTGACTTAACCATTCTTCATGCAAATCATTAAGTGTACCCTTAAGGTTGTTTTCCTTGTTCATCTAATTTCTCCTCCATTCGATATTTAGGGTTCAACCCACAATTTGGGTTCTGAATGTTGAAGTATCAAGAGCTCAGAAACTCGCCCCTGACGACTGATTGATCGTCCTGGCTATCAGCTCCAAGGCATTGAGCACAATAGCCACCTTGCCGTCCGTCATAATTGTGGCCCCACCCATGCCCGGAATACCTGACAAATACTCCGGAAGTGCTTTAACCAAAACGTCCTGTTCATGGTGGAGGCGGTCGACAATCAGGCCTATTTTCATACTCCCATCGCTCAAAACAACGATGGACTTCCTGCCGTCCCCCCCCCCCACATCCTGGGTCGGAATTCCAAACAATTCTGCAAGAGAGACCACTCCCAACACTTCACCTCGATGATGAAGCATCCATTTCCCTCTGTGCCTGCGCAACTGCTCAGCTGAGACCTTGATCGTTTCCAGGACATTTTCCAGCGGGAAAACATAGAATTGCTGATTAACTTCAACCAATAATCCTCGCGAAACCAAGAGCGTGAGAGGAAGTTGAACCACCATTTTAGTGCCCAGCCCAAGCTGACTTACGATATGTACCTTACCCTGTAAAGCGTTGACGTTTGATTTGACGACATCCATTCCGACTCCGCGGCCGGAAATCTCCGAGACAACCCCGGCCGTACTGAAGTCTGGCAAAAAGACAAGTTGAAAGGCTTGTTCCTCAGTCATCTCACTAGCTTGTTCCTCGGAAATAAAGCCTTTATCAACAGCCTTTTGTTTTAAGGCTTGCGGGTCCAGACCTTTGCCATCGTCTTCGACTTCGATAAAGACATGCCTGCCCCGATTATACGCCCTAAGCCAAACCTTGCCCTGCCGCTCTTTATCTACGGCAGCACGCGCCTCCTCAGGCTCAATCCCATGATCCGCTGCATTTCTCACCAAATGCATTAACGGATCTGCCATTTGTTCGATAATGGTTTTATCAAGTTCCGTGTCTTCCCCTTCCATGATTAAGCTGATATTCTTACCCGTCTTGAGAGCGATATCTCGAATAATTCTCGGGAATTTTTGAAAAACATGCCTTACAGCTGTCATGCGCATCGACATAATAATATCTTCCAGCTCTTCGGAAATACGGTTGACCCCTAAGCCGGCATCTTTGACTTCCCTCGAGATGCTCGGAAGATCATGGTCGATGATCAATTTGCGCGCAATCTGTCCAAAGACATTCTTAGTGACCACCAATTCACCGATCACATTCATCAGTCGATTTAATTTTTCCTCACTCACCCGCACGGATTGACTAACATGTACGCCTCCTGCGGACTCCGCCTTTTGTTCGACTTCCGGCTTGCTGACTGCGGAAACTGCCGACTTCATACCTTCAACTGGGGCTTGAGGGTCCCCAGCATTTAACCGCTCCCTCGTCAATCTCAGATCCTGAAGCAAGAATTTAAAGTCCAGTTGATCCGGATTTCCCCCTGCTTGAATAAGCACAATTCCTTGACGCAGGGCCTCCATTGCTAAATAACAAAGATTCGTCACTTCGCTGAGCACAGGCATAATTTGACTTCGAACCCAATCGAGCAACTCCTCGACATTTTGGAACACTACCAAGAGTTCCTCTAACAAAGCACGCAACGTACTTTCCGGACTTTGGACACTTAATAATAACCCGATATTCCCCTTTAAGCTGTGCACACGACGAAAAAGTTCTTCAAGGATCCGAGTATCACTGGGATGGGAGTCCAGGTCAATGAGTAATTTATCTGAAATGATCGACAGATGCTCATCAGCTTCCTCCAGAAAGTCCTCAAGCATCCCCTCTCCGATACGTTCTTTAATCATGGGGATAAAAGTCCCAGGGTTTTTCCGCTTCGAATCTGCAACAGCGTCCTGCTTGCTCACTCTATCTTCCGCACTTTCGATTTTGGGGGTTTCTGGGGTTTGTGGGTGCTTCCCAATTAGCTCGTAAGTCTTGATTACTTCTTGAATTTGTTGAATTAAGAAATCCAGGTCTTTGGGACTCTCAATTTCTTTCGTCACCCATTCCTCGGCATGCGATTCCTGACAGACGACCCCTAATTGTCCAACCATGTCTACCAAAATGTCGAGTGAATCGAGTAACAAGGCAACGGCTCTGGAGGTTAAAGTCAAACGACCATTCCGTAAAGCATCCAACAGGTATTCCGCTTCATGACTAAGTCTCGTGATATCCGTTAGGCCAAAAAATGAAGATAACCCTTTAATTGTGTGCATTTGCCGAAATATTTCATTAAGAAAGTCGGTACTTTCATTGGAACTTTCCAGCATAAGTAAAGATTCTTCAATTTTCTGCAAATATTCCTCAGCTTCTTCCACGAAGCTTTGCAGCATATCTAAATCATCCCTGGCGATTTTGAAAAACATCGACTTATTCCTCCTTCGTGTCAACCCCTTCCAATAAGTGGCGAACCCAGTAAATTAACTGTTCTAATTCTGTCGGTTTCACAAAAAACAGGTTCGCTCCCACCACCTTTCCTCGTTCGGCATCTTTACAATCTTCCTGCGAAGTCACAATGATAATTGGGGTATTCTGATAACTCTCAACCTGACGCACCTCAGCAATGAACTGAAAACCATCCATGCGCGGCATATTAATATCTGTGATAATAAGTTCATACTGACTGCAAAGTAACATTTCCAAACCCAGATAACCATCTTCGGCTTCGGCCACCTGATGCCCTAAGGCGGATAGGAAATATTGGTGATACTTTCTGACCATGGCAGAATCATCAACTACGAGTACTTTGGCCATTCTCTTTCCTCCTACGGCTTATAGTAGTAAATGTTGTCTTGGATGCGTTTCATTTTAAAAGCTTCTGTGATCCGTCCTACCGACTCTGAATGACCCAGATAAATGATCCCGCCGCTCCTCAGCGAATTATAAAATGAATCTAAAACTTTAAAACGAGAGAGTGTATCAAAATAAATAAGCACATTGCGACAAAAAACGAAATCAAAGTCATAATGTTCCTTAAACTTGCTTTGATCACTCAAATTAAGTAATTGGTAATTGACCATGCCCTTGACATTTAAATTCATCGAATACATCAGGCCGCGTTTAGTAAAATAGCGTTCCAGATAGTCATGAGGAACATCCTTGATCGAACGGGAGTTATACAAGCCCTTACGGGCCATGTCCAGAACTCGGGTATTAATGTCCGTGCCTAAAATTTGAATTCTCCACTTTTCGAAATCCGGAATCATTTCCATCAGAATTATGGCCAGGGTATACGGTTCCTCTCCGGTAGCACATCCCGCACTCCAGATTTTCAAGGTACGTTGTCCCGCGGCCTCCTTGCTTTTAATCATCTTAGGCAGAATGGACTCCGCGAAGCCCTGAAGCTGGGGAAAGTCGCGAAAGAAATAGGTCTCGTTAATGGTCAGGCGATTAATGATTTCCTGAAGCTCGGTCTCATCATTGGAATACTTGAGCGTAAAGAAATAATCTCGAAAGGATTCTATCTCCAGCTGTTCGATCCGGTCATTGAGTCTCCGTTCGACAAAGTACCGCTTATTCTCTTCAAACATAATGCCTGTCTTTTTATACACCAGATCAATAAACCGTTGATAGAGTTCCGGCGTCAGCGTCATGAAACTGTCCTCCATTCTTGTCCAACTCCTGGTGGATGATTTCCGCCAAACGCTGATCCTTGTCCTGCGCGACTTCATATACCTCTTGCAAGTATTGTCGACCGACATCCCCCATTTCACCTAACCCTTTCGCGGCCGCCCACTGCAAAAGCGGATCAGATCCTTGAATATTTTCCTGGAGCCAAGCCATCGTTGCGGAATGACGAAAGATTTCCGGGCACCCTAAAATGTGATAGTGATTTTTAGGACTCTGTTCATAGCGGTATAGATAGGCCAACAAGCGATAGACTTCACTGCCGCTGCGCGTGGATAAACTCAAGATCACTTGGAGACGCACTTCCGGATCCGGATCGTTACAAAGCAGCTGCATCACGCTCAAAAACAGTTCTTCTATTCTAATCAAACGCGCACTTTTGGCAATTCGAGCTCGGGTATGTTCATCCCCCACATCTCCAACCCGCCGGATAACCCGCTGCAAGCTGGGATGCTCAAAAAAGGCCATGACTTCTAAGATCTCCGGCAAGGAACACTCGGGACTCTCCTCTGCCAATCCCTCAATTTTTTCCATTAAACTAAACGCAGAGGCTCTGCAAAGTGCCTCAACAGCCCTCCTGCGTATGCTTCCATCGGAATTAGCTAAGCCCTCCAGCAACAAAGGAACAACCAACGGACTCCCCAGTCGGGCAAGGCCATTTAAAACTGCGGCAACCACTTCAGAGTCCTGATGCTTGAGCATTCCCTCTAAGAAAGATTCTGCTGTAGGGCCACTTTGCCAGGCCAGGGCTGCTGTTTTCCGGACAATTTGCAGGTCTGAATTGCTCGCCAAGCTGATCAGGTTTTCTATCCGGATCGGGATTTCACATTCTTCGCTAATTCTTAAGACAAATTTAATCAACTTATCACTGGCTTCCGGCAAGAGTCCATTGAGTTGTTCCGCTGAAGGCTGGGAATGAATAATCTCCTGAAGAAATTCATCAAGCATTGCTTCCTCATCTTCGAAGGTTTCAATCAGGCGCGGTAAAAATTGATAAAAAAGCTGCGGACATTTTAGCAGAGCCAGATGCGCTACGGGCTTGATCTTGGCGTACTCCAGCTTCAGAAATTGCCGTCGAAGCATCTCTGCTAAGCAAGGACTTTCAAGCTCCCAGGTTATGCCCCGTCGAGAGAAACTTACTAAAATTTCCACCAGGGCATCCTCAGACAGTTCCCCTTGTTTAAGCATCTCCCAAGTTTTAGAAAGCCATATTTGATCCCCTAACCGCCCGACGGCAAAAGCCCAGATCCCAAACAATAAAATCCTATCTTGTTTACCCCATTGGGAGTGGTTAATATGCCGATAAAACTCCTCCAGTACCTGGGGATCATCCAAGACGGCCGACGCTTCAATAATGCTAAAGGAAATCCAGACGTTGGTCGATGTACGGAGCAGCTCAAGCAGAGGAGCTAAGGCCCGCTGATCCCTTTTCCTGCCCAGGGCTTCGACACAGGCGCTGACAATCACCGCTTCCGTGTCCTGCAGTCCCTGAATTAGAAGAGAAAATGCTGTCTCCCCTGAAACTTTGTCCAGAACATCGATCGATAACTTCCGAATATCCCGTGAGGGATCTGTCATCAAGGTTTCAATAGTTGGTTCGGCATATTCCTGTAACGCTTGCAAAACCTCGACCGCCGCATTGCGAACATGAGCTTCCGCAGAAATAAAAAGCCGTGCGACAATTAGTCCCGTCCGCGAACTTTGCATCCCTCCAAGAGCCTGAATGAGACGACGGCGAACATAAAATGACGTTTCTTTCTCCAGCTGATCAACTAGGATGATGATGGCGCTCAAATGTCCCTGCCTGACCAATTCCTCGATCGCCGCACAGCGCTTGGATTCATTCGGGCTATTAATTTGCTTAGATACATTAATTTCCATATATATCTCCTCAATATTCAATCCCGTTTACTCACACCTTAGATGCTCTGCTTTCCCAAATTCCTTTCTTTTAAAGTAAGAAACACTCTGAAAATTATTGGTCCTTAAATATTCCCTAAACACGTTTGATCGCTTTCATGATTTCCTTCGCCACCTGGTAGGACGGAACCACGACCTCTGCACCCCCGCGTTCGATGGCCTCACGAGGCATGCCAAACACCACCGCAGTCGACTCATCCTCCGCAATCGTAACCCCTCCGGCCTGACGAATGGCAACCATCCCATCCGCTCCGTCGGAACCCATCCCGGTTAACAGAACTCCCACGGTTCGACGGCCGAACACCTCAACAACGGATTTCATGGTGACATCCACCGAAGGCATAAAGAGCGTATCTTCCGGCAGCGTAGTCATACGAATCAACCACTCATCGCGCGCCAGATTCTTACGAATCACTAGATGCACTCCTCCCGGAGCAACATACGCACAGCCCTTAGTGAGGATATCTCCCCCTTTACCTTCTGTAATGTTAAGTCTGGAATGTTCATCCAAACGTTTGGCAAATGAACCTGTAAACGTGGGAGGCATATGCTGAACGATAATCACCGTCGCATCAAGGTCCGCCGGCAATTCCGGGATAATCTCCATCAAAGTAGCCGGTCCGCCCGTGGATACCCCAATGACAACGATCTTCCGAAATGCGGGGATTCCATCCATCATCTGCGCTTTAAGTTCCGGCTTCTTGACAGCGACTGGCTGTTTGACCGGCTGTTTGATCGGCGTGGTACGCTGTTTCGTTTGACGCCTAGTCCGCTTCGTTTGAGCTGCGGTCTTAACCTTTTCAATTAATTCTTTGCCAATGATATGGAGATTGGCCGATACTGTGCCTGAAGGTTTAGCGACATAATCAAAAGCCCCTAATTCCAGTGCTTCAAATGTCGTCATCGCTCCATCTTGAGTCAGGGAACTCAGCATTATGATGCGCACCTCGGGGTGTTGTTCCAATATGTACAACAGGGAAGTGACTCCATCCATCACCGGCATATTGATATCCATCGTGATTACATCGGGGATAAATTCCGCATCTTTCTTTAAGGCGTCTTCTCCATCCCGGGCGCTGCCAACAACGAGGATCTGTGGGTCCGTCTCTAAGATTTGCTTGATTGCTCGCCGCATCATGGCTGAATCATCCACAATAAGGACTCGGATTTTTTCGCTCATCTTTTTCACCTTATCTTAAGTCTGTTATTGTTCCATGCCCAAACGCAATTCCAGGTCTCCCCACGGGGTGGCGATATGGGTCAATAACACCTTGTCTAGACCTAGCATCAGAATCATCTTTTCCCCCATAACCATCGTTGGGGGAGTGATATCCACTTCGAGATCCTGAAAAGACGTGAGACAAACACCCACACACATATTGACAAATTCACACATCGCACTTCTGGCCATATCATCGAGTTCGACAATAGTCATCCCGCCCATCATGGTACTGGCGATATTCATGACCGTACCCGGGGCCATGCTGAAAACAATGCTTCCCCTTAGTGCCTGAGTTAAACCGATAATGACAATTACTTCGTGCTTGCAAAAAATATCCTCAGGTATCGAGTATTCTCCCGTTTCGCTGCCTTCGGCACCGATTTGGGAGAGCATCCCCGAGGTTGCCTTGGCAAACGATTCCAGATAGTTCTTCATCCTTCCTTAGCCCCTTTCAATACATAAGTGAATATAGAGAAATGAATTATTCCATCGAATCTGGGCAGTACTTAAAGCCGCCTTTTCCGTAAAAATTTGGATCTTTTCTCCCACAAAAATGTTCGGCGGCGTCAGACGTAATCCCGGCTTTTCCGGACGATTGTTAAGCTGTGTAACCGCTTTTCCCGAAAATATATTGCTCAACTCAGTGAGAGAGTAAAAAACCATGGGATCCATCGCTTTGAGGGATTCACCGTTCATCATCTCAGCAAGCTCTTGGGCAACCCGGAGCTCCATTTCCATCATAATGCGCCCCCGAGTGCTTCCCGTCAAACCTATTAAGGTAACAACCGTCATTCCTTCTGTGATCGTCGGAAGACGAGGTACCACTTCCTGCCATTCACAAGCTAACCCCATCATTTTGCCCATGACTTCAACACAGCTCGTCGAAAACTGGCTCAGGTACTCAGAACTCATCAGCTTATTCCTCCCCCTATGATCTGGGACATAATAATTTTTGCACTTCAACTACCAATTCTTGATTCGTAAAGGGCTTCGTCGCAAAGCTCTTCACTCCGGATTCTTGGGCCTGACCCCTGATTTCTTCATCCCCCATGGCACTGAGCAGCATAATAACAGCCTCCGGAAACTCAATCGTAATCTCCCGAGCGGCAGTAATTCCATCCATTATGGGCATCGTAATATCCATGATCAACAAATCCGGTTTCAAGTCCCCATAAGCAGCAACCGCTTCTTTTCCATTACGACCTGTTCCGCAGATTTCATACCCGGCGGGAACTAAGGCTTTTTGAACTGCTTTGTGAATAAAGGGAGAATCATCGACCACCAAGATTCGATAAGGTTCTGTTCTCAGACTCATGTTCTAATCCTCCTGCTCTTTTTCTAGTGATACCTTACTGATCAGGGCTGCCCCATCCAACATAAGACTAATCTGACCATCTTCCAAGACCGCGGCTCCCGCGATCTCTCTTTGACTTGCGAAAATATCCCCCAACGGTTTTACCAACACCTCTTGCTCAATCGACCAGTGCTCTACTCCAATTCCCAGCTTCTTCCTCCCATCCGTGATCACGACGATACCCATCGACTCCGGCTTCTTAAAAGCGGTTCGTCCGAAAAAATCTGATAAGAAAACTAAACTCAGAGTTTCTCCACGGAAGGGATAAAAAAAGCGACCCCGCCTTCTGAAAATTTCTTGCTGAGAAATTCTTACGACTTCCATTACCTGATTGACCTCAATAAAAAAAGCTTGTTCACCCGCTACAAAGGGTAAAACCTTGCGTTTTTGAAAGACAAGGTTGGTGTAGCGGCTACATAACCCCAGCACAGTTTCTTCCAGCCGCTCCATCACGCCTACGAATTTGTTGCCATTAGCTTTGATCTCCTTCGAAAAGAAGGGTAAATTATACTCCAAAAGTGCCTGGCGGGACAGGTTCTGAAAAACGCTCTTGCTCATCATCAGCTCCCCAAGCAAGTCCATCAGGCGAGCAAATTCCCCTTTCGAATCTTGCTTCTCTTCCTCTGCTTGTTCCTCTTCCTCTGCCTGCTTCTCTTCCTCTACTTGCTCCTCTTCCTTTGCTTGCTCCTCTTCCTTTGCTTGCTCCTCTTGTATTTCCGTTTCCTTCGAATCAGCGTCCTCAGGCTGTTCTCTTGATTGTTCCTGACTCCAAACCAACTCTTCTTCACTTGAGTTCATCCGCTGAGAAAAGGTCGCGTTAACATCTTCTCTTACCAACGCCATCATCCGGCTCAATACACGAAGGCCGGCCTGAACCGGGTTGACCATGATCCTCAAATCCGGTTCGTTATTTTCAATCGGTTTTGCTAAAGAACTCAATGTTTCTTCAAACACCTCAGAAAAGTCCGCGAAAACTGCCTCTACGCTCACAGGAACTGCACTCCCGAAGCACTCTGTTAATTCATTCTCAACTCCTATTACCTCTAAGTACAATGCCCTCAGAGCCATCATATCCGGAGGATCACAATCGAGCCTGATAAGTAACTCGTAACATAATCTTTTAAATTTTTTCTGAATTATCGATAAGAAATCATCCAACATACTAACTCCCCAGCGTAATATACCAAAGGATAAAGGCAGGATCAGTTACCATTGCCCACCTTTTCCACTGGATAACCTGGTATCCTAACTTTTATCCAACTTTCAAAGCGTGTTGCAAATCTAAGATCATGACCATTCGCTTACCATTATTCAACTTACAAACTCCGTTGATATACTTGGCATCCACATCGTTCGCTAGAATCTTTGGTGTTTCTTCCACCAAATTGCGCTCAAACCGCAAAACCTCAGAGACGGAATCTACCACAACCCCATTCTTTTGGTTACCGACATCGACAATTATAATGCGAGTTGAGTCATCATTTGCTCGTTCTTCCATATTAAAACGGCGCCTGAGGTTTAAGACAGGTATAATATTTCCCCGCAAATTGACCAACCCGTCAAAATAAGCGGGGGTCCCAGGCATACGAACCACATCGGTATACCGATTGATCTCTTGAACATCTGTAATCTTAATGGCAAATTCTTCTTTTCCTAAACGGAAGGCCACGAGTTGCTCCTCTTCCATCAGTTGTTTTTCCATTTTATCTTCCGGAATCTCCTCCATCTCCCCCACCAACTCTTTCACTATAGAGGCCGACAATAGATTCTGGGCATTCAGACACATCAGTAAACGAGCCCCCTGATTTAGTTTGGCTACCCCGCGAATCTGCTCAGACTCACTCGATGAAAAAACTACGGGCGGAGGTTCAATCACGTTTTTAGGCACGCGGATCACTTCCATGACCCGATCCACTTTAAAACCTGCTGACATATTGCCAAGATCGATAATGATAACCCGAGATTGATCGGTTATCACAGCCTCCTCCATACCAAAAAAAGAACGCATATTGACAATGGGCAAGAGGTGGTTGCGAATCGAGACAACTCCTTTGATATAATAACTCGCATTAGGTACTGCAGTTATCTCTGGTACACGAATAATTTCCTTGACATGCATAATATCAAAGGCGTATTCCTCGTCGCCCAGCAGAAACGTGACGAGCTGATCTTCATCTAAATCCAAGTCCTTGCTCTTTACTTGCTCAAGCACGGAAGTTGCCATGGTCTGAGCCTGAATAGTATCCACTAAATCAACGGTCAGGATCTTTTCCAGGTTCAAGGCCATAATTAAGCGCTTTCCACCATTGAGCTTAACCACCCCATCGAGATAATCCGCTTCTACATTACGGATCACCGCCGGCGCAGGCTCTAGATCGTTGACATTAACCCGTAAAACCTCCGAGACACGGTCCACCACGATTCCTGTGACTCGACCGTTGACATCAACTACCAAAATGCGCGTTCGTTCGTCTCTCAAGCGCCGTTCCATCCCAAACCGGCTGCGTCCATCAATGATAGGAAGAATGCTTCCGCGAAGATTACAGATCCCCTCAACATAATCCGGGGTTTGAGGGACTTTTGTAACTTCGGAAAAACGGATCGTCTCACGAACATTCATGATGTCGACCCCAAACTCTTCCTGTCCTAAATAGAAGGTCACCAACTGGCGCTCTTCCAAAACTTCCGTCAGATTATTAAGCGCTTCAGCCATATTCTTCTCCTCCTTATGAGCAAATTCAATTACATAGTCTGTAATTCATCTGCCAATCCCGAGATCTCTTCAATGGCCTCGGCAAGTTCTTGCATTCCTTTAGATTGTTCTTGGGCGGCAGTATTTGATTCAGTCACCGCTTTTTCTGCTTCTTGAGCAGCAGTCGCGATTTGATCAATACCCTTTTTGGCTTGTTCCAAGGCAACCAACGATTCATCGGATCCCTTGGAAACTTCTTTAACCCCATTTAAAATTCTGATCATATTTTCCTCAACAACATTAAGATTTTGAGTGGATTTTTTAGCATTCAAGACTTCCTGGGTAGCGGTCTTGGCCGAAAGTTCAATATCTCCTGTGACTTTTTGGATCTGATTTTGAATATTGCGGACCAAATCTTTGATTTTATCCGCATTATCGGCGGATTCATTGGCGAGTGTGCGAATGTCCCCCGCTACGACTGAGAACCCCCGTCCGAATTCGCCGGCACGCGCTGCCTCAATCGAGCCATTAACCGCTAACATGTTAGTTTGGATGGTCACGTTGACAATAGCATCGACAATCTTATCGATCTTGCGCGTGGTATCTTCCAGAATCTTAATGTTCCGCGCTGAAACCATACTCGCTTCTGAAGACTTTGTGATACCGAAAATCATTTCGTCGACAGCTTTCTTATTGGTTACCAGTAACGATTGGAGCTCGCCCACTTTTTCCACTGACTCTTCCGAGCGAACTTTCATTTGAGTAGCCGCAACAACCAAGCGTTCTGCAAGTTCTGCTCCGGAAATTGACAGTTCGCCTTGAATGCGAGCACCTTTACCTAATTGCACCATGGCCACCATGATCTGCTGGGAAGCGCTGTTCGCTTCCTCAACATTGGCCGAAAGCTCCTCCGCAGCTGCCGCCAATTCTTCCGAGGTTTTCTGAGAATCCGTGGAAACCTTTAATTGTTCGGCCATTTGCGCCAGTTCATTGGCTGCCGTTCCCATCTCGTTAAACGCTTTATTCTGTTCAGAGACGGATTTATTAACCTCTTCTGCTGCACTTCCCTGCTCTTCAGCCGCCGCCGCAATCTGCTCGGCCATCCCTAAAAAGTCTTTGGACCCTTCGTTTGTAACTTTGGCGTTCTGCGTGACTTCAGTCACTCCCGATTGAACTTGAGCCATCTCTGAGTCAATTTTTTGGAGGTCTTCTGCTATCTTCTTACCCCGCTCCACTTCGGCATTGGCCACATTACCGGCTTCTTCAACATCCTGAACCACTACTTTTACATTATCTTGAATTTCATTGACCAGATCCCGAATATCACGGGCTGATTTTTCCGAAATCTCTGCTAGGTTCCGTACCTCATCGGCTACTACGGCAAATCCACGTCCATGTTCACCCGCCCGAGCTGCTTCGATCGCAGCATTAAGGGCTAAGAGATTGGTCTGATCTGCAATCCGCACGACTGCATCTACTATGTTGCCAATCTCCTTAGATTGTTGTTCTAAGTCGCCCACCAGCTTGGTGGATTCGAAATTTGTATCAGCGGCTTCCCTAATCCCATCAATCAATTTATCAACGTCGTTTGAGGTTGACCTGACTAAAGATTGCGCTACATTTGCCCGATCTAAGGAATCTTTAGCTAAATCATTAGCGATCACTGCCGCCTTCTGAATCTGGTTAATGGCTGCTCTGGACTGTTCCGCCGCCGAAGCTGCCTCATCTGCCCCAGTGGCAACTTGGGCCATTGCCGAGCCTAATTCAACCGCAGCACTGCTGGCTTCATCAATTCCAGAAGCCAGTTGCTCCGTGGCCGTGGCAATTCGTTCCGCCAATTGTTGTTGCTTGGCCAGAGTTCGAGCCCACACTTTATCCATGGCCCTGCGCTTCGCCAAATCCATCTTCTGCCCCATATCT
>Ga0326727_10017554_pt1 | contig 14821 bp, 10 predicted proteins | sample MB2enrmetagenome_FD_207643 | JGI IMG/M metagenome (GOLD analysis project Ga0326727, IMG submission 207643) | Lab enriched peat soil microbial communities from McLean, Ithaca, NY, United States - MB29MY | ecosystem: Environmental > Terrestrial > Soil > Wetlands > Peat | place: USA: New York... | reverse complement strand
ACGCCTACATCGGTCTTTTCCCCAATAACATCTTCGCCCGGTGGGCTGGATTCCAACGGAATAATGCTTACTTTGTTGCTTCCGAGGCTGCGCGCCAAGCTCCCAAAGTGGATTTCAGCGCGCCTAAGCAGTGATCTACGGAGCCGTGACCAGCAGGCGAAGGTGGAGAAACTTCTCGGCAAGGGTGGCCGGTGGCTTCCGCCGCGGTCGCGCAGGACCCGAACAACAACGGAATTTCAGGTTGAAATAAGATGAATAAGGAGAGAGACCATCATGGACAGAACGCTGGTAGTGGTTTTTGATAACGAGAGCAAAGCCCTCGAAGGAAACAAGGCGCTCATGCAGTTGGATATTGACGGCAGCATCACTGTTTACGGCCACGCGGTGGTGGTGAAAAATCCAGACGGCACCACAATGGTGAGGCAAAGTGATGACCGGGGACCGCTCGGAACCCTCGTCGGAACCACCCTGGGAAGCCTCATCGGTCTACTAGGCGGGCCGGCCGGTTTGGCCATCGGCGCTGCTGTGGGGTTTGTTGGCGGCGGCACGCTGGACCTGGACAAAGTCAGGATAGGTAGCGACTTCATTGATGACGTGACCGAGGTTCTGTTGCCGAACAAGGCAGCAGTAGTGGCAGAGATTGAGGAAGACTCGACTACCCCCGTGGACACCCGTATGGAGGCAATCGGGGGTACCGTATTCCGCCGGTCCCTCTCGGAAGCTAAACACACGATCCACGACGAGCACATTGCCGCCATGAAAGCCGACCTTGCCCAGATGAAGGCAGAGCATGCCGAGGCTCATGCTGACCGAAAAGCCAAGCTCCAGGAAAAGATCAACCGGCTCGACTCCAAGCTGCAAGCTCAGTTACAGAAGGCCAAAGAGAGACGCGAGGCAGCGGAGCGCGAAGGCCAGGCTAAGGCCGAGTTACTCAAGGCGAAGGCAGCTGTCGCCAAGGCCAAGGCGGCAGAGACGCACATTTAGCTGTATCGGTTCCCCTGACGTGGGTCGTGGGGCAACTGGATACCAGTTCAGGCCTTCCGGCTGAATTGCGCTTCCTCAACAATCCAGTATAAGTTTTTCACGGACTTCGCGAATTCGCGAAGAGAACGATGGTCTGTGATGCGCGAGCCCGAGCGTTATGAAGGGTTTACGTATTGGCGCTTGGATTGCATTGACAAAAACCGAGGAACTGTTAGGAGTAGACGACAAATTGAAAGGGAGGAAAGCCATGGACAGAATGCTGGTGGTTATCTTTGACAACGAAAGCAAAGCGAACGAAGGAAAGAACGCGCTTATTCAATTGGAAAACGAGGGCAGCATCGTAGTTTATGCCTACGCCGTAGTTGCCAGGAATAAAGACGGCACCGCAAGGGTGGCGCAAAATGCCGACCCGAGACCGATCGGGACTCTGGTCGGAACCTCACTGGGAATCCTCATCGGTCTCCTCGGCGGGCCAGCTGGCGCCGGGCTTGGGGCTGCTGCGGGGATAGCTGCCGGTGCCGCAGCGGACCTGAGCCACTCCAAGATTGGTGAAGACTTTGTTGAGGATTTGAGACAGGAACTGCTACCAGAGAAGTTCGCGCTCGTCGCGGAGATTGATGAAGACACGACTTATCCCGTGGACACCCGTATGGAGGCGATTGGTGGAACGGTATTTCGGCGGGCGTTGTCAGAAGTAAAGCACAAGCTTAGTGACGAGCACACCGCTGCCATGAAGGCGGACAGGGCGCAATTGAAGGCAGAGCACGCCAAGGCCGATGCCGATCGAAAAGAAAAGCTCCAGGAAAAGATCAACCAGCTCGACACCAAAATAGAGGCTCGGCTGGAGAAAGCCAAGGAGAAACGCAAGGCAGCGGAGCGCGAGGCCCAGGCCAAGGCTGAGCTACTCAAGGCAAAGGCAGCAGTCGCCAAGGAGAAGGCAGCAGCCACTAAAGGCAAGGCGGCGGAAGCGTAGTCGTATCGGTTCTCTCGAGGAGAGTCGCGGATGCACTCCAACATCAAACTGGGAAGAATCTCTGGAATCGAGATCGGGCTTAACTATAGCTGGTTCATCATCGCCGCCCTGATCGTGTTCTCGCTGGGCGAACACTTCCGTCGGGTCAACCCACATTGGACCACAAGCCAGATCTGGATCGTTGCGTTAATCACCGCCGTGCTGTTCTTCGTCAGCTTGCTGTTGCATGAACTCTCCCATTCACTGGTGGCCCAGGCCCACGGAATGAAAGTCAAGGAGATCACATTATTTGCGCTCGGCGGTCTTTCTCAAATCGAGGGCGATGCCACCGACGCCAAAACAGAATTCTGGGTCGCGATCGCCGGGCCGATCGCCAGCCTGATCATCGGGTTTGGCTGCCTCGCCATCGCGGCCGGCCTTGGCTGGCAACGTTTGGCCGAACCGCGCACTGGGGTGACCGCGGTCCTGGTCTGGCTGGGATATATCAATGTTGCCCTCGCGGCCTTCAACATGATTCCCGGCTTTCCGCTCGATGGCGGCCGGGTGTTGCGCTCGGTCGTGTGGGCAATTACCAAGAACGCAGATAAGTCCACTCGTATCGCCGCGCGCATCGGCCAAGTCGTGGCCTTTCTATTCATCCTCTATGGGATATGGGGATTTTTTAGCGGCGACGGCTTTAACGGCCTGTGGATGGCATTCATCGGCTGGTTTCTGATGGACGCGGCCAACGCCAGCTACGCCCAGGTGGAGATTACGGCCGCCTTTCGGGGGACGCGAGTCTCCGAAGTGATGTCGCACGACTGCGTCATTGTGAACCGCGGTATGAGTTTGCAGGAGTTTGTTGATACCTACCTTCTCAAGACCGGCCAGCGCTGTTTCGCCGTGGAGGACCATGGCCGCCTAGTGGGCCTCATTACCCCACGCGATGTTGGCGCCATCCCGCGCGAGCGTTGGGACAAGACTACAGTGCGCGAAGCTATGCGCCCGCTGGAGAAGTTGCACGTCATCACTCCGGATACGCAGGTTCTGGACGCGCTGAAGCTCATGGCCGGCAACGATGTCAATCAACTGCCGGTGGTCGCGAATGGCACTTTGCAAGGGATTGTCTCCCGTTCCCACCTCATGCAGTTATTGCAGGCTCGCTCTGAGTTGCAACTCTCGGCCAGGCATTATCCGCCATTACATCGAATGAAACAGAAAGGAGTAACACCGTGAAACCAAAGAATGCAGGATTGGAGCCATTGAAAGAAAAGGTCAGCGCGCAGTTACAGAAAGCCAAGTCAAAGATTGAGGACGTCGAAGATCGTGCCAAAGGGAAGATCGCGCAGGCGGAGATCAAGGCGATCAAGAATCTCATAAGAGGCAAGAAGTCGACGAAGGGCTCCAAGACCTGAAGATGTCCATGTGAGGAGACAACCGTGCGCTCCCAGCACCTTCGGCGTGATTAGCGCGCTAACGGTGAATCCCGGACATGCAGTATGCGCTCACTACAACCCGGGCATTCAACCTACGAATCGAGCATTTTTGCTCCCATTTTTCGCTTCGATTGGGGTTTTTTGCGTCGAAAAAACAGTTCGTTTTGAGCTCGTGAAAAAGCTAACCCCTTTAGTTTCAATATATTCTTAGGTTCGTTCCCACTATTTAGTATCTTTTTTCGGTTTTCTGCGCATTTTCCCGGCCGCCCTGCCCCTCTTGAGACCCCCGCTCCCGGCGTGTTTCGCAACTTGACCACTCGCATAGGCTACTACAATTCCGGCCTCATGTCAAGAGCAAAGTGCAGGGTTCAGGTGTCGGGCGCAGGGGTTACCTGGCAGAGGCTGGGGGAAAGGGGATGGTTTTTGACCCATCAACGCCCATTTAGGACGCTAACCTGCATTTTGATGGGAGTTTGGCTGGTCGGGATGGAGTCAACCTGCGCCTTGACCTGCTTCGTATGCGATTTCCCAGAATCCCCAGGGAACAAGCCGCGGACCTAGCGGCTGGGCATTAATCGTTCAACCCTCCTATCTCGAATGAGAAAGCTTGGCATTTATCCGAAGCAATACGCCTGAGCGGCGGTCTGCCCGAGAGGCTGTGCGCCCTGCCCGTTCGAAGTAACGCTACGATTAGCGAGCATTATCGGACCATCCACAATCACCCTGGCGCCGGGCACGGCTAGACCATGAGTGACATGGGTTTAAAACGATGCACTTAGATGGTGTGGTGATTGAAATTGACCAATGAGCGCGCCTGGACTTTGGCCTGACGGTTGGCAGCAAAACGGACAGTATCACCGTGTTGGGGAGTGCGCCGCGGCTGAACGCCTCGGACGCCTTGGTGAGCACTCTCATTGGCAACCGGCTTGTGGAAAACGTCCCCTTGAACGGGCGGAGCTTTTAGCTCCCTCGTCTCAAATCAGGGAAGCTCTGGCAGCCGCGCGCGCTGATGTGGGCCGATGCTTTGGCTAACGTCATTGTGATACAATCCGTTCGAAAGCCGCGAAAGAGAACCCGTCATGTTCTGCCATGAAGGCAGTGGCACTCCGAATCACGCCATGGCTAAATGGATCTTAGCCTACCTCAGGAAATTGCGTATCTTCTCTGTCGGCGTGGTTCTCACCTGTTGCTGCGCCACCGTATTTGCTCGGGCCATACTCAACACCTCGGACACCTCGGTGAGCACTTTCATTGGCAACCGGTTTGTGGAATGTATCTCCTTGAATGGGGGAGCGTTAACTCCCTCCTCGTTCTGGTGCGGGGCGTGGTGCTGATGTCGTCCAATTTTTACGAGCGGGGGCAGTTCCGTGTGAATGGTCAGCGGATTGCGATTTGACCCAAGAGGATCGCCGATGATGAAGGTTCAGAGCGCGCTCGCAAAGAGAATTCATGGCCTCTGCGCTGAGTGGTCGAATTCTGCGATTGTGGTAAGCGCCTTTTGCACGTTTCTGCTTGCTGTCCTTCTGGTGGGCTGTGGCAGGCCATCTGTTCATGAACCGGTTACGATAACTTTTCTGGACCAACGATGGGTGAGCAAGGAGGTCGTCCACGAATACGAGGAGGAGTTGCGGCAATTCACTCGGGAAACAGGAATCCAAGTCAAGTTCCCTCCGTCTCCGGAGGCGAATCTGGAACAACTTGCTTTGTTGCGAGAGTTAATCGCGACAGGCGCCTCGGGTCCTGATGTGTACGGCATCGATGTGATCTGGCCGGGGATTCTGAATGAATATTTCATAGATCTCAAGCCCTATTTCGCCAACGAAATCTCCGCACACTTTCCGCTGATCGTCAGCAACTTCACCGTGGATAACAAGTTGGTGGCCATGCCGTATCGTGCCGACATCGGGCTTCTGTATTATCGCGCTGACCTTCTACGCCAGTATGGATATCACGCCCCACCCAATACCTGGGATGAGCTGGAAAGCATGGCAGCGCGGATTCAGGCAGGCGAACGAGCCAAAGGTAAGAAAGACTTTTGGGGATTTGTGTGGCAAGGGACCCCTACCGAAGGCTTGACCGCCGAGGCGCTGGAATGGCAGGCCGCCGAAGGGGGGGGACAGATCATCGAGAAGGACAAGACGATCAGCGTGAATAACCCTCGCGCCATCCGGACCTGGCAAAGGGCGGCGCGCTGGGTGGGTTCAATATCACCACCCAGCGTCGTCGCCTTCCTGGAATGGGACGCGGAGAATGTCTGGGCCGCGGGGGACGTGGCGTTCATGCGGGCCTGGACCGAAGCTTTGCCCGACAACCAAGCGGCAGGTTCGCCCCTGCGAAATAAATTCGATGTGACTCTGCTGCCTGGGGCGAAGGCAGGCGCGGTGGAGAATTTGGGAGGAACCGGCTTGGCCGTTTCCCGCTTCTCGGCTCATCCTCGTGAAGCTGTTGAGCTGGTCCGGTATCTCACCCGCCGAGACGTGCAGGTAAGGCGCGCCCGAGTGCTTTCGGTCCTACCGACTCGACCGGAACTGTACGAACTGCCGGACGTAGTGGCCGCGAATCCCCGCTTTCCTTTGATGCTTCAAGCGTTCCGGACCGGCTTGATATTGCGTCCTGCGGCACTCACCGGCAAAAAATACGAGGACGTCTCCACCGCTTGCAGCCGGGCAGTTCACTCCGTGCTGACGCGCGAACAGAGTGCGCCGGAAGCGGCCGCTGCCCTGGAAAGGGATTTGGTTCGCATAACCGGCTTCAAGCCAGGACCGCCCCCAGGGGGATCAGCACATCCCTGAAGATGAAGTCAGGAGCAACCGATGCAGCGTCACACCGCGACAGCATTTGGGCGTTGGTTAAAACGGGCGCAAGAGAAAACTCTTCATGGCGGTCGACTCAACATAGGGCCCCGCTTGATCTTATGCTTCGTGGTCATCATCCTGTCGATGTTAGCCGGCGATGCCGTCGTCCTTTGGCAATTCCACCTGGTCCGTGCTCAGGCAGAGGGCGTGAACGGTATCGACCAGAGGCTGGTCGCGGTGTTACGCGTTCATACGACTCTTTTGGCGTTTCACGACCGGCTGGACGAGTTGGCGCAAGCCCAGGATGCAGGTCGATTGGTGAAGGAAGCCGGACCCCTTCGTGCCGCAGTTCTGGAGGAGACGCGGCGCGCCAGGAGCGCCCTGAGTCTTCTGCCTCCCGACTTCCAGCGCGATCCCACGATTATGCCTACCATTCTGACTATTCAAAGCGCGCTGCCCTCTCAGCTTGAGGCAATTACCAGCTTGGCCACTTCGGGCGACTGGGGGGCTGTGCGCCTGCGCCTGGCGAACCAGGTACGACCCCTCGAATCCCTGACCGCGGCACTTGCCGAGAAAGTCGAGAACGAGGCCGCCGAAGAGCAGACCCAAACCGAATCGAGCATTAGGCAGGTGGAGCGGCGAGTCTTTCTGACTGTACCGTTGATCGTCCTCTTCACGTTGTTGATGGCCGCTACCCTGGGCCTGGCCATCACGCGCAGTATCACCCAGCCCCTGGCGCGATTGGTGGAAGGCTCCCGGGCGTTGGCGCGCGGCGACTTTGAGCATCAAGTGGCGATCCGCGGGGAAGACGAGCTCGCTCATTTGGGGCAGGTGTTCAACGACACGGCCGGACGCCTGGCAGTTCTGTACGGGACGTTGCGGGAGCAGGCAGACCTTCTCAATCTCACGCACGACACCATTTTTGTAGCGGATATGCAGGGGGTGATCAAGTACTGGAATCGCGGCGCCGAGGAGCAGTACGGCTGGACCGCCGAGCAAGCGGTGGGCAGAGATGTTGACGACCTGCTGAAGACAGTCTTCCCGGCGCCGCTCGTGAAGATCAAAGCGGAAGTGACGCGTACAGGTCGCTGGGAAGGCGAGCTTGGGCACACCAAGAAGGACGGAACCGAGGTGGTGGTGGCGAGCCGTTGGTCTTTGCAGCGGGACAGGCAAGGTGCGCCGGTTGCAATCCTCGAAACTAACAACGACATCACCGAGCGCAAGCGTGCGGAGGAGGCACTGCGTCGTTTGAATCGCGAACTGCGAGCGATCAGCAACTGTAACCAGAGCCTCCTGCGCGCCACTGACGAGCAAAGCTTGCTCCAAGAAATCTGCCGGATCGTCTGCGAGGAGGCCGGTTACCGCATGGCGTGGGTGGCCTATGCCGAACACGACGAGGCCAAAAGTGTGCGTCCCGCCGCCTGGACCGGGACCGAGGAGGCATATCTCACAAGCCTCGGCATTACTTGGGCCGACACCGAGCGTGGCTGCGGCCCCACCGGAACGGCCATCCGCGGCGGGAAAACTTGCTGCATTCAGGATTTCGCCACGGATCCTCGCCTGGCGCCCTGGCAGGAGAGCGCTTTGCAGCACGATTTTCGTTCCGGCATCGCCCTGCCGCTCAAGGATGAACACGCGAGCGCCTTCGGCAGTCTTACCATTTATTCCGCACAGTGCAACGCTTTTGCCCCGGAAGAGATTCGGCTGCTTGAGGAACTGGCTGGCGACTTGGCGTTCGGCATTGTCACCCTGCGTTCGCGTGCCGCACGCCAACGGGCGGAGCAGGAAGTTTCCCTTCTCAGTTTCGCCTTGGACAGCGTACGCGAAGCCGCCTTTCTGATTGACGACAGGGGGCGTTTTCAATACGTCAACGACGAGGCCTGCCGCGTTCTGGGTCATAGCCGTGCGAAACTGCTCGGCTTGGGCGTAGCGGATATTGACCCGGAGCTCCCGGCGGAGCGTTGGTCCGACCATTGGCGCGACCTTAAGGCACAGCGGTCGCTGAGTTTCGAAAGCCGCCACCGAACCGGAGATGGCCGCACTTTCCCGGTCGAAGTCAGCGCGAATTATTTCGAATACGGAGGCCGGGCTTACAACTTAGCCCTGGTGCGGGATATCACCGAGCGGAAGCGGGCCGAAGAGAAAATCCAGCAGCAGGAGATGGAGCTGCGACAGGTCCTGGATCTCACGCCGCAACTGGTCGCAGTATTTGGGCCCGGCAGGAAGCGTTTCTATGCCAACCAGCCCGCGCTCGATTACTTCGGCGTAACACTTGAGGAATGGAAGAGCATCTCCGACCGTTTCTGGTTTTACCATCCCGATGACCGGGAACGCATAGCGAGGGACGTGTACACCGGGCCTGCAAGCGACATTCCGCACGACTTCGAAGCACGGCTGCGGAGAAAGGATGGAGCGTATCGATGGTTCTTGTTCCGTGATAATCCTCTGCGCGACGCACAGGGAGGCATCACGCGTTGGTACCATTCGGCGACCGATATAGAAGACCGCAAGCGGGCCGAGGAGGAGCGCCAGGCGCGGGTCTGGTTCTTGGAAAGCATGGACAGGGTCAACCGGGCCATCGGGGGGACGAATGACCTCGAGCAGATGACGGGCGATGTCATCGAGGCCATGCTTTCCATTTTCGATAGCGACCGGGCCTTTCTGTACTACCCGTGCGATCCGGATGCCCCTTCATTTGAGGTGTTCATGGAGCGGACTCGGCCGGAATATCCGGGAGCAAGAGGCGTGATTCCCATGACTCCGGAGACGGCTAGGGGCTTTCAAATAGTTCGTGCGTCAAGCGGAGTTGTAACCTTTGGTCCCGGGTGCGACTACCCGCTGATAATAGACTTCGCGAAGCGTTTTGGCCATAAGTCCTCAATTGGCATCGCCTTATATCCGAAAATAGGCAAGCCGTGGGTGTTAACGATGCACCAGTGCTCTTATCCACGCGCCTGGACGGCAGACGAAAGGAAGCTGCTGGAGGAGATCGCCCGAAGGCTGACCGACTCGCTCAGCAGCCTGCTGATGTTCCGCAGCCTACGCGAAGGCGAGGAAGCTCTCAAGCGGAGTGAGGCCTATCTCGCGGAATCACAGAAATTGACCCAGGTAGGCAGTTGGGCTTGGGCTCCCCGCACCGACCAGATGGTGTACTGCTCGGAGGAGGTATTCCGGATTTATGGACTAGATCCGCGGCACGGTATACCGACGATGGAAACACTCCTAGCACGAGTGCACCCGGAAGATCGCGCCTGGATGAGAGCTCGCGTCCTTGAGGGGGCTCGGGGAGGAGCAGAGCACGTCTTGGAGTACAGGCTTCTTCTGCCCGATGGGACCGTAAAGTACATTCGGAGCCTGCGGCAAACCGTCCTAAATGCCTCGGGAGAGGCCATGGAAGTCCTCGGTACGGCGATGGATATTACGGAGCGTAAGCGCGCGGAGGAAGCGCTGCGGGCGCAGGCAGCTCTGCTCGATCTTACGCACGACACCGTTTTTGTGATGGATATGAAGGGGGTGATCAAGTACTGGAATCGGGGCGCCGAGGAGCGCTACGGTTGGACCGCCGAACACGCCTTAGGCAGAGTTGTTCATGACCTGCTGAAGACCGTCTTCCCGGGGCCGCTCGAGGAGATTCGAGCGGAAGTGAGCCGTACCGGCCGTTGGGAAGGCGAGATTCTGCACACCAAAAAGGACGGAACCCAGGTGGTGGTGGCGAGCCGTTGGGCTTTGCAGCGGGACGAGCGGGGCGCACCCATGGCCATTCTGGAGACCAATAACGACATCACCCTGCGCAAGCGGGCAGAGGAAGCCTTGCGGCTGTCCAATGCTTATAACCGCAGCCTCATCGAAGCCAGCCCCGATCCGCTGGTGACGATCGGCCCGGACGGCCAGATCACGGACGTCAATGCCGCCACCGAGGCGGCCACGGGTCGCTCCCGCGGCGAACTGGTGGGCACCGATTTCTGCGACTACTTCACCGAGCCGGCAAAGGCCCGTGCCGGTTACGAGCAGGTGTTCCGGGAAGGGATGGTGCGAGATTATCCCTTGGAGCTGCTGCATCGGGACGGAGGGGTGATGTCGGTGTTGTACAACGCTTCGGTCTATCGCGACGAGTCGGGCCGGGTTATTGGTGTGTTCGCCGCCGCTCGCGACATCACCAAGCGCAAGCGGGCAGAGGAAGCTTTGCGGCTGTCCAATGCTTATAACCGCAGCCTCATCGAAGCCAGCCTCGATCCGCTCGTGACGATCGGCCCGGACGGCCAGATCACGGACGTCAATGCCGCCACCGAGGCGGCCACGGGTCGCTCCCGCGGCGAACTGGTGGGCACCGATTTCTGCGACTACTTCACCGAGCCGGCAAAGGCCCGTGCCGGTTACGAGCAGGTCTTCCGGGAAGGGATGGTGCGAGATTATCCCTTGGAGCTGCGGTGTCGGGACGGAGGGGTGATGTCGGTGTTGTACAACGCTTCGGTCTATCGCGACGAGTCGGGCCGGGTCATTGGTGTGTTCGCCGCCGCTCGCGACATCACCGAGCGCCAGCGCGCTCAGGAGGCACTGCGGAGAAGCGAGGCTTATCTGGCGGAAGCGCAACGGCTGAGTCACACAGGCAGCTGGGCTTTCGATTTGGCCAGCAACAAGTATATCTACGCTTCGGAGGAATGCTTCCGAATTTTTGAATTGGATGCGCAAGAGCGTTTTCCGAACCGGGAAGTGATTTCCCGACATATCCACCCGGAGGATTGGGACAGGGTGAACGAGAGCTTTGAGAAGTCGCTCCGGGAGAGAGTAGACACCTCGATTGAGTTTAAGATCGTGCTGCCCAGCGGGACGGTCAAACATATTCTAGCGATCCGGCACCCTGTCCTGAATGATGCTGGAGACATCGTTGAACTGGTGGGCAGCGCAATCGATATGACCGAACACAAGCGTGCCGAGGAAGAGCGCGAGCGGCTGCACCAGCTTGAGGCAGATCTCGCGCGCATCAACCGCGTAAGCATGATGGGGGAACTGGCCGCCTCCATCGCGCACGAAGTCAACCAGCCGCTTTCGGGCGTCGTGGTCAACGGCAATGCTTGCTTGCGGTGGCTGGCGGGGGATTCGCCCAATCTTGATGAGGCCCGGGAAGCGGTCCGGCGTATCGTCCGCGACGGGAAGCGGGCGGGAGACGTGATCGCCCGGATTCGGGCTCTGGCGACGAAAACAGCCGCCGCCAAGGAACGGCTGGATATGAACGAGGCCATTGGCGAGGTCGTGGCTTTTGCCGGGGACGAATTGCGCAAGAACAGCGTGGCAGTTCGGACAGAATTCGCGCCTGATCTCTTACCGGTGGTGGGCGATCGCGTGCAGCTTCAGCAGGTGGTCCTGAACCTGGTGATGAATGGGATCGAAGCCATGAGCGGTGTGGAAGAGCGGCCGCGAGAACTGATCATCAGAACGCAAAACGATGATGCTGATCAAGTGCGGGTTGCCATTCAAGATTCGGGGATCGGTCTTGACCCGCAGAGCATGGAACGGATTTTTGATGCTTTCTACACCACCAAGCGCGGGGGCATGGGCATGGGGCTCTCGATAAGTCGCTCCATTATCCAGAATCACGGGGGCAAGCTATGGGCGGTGGCGAATGAGGGGCCAGGCATGAGCGTCCAGTTTACTATTCCAAAGTACCAATAGGAGTCCCCTTTGCCGGAGCGTAATGCAATCGTCTGGGTCGTGGACGACGACCTGTCGGTTCGCGAGGCTTTGGGAAGCCTGATTCGCTCCGCGGGATTGAGAGTCGAGACCTTTGCCTCGGCGCAGGAGTTTTTGGCTCGCGAGCGGGCCGATTTGCCAAGCTGCTTGGTATTGGACATTCGGCTGCCAGGTCTGAGCGGACTCGACCTTCAGAAGCGGATGGCCGAGGCCAACCTTGAGATTCCGATTATTTTTATTACCGGCCATGGCAACGTTCCGGCAGCGGTGCAGGCCATGAAAGCGGGTGCGCTGGAGTTTCTTACCAAGCCGTTCACGGACCGGGACCTGTTGGACGCGATTCAACAGGCGATAAAACGCGATCGGGCGGCGCGCCAGCGTCAGGCGGAGCTGCGGGAGCTGCGCGGCCGGTATGAATCGTTAACGCCGCGCGAACGCGAGGTTATGGAGTTGGTGGTCTCCGGGCTGCTGAATAAGCAAGTGGCCGCTGAACTGGGGACAAGCGTGATTACAGTTAAAATCCAGCGCGGCCAGGTTATGCGGAAGATGCGTGCCGACTCTTTGGCGGACCTGGTGAGAATGTCGCAGAGCCTGGGGATACGGCGCGTGAAGAAATTGTAGGTCCGGGCCGCCCTCCTCCCCTGAGAGGAACCTAATACCAAGGTGTGATAGACATCGTCACCTGCAAGGGTGCTAAATGAACTTCTATGGCGAAAGTTCCCGTTATTTCGGTAGTTGATGACGACGAGTCCGTGCGTGAATCCCTGGACGGTTTACTCAGGTCTGTCGGGTTTGCCGTGAAGATATTTGCTTCGGCCGAAGAGTTTTTGAATTCGGATCATCTGCGTGATATCGACTGCCTGTTACTGGATGTGCGCCTGCCGGGGATGAACGGTATCGAACTCCACCGTCACCTGGTCGCCAGCCATTGTGAAATACCCGTTATCTTCATCACGGCCCATGGATCTGAGGAAGGGGTGCGGTCACAAGCTTTCAGGAACGGCGCGGTGGATTATCTGATAAAACCGCTCAGTGAAGATGCGGTATTGAATTCGATCCAGAAGGCTCTGAACGCGAAAGAGCTGAATAGAGACAATCGAAGCTCGAACGCCGCGTAAACATGCTGCAATTACGTGGTTGAGTAAAGAGGATGCAGCGCGACTTTTCTCCCAAAACCATTGGACAACCGGAATGAGGTGCTTCCATGAGTGACAAAGGTGCTCCTATCTATCTGGTGGATGATGATGTCTCAGTGCGGGAATCGGTGGGAAGTCTGATTCGCTCCGCAGGATTCAGGGCGAAAACGTTTGCGTCGGCGCAGGAGTGTTTAGCCAGCCTGCAGGCTGAAGCGCCGAGCTGTTTGGTATTGGATGTGCAACTCCCGGGGCTAAGCGGACTCGATCTTCAACAACAGCTTGCCAAGGCAAATGTTCAACTCCCGATTATTTTCCTGACCGGCCACGGCGACATTCCCATGACCGTGCGAGCTATCAAGGCAGGCGCACTGGAGTTTTTGACAAAGCCCTGTGACGGTGAAGATCTACTGAATGCCATCCGGCAGGGTATCGCCCGTCATCAGGGAGCCCGGCAGCAAAGTCGAAACTTGGCGCAACGCAGTTCCCTCGGTGCGAACGCCGGATTAAGCGAGAGTGCCTTGGCCTATCGCGAAATCACCGAATCAAGCGATAAGCTCGCGCAGGAAAAGCTCTACCTGGGGGAAGAAACCCGTAGCGAGGCGAACTTTGAAGGAATCGTGGGACGGAGTCCAGCCCTCCTGGAGGTGCTGCAACTCGTCGAAATGGTTGCGGCAAGCGATTCGACCGTGCTCCTGTTGGGAGAGACGGGCACCGGCAAGGAACTTATCGCGCGCGCCATTCACAATCGCAGCCTGCGCAAGCAGCGAGCCTTTGTCAAGCTCAACTGCGCCGCTGTCCCGAGCGGCTTGCTCGAGAGTGAACTGTTTGGCCACGAGCGTGGCGCCTTCACCGGCGCAATCACGCAAAGGGCCGGGCGGCTCGAAGTCGCAGATCAGGGCACGCTGTTTTTGGATGAGATCGGCGACATCCCATTGGAAATTCAACCGAAACTGCTGCGCGTCTTGCAGGAGCGGGAATTCGAGCGGTTGGGGAGCACGCGGACGAAGAAGGCTGACGTTCGGATTGTGGCTGCAACCCATCGCGCCCTGGAAGAAATGATCGTGGAGAAGCAGTTTCGCCTGGATCTCTATTACCGGCTGAATGTCTTCCCGATTTCCATTCCTCCCTTGCGCGAACGCCGCGAAGACATTCCCCTGCTCGTTCGTCATTTCGTCCGGGAATTCGCCCAGCGAATGAACAAAACCATTGAGGCGATTTCTCCCGAAACGATGGAAGTGCTGAGTGGATATCTATGGCCCGGTAACATCCGGGAGCTGCAAAATGTCATAGAACGGGCGGTGGTTGTTTATACGAAGGGGAAGCTCTCAGTCAAAAAGAGTTGGCTCGCTGACGAATGCTTCCCAAACGAACCGGCAACCCAGCTCTTCAAGAGGTCCGTCACGGTGGAGCGGGAAATGATTGGCGCTGCCTTGACCGAAGCGCGCGGCCGAGTGGCGGGGCCGTCGGGTGCGGCAGCCAAGCTCGGTATCCCGCCCTCTACTCTGGAATCGAAGATTCGGGCGATGAATATCAATAAGTATCGCTTCAAGGCGCTCAGTGCCGTTCCAACCTCATGAGGCCATCTAGTATGGCCGTGTAGAATGACGCCACAGCATTCCGCAGACGCCCTGAACCCGTGCGGAAACCCCAGGCAAACTCAGGGCACGCAATTTCTGCCTAATCGAGTTTCTGAAGAGATCCGACAGTAAGTATCCCCCGGCAAAGCCGGGGGCTTTAGTTTGTGAGCCGCTCAAAGCGGCTGAGCGGGGGCGCTAACGCGGCCCCGCAGGGTTTGGGCCACCTTGCGGTGGCTGCTCATCGCCACAGATT
>Ga0326727_10017553_pt1 | contig 14822 bp, 12 predicted proteins | sample MB2enrmetagenome_FD_207643 | JGI IMG/M metagenome (GOLD analysis project Ga0326727, IMG submission 207643) | Lab enriched peat soil microbial communities from McLean, Ithaca, NY, United States - MB29MY | ecosystem: Environmental > Terrestrial > Soil > Wetlands > Peat | place: USA: New York... | reverse complement strand
AGAATTTTATGGAGCCGAAGATCGGACTTGAACCGATGACCTGCTGATTACGAATCAGCTGCTCTACCAACTGAGCTACTTCGGCTTCTATTGAGATTGTACCGTTGCGCTCGCTTTCGGTAAAGTTTTGCCTCCATAAAGTTCCGCGCGGAAACCCACTCTGCCGGCCGCTCAAAAATCTACCCACAAGACTTACGCCGCGGCCGGCGTATGCAATTCAATCTGAATCGAAGGTGTATGGAGCAAGGTGTTATGAATCAGGCAGTGATGAACGGCCACGTCCACGCCTGCGCGGTCGGCCTCGCTCAGCGCCAACGGAATCCTGATCTCAATCCTGAAGTTGTCCAGCCGCGCCGGAGGCCCGGCCTTTTCCGCCGTCACGCGCACTTCGACTCCCTCGCGCGCCAACCCCTTCTTCCGCAGGTAGGCCGAGGCGTAAAAGGCCGCGCATGTGCCCAGAGACGCCAGAAGAAGTTCCGGCGGCGTCATGCCCTCATCGCTGCCGCCGTTTTCGGCGGGCTGGTCGCACACCAGAGAGTGCTTTCGCGCCGCGACCTCAAACTTCACATCTCCCTTGAGCTTTACATTCACTTCCATCGTCGTTTCCTCTCAACACCATCGAATTTTACATCGAATCCGGTCGCAGTCTTCCGGCGTCAGGCTCACGCACGCATTACAATCATACGCGTGAGCAACTCCTTCGAAATCGGCCCGGTTCGCGTGGGCGAGGGGCAGCTTTTCCTCATCGCCGGACCCTGCGTCATCGAGTCCGAGGCCCACGCGCGCCGCATGGCCGAGGCCATTCAACGCATCGCCGCCGACCTCGGCCTTCCCTTCATTTTCAAGGCCAGCTACGACAAGGCCAACCGCACCAGCGTGAAGAGCTTTCGCGGTCCCGGCCTGGTGGAGGGCACGCGCATTCTCGCCCGCCTGGCCAAGGATACCGGCCTGCCGGTGTTGACTGACGTGCACGAGCCGGCCCACTGCGCGGTGGCCGCCGAGGCCGTGGACGTGCTGCAGATTCCCGCCTTCCTCTGCCGCCAAACCGACCTGCTGGTGGCCGCGGGCAAGACAGGCCGGGCTGTGAACATTAAGAAGGGCCAGTTCGTCGCGCCATGGGACATGACGCACCCGCTCGAGAAGCTCCGCTCCACGGGCAACGAGCGCGTCTTCCTCACCGAGCGCGGGGCCAGCTTCGGTTACAACACGCTGGTGGTCGATTTCCGCTCGCTGGCGGTGATGCGCAATTTCGCGCCTGTGGTCTTTGACGCGACACATTCCGTGCAGCAGCCCTCAGCGGCAAATGGGGTCAGCGGCGGCCAGCCGGAATTTATTCCTCTGCTGGCGCGTGCCGCGGTGGCGGCCGGCATCGACGGGCTGTTTCTGGAAGTTCACGACAATCCGCTCAACGCCAAATCCGACGGCGCTAATGCCCTGGATTTGAAGCTGCTCAAGCCGTTGCTGGAAAAGCTGCTGGCGATTCACAAGGCGGCAGCGGCGAGTGAAGCAGGCAAGAGCGTATGACCCTTAAGGGAAAGTTTGTTCGCTACGCCAATCAACTGCATGCGTTCTGGAAGCTGTGTCTGTCTTATCGCAAGCGCGATTGGGAACTTTCTGACTATCCGGTCCTATTCCGAACTCAGATAACCGGCCCCGCTTCTGCTTATGACAGTCCTCGATTTAAGCTACACCGCCATGTGGCCAGCATTGTGAATTGGCACATTACGGGATGCGGGGATTCGCGCATGGAGGCACTGCAAAAATTGAGCAGCACTTTCGCGGCGGTCAAGACGAAAAAGAAGGAAACGGGTAAGCCGCTTCCCCGGCCGGGTACGCATGTTCCTATCGAATTTGCTCCACAAGACCGGATAAACGCACACTCGGTACTTTCCGATGATTTTATTCACCGTGTCCTGCAACTGGAATCAGCTTGGATTTCAGATGAATCGAGCTTGTGGGATTTTAGCGGGGACAAGACTAATGATACCTATTATGCCAGGATCAAAGAAATTTATGGCGTAGACGTCTCGGACATCAAATCTGCACGACTATGCGAGATTTTCGACCGCATCGTTGCGGTGCGCAAATCTGAATAGATTTACACCGCCCGTATCTCCAGCGTTTTCCCCAGCGCCTTCAACGCCAGTGCGATGCCGTCGATCTTGGTGGCGTGGCGCAGGCTAGTCAGACGAGTCACCTCTTGCGGAGTGACCTTCATCCGCCGCGCCAACTGCGCAGGGCGAACCTTCTGGCCGGACATTTCATTCAGAAGCAGAACCTTCGCGGCAACGCTGGCCGGTAGCTCTACGGTGTGCTGGCCACGCTTGGGCTTGGACGGAGCCGGAACCGGGCGTTTGTCATCGAGATAGAAGTCCATAGCTGACTCCAGGGCGTCCTTGGCGTGGTAAAGAGCGTCCTCGATACTTTCGCCGCAGGTGATAGCCTCTGGAACATCAGGAAACGTAACCGTATAGCCACCTTCAGGTTCTTTGCTGAGTTTGACAGGGAATTTCATCGCGCCTCCTCGCTACTTCAATCCAAGCTGCTTTTTGATGGCCTCGACAGTCCCGGTCGGAATGTCTTTCTGATGCATGGGGATTATCGATTGCTTTCCGTTCAGGTACACGTGAAAATGAGAGCCTTTGGCCGGGATGAATGTAGCTCCTTGCCTTGCCAGCCAACGCTTGAACTCGCTGCTCTTCACCTGTCTAGTATACGCAATTTTGCTTATACTATCCTGTCGAAGCGGAATGTGCCGGCAAGGCAATGTTTCTGCCGGTTCCCCCCTGATAGCATTTCTCTATGTCTTTCACGCCCATTCGAATCTCTCTCCGCGCCGTGCTGCTGGCATGCGCAGCCCTACTTCTGGGCACGGCTTTCTCGCTTTCCGCCGCGCTGGCGCAGGCCGTCGCGCCGGCTCAGACTCAAGCCTCCGCTGCCGCTGACCGCGCGCACATTGATGAGGTGCTGAAGGGGCTCAGCCGCGGCCATTCTATCGGCCAGGTGGCAATCTCCCCGGACGGCAAGCGGCTGGCGTGGATTGAAGACGCCATGGAGATTCGCATGGCGCCGCTCGGCGACCTGGCTGACAGTGAGCGAGTGACGGCGGCTACCAAGCCGGAGCAACATTGCCACGAGGGCCAGATCGCTTGGGCGCCGAATGCACAATCGCTGCTTTTCTTCTCCGATTGCGCCAAGCCGGGTCAATCCGATCTTTATCTGGCGCGGCAGGGCAGCCCCGCGCGGCGGTTGACGGAACTGAAAGGCTACATAGAGGCTCCCGCCTTTTCACCGGATGGAACTCGCCTGGCTTTTCTCTACGTGGAAGGCGCAACCCGGCCATCGGGTGCGCTGGCGGCCATGAAGCCGCCGTCGGGCGTGATCGGCGAGGATGGCGTGGAGATTCAGCGGGCGGCAGTTGTCGGCGTCGATTCATCCAAGCCGGCTGCCCCCGCGATGGCGACTCCCGCCAACCTGCACGTCTACGAGTTCGATTGGCGACCGGATGGGCAGGGGCTTGCCTACATCGCCGCTGATCCGCCCGGTGAGAACAACTGGTGGGTGGCCAAGCTCTATACGCAGGAGTTAGGCGGCGAGCCCAAAGCGATCCTGGCTCCAGCCGAGATTCCCGGCCCGCTCCACGGCTTGCAGATTGCCGTGCCGCGCTGGTCGCCGGACGGCAAGCAGATCGCCTTTATCGGCGGGCTGATGAGCGACCAGGGTGTGACGGGCGGCGATGTGTGGATTGTCTCCGCCTCTGGCGGCCAGCCGGTCGATCTGACGCCGCAAAGGCCCACCTCGCCGGCGTGGATCGAGTGGGACGGCAACCGAGGCCTCTATGTCAGCGAGCTGGATGGCTCCTACAGCCGCCTCATTCGTCTCCTCCTGCAAAGCGACACTGCCGGATCGAACCTATCCATGAATTCCTTCGGCCCCATCTTCAGTATTCCCGCCAGTATCGGCGACGGTCGACAGCAGATGAGCCTTTCCTCCACCGCGGACCATTCTCTCTTCGTTTTTCGTGTCAGCAGCTTCGACACCCCGCCGGAGATTTACATCGCTGAAACCACTCAACCCGCCAACATCCATTCCGCTGATCGCGCTCCCTACTTCCAGCATTCGCATTTCAACGACGGCGTGACCCCGGCCTGGGGAAAATCCGATTCTCTGACCTGGAAAAGCGACAAATTCAATGTGCAGGGCTGGCTGATGCTGCCCAAAGACTACAACCCGGCCAAAAAATACCCGCTGATCGTCGAGGTGCATGGCGGTCCGGCCGCGGCCACGGTGTCGCACTGGGGTTCCGGCGGATTGAGCGCCATCACATTTTCGGCCTTGGGTTACTTTGTGCTGATGCCCAACCCCCGCGGCAGCTTCGGGCAGGGCGAGGAGTTTACCCAGGCCAACCGCAAGGACTTCGGCTATGGCGACCTGCGCGACATCCTGGCCGGGGTGGACGCGGTCGAGGCTGCCTACCCGGTGGACCCCAACCGCGTGGGCATCACTGGCTGGAGCTACGGCGGATTCATGACCATGTTTGCCGTGACACAGACGCAGCGGTTCAAGGCGGCGATGGCGGGCGCGGGCATCTCCAACTGGCAAAGCTACTACGGAGAGAACTCCATCGACCAGTGGATGACGCCATACTTCGGCGCCTCGGTCTACGACGATCCCAAGGTCTATGCCAACAGCTCGGCCATCAACTTCATCAAGAACGTGACGACGCCGACACTGGTGGTGGTGGGAGAGCGAGACGGCGAGTGCCCGGCGCCCCAGTCCTACGAATTCTGGCACGCCTTGCGCGCCCGGCATGTGCCCACGCAACTCGTGGTGTATCCCAATGAAGGGCACGGCATTTCCGACCCGGCCCATCGCTGGGACGTGATGGAGAGGGCCGCCGAGTGGTTCGCTCGCTACCTGCCGCCCGCGCCATAGGGTCTGGCCCTGACCCCAGGCCTGCTCCCCATTTGAGGCCAGCGGAGTCTATGAAAAAGCGGGAGGGGGGGATTGCTTCGCCGCTTGCCAGCCGGAGACCACCCTGCCCTGATACACTTTTCCTTGGAGATTCGTGGGCGCGTCTCATCAACCGGCTGCATGGTTGAGTGGGTCGCCGGGAGCCGGTCATTTGAGCGGTTTTCACCGGTGACATACCAGCCAAGGCGCGTTGAAGGACCGCTCAAGAGAGAGTTTTCTCACTTTCTGTCGCCTTTTCGATGACGCGCAAAAGGGCTTTTTCTGCATTCCAGCGACCAGTACCTGTCGCAGGGGACCTCGCAAGAAAGAGCTGCTCGCCACCGGCAACGCGGAGGGCGGAGAGCGGGAAGTTTGCTATAACCATTTTTTCCGATCATTTCGGGTGTGACCGTTCCGCGGCTCGATAAAGCGGGGCGGGGAGGATTCATGCGGCCGTTCTTGACGCTTGTTTGCTTGTTGTGCCTGGCCATTCCAGCCGGGATTACGATCTCCGGCTGCTCCCGCAATCCGGACGCTAACTACTGCAATGGACAGGGTTACGGGATGAAGGTCACAGACGTGGCCACGATCACGATGCAGCCGACGTCCGCGGGCATTTCCATGGCCTTTGGGCAGACGCACCAGGCGAATTTACCGTCGGCCCTTACCTGCAAGGGCGTCGCAGCCAACGTCACCTCGTATACCTATGGCACCACCAACAACCAGTTGGTGGACATCTCGCCTACCGGCAGCATCTGCGCCGGAACCTGGAACCGGAACACGGGCGGCGGCATCCCCGATTACACCCACTGCTACCCGCCGAATCCATTGCCCTCCACCGGCGGTCTGCCTTATGGCATAGCCTACATCACGGCCTCCGCACAGTCGGTTACCTCCAATCCAGTGGAGGTGTTCGTGCATGCTATGGTGACCTCTGTCAGCTTGGTCACTACCCCCTCGTCCTCCTCGTCCTCATCCGCGCAGCAGTGTTTCTCACAGGGCGCCCAGGCCACGCTTGACGCTCAGGCTTGCTACGCAAACAGCAGCAACCAGCAGGTTTTGCTGTGCGCGCCGGCTTCGGTGACCAGCAATTTTGCCTGCCCGCTGCCTGCCGGCGTAACCTCGGTTCCTAACTGCACGGCCGCCATCGGCACACTCAGCTACTCGGTGGGCAACCCCAGCGCTGCCAGTATTGCCACGAACACTTCCACAAACCAAGTGACCATTACTGCCCTGCAGCCAGGCACCACTGCCATCACCGCTTCAGTGGCGGGCTCGGGCTCTTCGGCTGGCTACTACTCCACCTGCCCGCCGGCATCTATCTCGGTGACTCTGGCCAACGGCAGCACGGCGGGCACTATTACTCAAGGCGTGACGCAGAATCTGACCACTACCATCTACGACACTAACCTGACTGAATGCCCTGTAACTGGATGCCCCATCACCGGCCTAACCCTGACCTACCAGTCCACTGACCCGATCGACATCTCGGAGGGCGGCTCGGGAGCCATCACCACCAATTTTCCCGGCGTGGCTTCAATCTATGCCATCTGCCAGCCGCCTGGTTGCAATCCTTCCCCCATCAATGAGATCGGTGTCTATGGCACCGGCCTACCCGTTTCCTCCAACCCGGTTACCGTCACCACCCCCGGTACGGCCAGCGACTACGTCTGGTTCGCGGCTCCCGGCCAGTCAGAGTATGTCGTTTCCATCGAGCTGCTCAACGGCACGGTCGGCTCCACGATACGCCTGCCGTACGTGCCCAACTCGATGGTGATGGACCGGCTGGGCACCAGCATCTACTTAGGCTCCCCCCACGAGTTGATGGTTTTAAGCACCACGAACAACTCGATCACTACGCAGTCCACCGCCGTTCCCGGCGTGGTGCTAGCCGTATCGCCAAACAATTCGCAGTTGCTTATCAATGACCAGGTGCGTCAGGTCTTCTATCTCTACAGTGTCTCCAGCCAAAACTACATATCTTTCGGCGGCATGGGCACGGCCGCGGCCTGGACTCCCGACTCGAACACGCTCTACATTGTCGACAGTGCGGCCCTGGGTGCTCCTCACACTGACACACTTTACGTCTATAACGCAAACACCGGCTGGAACACCTACGATCTGAGCACCACCACCGGCGGCTCTCAGAGCCTGGCGATCACTATTCCCAGCGTCGGCGCGTTTCTCAGCGGAAACTCCACCGTGGCCCACACTTGGTGCCCTTCCGGCACGGTGGGCAACTATGCTGCCATGAGCTTCTATCCGCAAGGCGATGTGGTTCTGGATTCATCCAATAATCCGGTTCAGACCCAGATTCTGGCTGCCACCACGGATGGCAAGCACATCCTCGGCGCATCGACCACCGGCACACCGGCCGCCGGCGCCAACATCACCCTGTCCGACATCGGAGTTACCATCCCAGCATTGAATTGCCTGCCTCTCAACATGACCACGAATCCGCTCTTGCTTGGCGATACACTCTCGCCGCTGGTGCTTCATACCACGGTGAGCCAGCCGCCGGCCATCACTGCCACTGCTGCCGCCGTCAATCAGGTGGTGCCGTCGCCTGCATCCAGCCTGGCCTTCATCACCTATGCCCCGCCCACAACCGGCGCTGCCACCGGCGTCTCGCTGCCATACTATCTGCCGGGGACAAGCACCGTGGGTTATGTCCCGTTCAAGGGAAGCTTGGCAACCAGCATCACGGCCCCCCTGGCCGGCGCTTTCACTCCGGACAGCGCGCTCTTCTTTGTCTCCACCGCGGGAGACAACATGGTTCACTACATCAGCGTTCCCTTGGTCACCACCAACCCAGCCAATGCGGACACCCAGCAGATCAGCCCCAACTTGCCATCCTGCACACCCGTCTCCTCAGGTGGCACGGACCTCGGCTGTGCTTATTCCGGTCCAAATCCCAGCACCGCCTTCGTGCCGGCCACGGTTATCGTTGTCAAGCCACGCTCCACTACTTAGTGCGCGGCGCATCCAGATGCATGCAGCAAGGCCGGCCCCGCGCCGGCCTTCTTGCTTTCCGTCGGATGTGCCACAAATGTTGGGTGCCCCATCCATGCGACGTATTTGTCGCGTGGATGGGATACCACAATTACCAATTCCCCGCGCCGAAGGCGGCTGCCGCACCGCAGGTGCCGCGCAAGCGCCGCCCGCCTGGACGGCCAGTTCCCGCACCGCAGGTGACGCACGATAGAATCAAGCCATGATCAAGGGGATTTCCTTTCTTCGTTCCGCAGGCAGCCGTGCAGCCTATGACCGGCTGGCGAGCTTCTTTTCCGCGCTGGGTTTTGCGCCCGGCAAAGGGTGGAACGAAGAAAACAGCCGCGGCGCCGCCTTCCTGGCTCCGCTGGGCAATCTCGAGTTTGTTGACGGCCAGTTTCCCTCCACCGCAGACGTGTTAGTGGAGGTGACCGCGCTCGACGCTGTGCATCAGGCCGCCGCAGCCTGGCTGCGCGCAGAGGGAGGCGAACCGGTCGCCGCGCGCCTCTCTGCCATCGCGGAAACCCACTGGAAATCGCGCCTCTTCACCGTCGAGCCCGAGCCCGGCTTCGCTTTCAGCTTCTGGGCGTGGACCGACCCGCAGCGTGGCAAGCCGGTGGCCGTCGAGGGCGATCTCTCCGCCGCCGGCATGAAGTTTGGCCTCGTCGTTGCCCGCTGGAATGCGGTTATCACCGAGCGGTTGCTGGAAGGCGCGCTCGACGCATTGTTGCGCAGCGGAGCAAAGCGCGCCGACATCGAGGTAGTTCGCGTTCCCGGCACGTGGGAGATTCCCGCTGCCGCCCGCGCCCTGGCCAACGCGGGCCGTGTAGACGCCATCATTCCTCTTGGCTGTTTATTGCGCGGCGAGACCGCCCATTACGAGGCCATCTACAACGAAGTCGCGCGCGGCCTGGGAGAGTCGCAGCAGGAGACCGGTATTCCCCACAGCTTTGGCGTGCTCACCTGCGAAACCCTGGAGCAGGCGCTCAACCGCGCCGGCATCAAGGCCGGCAACAAGGGCTTCGAGGCTGCCATCGCGGCCATCGAGATGGTCAGCCTCACCCGCAAGCTGCGGCAAGACCGGGGTCCCCACGGACAGGTCTTGGTCCGTGGGGTGGAAGGTGAGTTGAAAGGCGGTCCTGCTTGACCGCCGCGCCGCATCGTGGGTCCAGACGCCGCAAGTCGCGCGAACTGGCCATGCAGATGCTCTATCAGGCGGAGATCGGCAAGCAGACCCCCGACCAGGTGCGCGCCAACTTTTGGAAGGCCGCCGATGAAGTTGAACCAGACATCCGCGGCTTTGCCGAAGAACTCTTTAGCGTGGCCGTCGCCAATCAGGAACAGATCGACCAGTTGCTCGTGGCCAACTCCAAGCACTGGCGGCTGGAGCGCATGCCTGCCGTGGACCGCAACCTGTTGCGCATGGCGGTGGGCGAGATGCTGGGCTTCAAGGGAACGCCTTTTCCCATCGTCATCAACGAAGCTTTGGAGATCGGCCGCCGCTACTCCGCCCCCGAGTCCATCAACTTTCTCAACGGAATGTTGGACGCCATTGCGCGCGGCTTGATTGGCCAGTAAAGCAGCATAGGTATAAAGGAACTAGGTGCCCCACCTTCGCCACGTCCTTGTTTTTGTGGCATCGGGGTCCCCAACGACAGGTCTTCGTCGTTGGGGTGATTTAAGGTGGGATATTAATATCGATTGCTTTTTACAGTTCTTCTCGTTCAGTCCGCGCTTTCCAACAGCCAATAATTGAAGCCGTCCACGATGGCCATCAGCGCCGCCTGGTTCAAATCGCTGCTCACTCCCGAAGTTTTCCACGATTCGTGACCCTCGGCGTTGAAGCTGACCGTGACGCGTACGTAGGCTGCCGTGTCATGGGCGGATACGTCGAGGGCTTCGACGCTGAATGTGCCCAATCGCATCTGCGCAATGGCCGGGTACCACTTTTCCAGTTCGCTCCTCATGGCTTTAGTCAGCGCGTCCACCGGGCCGGCGCCCTCTGCCCGCGTGACCTTCACGGTGGAGTCGCCAATGGTCAATAACATCGAGGCCTGAACGTACCGGTTCCTGGTTTCGTCGGATTCGTCCAGCACTCTCCAGCTTTTCACGCTGAAGCGATCGCGCAGGGTTTTGAGCACCCTCATGCAGGCCAGCCGGAACGAAACTTCGCTTGCCGTAAAGCCGCCGCCTTCGATCATCGCCTGATTGGCGTCCAACAAAGCCTGCGCCTGTTGGGAATTTAGAGAAACCCCGAGCGCCTTGGACAACAACACAATGTTGGCTCTTCCCGATTGAGCGTTGACCCCGATGAACGGCTTGGCGCCCACTTTAGCCGGATCGCACCACAGGTAAGCTCCCGGGTTTTTCCCCTCGCTGCTGCCATGCATGCCGGCCCACGTGCCAAACGCGCCGGGGCCGACAATCGGAGCGCCATGCGGCGGCTCAAGTCCGAAGGCCGCGTACGCCGAATCTGCCAGGCTGGTAAGTTTCGCAAGCGACTCGGGAGAGACGAATTCAGCCTCGCCTCTGAGTTGCATGCCGCCGATCACGGTTGTCAGGCTCACGTTGCCGCAGCGTTCACCTGTTCCAAGAAGGGTGCCCTGGATTTGCACGGCGCCGGCAAGAATGGCGGTACGGGTATTGGCAACTCCGAGACCGCGATCCGTGTGGCCGTGAAATCCGATTTTTGCGCCGGGGTAACTGCGCGTGAGATCGCCGATCACCTGAGCGACTTCTTCAGGGCTGGCGCCGCCGGTGGTGTCGCAAACAACCAATCGGCTGACCTTCTGGCGAACGCACTGCTCCGTCAACTGGTTAAAGTACTCCAGCGTGCGCTTTCTCGAATCGGCGTCGCATTCGTTGCCATATTCGTCGCTTCCGCAAGCGGCATCCATGGCGTGTTCAAGGTCTACGATCACTTCCAGGCCGTGCTCGTGAAGGAACTCGATGGTTTCATACGCCATCAGCAGGCTTTCTTCCGGCGTTGCCTCCAGAGACCTTATTACATCCAGCAATCTGGATTTGACGACAATAACAGCTACAGGTACGCGCTTTTTGTGGGCGGCCATGAATTGCGCGTCGGGCCATTCCTGGACCTTGGCGCCGCGGCCGCGTGTCCTGCCGAACAAGGCCAGCTTCATGGCCTTTGTATCAACCGAATCGAGAGCGCTTGCCAAATCTCCCACAAACCGGTTTGCGCCGGCAAAGCCGATCTCGGCATACCGGACGCCGAAATCCGCCATGTGCTGAAGCAGGTTGACCGCATTCGGCACGGATATTTCAATGTTGGGCTGTTGCATCCCGTCCCGAAGACTGGTGTCAAACAGCTCGATCTTTCTGGTTCCAGTTTCCCTCATTTGCTCCTGCTGTCGATTGGGAATGTGTGTTGACGAGAAATGTCCTGCAAGCAGGATTCCTGCTTTTCATCATACCCCAGTTAAGTTTTCAAATGCGTATATCAGTTACGCCAGGCCCTGATGCGCGCGCTTGAAACCTGGCAAGGCAGCCGAGCGGCTCTTGCGTTGCAAACAGTTCCTACCGGCAGGCCTCGCTGGGCCGGTCAAGCAGGTCGTTGGTTCTTGCCCGGTGGTCCTGCTGCACCACCGCTCCCGACTTCAGCACCAGCCTGCCCTCCTGGCTGAGCAGCTCATCGACTTCAAAGTCCGCCGCCACCGGCGTTCCATCCAGCGTGCGCGCGCAATACCAATCTTTGCCGTAGGGTGTGCCGTCGCGATACCACCTTTGGCAGGCGATGACCGACTTGTCGGGACTCAGATCGCACTGGAACCAGAGATAAAGATCGCCCTTGCCCGAGCCGGCCAGCGCAAAGGCGTAGGTGGGAACCTTTCCCGGTCGTTTATGAACGTAGGCGGCATCAATAATCGGCCTGCGCACCTCGCGGATGCAGCCTGCGTCCCTGAAGTTCTCATACTTCGACCCGCGTTCCAGCCTCATCGCATGCCCGTCGGGCTGCCTCACCCACACAAATAGCCGGCTGAATCGCACCTGAACCTGCTTTCCCGCGAGCTCCTCCAGGCCGGAGAACTTCTTCTCGTGAAGGAAGCTGCTGCCGTCTCCGATCAAAACCTGATCGCCCTGCCGAAAGCAGAAAGCGCTGGCTGGCTCGGCGTGTTCCGAACATCCATTGCGGCAGGGCTGGTAATCCGCCGCCTCCACCAGCGTCGCCGCCGCAAATCCCTTTGCCCCTCTGGCCGATGCGCAAAGGGTCAGATTGAAAGCCGCGCACGCGACAAAGACGATAAGCGGCACGGATCGGAAGTTTTTGCCAGAACTGGCCAGGCGAAAGTGTCCGAACCAACTCGGAATCGATAATTGCGTCATGCGCTTTAAGGTACTACTGTCCATTCCCGTTTCGCAAACGTCCGGCGCAGGAGATTGCCGCTGAAACTCGACGTCCAGAAAACAAAAAGCAGCCGAATTTCTCCGGCTGCTCTTGTACATCGATTGTCCAGGAGCCCCCAAAGGCTCGCGCCGCGCTACGACTTGGCGGTGGCCAGAGCCTTTAGCCGCGCATTTAGGCGGCTCTTGTAGCGGGAGACGGTGTTGTCGTGCAAAACGCCCTTCCGCACGCTCTTGTCGAGGGTGGAGACGGTCTCGCGATACTGCGCCTGGGCGGCCTTCACGTCGCCCTTGACCAGCGCCTCGCGCAAGGCACGCAGGCTGGTGCGCACGCGGCTGCGGCTGGCGCGGTTCACTTCGGTGCGGGTTTCGGTCTGGCGGGCGCGCTTCAGCGACGATACATGGTTTGCCATTCGTTTTCCTTGATCTTTGTCCCAATTTTCAGGGGGCCTGAAATAAGACAGAATCTTGCGTTTATAGAATGCAATTCTATCCGCATCCCTCGCAATTTCTTAGTCTACGGGAAATCGGGCCGCGGGTCAATGCGGACTTGCGGCCCGGCATGATTCGCGGCAAGGTAATTCAGATTCTAAAGGAACCTGTGTTCGCCGGGATGCGTATGGCTAGAAGATGAAGATTTCCGCTTCTTCCATCCGTGCCACAACGTACCTGGGCGCTTACTTTGTACTCTGGGCGACCGCGCTGGTGTTGCTGCGAACCTTCGAAGGCTTCGAGTTGAGCGAGGCGCTGGCCGCGCTGGTGATTCTTGGAGCAATCTTCCCGGCGCTTGCCCTGCTGACCACACGTCGCGTGACGGCGCTGCCCTATGCCGTTCACCGTCCCCGGATCGAAGCGGCTTCACTGTTGATATATCTGGCGGTAATCGCATGGCTGCTGGTTGTGGGGTTCAGCAGGATTGCGCACATCAGCACGGAGCCGTGGCACTCGGTCGCGGTTCTGGGCGTAAAGCTTGTGGCGTTTGTCGTCGTCCCCGCGGCGATCCTCATTGCCGTGGGTCGCTACAAGATCGCCGAACTCATTCCCATTTCGCTCAGTTGGCGGGCTCTACGCGCCGCGCTTTGGATGTCACTGGCGGTTCTCCTCATGCAATCGTTTCTGGGACGCGGCCTGCATGACATTATGGAAGCCCACTTGCCGGTGTGGTTGCTGGCGGTTGCTACGCCGCTGTGCTTCGCGTGGCTGATCGTCGAAGTTGGAGTTGTCGAGGAGTTCTTCTTTCGCGTGTTGCTGCAAGAACGGCTGGCGGCGGTGCTGCGCTCGCCGTGGGGTGGTTTGGTTGTGGCGGCCCTGCTCTTCGGGTTGGTCCATGCGCCGGGTTTCTATCTGCGGACGGCAGCTACACAGGAATTTCTTGGTGCGCATCCGTCGCTGCTGATGGCCGTCGGATACTCCATCGTCATGACTTCGCTTGCCGGGCTTTTCCTTGGTGTTTTGTGGATGCGCACCAAAAACTTCGCCGTGCTGGTGATCGCGCATGCTGCCGGCGACCTGCTGCCCAATCTGGTGCCATGGATCAGGGCCTTCCACGGAATGCGCTAACGGTCATGAGCGTCGGAACTGCTTAATGTAATGGCCCGATGGAGCTGGACAGATTCGGGCTGGTCCTGTCTCACAACAGGTTTACGCCCCCACGTACCTTCCAAGACACGCTTTTCATAATAAAATCTAATCTCCCTCATTGACTCCTGACCCCATCGGCGCTACTCTCTACCCCAGATACCGAATACTGACACCACATTTGGTAGCCTACTCCAACCCGCGATTTACACCCCCAGCCCGGAGCTTCGGCTCCCTCCTGTGCCGCATTTCTCCTCATGGATCAGCTTGCCAGCAGCCCGTCCATCGCGCTGCCGGCCTGCCCCGCGCCTTGTCCAACTTGTTCAACTTGTTCAATCTGTCTAACCCTTTTGGAGGTCATCAATCCCATTGAAGATCGCTTTGGAGATCACGCCCAACCTCGAGCCCCTTTTCGGGACTCGCGATGAAAACCTCAGGCTCATGGAAGACTCGCTCGGCGTGCGCATCGATCTTCGCTCCGACGCCGTCCATGTCACTGGCTCCGAGCCCGCCGTCGAGCGCGTCCGCCAGATCTTCGCGGACTTCGAGGCCCTGCGCCGCCAGGGCGTCAATCCCCACAACGGCGAACTCAACGCCCTCCTGCGCCTGGTCGTCGCCGACCCCTCCATCACCCTGCGCTCGCTCTCCGACTCCGGCAAGCAGCGCTCGGCGGGCGTCAAGCGCACCGTTCAGCCCCGCTCCATCAACCAGCGCAAGTACGTCGAGGCTATCGAGCAGCACGACATGGTCTTCGGCGTCGGCCCCGCCGGCACCGGCAAGACCTACCTCGCCGTGGCCATGGCCGTCTCCGCCCTCAACGCCAAAAAAGTCAACCGCATTGTCCTCGTCCGCCCCGCGGTCGAGGCCGGCGAGCGCCTCGGCTTCCTCCCCGGAACCCTCCAGGAAAAGGTGGACCCCTACCTGCGCCCCCTCTACGA
>Ga0326727_10017551_pt1 | contig 14823 bp, 15 predicted proteins | sample MB2enrmetagenome_FD_207643 | JGI IMG/M metagenome (GOLD analysis project Ga0326727, IMG submission 207643) | Lab enriched peat soil microbial communities from McLean, Ithaca, NY, United States - MB29MY | ecosystem: Environmental > Terrestrial > Soil > Wetlands > Peat | place: USA: New York... | reverse complement strand
AATATCTGCCACACTTGAGTTAGAGCTCTCTCCTTAGGCAATACAAGTTTGACCCGCCTCCACCACCGTACCATACTTAAGGTTGAAATTCCGCGGTCTTTTGATTATTTCTGTTTCAAATCATGAGATGAAAGATACAGTTAGGAAAACAACGTTACAGGAAGGCCGCCACTTTTTCTTTAGATGAAATGATCTGGTTTTTCTTGCAAATCATTTCATTGTCTTTCAATTAGTTTGTAATACTCTTTGATTCTATGAACAGAATCCATTGTAGTTTGGAATAAGATCCAACTGAGAATAAGGATTCCTATGGTGAGTCCAATTTTCCATGCCCGCGATGTTTGTGGACGCCACCAAATCAGGGGCAACGCTAGAGGCCCCACACAGCAGACTGCCATGACAATGAAGGATTTCCGAAAATACCATGGCATCTTTTTTTCTGCAAAGTTTAAAGGGGTTGATCCGTTCAGAAACTCACCGCAATGTTTACACTTTATCGCAGCGTCTTGAATATCTTCAGCACAAAAGGGACACTTTTTCATTATCATCTCTCTTGGTATAAGAGTTAAAATACCAAATCAGTATTTCAGGGAATATAGTGTAAACATAACATATTGTGCTTTTATTGTTAATAAATTTAGGAGAAATAATGAGTCTGATAGCAAGGCTTGCTGAACCTTTTAAAATAAGGGAATTTCGCCGATGGCCTGGTCTATGTAACCATCCCAAAGCCTTTGCGTCTTTGTTGTTCCATCCTTCACCGCGACGTTTTCCAAATGGTCAGCAATCCGCCGAGGCCGCACAGCAGTAACGCGCTGACGGCGATGGTACCGCTATTGGCGTGTTGCGGCAAAAATTGCAGCGATGCCGCGCCAACCGCAGGACCGATGCAGTTGCCCACGCCGATTGCGGCCTCGTGGATGCCGCCATGCTCGCCTTTAGCCTTGCCAACGTCCATCGAGTAAAACAGCGACGAATAATAAATCAGCCCGATGGCGCTGCCGAAAAATATTTGCGCCATAAGCAGTACTGCCAGACTCGGTACGATGAGAATCACAGCGAACGAAACGACAAGCAACCCACATGCTGTCACCAGCCAGCGAAACCGGTAATGCCAGTCCGTCCAGAGCCATAGTGCGATGAATGTGCCAAGTCGCGAGAAACACCACAAAGAACAGGCAAATCCCGCAAACATGGGCGAGAGTTGGAAGCGCGCGGCCACTGTGGGCAGCATGGGGATGAATGTGTTGATGGCAATGTAGGCGAACGGGTTTGCAAGCCACGCCATGCGGAGAAACGCCTTGGTTTTGGCGGGCGAAGGCCGATGTGGGTCTGGAATCGGCGCTGGTGAGGGTTCATTGCCTGCGTCGCACATAAGGTCGTTCGTGCGTTTTTCCAGCCAGAAAGTCAGGGCGAGTTGGGTGGTTAAAAGTGTGATTGGCAGAAGGAAAATGGTTCCGAACCCGAATTTTTCCACAAGCGTACCACCGCCAAAAAGAGCAAGCGCGTTTGTTCCGGCCCAAACGACGTTGTAGGTGCCGACTGCGCGCGGCAAACCCGCCGCGTCTTCGCCTTCGCTAGCGAGTGCTTCAATCGTCGGCCACAGGAAACACATGCCGATGGTGAGCATTATGGTAGCCAATATTACGCCAACTGCGGAATTGAGATTAGCGAACTGTGAGCCGGCTGCCAGCGCAAGAAGCATTACGGTGAAGCCGATATTGAGCGCATTGAAATAGCCGCGCCGTTGCGCGAACCGCCCAGCCTGCCACGAGGCAAAAACATAAATGAAACCGTTTAACGCAGCGAGGGCGAGATTGTCCTTGCTGCTGAAGCCGAACTGGTCCCGCATAAAAAAGTAGAAGTAATAAAAGTAGAACGACACCGCGAAGGAACCCACGCCCCCGAGCGTGAAACAGGCGACCTTAAAGAGGTGGCTTTTTGGAGTAATCATATAATCCGCTGTGGCGCGTAACGCTGGTCACCTTTATCGCCTTCTTTATCGATAAGACCTTGATCTTGCGCGCGTTGAAGATATGGAGAGGCATCTTGTATGTCAAGGAGATTTTTCACAACATGTTGTGGCGGAATGGGATTTGATTCTGGTCGCGGGGAGCAGATTGCGTACTTCAGCCAATGCAGATTACTGCTTGAAAGGGTGGATCTTTGTCAGAATTGCCAGATGCTTTACAGGAAGAACGAGATAAAAAGGATGATACTTGTAATACACCTCCTCAACCTTGCAGCGTGAATAAGATTGGAGATTACGGGTTGAAATATTCATGACGGGCAGGGCCATTTTATGGCCCTGCCTGCACTCTTTAATTTGACAATGATTTTTTGTTTTGATCTTTGTTCCACCTTGACCTCACTTAGCAGTCTCTGTTAGTTTCCACTGACGGCGAACTCCTTACCATTAATCATACACCGAATACTTAGCCATCGCTGCCGTTACGGGCTACCCAAGAGATCCTTTTTTTTCATCAACGGCTGGCCTTTAAGGACCCGCATCAGGAGCACCGGCACCGTTGCGTGTGACACGACCTGTTCCGCTACGCTTCCGAGCACCCAGGCAACCTCGCCACGTCCATGAGTAGCCATAGCTATAAGATCACAGTGGGCCTCGTCAGCATAACGGATAATTTCCTTGGCCGGAACGCCTTCCCTATAGATCCAACTCACCTTCAATCTCTTCGCCGTCAATGTCTTTGTGGTCTCTGTCAGATATTCTTCCGCAGTGATTTTGCGCCATCTCAATACCGGCTCAATAAGTGCGGTGCCCGCTTCCGCCATGATGACCGTACTCGGGATATTACTTACTGTCAGCAAGGTGATCTCGGACTTCTGGCTTTTTGCAAGATCCTCGACCTCGGGCAAAATGGTCGCTGCCAACGCTGAACCGTCCAATGGAACCAGAATTTTCTCGAACATAAATACCCTTCCTTTCTCTCAGTTGGTTCTTCTCCGCAAGAAACACTGCCTATTTTTCAATTACGAGTCCCTTTCGACAGCTTCCGCGCTTAGGCTATTGATTTGATTTGAACGAATCAACTGAGAAGCTTGACTCTATAGCAAATCACTTGCTTACAAATTCAATATAATTTATATGAACTTGGTTTAGGTATTGTGATTATATGGGGAATGCGCCCCCAAAGGGACATTGCTATCCCATTGGAGGCTTTATATTGGCACCTTTCGGAAGCACGTTCTCATACTAAACTCCAAAAGGTTAGATGTTAGGTTATTGGGCTTACTAATCTACGGTTTGTTCGCTTAGCTAGGGGAGGAATAAGAATTAGTTTAATGAACTTCAGGAAGAGTGACAATTGATAAAAAATTACTCCTAACATCAAGGGTAGTCAAGGGGAAATTTGCCTCTGGAAATAGCTTCGATTTCTCAATCCTAAAATGAAGATTAGCGTTTGAAATGGTGCACTTAGAATGAAAATTCAAAAAACAACGCTACATCTATGCGCAAAATAATTTAAGACAATCATTATCAGACTCTGCATGTTGTATCAGTCAGAGCTCTTGATTGCGTATATGCTTACTATAAATCCACCCTCTCTTTCAATTCCTCCCCTGCTTTGAAAAACACTATCCTGTTCGGCTTAACCCCAATTTCTTTTTTTGTGGTTGTGTTCCTTCCCACATGGGATTTGTAATTCTTCACAGAAAGAGGCCCCAAGTCATTAACAAGGCCCGAAGTCATCGTTGACATCTGCATTTTTGCATTAAGGTGTGTGTCTTTATGTATATCCTTTTTTTGAAAAGGAGGATAAAACGTTTACACTCGATCATCAAAGCGCAATTATGCTTCAATACAAATTAAATATTCACAATAAAGCAGGTGCCCCAGATATACCTTCTGACTTGCATTATTGAGATAAGTGATGACATTTTTTGTGGATGCGTCCGCAGAAAGTGTTTGAAATTGACCGACAATTGCTGAAAATCACTAATGTTGATTCAGAATTTCTCATATAAAATATTTTGGTCAATACATATTCATGTCTAAGCGGTGATAATTAAAGAAAAAAGTTGTCTTATTGAGTATTTGCTATGAGTGACAACTTGGTATGGTCATTGCTAAATGACTTACAAACTTTATTCATATATTGCTGATGGAATAATATAATTTTTCGGACAAAGGAGGTCGTAGTACAAATAGGCTTTGCATCCAAAAGCAAATATCGTCTGATTAATATATTTATGCTAAGGGCAAATTGAAAAGTGAGATAAAGATGATTCGTGCATTCTACAAAAAGAGGGGGCAGATGGGTTTTACGCTGGTCGAATTGATGATCGTTATTGCGATCATAGGTATCTTGGCAGTGATTGCCGTCCCGCAGTTATTGACGTACAGGGCAAGAGGTTACAGCGCATCAGCAAACTCTGCAGTGAGGAATGCCTTTACGGCAGCGACAGCTTTCTTCGCTGATTCACAGGGTGGAACAGTTACTCCAGCGATCATACAAAACTACGGTTATGAGGCTGAGCCAAATATAACAATAACAATTTCTGGTGCTGGAACAATGCAGAACTTTACACTTGAGGCTCTCAGTAACGCTGGTGGTTCAACCTTTCAAATTGATCAGAACGGTGCAATTACTAGAAGCTAAGCGTTAATAACATATAATGCTATTTTGAGGGGGTGAGGTTTAACCCCCCCACTTTCTTGTCAATTGAAATCGATGCGTATTAGGAGTCACGATAGCGATTTTTTATTAAGCATGACTTCGAAGACGGGAGAAATGAAGAAGCAAATGATGACAAAAAAAACAGCTTAAATTCCCCTACTGGAAAGAGGTTGATTTTTTCACATAAAAACTGGACCGGTTTTAGAAGGGTCAGGTAACATCTTTGCTGGTACTGGGCCAATTTCTTATGGATCATCCAATCGATCTGCAAGAGACTGTGCAGTCATGAGCTTCCTCTTGATTATGTTACCCTAGTGCGCTACACTGAATCATTATTATTCCACTAATCACAAGGGGCTGATATGCCACACCACGCAGTAACCAAGGACTTACTGCTGTGGTTTGCCGCCGTCATGGGCGGCATTCTGTCGTTCTTGGGCTACGCCGGATTTGACCAGTTCTATCTAGAGTGGATATGCCTCGTGCCCGTCCTGTGGGCAATCCGCAAGCAGGGCCCGGGCCGTGCGTTCTTCATAGGTTGGGTAGCAGGCATCGTGGGGCACGGTGGTGGTTTCTACTGGATCGTCCAGATGTTCCAGCAATTCGCGGGGCTGGCATGGCCGCCCGCGGTGCTGGGACTGCTGCTTATTGCCGCGGCAAACGGCATCGTGTTTGCGGTATGGGCAGCGGCAACGCGGTTGATCTCTCGCGATACCGGCTGGAACGTGATCTGGGTCTCCCCCGTCGTGTGGACCGCGCTGGAAAAGTTCTGTCCTGAGATTTTCCCTAACTACCTTGGCGCAAGCCAGTACAAGCTCAGCGTTTTAACGCAAATCGCAGATGTGACGGGCATCCTTGGTGTTACTTTCCTCGTCGTATACATTAATTCAATGATCTATTCAGTCATCGAGAGACGGATCGAGAACAAGCCATTCTCCGTGTGCTCGGTGGCGGTTTTCACTGCTATTATTGCGCTAGTATTGGCTTACGGGGCGGTTCGTATCAAGATCGTTGACGAGAGCACCTCCATCGCTGAGAAGCTGGCGGTCGGCGTGGTCCAGACAAATCGTGGGGCAGGTGAGAAGTATTATGATCATGATCGTTTTCTTCGCGAATATCAGGAGATGTCTAGGGAACTAACCACTGCCAACGTTCTAGACCTCATCGTGTGGCCCGAGAGCGTTTACACGACTAACCTCACGTCCTTGGACGGGCAGTTGCCGCCTGATTTGGTTGACGGACTGCACACACCAACATTGTTAGGTGCAATCTTGCGCATTGACAAGAATGGCAACCCTCGATTCTACAATAGTGCCGTACTCGCAAATGGGATGGGTCAAATCCTTGGCATCTACGACAAGATGGTGCTTGTGCCCTTCGGTGAGTTCATACCTTTCGGTGACACATTCACGTGGTTGTACTCGTGGTCACCTTACTCGAGCCGGTTTTGGCCGGGAGAGAACGACGAGCCGCTTTTGCTCGGCAAGCATGTGCTCTCGGTGAGCATCTGCTACGAGGATATCTTTCCGGGGCAAGTTCGTATGCTAATGAGCGGCGGGCACCACCGCCACATTCCGGAGACGATGTTCAACCTGACCAACGACTCCTGGTATGGCAATACGGTTGAACCCATGGAGCACTTGGTCCTCGCAAGCTTCCGGGCGATCGAGCACCGGCGGCCGCTTGTTCGAGCCACAAACACCGGTGTATCCGCAATCATAGATCCCGTAGGTCGGCTCAACCATCGCAGCGGACAGTGGACAAAACAGACGCTTGTGGGCCAGATCCCGATGATGCATGGCCGCACAGTATACGCTATACTCGGAGACTGGATAGGCTGGCTGTGTGCTATCCTCGCCCTTCTCGGTATCGGCCGCGTATACCAGTTGTCCGGTTGTCGTCTCGATAGCAAGGAGACATATGGGAGCAAAAAGAAGAAGGTCCGCAAACCGTCGAGAAAATAATGAATGAAAGGAGGCGGCTCTTGTCAGGTCCTTTATATTACTCATGACCACTTAGGTAGCCCTCGCAACAATGAGGAAGGTAAGATATCAACTCTTTGCAACTCTTCAAAGCCTCTCAAATTCGCAAGATGATGGGTATGTCAAAATCTACGCTCTATAAATATATTGAGGCTGAACAGGAGGCTATATCAAAACCGTAGTTTTCTGTTCATTCGCTCCCGCTGGTCCATATAGCAGCTTTTAAACCGTAATTCGCATCCTTGATCAACTGAAAACCGAATTATACTGACAATTGAAAACACCAAGTCCTCAGAATCACCATCACCTTACGAGTGCAGATTACCTATTGAAAGAGAGTAACCCTTGGGATGCAGAGTGGTCTTTATCACAAAACGTAAAATGGCAGAATTCTAACTTGACATGTGGTATATGTCCTGGGAGCATGTCACCCATCTTGGGTGATAAACGGCGGTAAACGGTGATGCGATTTCTCTCCTCTAAGAATATCATGCCGCCATAATGAGCACGATCTGCTGTGCTTCACTTGCTACGGTATTTGGCATAGTTCGGTCTTCTTTTTTCCATGAAGGCGGTCTTGCCTTCGAGCGACTCGTCCGTCTCATAGAACATGCTGAGGCCACCGACGCCTAGATTGGAGATCCCCATCACACCATCCGTCTCACCATGGAAAGAGTACTTAAGCATCTTTAGGGCCGTCGGACTTTTGTCCAGTAGTTCTTGACACCACTTATTGACTTCTTCATCGAGCTTATCCGGGGGGACGACGGCATTGATGAGACCCATCTCCAGCGCTTCCTTTGCCGTGTATCGGCGGCACAGATACCATATCTCTTTGGCTTTCTTCATTCCCACGGCGCGAGCGATATCACCCGTGCCGTAGCCCGGGTCGAAACTTCCCACGCGGGGTCCCGCCTGACCGAATTGGGCAGTCTCGGAGGCGATGGAGAGGTCGCAGACCACCTGAAAAACGTTTCCTCCGCCGATGGCAAATCCGTTGACGCGGGCGATAACCGGTTTGGGAATCGTGCGAATCAGGAGCGACACCTGTTGCCAGCCCACTTCGAGGGGCAGGGCGGCAATCGTTCCGACGTAGCCGCTTTTGTCACGTAGAGACTGGTCACCTCCGGTGCAGAATGCCTTGTCTCCTGCCCCGGTGAGGACCACTACCCCCACGCCCGTATCGACCCAGGCATCAGTGAGGGCCTGGGTTAGTTCGTAAATCGTTACCTGCGTACACGCATTGTACTTCTCCGGACGATTGATTGTGATAGTAGCAACCCCATCTTTTTTCGAATAGATAACTTCCTTGAATTCCATTTCTCACCTCCGGTTAATATTTAATGAAGCTCCCCTTTCGAAAAGAAGGGAGCGCATTGGACTGATTTAATGAGAATCGATTTCGTTCTCAAGGGTGTCGATACGCAACAGTTCCGGGAAAAAGCGCATCCACAGCAGGACGATAGCAATCGTACCGATGCCGCCAATTAGCACCGAAGGCACAACGCCGAATAGAACGGCAGTCACACCTGACTCGAACTCTCCGAGCTGGTTCGACGTCCCGACAAACATTGAGTTCACGGCGCTGACCCTTCCTCTCATCTGGTCGGGCGTTTCTATCTGCACAAGAGATTGTCGTATAACGACGCTGATGACATCCGCGGCGCCGAGTATAGCGAGGACCCCGAGTGACAACGGGAAAGAAGTCGATACAGCGAACACAATAGTGGCCGCTCCGTATATTACAACCGTGCCGAACATGATTTTTCCTACCCGGTGCTGGAGCGGGCGTCGTGCAAGGTATAACGACATCAACAGTGCCCCGACCGCGGGGGCAGAGCGTAACAGGCCCAATCCCCACGGACCGGTCGCTAGGATATCCCGTGCATAGACCGGCAGCATTGCCGTCGCTCCGCCCAGAAGAACGGAGAAAAGATCGAGGGATATAGCCCCCAGAATCGCCGGATGGCTGCGAATGAAAGCTATGCCTGCGAAAAGAGAATACAGGCTGACCGACTCGTGGCTTGCGTGTTCGCGCTTGGTCATAATGAAGGCAATGAATGCACTCGCCACCAGAAACAGCAAGGAGACTGTTCCATATACCGTGGCGGAACCGGCGGCATATAGCAAACCGCCGATGGCCGGTCCAAGAATCGTTGCCGTCTGGTTTGCTGATGCAGACCATGCTGCTGCACGCGTTATGTACAATGCGGGAACCAGTTGAGGCAACAGAGCATGTAGAGTCGGTCCCTCGAAGGCACGTGCCGCCCCGATGATAAATGCGATTGCAAGAATGCTCTCCTTGCTTTGCCAGTTGCCGAAACTAGCGAGTGCCAAGAGTCCAGCCGCCAGACACTCCACAACCTGACAGATGCTGACGACCGTACGACGGTCATAGCGGTCGGCTACATGGCCCACGGCAAGAGTCAGAAAGAACATGGGGAGAAACTGCGCGAGGCCGACAAGGCCGAGGTACAAAGCGCTGCCCGTGAGGTCGTATATCTGCCACCCTACGGCGACTCCCAACATCTGGAAGGCGATTGAAGTTGACACTCGGGCGCATAAGAAAAGTACCAATGGCCTGTGTCGTAGGAGGGAAGACGGTGCATCCTGGTTAGGTAATGTAGGGGTCATTGTCTTATTCAAGATAGGCGTGAAATCCGTGTTTCAATTGTGAGGGCGGAACACCTGTCGTAAGAAGCAGATCAGCGGAAATCATATAGTGCATAAGATATAAGTCAGTCATGTCTATAGCATGAACCAGCGTTCTGGCTGTCGGCAGGTTCCCACGCAAGGAACAGCAAACCATAATTTACACCGAAATCTTTAGCACCGAAAAAGCCAGACATGGCTAGAGGAAGGAGTACGGAGAAGGCACAGCAGCAGAGGCAGGTCATAACGGTGTCTAGGATTAGTAATGCCAGGGTGATGTAAGCAGCGAATAATATCAGGTTGGCGGCCGGCAGGAGGAAGAACATAAGCATTATATTGCGGATGTGATCCTGATTCACGCTACCTCTTTATAAATAGATCTTGTCGAAGAATTCAAGTTAAAATTTTTTTAAAGCAGTTGCCATTGAAAAGGAGATTCACACCTAATACCGTCCACGTTGCTCCTTACACCCGGTAATCCGCGAAACTGCATCGAATTCGAATCGTTCTGAAAATTAGTTACAAGTATTTAATTCTAACAAATTATGAAAAATGAAGATTACGGAATGAAAGAACGTATTTTAAAGACACCCGTCGGGTCATTGATAACACGAAGGAAGCCGGATTCTACACGAACGAAAAATTGGCTATCAAGCCTTCGCATGTTTTAACCCGTATTGCGTGAGATCGATCAATGGAAATATGAAAGGTACCGGCTCTCGTTTCCACCTACTACTGTTCAGTGGTCGGTATTAATAATAACTGAGGATTGCGGATCGAAAGAGAGTAAAGTTTGAGCTTAGCCGCAGGCGCGTAGCGGCTAGGGTACCTTGTCAGTACTGCTGCTCCAATTTAAATGTTCCTCCTTCCCGGTAGACAAGGAAGTTGTATTGTTTTCCTGCTTCTGCACGAATGTTGAGAGGCGTTGGATTGGACGCCGCCGAGAATGCCGGGACGATCTGTAACACGAAATCGCCGGCAGGGCGCTGCCAGATTAGGTATTTACCGGGAGATATCGCTCCGATCACTCTTCCATTATCAGAGATCTGAAGGGATTGGGTAGAGCCGATAAAATCGTTTCTTCGCTCCACCCTTATCAGGGCATTGCCGGCAGAAAGATTTTCAAAGCTGGCGAGAGGCACGTATTGTTGAGTTGTGGCACATGCAGCCAAAAATAGAACAGCAGTGAAAAGGAAAGCATGTTTTTTCATCAAATTATTTTCCTCCACTGAATGGTCCTGTTGGGCGGTGCCTCGGCGCTCCAAGCGATGAACGGTGTTGCTAAGTCACAGCAAGCAGGCAGTTCAACCTTACTTGAGGCAGTCGCCACTGGAGCCGGACAGGCATTTGTATCCATCAGTCCACACGGCGCCGGACAGGTTTGCATCGGTCAAATATGCTCCGTATACCTTTGCATTTTTGAGGTTTGCGTCAGACAGATTAGCGCTGCGCAGGTTTGCACCTGAGAGATCCGCATTCCTGAGATTGGCACCGGAAAGATCTGCTTTGGACATGTCGGCATTACGAAATGTTACATATGTGAGGTCTGCTCCCGAGAGGTTTGCACCGGACAGGTTGGCATCAGTCAGATCCACACCGAACAAGCTTACCCCGGAGAGATCTAATCCGGAGAGATCGCAACCCTGGCACTTTTTTGTTTCTTTGAGTTTCTGAAGGATTTCATCACTATCTGCGTATACCGCCTGCATTATGACAAATACACCCGCACTGAGAAGCATTATTATTATGATAGTCTTCCGGACAAGAGAGGCGCTTTTCATTGTTCAAATCTTATAATTGTATGTTGGCTTCAACCATCAAATGCGGAATTATTTTTTGCTGAGAATTTTCTTCCTAGATATGGAAGTATAAAAAAGGCAGCCCCAGATGTCAATGAAATAATAAAGATATGATATCGATTTCCATATAAAGTGTTCTATGACTTTGCTGAATCAGAAGATTACGACTTCAGGAAGGCAGCTGTAAGCTGCATGTGATGGGAATAAGCTGCCAAAGAATAGCATGTTTTCATCCGGTAATGCGCAAGCGTGATCAATGAAAAAATGAAATATGCCGGTTGTTAGCAACATCTACAAATTTTTACGACCACTTTGTGGTGAATGGTGAAGATTACAGAAGAAAGAGAGTCTTTCACTTGCTGATAAATCAACTGGCACTCTCATTGAAAATACTGGTTGAAAATGCATTGAATATTGGGAGATGTTTTTATTTACCGCCACTCGCGTTTACCTGTATACAATAATTGTCTGCAGTTTATCTCAGCATAGCATTGACAGTGCCTACTTGATGTCGTTTCGTTTGGTCGAGAAAAAGAGGCTGAGAGCTGCCACTGACACGATCCCAACTCCCACGATCGGGGCGAGCAGTTCTCCCGGAAAAATCTGCGCGTGTGCAAGCCAAGCCCCGCAGGCCAATATGCACGCAACGCCCGCGGCAGTCTGCCAACTATCACCGATGATAAAATCATACCAGAAGCGGAAAAACCCTAGTACGTATTTCATTTCATATCCCCTTTGTGTCTCATCAATTCTGTCATCTGCATGATGCCCAAATTTGTTGAGAACAAATGTTGTACTTCACTCGTAATCGCAATACAGTAACTTTCTATGCTCGCACTTCCACTCGAAACAGGGTTCTATGATTATCAATCATGCCGCTGATCCGGTAGCTCCCATCCTCTTCTTAGTCGCCTTCTGCAGTAAATTGACACAAGCAATTGACATCACCACCCATGAAACAAGAATCAGTAAGAGCGCCCAATCGTTGCCCGGCCACTCGAGGCTTGCTTGTGTGGGCTCGAAAAACCCCAAGCCCTCAGTGCCCCAAAACGTCCCGAAGGTACATAAAAGAACTCCCACGGCGAATTTAAGCATATTCTCCGGAACCGACGAAAGCGGGCCCTTAGCGATGATCCCCGCGATAAACACAACTATGGAAGCAGCTAGTGCACCCATCGATGCCAGCACTATGCTATGGGGGGTCTTTGCACTTGTACTCAGCCCAAAGGTAATGACAATGAAAACCACCTCGAGGCCTTCAAGGAACACGCCTTTGAAGGAGACAACAAACGCGAACCAGTCCAAGCCAAACCGCTTCTCTTCACCTGCCTTGCGCGCATCCTCCTGCTCTCGCTGGAATATGCTTGCCTGATCGTGCATCTCCTTGAGCCCACTTGATCGCAAAATTGATTTTCGCAACCACTGCAGCCCAAACACAAGGAGCAAAGATCCCACAATCAATTTAATAAGTGATTGAGAAATCACCGTACGGAGGCTGACTCCGGCGATTGCCACCACAAGCCCAAGTACCACTAACGCCAGGACCGAGCCGACAATGGTTGACTTCCAGCCCCTGGTCAAACCCATGGCAAGCACAATAGTAAATGCCTCAATGCATTCGATGGCCGAGGCGACAAAGACGGCGGTTACTAAGCCGACAGTACTAGGATCGAATGTGAACATCATGATTTCCATAATCGTAGCGTCCAGCTGAACTAGTTCAAAAGATTGTGGCACATGTCATATTGGTCGTTAACCTGTTGATTGTGCCTGATATAAATATATCCCTTCATATGACTATACTCAACAGCAAAGCAAGAAAATTATCATTGATAACTACTACGAAACAAAGGTTGGCGCTTTGGCATTAAGGTGATGATAACCAGCTGTACAGTAGTCTCAAAAATCCCTTGTATCGCATCTTATGTCCCCCCTTGTTTGGGATATGTGAACACATGGCGGCGAGCCATTCCAGGGCGGGGAAACTTTTGCTTTTCCTGTCGTATAGACGACCTTCCCCTCGTTATCCAGGTATAGTCACGGCAGTGACCCTTCATGCCGGCAAATTCAATTGTCGTCCACTGGATCCTTCTCAAAGGGGTTTTTAAAGCCTACACGTATATTGAATCCAAAAAGCGGCGTTGTGTTATAATCGATCGAACGGATGTCATTGCCGTTGCTGTCCTGGAGTTTCATCTTCCCGCCAAACGCTGCCCCGCCGTACAGATCGAGGTAAAGCACCGATCCCAGTTTCCGGCTGAGGCGAGCATAGACCGGCCAACTGCTGTTTTCGCCGATGCCTCCAGGAGTGGGCCCGTCCTTGTCCAACCGGAATCTTGAGGATCTTTGGCCTCCGCCGGCAGCTATCTCCCAGTTCTCATCGAGCTTATAGGAGAGTTCTAAGCCGGCCGGGCCGGTCACCCCAAGGCGATACGAATTCCCCAAGCGAAGCCGGTCGCTGATCTTCCAGTCGACGATAAGGGAGGGAAACACACGGGTCTCTTCCAGCCTATAAAAAAGACCGGCGCCGAACCCGATCCTGAGATCGGGGTTGGCGCGGTATACAGCTGAGACGATGCCGCCGTACATCAGCGAATCGCCCAAATTTGCCCCATCCTCGCCGGCATATTGGATGACTGGTCCGCCGCCGATGCTCCATTGGTCGGTCAACCTATATCCGAGCCGCGTGGTAAGGTCCAGGTGGTTGATTTGACCCCATGGATTCTGAACCAGAAATCCATTGTCTTTCGAGAAATTGTATTCCTCGCGGACGTAACTCATGCGAATGCCGATTCCGGCTTTATCAGTCAGGGATACCGCACCGCCAACACCAATCCCATAATTCGCTATCGATACGTCGCCACCACCGTCTAGGTTGGACTTGAACTGATAGGAGGATGAGGCGGAGGCTGAAAACTTGGCGTTTTCATCGATGGTCATGGGGATCTCCATCTGGCCGAAGAGATTTGCGGGGATCAGCAGGAGAAAAGCAAGGAGCGCCCATCTTGCCGATTTGATAATCGCTTTCCTCTTTGCACGATTCAACATATCCGATTCATGCATATGCACAACCTCCATATTTTGTTAAAAAATATTTAGATAAATATGGCAGGTTTTCTTCTTTTCCGTGATGGCCTTGATCGATGAAAATCTTGAAAAACTCCAAGATCCTATCCAAGTCAATATCTACTTTTTCCTTCGCTTCATTTTTGGTGCAGATCTTCTCCAAGATTCTCAGAATTAAGGTAATTCTCTCATGCTCTTCTTTCATCAGCTCCGTAGGTGTCATCATTCTCTCCCTTATCCTTGGGGCAACCTTCCATTAATATTTTCAGATAGCACAGTACAGATGTGTTGCGGCCTCGTAGAATAGAGATATCCGGAAGTCAATATATCGTTAACATATTTTATTTCTGACTCGAACTTCTCACAAATCTATAGGTTCTTGCGACAGCAATGAACAGTGATACAACTTCAAACGGGACACAGATCATGGTCAGCGGGGAGACACGTCCATTCGATCAATGCTGATATCTTGCTGCCGAGAAATTTAGAACCCTGGGCATGCCAGTAACCGTTTTGAAGGACGTCCCATAATTGAATCACCGCCGCAGGAGATCACCATCCATTATCTGCACGAAGGCTGGGGGGTGCCGTATTTGGTCAAAACAATCTGCCAGATTTGATTGTTCCTGGCACGGAAGGCGCCAGCACAGGACAACAAATAATAATCCCACATGCGCTTGAACT
>Ga0326727_10017550_pt1 | contig 14823 bp, 10 predicted proteins | sample MB2enrmetagenome_FD_207643 | JGI IMG/M metagenome (GOLD analysis project Ga0326727, IMG submission 207643) | Lab enriched peat soil microbial communities from McLean, Ithaca, NY, United States - MB29MY | ecosystem: Environmental > Terrestrial > Soil > Wetlands > Peat | place: USA: New York... | reverse complement strand
CCCTGCGCGACCGGTTGAGCGGCATGGCCGACGAAGCGACCCTCCGCTCAAGCGGCCTCTTCAGCTCCAAGGAGCAGGAAGACGGCGGCCACGGCCGGCTCTACGACCGCTTCCGCAAGCGCGTGGTGTTTCCCATCGCGAATGAAGGCGGGCGCGTGATTGCCTTCACGGCGCGGATGCTGGGCACGCCGTCGGAGGGCGAAAAGGCCGGGCCCAAGTACATCAATTCGCCGGAGACGCCGCTCTACTCAAAAGGGCAGGTTCTGTTCAACCTGGACAAGGCGAAGACGGCGATTCGCACCGTGGGGTTTGCGTTGCTCGTCGAAGGGCAGATGGACTGCATCAGCGTGTATTTGCGCGGCATCCAGAACGTAATCGCCACCAGCGGGACGGCATTCACCGAGCAGCAAGTGGCGATCCTGAAGCGTCACACTCAGAACGTCGTGGTCAACTTCGATCCCGACGCGGCGGGCGCAAACGCGGCCGAGAAGTCGATTGCCCTGTTGACCGAGGAGGGTTTTGCCATCAAGCTGGTCACGCTCGAAGGTGGATTGGACCCTGACCGGTTCGTCCGCGAGCGAGGCGTGGAGGCCTATAAGGAGACGATTCGGGGCGCGCGGCGGCAATCGGATTACCTGATCGAGCGGGCACGGCTTCTGTTCCCCGGCGCGAGCGCGGAGCAGAAGGTGAAGGCGCTGAATTTTCTGCTGCCGCACATCCGGCGCATTCCGGAGAAGCTGGCGCGGGGCCAGTTTGCCGCGGACGCGGCGCAGAAGCTGGGGATCGACTCGGCGGTGTTGCGCGAGGAGTTGCGGCAGGCGGCGCTGAAGCGGCGCGATCGGGTGGAAGCGCGGGCGGCGACGCTGACCGAAGTGGAACGGGTGCTGTTGCGGGCGCTGGCGATTACCGATCCGGAAGGCGAGGCGGCGCGAAGCATGGCGGCGAAAACGGTGGCGGCGCAGCCGGAATGGTTGGAGCACCTCGGCGCATTTCCTGCGTTGCAAGCGCTGGCCGCGCGCGCGGCCAACGACCCCATGGATGCGGTAGAAGATGCGGCGCAGCGCGCCCTGCTGGCCGAGGCGCTGCTGGGCGAAGGCCGCCCGCCCGAATTGGACGAGGTGGAAGGCGCGCTGCAGGAGCTCGAGGAGCGGGGCGTCGAAGGCCGGCTGCGCAACCTGCGGGCCGAGATTGCCGAGGCCGAGCGGCGCGGCGATTACGCGGAGCTGGCGATCCTGACCCAACAAAAACTGGAGATGGACCGGGCGCTGACGAAGCTCAGGTGCCGTGGCGGCCGCTCAGGCCTCAAAAACTGACGCAGGCAGACGGGAATCTGAAACTTGCTAAAGACGATCCACGTGTATAATCACCCGCAATTACAGGGTCACGCATCGAGGGACCCTGCGAGGAGGTCGAAATGGCAGATACTTTTGATGGTTCCCCCTTACCCGCGCCGTACAAACTTTGCCCGTGCCGTCGTGAGGAAAGCTATAACTGCTGCAATGAGCCCAAGACTGAGGACGGAATGCGCTGGTGCGAGAACAGGGATGACTGCAAGAGGGAGAAGCTGGACGGTAAGCAGTGTGGATGTCACCTGTTCAGTCGAACCAAAACGGGAGCGCCATGGGAACACGAGGCAAATCCCGGCGATAAGATCACCGCGATCGCGGACGGCAAAGATCGCAGATGTATCTGTGTCGCATTTTGAGGTTATGAAGGCATTTCTCCTTCGGATATAGCCCTTGCGAGTTCTGAAGACAGTGGCGACTTCTTGAGGAAACCGCCAATTGAAAGCAGCAACTCCGGGGTACATCGGAAGGAGAAATGCCTTCGCGGGTCGAGCCTTGGCGGAGGCACAGGATCATCGATCTTCCGGGAGATCCCTGCGCGCCCAGCCCGGCCTAAGCCGGATCCCCCGGACTACGCAAATTCTGCGTCAAATTGCCCTCTTGGCGCGTCTAAATAACTGAGGAATAGGAGCGGTAGCTCGAAGAACCGCACCTGGAAGCAGCCCGCAGTGGGCCGCATGGGCTGATTCCGCCGCCGGATTGGTGCTGGCGCTGGCAAGCTGCACTGTGGTAATCTATTGATCTCAGTGAGGAACGCGCCCCTTAGCCCCACACATGAGCTGCGGCTCGCGGGCGACCCAGGCGAAACCTGAAGCGCTGCCATCCTGTTCCGAGTTCAAGCAATCACCGCTTAGGCGGAGAAGTGGATGTGTCCGCGCGCGAGGATCTCCTCACGGAAATCTTCCATGCGTGTGCGGGATCGGGGCGCGCTGCCGATAACGATGCAGTGCGGGTAGCGCGGCGCTGTTCGGCGCCATCCGGCCTTCGCAATGTGGCGAGTTGCCATGTGAGTTGAAGCGCGCAGGCGCGCACGAAAGCGGGCCGGCCTTCAAGGGGTGCAGCCCCAGAGATCGAAACCTGGATAAGAACAGGCAGGACGCGGAGCTTCCCGCGACGCCGAAAAAGAGAGCAGGAATCATTTGGCGATAGACGACAAATTCGAAGACGAAGTACATGGACTGATCGAGACCGGCAAAGAGAAGGGCTATCTGACCTACGGCGAAGTGAACGACGCGCTGCCGGATGAGATTGGCTCGGCCGACGATCTGGACGATCTGATGACCACCATCAGCGGCCAGGGCATCGACCTGCTGGACGCTCCCAAGTTTCCCGGCGAAAAGGATTTCGAGGCGGAAGAAGGCGAGGATGTCGAGCTGGATCTGACGCCGGGCACGCTCGAGAAGACCAACGACCCGGTGCGCATGTACCTGCGCGAGATGGGCACTGTGCCGCTGCTGACGCGCGAAGGCGAAGTGGAGATTGCCAAGCGCATCGAGCGTGGGCAGATGCGCGTACTGAAGGCGATTTCGCGCTCGCCGATTGTGATTCGCGAAATTGCGGCGCTGGGCGATGACCTGAAGCGCGGCGTGCGCAACGTGAAAGAAGTGGTGATCTTCGATGAGGAAGAGCTCACCGAAGAGGTGGTTCAGGCGCGCGTGAAAGCCACCGTGGCGCGCATCGACGCGCTGGTGAAGCACCAGAAGAAGATCGCGCAGCTTGAAGAGAAACTGTCCGGTATCGCGCCGGGCAACAGGGCCAAAGTAAAGGAAGCGCGGCGTCTGCGCTGGGGAACAGCGCGCGAGAAGGTCTACGTCTCGCGCATCGTGCGCGAACTCAAGTACACCGCCATGGAGCGCAAGCGCCTGCTGGACAAGGTCAACAAGACCGTGGACACCATGCGCACGCTGGAGCGGCAGGTGCGTTCGCTCGAACAGAAGCACGAAGCCTCGAAGAGCGAGGATCTGAAGAAGGAATACCGCAGGCAGCAGAAGAATTGCCGCACGGATCTCGAAAAAATTGAGGCCGACGCGGGCGTGTCGATCGCCGAACTGAAGCGCACGCAGCGCGAGATGATCCAGGGCGACATGGACGCCGAGCAGGCCAAGCGCGAGCTGATCGAGGCCAACCTAAGACTGGTGGTTTCGATCGCCAAGAAGTACACCAATCGCGGATTGCAGTTCCTGGACCTGATTCAGGAGGGCAACATCGGCCTGATGAAGGCGGTGGACAAATTCGAGTACCGGCGCGGCTACAAGTTTTCGACCTACGCCACGTGGTGGATCCGGCAGGCGATTACCAGGGCCATTGCCGACCAGGCGCGGACGATTCGTATTCCTGTCCACATGATCGAAACCATCAACAAGCTGATCCGCACCAGCCGCCAGTTGGTGCAGGAGCTGGGCCGCGAGCCTTCGAGCGAAGAGATTGCGCGGCGCATGGACATTCCCGTGGCCAAGGTGCGCAAGGTTCTCAAGATCGCGCAGGAACCGATCTCGCTCGAGACGCCGATCGGCGAAGAGGAAGACTCGCACCTGGGCGACTTCATTGAAGATCGCCAGGCGGTGTCGCCTTCCGAAGCCGTGATCGGCGTGAACCTGAAGGAGTACACGTCTCAGGTGCTGCGCACGCTCACGCCTCGCGAGGAGCGGGTCATCAAGATGCGCTTCGGCCTCGAAGACGGTTCGGAGCACACGCTGGAGGAAGTTGGGCAGAGCTTCCAAGTGACGCGCGAGCGCATTCGCCAGATCGAAGCCAAGGCGCTGCGCAAGCTTCGCCATCCCAGCCGCAGCCGCAAGCTGAAGGCGTTTGTGGAAGGCGTAAAAGAGATGTAACGCCTGCCTCTGTAGCGCCGGTCTCCAGACCGGCTGTCGTGCGGGCCTCCCGGCCCGCACACGCATTTGGCTGACAACTTGAATTTTGAGCGCTCCCCCGCCGTTCGGTCGCACACCGCGGCCTCAGCGAGTCGCTGCCAGGTGATCAAAAGCCGTAGTTCTTCTTTCGCAATGCGTTTTTATATGCATCGCGGGCCTTTTTGGCTTCGAGCTCCGCGTCGTGGAGCTTGAAGCCGGCGTCATCCCAGTGCTCCATGGCCACCATGGAGTGGTCGTCCGTAGCGAGTGACTCTTCGGCGTGGATGGCATCGACCCAGCGATCCACTGCCTCCCTATACGACTTAAGAAGCTGATCGAAGTCCGGATTTTCCATGAATGCCAACCTAGCCGCGCCGCAAACGAGCGTCAATGGGGAAGGCCATGAATTCATCAGAGATTTATGCTCGGGCCGCAGCCGGCAGAAGGGCTGCGGCCTTTTTGCATGTTGCCTCTGTTGTTCCCTCGTTCTCTTGTTCCCTTGGTCCCTCGTTCCCTGTTTTCAAAGAATTCCGCCTGCATTTCTGATGGTGCAGGGCAACGCTGCCGATAAATAAACAAAGATGTGTCGCGTACTCCGTGCGCCTGTGGAGCGCGCGGACGGAATTGCGGACCTATCGATCGATGCGACGGCGGAGATCGGACCGGTGACTGGGATGCGGCGGGCGGCTGGGATGAGGAAGCAGAGGCTATGACTCGATGATGCCATGCAAAGTCAAAACCATGGCGGAGCGGATTCTCTTTGTCGACGACGACAGGCGCGTGCTCGACGGTCTTGAGCGCATGCTGCACGGCGAATTCGAGGTTGAGACCGCTGTGAGCGGCACCGAGGGATTGGCGACCATTCATCTTTTCGGCCCGTTTGCGATCGTGGTTTCCGATATGCGCATGCCGGGGCTGGACGGAGCCGGGTTTCTCGCACGGGTGCGCGAATTGGCGCCGCATACGGTAAGAATGTTGCTCACCGGACACAAAGACATGGATCGCGCCATTGCCGCAGTGAACGAGGGCCAGATCTTCCGCTATCTGACCAAGCCTTGCGAAAAGGAAGAGATGCTCGGCGCGATTCGCCTTGGCCTGGCCCAGTATCGCGCCAATATGGAAGCCGGTGAAATCGTCAAAGAGGCCAGGGAGCGCCGCATGTCCCTGGCCGGCGATCCATCGCGAGAGATCTGGGTCGTTAGAAGATAAGCCCACTCGCGCGGACGACTCCCGGCCGGCGGCGCAACTCCGCGTCCAACTATAATTGGCCTTTGATTGCGAAAGGTCCCTTGAACAAATGACCAACATCACACGCCGTCAGTTTGGCAAGGTTGCGGCTACCACCACCGCGCTGGCCGGCGTCGCGCTGCCGGAGTTTTCCCTCGCGCAGCCAAAATCGGCGCCCCGGCAGTTTCCGCCGGGCTTTCTGTGGGGATGCGCGACGGCGGCCTACCAGATTGAAGGCGGCGTGCGCGAGGGCGGGCGCGGAGCCTCGAACTGGGATCTCTTCTCGCACTCGCCGGGCAAGATCGCCAACGGCGACACGGGCGACGTGGCCGACGACTCCTACCACCTCTACAAGGAAGACGTGCGGCTGCTCAAGGAGCTGGGCGCAGGCGCGTACCGCTTGTCGATCGCGTGGCCGCGCATCTTTCCCAACGGCACGGGCCAGCCCAATGCCGCGGGCCTCGACTACTACAAGCGCGTGCTCGACGAACTGCTCGCCAACAACATCGCGCCCTTCGTCACGCTCTTCCACTGGGATCTGCCCGCGGCGCTGCCCGGCGGGTGGCAGTCGCGCTCGACGGCGCTGGCCTATGCCGACTACGCGGGCTACGTGGCGCGGCAGTTGTCGGACCGCGTGCGTCACTTCATGACCACCAACGAATTCTCCTCCTTTACGGACCTGGGCTACAGTTCGGGGTTGTTTGCGCCGGGTTTGAAGTTGTCCCCGGCGGAGGTGAACCAGGTGCGGCATCACGGGATCCTCGCGCATGGGCTGGGTGTCGAGGCCATCCGCGCCAACGCGCCCGCAGCCCAGGTGGGGGTGGCGGAGAACGTCACCGTCTGCGTGCCGGTGATCGAGGATTCCGCCAACATCGAAGCCGCGCGGCGCGCCACGCGCGAGGAAAACGCGCCGTTCCTGACCGCTGTGCTCGAAGGCGCCTACGCGGAGAGCTACCTCAAACGCGAAGGCGCCAATGCGCCGCATGTGGAGCCGGGCGATATGAAGGCCATCGGCAGCCGGCTCGATTTTGTGGGACTGAATGTATACTCGCCCGTCTATATCCGTGCTGACGGCTCCGTTCGGGCTGATGGCTCCGTCCGCGCCGACGGCTCCAATCGCGCTGAAGATTCTGGGCGCGGCTACGCGATCGAGCCGTACCCGGCCTCGTATCCGCGCATGGCGTCGCCCTGGCTCTATCTCGGGCCCGAATGCATCTACTGGGCCGTGCGCAACGTGTGCGATCTCTGGCATCCGAAGGCCGTTTACATTACCGAGAACGGCTGCTCGGCGGACGATGTGGTCACGCCGGCAGGACGCATTGAAGACATCGACCGCTTAATGTATCTGCGCAACCATCTGACGCATTTAGAACGCGCCACGGCGGAGGGATTTCCCGTGAAGGGCTACTTCCTGTGGAGCCTGATGGACAACTTCGAGTGGGCGGATGGATTCAGCAAGCGGTTCGGGATTTACTACGTGGATTTCAAAACCCAGCACAGGATTCCCAAGCTCAGCGCGGAGTGGTACCGCGAGGTGATCGCACGGAACGCCTTGGTATAGCGGCGCGAGTCGCCGCACTGCGTAGGAGTTCTCTAACAATCCTGGACTGATTCCAACATTGCTGTACTCAGTACCCGACCCTGAGATTGTCATCCTGAGCGACCGAAGTGCGCGCAAGCGCGCGAAGGCAGTCGAAGGATCTGCGGTTGCTTGTCTTTGCCGGCCGGTTACACAATCCTTGCGTCGCCGCGAGCACTAGAGCTGGTTGCATAAATGCTCGGAACCGATTGAGAAACATCCTTCAGGGGCTAAAGCCCCAGGTTTTAGGGGTCCTTTGCGGCGCGACTGAAGTCGTGCCCTTTCACGGCACCAATTATGCAACCAGTTCTAGGACGGACGAGCATGGTTATTTGTCCGTGCCGTGAATTCGCGATCTCTTTCGCGCCTCTCCTTCCAATCAATGTCTCATTTCCGTACACAGGTAATTATGGGGTGCTAATGCGGCCCTCTCGTCTTGGGCCTGGGGTTTGCACTTCCCCCTGCGTTTCCTCGGCGATTCGAGACCTGGAGCGCCGCGCTCGCGGTCCGTCACCATCCCACAGCTCGAAGTGCGCCGGGCGGCAATCTCGCGCTAAAGAGACGTGAACGGAGCTCAACATGATTTGCCTGACCGGTTGCAAGCCTTTCCTTGAGGACTGCTCGGTCGGCACATTCAGTCACAATTCCCCATCGAAAATCGCCGCGCGGAGTTCGATCCGGCTGCGCATCGCGTGCCTCGCTCCGCTGGTGCTCACAGCAGCCTTTGCGCACGCGCAATTCGGCGCACAACCGGTGGGCGTCGCCTCCGACGATCAGGAGATACAGGTCACGGCCACGGCCGGGGGCGCCGTTAGCGGAGTGGAAGTGCTCACCCTGGGATCGGCCAAAGGAGACTTTGCCGCCGCCGGTCCATCCAACTGCGCCGCGACGAATCTGCCGGTGGCCGGCACGTGTACGCAGCCGGTCGCCTTCACGCCCGCCGCGCCGGGCTTGCGCGTGGGAGCGGTGGTGCTTGTGGGCACGGCGAACGGCGCAAGCACCGTTCTGGGCTTGACGTACCTTTCAGGAACGGGCACGGCCGGAACGGGCACGGCCGAAACGGGCGCAGAAGGATCAGGCGCTCTGGTCACGGGCCAGATGATCCCCGTGGCCGGGCAGCCTGGATCATTCACCGGCGTCGAGGACGGCGAGCCGGCCACGCAGGCGGTCCTTGACCAGCCGGGCGGCGAGGCGCTCGACGGCGCAGGCAACATCTACATTGCCGACACCGGTCACAACCGCATCCGCATGGTGTGCGGCGCAGCGGCCACTGCCACGATTCAGGGAACCACCTGCGCCGGTGCGGGCATCGTCTCCACCATCGCCGGCGACGGAAATGCCGCGTACACGGGCGACGGCGGAGCGGCCTCGAACGCCACAGTCAACCATCCGGGCTTTGTGGCTCTGGACGGCGCAGGCAATCTCTACATTGCCGACGCCGGCAACAACGCGGTCCGCGTCATCGACGCGGTCACCGGCGCGATCGCGACCGTCGCCGGCAACGCCAACGGCACGGTCTGCAAGGACGCGAGCGACGCCGTGGGAGACGGTTGCCCAGCCACCGAAGCCACGCTCAACCAGCCCCAGGGCGTGACCCTCGACGCCAGCGGAGACCTCTACATCGCTGATACCGGCAACGATGCGACCCGCTTCGTCAGCAGGGCCAATGGTGCGATCTCAACCATCACCGCCGCTTCCACCACCACCGCCGTCACCTCCAGCCTGGACCCCTCGGGCTTCGGGCAGAGCGTGACCTTCACGGTAACGGTGAGCGCCGCCGCGGACACCGGCAGCCTGACGGGAACGGTGAGCATCTTCGACACCTTCGGCGGCAGAACGACGACGCTGGCTTCCGGCCTCGCGCTGAATGCGTCGAGCCTGGCCACCTTCTCCATCTCCACGCTCGCGGTCGGTCAGCACTCGATCACCGCTGCCTACAACAACGCCAACGATCCTGCGCACACGGCCAGTACGTCGTCGCCGGCGCTCGTCGAAAACGTGCTGGAGGGCACGGCCGTCAGCCTGACTTCGAGCGCGAATCCATCCGCCATCGGCCAGAGCGTCACCTTCACAGCGACGGTCACCAGCTCCGGCGGCGGCGTCGATCCCACCGGCACGGTCACCTTTTCGGATGGCGTCGCGATTCTCAGCACGCCCACCCTCAACGGGAGCGGCGTGGTTTCCTACACCACTTCGTCGCTCGCGAACGGCATGCACCAGATCGTCGCGATCTACAGCGGCAGCCCGAGCACCCAGGTCGAGGGCAGCACCTCGCCGGCCGTCTTCCAGGACGTGCAGGCATCGTCGTCGATGGCCGTTTCTTCCAGCCTGAACCCATCCACCTACGGCCTCCCGGTGACCTTCACTGCCAAGGTCACCTCCGCCGCCACTTCTCCCGCCACCGGAACCGTGAGCTTCCTCGATAACGGCGTATCGATCGGAACCGGAAAGCTAAGCGGCAATCCCGGAACGGCCGCCTTCACCCTCTCCACGCTGGCCGCCGGCACGCACCCCATCGCGGCCGCCTACGCCGGCGATAGCTCGAACCAGGGCAGCAACTCGAGCGCGTCGCCTCTCGATCAAGTCGTCGCGCAGGGCGAGACCATGACCACGGTTTCGGCGACGCCCGTAACCGGAATCGCCGGAACCCCGGAAACCATCTCGGCGACGGTCGAATTGATGCGAGGCGCGGCGCCGCTTACAGGCACCGTCAACTTCACGTCGGGGAACACGCTCGTGGGCAGCGCTTCCTTAAATGCCGCGGGAGTCGCCGCCATCACTCCCACGCTGGCCGCCGGAGCCTACGAGATCGTGGCCACCTACGAGGGCAACGCCAACGCCATCGGCAGCGCCTCGGCGGCGCTGGCCTGTTCCGGTGCGTCGCTGTTGACCTGCTCCGGCGCGGCGCCGCTGCTGTTGATGGTCGCGCTGGCGACCACGCAAACCACGCTCACTGTCTCGCCCCACACGGCAGTGGCTGCCAGCCCCATCGCGTTTACAGCCACGGTAACGGGCAACGGCGCCACGCCCACGGGCAGCGTGAACTTCCTGGCCAATGGTGTGGCGATCGGCACCTCGCCCCTGAACGCCGGCACGGCGACATTCACTGACGCGGCGCTCCCGGCCGCGAGCTACGCCATGACGGCCGAGTATCTGGGCAACGCCAACGACGCCACCAGCGCCTCGGCCAGCGTCAGTGAAACCGTGAGCCTGATTCCCACCGCAACCGCGCTCGCCGCCGCCACCACAACCGGGAACAATCCGCAGGTGGTTCTGACGGCGACAGTCGCCGATAGCAGCACAGGCCCTGAGTTGTCCGGCACGGTCACGTTTATGAGCGGCACAACGTCCCTGGGCACGGCCACGCTCAATTCGAGCGGCGTGGCCACGCTCACGCCGACCCTGATCAAGGGCGCCAATTACAACATCGACGCCGTCTACGGCGGCGACTCCTTCCATGGCTCTTCCACGTCGCAGACCATCACCGTCGCCGGCGTTGCGTACGGATTCACGGTCACGGTCGATCCTTCCACTCTCACCATTCCCGAGTTGCAGAGCTCAACCGTCACCGTCACGCTCGCCTCGATCGCCAACTTTACCGACACCATTGCCCTGAGTTGCGCATCGCTCCCCGCGGCGGTCAGCTGCCAATTCGCCTCCGTCAGCCTCAACCTCCCGGCGGGCGGAACGGTGAGCACGCAACTCACCATTGACACCGACAACACGCAGAGTGGCGCAACCACTGCGACGAACCGCCGCCTGGGCAGCGCAAGAGTCGCTCTCGCCGGAGTGTTTCTGCCTTTTAGTCTCGCCTTTGGTTGGCTATTCTGGCGGCTGCGTCGGCCGAACGCGCGCCTTCTCGCCATGGCGCTGATCCTCACCTTGGCCGCATGGGTCGCCGCCGGCTGCGGCGCACGCCTCATCGCGGTGACGGCTGCGCCGGGCAACTATGTCATCGAGGTTACGGGCGCCGGCGCAACCACCCAGGTGATCCGATCGCAAAATGTCAACCTCGACATCACCAGGTAGTCGGAAAGCATCGGCGGGTCATTGAGAACTGGAGAGGTATGGTCCTGGTAGCCGCGCCGTAGGCGGTCGCCGCGGCGACTTTGTTAGCCCCGCGCTTCAGCGTGGGGAATCGGGTCCATTCGTTCGCTCCGGAGTCCCGTAGGGACGACGCAAGGACATTTCCTTTGCGGGGTCCAATAAATCGAGATGGACGTTGACTTTCGTACCGTAATTGGGGAAAATCCTCTTCCTTTGCCATGGCATGGTGACTGGGATCACGGTGAGGTTTGGGTCACCACGGCTAGCCTCAGACTGAGGGCGCGATTTCAAGAAAGCGCCGCCGATCAAGGAGTGAATTTGCCATGGCTTTTGTCGTGACCGATGCCTGCACCAAGGATTTTGTTTGTGTTGCGGAGTGTTCCACTTCCGCTATCGCGCCCGCGGAGAGCGATCCTGCCGCAGCTACCGTTTCCCAGGTCTATATCAATCCCGATGAGTGCATCGACTGCGGCAACTGCGCTTCGATCTGCGCGCAAGACGCGATCTTCGCGCTCGAGGAGCTGCCCGCAGACAAGGCGGACTTCGCCCAAAAGAACCGGGCATACTTCAACTAAGAAGCGGTGTTAGCGGAGCCAGCGGGGTCAGCAGTGCTAGTACTCTGACCGCTCTATTGTGGAATAGCCGGAGAAGTGCCGCCGGTCTCCTTACCGGGATCCCCAACAAGCGATTTTTGCTTGTTGGGGTGGCTGACCGGCTGCTTCAATCCTCTTCAAAGCCGTAAAAAAATCCTTCGCATGCAGGCGCATCAGCCACTTTTTTGCGCTAAAATCGTCTCACATATTAGCAAAGCTGGTTCGCAACTGCTTTGGAACGGCTGAAAGCCAGTGCATAGGATCAATCGCTAACTGTAGCTCGAAAAACGGAAATTAGCTCCTTTTATTGCCTGGCTGGATAGTTGCACACGTAGAAAGAACCAGCGGATGTAGCGATGGCCATGCATTCTTATTCTGAATGATCGGATGAGCGAAAGCCCGTCTTTTTTACCCAGAGAATTGGTTGGAAAAATCATAAATCGAGGGTTGCTGCCTGTAGTCTGCGGCGCGGCTGCGTGCCGGATCGACCGGCCGGGGAAGGTGCTGGCTCCGCGGATCGAGGCGGTATCGGGAGAGTAAGAAATGAAATCGAATCGGAGTGTGCAGAATCACGCTGAGAATGGCAGTCTCAGCATCCCCGTAGCCGAAGAGTTGATCGAAGAAGCTTTGAACGAACTGGCATTCACGCAGGATCCCGGCCTGGTGCGCGCCTTGCGCTTTCTCGCGCCTGAGGGCTACCAGGCCATCGTGGAGCTGTGCAGCGAAAACGGCCGCAGCAAGCGCCGCGACGCTTCGGCCGATGCGTGGTCGCCGGAGTTCGACGAGGTGCGCATCTACTTCGAACGCATCGAAGGCGCCGAGGCCGCGCCGCGCGTTGTCCGTGCGCAACGCGCTCCTGCTTTCGCTTCCGAAGAGGAAGACGGAGAGCAGGATTCCGCGCTTCCCGCCGATATGGATGTCCGCGTCAAAGAGCTGTGCGCGGCGCTGGCTGAAGCCGAGCGCGGCGGCCACGCCTTTATCGCGCTCAAGTGGTTCCGCGATTCTTTCCTGCCGCGCAAGGCCTTCCGCTGGAACCAGCATCCTGAATCCCGGCAGTCGGTGCTGGCCGAGGCCATTCAACGCGGCGTGGTGCTTACCAGCAAGATCGCCAACCCCAAAACCCCGGCGTATCCCACCACCACCATCCGCCTCAATCGCGCCGAGGCAGGCATTCCCGAAGAGGCGCAGCGCTTCCAGCCCGTCGACGTGCAGGGCGAGCCGGTCGCCGTCACCATCGAAGCGGAACGGGGGTTCGAGTGAGTTTCTTTTTCCTTGAGGCGACGGCCTTCGCCCGGCTGTTTGTGCGCGAGACCGGCACCGATGCGCTCATCCGGCTGATGGAGAGCGTGGAGGACAACCGCAAATTGATCTCGGCCGCTACGCCGCTCGAGGTCTATGCGGCCATCCGCCGCCGTGAGCGCGCCGGGCAGATAGCGCCCGAAGCCGCCGTCACCGCCTTCGAGTTGCTGCGCGTTGAATCCGCGCGCATGGTGCAGCAGCCGTTGAATCCCGGCGTGCTCGAGGCGGCCCGGCAGCTCCTCGACCGCACCGCGCTGCGCTGGCCCGAGGCTCTGCAACTGGGCGCCGCACTGGCCGCGCGCGACATGTTTCCCGGGACGCACATCACCTTCGTCTCCGCCTCCGCTGTGCTGCTTGAAGCCGCCCGCGCCGAAGGTCTGGAAGCCATCGATCCCGCCAAACTGCCCGTCCCCGATGAGGAGAGCCTCAAATCGGCGGGGTAGACCTTGCTGTCCCCGGACCGCTGCCTACTCATCTTGAACACCTGCACGCCTCGGGAGTCTAATACCCTGTATGCAATTCGAGACCATGCTCTTCCCCCTGCTTCGCATCGCCTCTGTTCCGGCCCTGCTTTTCGCTCTCGCCGTGCCTGCCGGCTCTTCCTATCCGGCTTTGGCGGACACGTCAACGGCATCGCTCACCTCTCCGGTTGGGCGCTGGAAGACCATCGACGACAAAACCGGAAAACCGAAATCGATTGTCGAGATACGCGAGCAAAACGGAACCCTCACGGGAACCATCGTGACGCTCTTGAATCCACAGGGTCCGCATCCCACGTGTTACCTGTGCAGCGGCGCAAAGAAGGACCAGCCGCTCCTCGGGCTCGAGATTTTGTGGGGATTTCATCAGGACGGCGATGAGTGGTCGGGCGGCCAGGTTCTCGATCCCGATAACGGCAAAATCTATCGCGCGTGGCTGGCGCTCGAGGATGGCGGCAATAAACTGCACGTGCGCGGCTACATTGGGATTTCGCTTCTGGGCCGCACCCAATACTGGTTCCGCGAGCGCTGACGAAGGAGCCTCCTGGGCAATCGTGCCCATGCCCCGAGGCGATTGACCGCACCGGGAGCCGAAAAAGAACAGCCGTCTTGCTCGCTATGATTCCTTGAAGGCAGCTACACTCATTTTTGGCACCTGGGTGAATGAATGACGATTCCTGCCCCTCCGCCGCGCGATCCCAAATCGCAATTGCGCAGAAGCATGGGCTTTTGGGACGTTCTGCTTTTCAACATCGCCGCCGTTCTCGGTCCGCGCTGGATCGCCGCCGCCGGCCACAACGGCGCCTCTTCCATCAGCCTCTGGGTGCTGGCCGCGTTGTTCTTCTTCGTCCCCGGAGCACTGGTCATCAACGAGCTTTCCTCGCGATTTCCCGAGGAGGGCGGCCTCTACGCCTGGGCGCGCGACGCCTTCGGTCCCTTCCACGGCTTCGTCGCCGGATGGACCTACTGGATCTACACCGTCTTCTACTTTCCCGGCCTCCTGCTCGCCAGCGCCTCCATGTCCGCCTACATTTCCACCGGCCACGGCGCCGCGCTCGCGGAGAATCGCACGTTCTTGATATGGATTTCGCTCGGGCTGCTTCTCGTCGCGGTGTTGCTCAACATCATCGGCCTCAACATCGGCAAATGGCTGCAGAACGCGGGCGGCGTGGGCACCTACTTGCCGCTGCTGATCCTCGCCGGCGTGGCCGTGCTGGTTTGCCTGCGCCACGGCTCGGTCACGCACTTCACCCTCGCCAACATGCGCCCCACTTGGAATTGGGACACCATTAACTTCTGGTCGCAAATCGCCTTCGCCTTCACCGGCCTCGAGCTGGTTTCCTGCATGGCTGAAGAGGTGCGCGACCCGCGCCGCACCCTGCCCCGCGCCGTCTTCGCTTCCGG
>Ga0326727_10017548_pt1 | contig 14825 bp, 10 predicted proteins | sample MB2enrmetagenome_FD_207643 | JGI IMG/M metagenome (GOLD analysis project Ga0326727, IMG submission 207643) | Lab enriched peat soil microbial communities from McLean, Ithaca, NY, United States - MB29MY | ecosystem: Environmental > Terrestrial > Soil > Wetlands > Peat | place: USA: New York... | reverse complement strand
GACCCTCGCCGCCCCCGACGTCGTCTCGGCGTTGAACGGCGGCTTCGTCGGCGTCGAAACCGACCTCGTCGCGTGGACGTCCGAATCGCTTTGACGGGCGCGCGATCGCTCGCGGCGTGAAATCGCGCCCGACCTCTTGCGGCCCGAGGCGATCCGCTCTTGTCTTCGATCAGCGCCGCGTCGTCCCTTCCCCCCGCGCGGGGGAGAAAGTTAAGATGAGCGACTATCAAGTTCGGGCTGCCGGCGCGCCGTGAAAGCGCCGCGCCTTCGCCTTCAGGGCGATTTAGTAACCATCCCATGGTTCAAAGGGGTTGGGGGCGCGAAGGCCGGCGCGGCTTCGGGCGGGTGACAATGGCGTTTTGCAGGACGATAGCGGCCGGCCTAGCGTGGCTGGCGTTGACTTGCGCGGGCGCGCCGGCCGAGGAGCGGCCGGCGGCCGATTCGCTCGCCCAGCCGCCGCCGCTGGCGCGGCCGGTCGCGAGCGCCGCTTCCGCTCCCGCCGCGACGCTCTATCCGGGCGAGGCGGTCGCGCCGGCGAAGCCGAAGCCCAAGGCCCCGCCGCCGCCCCCCTCGGAAACCGTCCTGCCGACCGATCCGACGCCGACGCTCGGTCCCGACACCGCGCTCGCCACCGCCGAGGCCGCCGAACGCTACGCGCGCCTCGCCGCCGCCGGCGGCTGGCCGACCGACTTCGCGCCGCTGAAGCCGGGCGCGAAGGGACCGGCGGTGGCGGAGTTGCGCAAGCGCCTGGCGATCGAAGGCGACCTTCCCGCCAGCGCCGCCTCCGGCGGCCTTTCCGACCTTGCCTGGGACGCCGAGCTGACCCAGGCGGTGGAGCGCTTCCAGGCGCGGATGGGATTGCGTCCGACCGGGCGCGTCGTCGGCGCGACACTGGCGGCGATCAACGTTCCCGCCGAACGGCGCGCCGCCCAGCTCGCGGCGAGCGTCCTCCGCCTTGCGGCGCTCAATTTTCCCTTTGGCGAGCGTTACGTGGTGGTCAACCTTCCCGCGGCCTCGGTCGAGGCGGTGGAGGGGGGATTGGTCGCGCGCCGCTACGCCGCGATCGTCGGCGGCGTCGACCATCCTTCGCCGGAGATCGCCGCCCACGTCCGCGCGGTCGACCTCAACCCGACCTGGACCGTGCCGGTCTCGATCATCAAGAACGAGATCATCCCGCGGATGCAGAAGGACCCCGGCTATCTCGCGCGCCAGAAGATCCGCATCCTCGACGGCAAGGGCGTGGAGGTCGACCCCAGGTCGATCAACTGGACGACCGAGCGCGCCGCGAGCTACACGCTGCGCCAAGACGCCGGCGCCGGCAATTCGCTGGGCGCGATCCGCATCGACATGCCCAACAAGCTCGCCGTCTACATGCACGACACGCCGTCGAAGCGCCTGTTCGGCGCCGACTATCGTTTCTTGAGCCACGGCTGCGTGCGCGTCCAGGGCGTCTATGATTTCGCCGCCTGGCTGCTCGAAGGGACGGGCGGCGCGCCGCTCGGCGTCTGGGACGCCGATTCGTTGCGCGCCGAGGCGAAGACGGGCTTCCCCGAGGAGATCAAGCTCGTCAAGCCGACGCCGGTCGTCTGGATCTATCTCACCGGCTGGGCGAACGCGGACGGGCGCGCGAATTTCCGCGACGACGTCTATGGCGTCGACGGCGCCGCCGAGGCGACCGCGAGCGCGGCGGTCGACGTCGCGCCGATCGGCGAGATCGCGCCGGCGCGCTTCGCGCCGACGCCATGAACGCCGGGCGGCCTTTGCCGAATCGCGTCGACCCCTACGGCGCGCTCGTCGCTGTGCGCGCTCGCGGCGCGCTGATGGGCAATCGCGGCGGACGCTTCCACCGCGACGACGGCGCGCTCGGGTCGCGCCGCTGGGTCTCCGAGCGATGGATCGCCTGCCTGTGCGCGTTCCGCGGGCGGCGGCGCGAGGTGTGGGGCCGCGGCTACACCGAAGTGTTCTTCCTCGACGAGCCGACCGCGCTCGCCGCCGGCCACCGGCCGTGCTTCGAATGCCGGCGCGCCGAGGCCGAGGCGTTTCGCCGCGCCTTCGACGAAAGCGGCCGGACGAGCGCCGCCGCGATCGACCGGCGCCTCCATCGCGAGCGGCTCGCCCATTTCGCCGGCCGATTTGAAGCGCGCGCGCTCGACGAACTGTCCGACGGAGTCATGGTCGAGCGCGCCGGCGCTCCCTTCGCCGTGCGCGGCGACGCCTTGCTGCCCTGGAGCTTCTTCGGCTACGGAGCGTCCGAGCCTCGGCCGCGCGCCGCGCGAGTCCGCGTGCTGACGCCGCCGTCGATCGTGCGCGCGCTCGCCGCGGGCTATCGCCCGCGTTGGGCCGAGGCGGCCCGAATCGAGGAAGGCGGCCAGTGAACCGACTCTCGTTTTCGCGTCGTGGGCTTCTTGGCGCGCCGGCGCTCGCCGCCGCGCTGACGCTCGCCGCTTGCGCCGAGGCGCCGGCGCCCGGCGGGCCGGTCGATTCCCGCGCGGTCGCCGCCGCGCGCCTCGACCCTCAGGCCGCGCTCGCGGCGCTCAACGCCTATCGCGCCAAGAACGGCCTCGCCCCGCTGCGGCTCGACCCGGCGCTCGCCGCCTTGGCGCAGCGCCAGGCCGACGCGATGGCCGGCGCCGACGCGCTGTCGCACACAGTCGCCGGCTCGTTGTCCGCGCGCCTCGCCGCGGCGGGGATCGCGGTCGGCGAAGCGGGCGAGAATCTCGGCGGCGGCTATTATTCGCTCGACGAGGCGATGGCCGGCTGGCGCGGCTCGCCCGAGCACGACGCCAACCTGAAGATCCGCGGCGCGAGGCGCATGGGGATCGCCATCGCCAAGGACGCGCGCACGCGCTTCGGCGTCTACTGGGCGCTCGAGCTCGCCGACGATCCGCCGCGGCCGGCGCCGGCGACGTAGGCGAAGCGAGGGCCGACCGCGGAGAGCCTCAGGCGCGGCGCGCAGCCGCTTCGCGCTTGCGCGGCTCGCCGCGCGCCGCGGCGGCGCGCGGCGGCTCGGAGGCCGAGGCGAACCGGATGCGGTTGCGGCCGGAGAATTTCGCTTCGTAGAGCGCGCGGTCGGCTTCGGAATAGAGCTGGTCGAACGTTTGCTCGTTGTCGCGCAGCGCGACGCCGCCGGAGACGGTGACGCGGATCGTAAAGTCGCCGACGAGAATCGGGGTCGCGCGCAAGCGGTCGCGGAAGGCGACGAGCCGCCGCGCCAGCTCGTCGGTCGTCGCGCCCAAGGCGAGCACCGCGAATTCCTCGCCGCCGACGCGGGCGACGCAGCCGAGGTCGCCGAGGTCTTGCGCCATCATCTGGGCGACGGAGCGGATCGCCGCGTCGCCGGCGAGATGTCCATAGGTGTCGTTGACCGCCTTGAATCGATCGATGTCGAAGATCGTCAGCGCCAGCACGCGCGGCAGGGACGCTTCCGTCATTTCGATCAGCGCGCGCCGGTTGGGCAGGTCGGTCAGCGAGTCGGTGCGGCTCAACACTTCGGCGGCGAGCTTGGCCCGGTAGAGTTCGAGGTGGGCGCTGCCGATCGCGTAGGAGATCGGCGCCGCGACGACGACGCAGATGGTCACGGTGATCGACCACGAGCGCAGACAGGTCTCCCAGTCGACGAAGAAGACGAGCTGGTTGACGACGTCGGCGGCGAGCGCCAAGGCGAGGGTGAACAAGGTGATGCGGACGGCGAAGCGCGCGAGCTCGCGCGCGTCTCGGATGACGGGACGCAGCAACTGACCAAGCAGGTCGCGAGACATGACCCAATCGCCGTTTCCAACGTTCCGACAAGGTCGAGAGATATCTTGGGACGTGCTAACGCGGCTTTAATCCAGTCGCCTAATCCGAGAGGATCGCCAAGATTGCGTTAAGCACCGCCCGGCCCGCCGACCAGCGGCCTACTGGGCCGCTTTCACGCTCGGGAACGCAACCTCTACGAGTGTTCCTTGCTCTTTACGACTTTTGATTGAGAAATCGGCGTGGTTTGCTTCGGCGAGCGCCTTGGTCAACGGCAGGCCGAGGCCGGCGCCGTCGGGGCGCCGCGCTCCAGCGACCTTCCGGAACGGCTCGAGCGCGGCGGTGATCTCGTTCTCGTTCATGCCGACGCCGGTGTCGCGCACCCTGACCACCGCATGGCCGGCGTCGTCGAGCGCGGTGGAGACGATCACCTGCCCGCCCGGCTCGTTGTACTTGACCGCGTTCGACATCAGGTTGAGCAGGATCTGCCTCAGCGAGCGCTCGTCGGCCATCACATTGGGCAGCTTGTCGTAGAGCGACAGGCGCATGATGACGCGCTCCTGCGCCGCCTGCGGCTGCATCAGCGACACGCATTCGCGGATGACGCGATTGGCGTCGACCGGCGCGAACGCGAGGTCGAGCTTGCCCGCTTCGATCTTGGACAGGTCGAGAAGGTCGTCGGCGAGGCTCACCACGTGCTCGGCCGAGGTGTGGATGTCCTTGATGTAGTCCTTGTAGCGGTCGTTGCCGATCGGCCCGAACCGCTCCTCCAGCATCACTTCGGCGAAGCCGAGGATGGCGTGCAGCGGCGTGCGCACCTCGTGGCTGACGCGGGCGAGAAAGTCGGTCTTGCGCGCGTTGGCCTCCTCGGCCTGCTTACGCGCCGCCTCCAACGCGCGCTCGTTCGCCTTCGTCTGCGTCAGGTCGCGCGTCAGCACGCAGAAGCGGGGCGGCGCCGGCGGCTCGGCGAGCCGGCCCATGGCGACGGCCAGCGTCTTCGCTTGGCCGCGGCGGTCGCGGCCGACGAGCTCGCCGCCTTCGGCGCCGATCGTCTCTCCCTGCTTCAGCCGCTCGAACCGCGAAGCCGCCTCGCCCTGGCTCTGCGGCGCGAACAGCATGAGGAAGCTCTCGCCCGCGATCTCCTTCTGGTCGTAGCCGAACAGCGCTGCGGCGCCGCGGTTGAGCGCGAGGATGCGGCCGCCAGCGTCGATCGAGACGACGCCGTCCGCCGCGGCGTCGAGCGCGGCGGCGAGATCGCGCGCCCTCGCCTCGTGCGCGCCCGCCTCGCGCTCGAGGGTCCGCAGCTCGGCCTCTCGCTCGGCGCTGCGCGAGCGGCGCAAGGCGATGAGCGTCGCCGGCGCGCCGTCCCAAACGATCGGCTGCGCGTGGCCGTCGACGACGATCACGTCGCCGCCGGCGGCGACGACCGGGATCGCGCCGCCGTCGCTCGCCTCGGCGAGCGTTTGCGCGTCGCGGCCCCTGAACATGCGCGTCAGCGCGTCGGCGGCGCGGAACGCCGCGAGGTCGCGATAGCCGGCGAGGTCGAGCAGGGTGCGGTTGACATAGGCCGGCTCGCCGCCGCGCAGGACCATCGCCGCGATCGGCAAACGGTCGAGGAGCGCGAAGGCGTCGCGCTCAGCGGCCTCGCCCCCCGGCGCGCCGCCCGCGGTCGCGGCGGGCGGCGCGCCGCCGGGCTTGTCCTCGCGCGCCAACGGCAGCTTCGCCCCGAGCGCGCGCGCGATCTCGCGAAAGGCGTCGCGCTCGAAGCTGGTCAGCTCGACGCTGTCGCGGTCGTCGCCTTCGTCGCGCGGCGGCGCCGGCGCGCCGGCGTTCGCCGCGCCGGGGCGCAGCGGCACCACGTTCGGGCCCGCCGGCTGGGCGGCGAGCTGACGGAGAACCACCACCTCGCCGCCGCGATCCTCCGGCGGCGAGGACGGGGCGGGCCTGGCGGGCTCGGCGGCCGCAGCAGCGCTCGCGGCGGGCGGCGGCGGGGTCAATTCCTCGGCGGGCGGCGGGGCGGCGGGGGCGCGCTTCGGGGCGGCGGCCGCGGCGCACGGCGCTGCGAAGGGGACCGTCTCGTCGGTCAGCAGGCCGAAGCCGCCGAAGCCGACGAAGCGGCGCTCGCCGTCGAAGCGCGGCGCGCCCGACATCAGGGCGATTCGCGCGCCGGCGCGGTCGGGCGCCGGCCAGGCCAGGCGCAGCGCCGAGAAGGTGCGGCGCGCGGCGACCGCCGCGGCGAACTCGCCGCCGGCGTCGAGGCCGACGCGCGCGCTGAGCGCCGCGAGCGTCTCGCCGGGCTTCGGCGCGAAGTCTCCCGCCGCCTCTACGAGCGCGCGATCGGGCTCGCCGAAGCGGTCCTCGGCGTCGAGGGCGAAGAGGAAGCGACGCGGCGCGGCGATCTCGACCGGCGGGAGGGCGGCCGCCTCGCTCGCCGGAGCGGGCGGCGGCTCGCTCGCCTCGGCGGCGGCGGGCGCGGCGGCGATGAGGAAGCTCCGTCCCTCGGGCGAGACGAGCCGCGCGCAGATAAGGTCGACCTGAAGCGGCAGCCGCCCGGGGTAGAAGCGCAGCGACTCGGCGCGCGCCGGGGCGCCGGGCGCGAGCGTCTCCAGCAGTCGACGCAGCCGGCGCGCGCCGGGGCTGGTCGCCGAGAGCGCGACCGCGGCGAGCGCGTCGAGGCTGCCGACGCCGAACAGCGCGAGCGCGCCCGGCGCGGCGTACTCGACCCGCGCCGGCGCGTCCGCGGCGATGATCAGCAACGCGCCGAGGTCAAGCCGCTCGGCGAAAGGCGAGCCGGCGAGGAGGGCGGCGACCCCTTGCGAGTTCATGGCGGCTCGGTCGGCGGCGTCCATCGGCGGCGGAGCGGTCTCGTTGACTGAACGGATCGGCGGCGAGATCGAATCGACCCGATCGTCGACCTCGACGCCATGCTTACCAAAACCTTAACGCCATCGCGGGCTCTTCGTCCATGTCGAGAAGGGCCCGCCTGCGGGCAGGGTTAAGATTCTTGTCGCGGCGCACCCCTGTGTGGCGCCCCAACATCGGTTCGATTATGGTGGCGCCCCACCGAGGAACGCCGATCCGAGGCGAAGGCGGGGAGGAACGCCATGGTCAACGTCGCGTTGGAGATTCCCACCGAGCTGCGTGATTTCGCCGAACGCAGCGTCGATCAGGCGCGCAAGGCGTTCGACAGCTTCATTTCGGCCGCGCGAGAGGCGCTCGCCGCCGCCGGCGCGGCGAGCGAACCCGGCATGGCGTCGGTCGGCGCCGAGCTGCTCGGCTTCACCGCGCACAACGTCAACGCCGGCTTCGATCTGGCCCAAGAGGTCGCCCAGGCCAAGGACCTCCACGAGGCGCTGGCGCTGCATAACGCATACCTCAAGGCGGAGCGGCGCGCGCTCGACGCGCAGGCCGAGGCGATCGACGCGCTGATCCGCGCGGGCGCGGCGTCGGCAAGCAGGTGACCGCGCGCGCCGCGCGGCCCTTGCAACCGCGAGGCTTTGTCTCTAGGTTCCGCCCGTCGCTTTCAGGGCCGCCATAGCTCAGCTGGTTTAGAGCGCTAGATTGTGGATCTAGAGGTCCCCCGTTCGATCCGGGGTGGCGGTACCATCGCGGCGTTCGCTCCCGATAACGACGGTTCAATGCGAAGCGCGCGCTAGCGCTCCCGCATCGCCTCGGACATGGTCTTGGCGAGCGGCGAGAAGAGGTAGTCGATGATCGGCCGGCTCTCGGTCTTGATGTCGACGGCGGCGGTCATGCCCGGGGTCAGCGGAATGGTCGCGCCGTCGACGCGCATCGCCGTTTCGTCGATCGCCACGGTGACGGGAAAGACGAAGCTCTCCGGCTGGCCGGGCGCGCTCGCTTCGCCGCCGGGGTTGCCGGGCGCGGTGGCGTTGGCGAGCGTGCGTTTGGCGATCTGCTCATCCACCGCTTCAGAGGCGACGTCGACCACCTTGCCGCGCAGCGCGCCGAAGCGGGTGAAGGGGAAGGCGTCGAGCTTCACCGCGACTTCCTGCCCGACCTTGACGAAGCCGATGTCGATGTTGGCGACCAGCGCCTCGACCTGCAGCTTGCCGTCGGTCGGCGTGACCACCGCCAGTTGCTGACCGGCGCCGACCACCTGGCCGAGGGTGGTCACCGAAAGCTGCTGCACGACGCCGTCGATCGGCGCGTAGAGCTTGACGTGCGACAGCCGCGCGTTCGCCTTAGCGAGCGCCTCGCGCGCTTCGTCGGCCTTGCGCGAAGCCTCGGCGGTCTTGTTCTGGTTGTCGGCGACGAATTGCGACAGCGCCTTGATCTTCTCGCTCTGCAGCTCGCCCACCGAGGCGTCGGCTTCGATCAGCTGGCCCTGATCGGAGGCGAGCGTCGCCTGCGAGCGCTGCAGCTCCTCCTTGGCGTCGTAAAGGTTGATCTTGGTGCCGACCCTGAGGTCGATCGCCTCCTGGCGGGTGGCGACGCGCTCGGCGAGCGTGTCGATCAGCGCGTTCTCGTAGGCGATGCTCATGCGCAGGCGCTGGCCGGTCGCCTGCTTGACCGCGATCTGCTTGTCGAGCGCGCGCAAGGCGTCGGCGATCTGGGCGAGGTCGGCGACCAGCACCGCCTCCTCGCGCAGGCGGGCGCTCTCGGGCGACGCCGCCTCCCAGACGATCTTGTCCTGCGGGTTGGCGGCGAGGGCCTCCAGCGCGGCGACGGGCGAGCCGCCGAGCGCCGCGGCGCGCTGGGCGGCGCGCGCCGCCTCGACCGCCACGCGGCGGCGCGCCGCCTCGGCGAGGGCGCCCTGCAACGCGTCGAAGGCGGCGCGCTGGTCGGCGAGGGCTTCGGAGGGGTCGAACTCGAGCAGGAGATCGCCCGCCTTCACATGCGCGCCGTTCTCGGCGCGGATGGCGACCACCTTACCGGGGTCGACCGACTGGATGACCTTGACGCGGCCCGTCGCCTCCACCTTGCCGGGGGCGACGGCGTTGACGTCGAGACGGCCGACGAACGCCCAGGCGACGGCGAGAGCGAAGAAGGCGCAGATGGTCAGCATCGTCGCCACCGGCAAGGGCGGCGCCGGCGTCTCGAGGATCTCCAGCGCCGCCGGCAGGAACGCGCGGTGTCGGCCGGCCACTTCCAGCGAACGGCGCGCGGGCTTCCCGGCGGGCGCGGTTTCGGCTTCGTCGCTCATGCGAAGGTCCCGCCCGGTTCGGATTGCAGCGACCACAGGCGCGCGTAAAGGCCGCCTGGGCGCTGAAGCAATTGCTCGTGGTTGCCGATCTCGACGATCTCGCCGTCGCGCATGCCGACGATGCGGTCGCAGTCGCGCACCGCGGCGAGGCGGTGGGCGATGATGATCACCGTGCGGCCGCGCACGATCGCGCGCATGTTGCGCTGGATGATGCGCTCGCTCTCGTAGTCGAGCGCCGAGGTCGCTTCGTCGAAGATGAGGACGCGCGGATTGGTCGCCAGCGCGCGGGCGATGGCGATGCGCTGGCGCTGGCCGCCGGAGAGGTTGGCGCCGCGCTCCTCGATCATCGTGTCGTAGCCCTGCGGCAATTTGGCGATGAACTCGTCGGCGCCGGCGAGCCGCGCCGCGCGCATCGCCAGCGCGCGCGGCATGGCGGGGTCGCTAAGCGCGATGTTCTCGTGGATGGTGCGGTTGAACAGCATGTTCTCCTGCAGCACGACGCCGATCTGGCGGCGCAGCCAGCCGGGATCGAGCTGGGCGACGTCGACGCCGTCGAGCAGCACCTGGCCGGACTGCGGGCTGTAGAGCCGCTGGATCGCCTTGGTCAGCGTCGACTTGCCCGAGCCGGAGGGGCCGACGATTCCAATCACCTCGCCCGGCGCGATCGCCAGCGAGACGTCGCTCAGCGCCGGCGGCGCGTCGGCGCGATAGCGCAGGGTGACGCCGCGCAGCTCGATCGCGCCGGCGGGCGGCGGCATGGTGAGGAGATTGTGCGGCGTCGACTCGGGCGCGGCGTTGAGGATGTCGCCGAGCCGGGCGACGGAGACCTGCGCCTGCTGGAAGTCCTGCCATAGCTGCGACAGGCGCAGGATCGGCTGCACCACCTGGCCGGCGATCATGTTGAAGGCGATCAGCTCGCCGACCGTCATCGTCCCGTCGATCACCGCGTAAGCGCCGAAGAACAGCACCAGCGCCGTCGTCGCCTTGCTGACGTACTGGATGATTCCCTGGCCGACCGAGCCGAGCACGCTCGCGTCGAAGGAGGCGGAGACGTAAGCGGCGAGCCGCTCCTCCCATTCCGCCTGCATGACCGGCTCGACGCTCGCCGCCTTGAGGGTCTGGGCGCCGACGATCGATTCGACCAGGAACTGCTGCGAGCGCGCGCCGGCGTTGAAGCGCTCGTTGATGCGCTCGCGCAAGGGCGGCCGAATCAGCCCGGCGACGAGGAGGTAGATCGGGATCGAGGCGACGACGATTAGCGTCAGCTTCACCGAATAGACGAACATCGCCACGAAGAAGATCGCGGCGAAGACGAGATCGAGCAGCGAGGAGAGGCCCTGGCCGGTGAGGAAAGTGCGGATGGTCTCGAGCTCGCGCACGCGCGCCACGGTTTGGCCGGCGGCGCGCGTCTCGAAATAGGCGAGCGGCAGGCGGAACAGGTGACGGAACAGCCGCCGGCCGAGCTCGACGTCGATGCGGTTGGTGGTGTGGTTGAGCGTGTAGGCGCGCAAGAACTGCAACAGCGATTCGAACGCGCCGAGCCCGAGCATGGCGACGACGATCACCGTCAGGGTCGAGAACGCCTTGTGCACCAGCACCTTGTCAACGATGAGCTGGAAGAAGATCGGCGTCAGCAGCGCGAACGCCTGGACGAACAGCGAGGCGACGACGACCTCGGCGAGCGGCCGGCGGTAGCGCGCGATCGAGGGCAGGAACCAGCGAAAGCCGAAGGTCGCAGGGTCGGCGCCGGCGCCGCCGAGCCGGCGCGTGATCAGCACGACCTCGCCCGAGCACAAGGCTTCCGCTTCCGCGATCGTCATTTCGCGCGCGCTGCGCGCGACGGGGTCGATGAGCCGGGCGCGGTCCTTGATCCCCGTCGCCCCGAGGATGGCGAAACCGCCCGCCTTGAGGCCGACGATCGCCGGGCAGGGGAGGTCGCCGAGGCGGCGCGCGCGCTTGCCGACGAGAAGGCGAGACTTCAGCCGCAGCAGGTTGGCGGCGCGCGCGAGGTCGTCGGCGCCAGCCGCGCGGCGGCCGAGCGCGAGCTGGTGGCTGAGCTGCGCAGGGTCGGCGGCGATGCGGTAATAGCCGGCGATCATCGCCAGCGCGACGAGGCCGGAATCGGCGGGCGCCGCCGCGAAGGCGGCGTCGACGCGCTCCGCCGCCTCGGCGAAGACGTTCGGTCGCGGCGGACGCCGATCCGGCTCGGCGGGCGGATCGGGCCGGTCTTGGTCCGCCGTCGACGCTGAAGCCATGCTGCAGCCCTTTCTGCGGGTCGCGATGCGGCGCGGTCGCCGACGCCGCCAGCGCGGCGAGGGGGGCGGTCGCGGCCAAGCGTAGCCGCAGGTGGTGAATTCTTGTTGAATCGCTATAGGCAAAACGCTTTGACGCCACTCAAGCTCGGCAAGCTTGCTCGAGGCGTTCGCGTCGCCGCGGTGGTCGCGTCGCGGCGCGCAGTCGGACAATTTTAACCGATCTTGCATAGGGTATTTCAACACCCTGGCCGTAGGGTCGCGGCATATCGATTCGACGCGCGCCGCGGCGGGTCGCTTGAGCCGCGGCGAGCGGCGGCGCGGTCGTGAAGGAAATCTCTGTGGGTCTTTCGGATGGCGGGAGCGAGACGTCGATGAGCATCCTTCTTACCCTCAAATCGCAGACGTTGTACGACGGCCAATCTATCGCCGCCGCCGAGTTCATCGACTCGGCGACCGATTCCAGCGGCCGCAAGATCGCCGAATACGCCTTCTGCGACGACGGCGCGGGGGGCGGCTATTTCACCTACGACGGCGTCAAGCAGCCCGAGGGCAAGTGGTTCACCGTCAGCGCGTCGCGGCTCAGCGAGATCGCCTACGTCGCCGGCACCGGCGCGGGCGGCGACACGATTTCGGTCGAGGCCTTTGACGGCGCGCAATGGTCGGCTCCCTATTCGACGACCGCGACCATCCTCTTGCCGCCGCCGATGGTGACCGCTAGCGTCTCGCCCGTAGACCAGGGTCAGACAGATTTCAGCGCATCGCCAATCGCGAGTCATGACAGCGCCGAGGCTGGCGGGGGCGTCGCCTTCCTCGGCGGCGGCGCGCCGGTCTGGCGCCAATTCGCCTCCGCCGACCTCTCCGAGCAGACCTTCTCCGCCGCAGCGCCGGCCGGCGGGACGACGAGCGTCGTCCCCAGCTTCAGTCTGTCGTCTCCGGCGTCGACCGTTTCGGCCGCGACGACGACCACGACGACGACCTCGAGCAGCATCGTCTCGCAGCTCAAAGACCCGGGCATCGCCGCCGACGTCGCCAAGCTGATGGTCAACAACTCGCTGAGCTACAATTCGATGCTGACCATCCTGGAGGACGCGGCGGCCCGCGGAATGACCGCGACCAAGTTCAGCACGCTGCAGACGCTCGCCTCGCTGCTTAACGCGGCGAACGGGATTTCGGTGTCGAGCTACGTCCAGCAGCTCGCCGACGACGTCATCGACGGCGATTCGGCCAACGCCTATTGGAACGGCGGCTCGTCGACGGCGACGAAGCTCGGCAACCTCTCCGCCACGTCGACCCAGACGCAAGTCACCGAGCTGATCGGCAAGTGGTTCCTCGGCGCCGACCTGCCGAGCATGAGCGTCTCGGCGATCGGCGAATCGAATCTCAATCCGACCTACCAAGCGTGCACGCTGCCGCTCTACGGCGCCAGCGGCGCGCCGAAATACACCGACGTCAACCAGGGCTACCTCGGCGACTGCTATTTCGTCTCGTCGCTCGGCGAGACCGCGCTGCAGGATCCCTCGTTGATCGAGTCGATGATCACCAGCGACGGCGGCGGCGTCTACACGGTGCGTTTCTACATCAACGGCCAGGCCGACTACGTCACCGTCAACGACGAGCTGCCGGTGATGAGCGGCTACGAGTGGGCGAACGGCTCGACGCTCGAATTCGCCAACGGCTCGGTGTCGTGGGTGGCGCTGGTCGAGAAGGCGTTCGTCGAGCTCAACGAGCAGACCGCCGCCGCGCAGGCGGGCGGGCATACGACCGGCGACGCCTACGAGGACATCAACGGCGGCACCGCCTACGCGCTGACCGAGATCACCGACGATTCCTACACGACTTACGCGCTGAGCTCGAAGACCTCGACCGCGTCGCTCAATTCGCTGATGTCGACGCTCGGCGCCGATTGGAAGGCCGGCGACGACATCATCCTGTCGACGCCGAACGCGACCAGCGGCAACCTGGTCGGCGACCACATGTACGAGGTGATCGGCGTCAACGCCAGCGCCGGCACGATCACGCTGCAGAACCCCTGGAACACCGCCTATTCCGGCTCGCTGGCGATGACCTTCACCGAGACGATCCAGCAGCTCGCCAAGGACGACTGCGACCTCTACGCGACCACCGGGACGAAGGTCGCTTAAAGACTTTCGGCGCGGCGCCCCCCCTTCCAACCGCGCCTTCCTCGCCCGCGCTTCGGCCGAATCGGCCGGGGCGCGGGCGCTTTCCTTTCAAGCCGTCTTGCCCTCGAACGCGCAGAGGTCGGCGATCACGCAAGTCGCGCAAGCCGGATTGCGCGCCTTGCAGACGTAGCGCCCGTGCAGGACCAGCCAGTGATGGGCGTGGCGAAGGCGGCGCTCGGGGACGATCTTCATCAGGCCGTCCTCGACCTCGCGCGGCGTCTCGCCGCGGGCGAGGGGAATGCGGTTGGAGACGCGGAAGACGTGCGTGTCGACGGCGATGCACGGCATGCCGAAGGCGGTGTTGAGCACGACGTTGGCGGTCTTGCGCCCGACGCCGGGCAGCGCCTCGAGCGCTTCTCGGTCGCGCGGGACCTCGCCGCCATGGTCGCGGAGCAGCGCCTCCGAGAGCGCGATGACGTTTTTCGCCTTCGTCTTGTAGAGGCCGATGGTCTTGATCCGCTCGGCGAGCTTGTCTTCGCCGAGCGCCGCCATCCTGGCGGGCGTGTCGGCCACCGCGAACAGGCTCCGCGTCGCCTTGTTGACGCCGGCGTCGGTCGCCTGGGCGGAGAGCACGACGGCGACCAGCAGGGTGAAGGGATTGACGTATTCGAGCTCGCTCTTCGGCTCGGGCATGGCGGCGGCGAGACGCGCGAACACCACCTCCGCCCGGCGCCGCGCGGCTTCGAGCGACTCGCCCGCGCCGCCGCGCTTCGGCGGACGCGTCGCCGCCCGCTTCGCCGTTTCGCTCAATCCTGTGTCCTTTCCCCGCGCCATCGGAGTTTTATAGTTGGGCGCGCCGGCGCAGCCAAGCGCGACGGGACTCCGAACGCCGATTGGCGCCAGGTCGCCGTCGAGACAAGCGCCGTCGGCGTCAACCCGGCTTCGCGCGCGCCTTTTTCGCGACCTCCTCGGCCGTGGGAGGGTTCGGCGGGTGCCAGCTCAGGCAGAGCGGGGCGCGCAGCTTCACCGGGCGCTCGAAGCCCTCGGTGGTGAAATAAAACTCGCCTCGGCTCAGCCGCGCGATGTCCTCGGCCGCGCCGCCTTTGGCGGCCATTAGCTCGTGCGTCGCCTGGATCGTCGCGGGAGAGCTCATCCGACCATAGACGTGCGTCGTGCAGTTCGACACGATCGCGTGGTCGATTTCCTTCGGGAGCTGGGTGGCGAAGATCATGCCGAGCCCGTACTTGCGCGCCTGCGCCGCGAGAGCCAGCGCGCTCGCCTTGCACGCCGTCGGCGCGCGCAAAAGCGCGCAACGCGTCGGCGAGGATCCCTTGCTTGAGCCGGGCTTTCCGCCCCGCCCCGCGAAGGTAGGGCGCGAGCGCGGCCCGCGCCATCTCGACCGCCTGGCCGCGCTTCGCGCGCCCTTGAGCTTGAATTCCCCTCGCGCGAAATCGCCGCCAAGCAAGCGATGAACGGCCCCGCCGGAGCGGCGGGCGGTTCGGAGGGGGGGGTATTTCGGAGATGCGGCGGCGAGCAGGCTCGACGCCCGGA
>Ga0326727_10017545_pt1 | contig 14827 bp, 17 predicted proteins | sample MB2enrmetagenome_FD_207643 | JGI IMG/M metagenome (GOLD analysis project Ga0326727, IMG submission 207643) | Lab enriched peat soil microbial communities from McLean, Ithaca, NY, United States - MB29MY | ecosystem: Environmental > Terrestrial > Soil > Wetlands > Peat | place: USA: New York... | reverse complement strand
TGCTTTGCCGGCACCACCGGCGACGGACCCTTGCCCTGGGGCAACCGCAACAACTTCTATATGCTCCAGCCCTTTGCCATCGCGCTTTACACGGCTCAGGGCGTGCCCATGCTATGGGAAGGAGAGGAGTTTGCGGATAACTATGAGCTTCCCCAAAGCGGCGCGGCCCGCATCAACCTGCGCCGCGACGTGAATTGGGAGTATTTCTACGACGGAGCGGGAGTGCCTCTCATCCGGCTCTACCGCATTCTTGGGCAACTCCGCGCCGCAAGCCCGGCGCTGCGCAGCCGCGAATCCTACTACTACTATCAGCAGTCGCTCCAGGGCAATAGCATCGTCGCTTATCAACGCCATGCTCCCGCCACGGCAACTGCGGCGGAGCAGTTTGCCATGGTATTGCTCAACTTCAGCGGCAATCCCGGCACAATTACCATTCCATTTCCAAAAGCAGGAATCTGGACGGAGAAGATCAACGCGGATGTAAGTCCAATGACTCTCAATGTAGCTTCCGATGGCGTTTCTCTCACGGTAAGCGTGCCCTCCTGGTACGGGTACGTGTTCCTACTCTGAGAGCCCAACCATCGATCACAGCAGCCGCAACTCGGGGAAATCCTGGCTGTAACGTTTCGGGTCCAGGGTCAGCAGACGCTCCGCCTGCACCAGCGCGTGCGCGCCAATCAGAAAATCGGCAAGAATTCGGCGCGGACCTTCGCCAGTGGCTTGTCTGCGGTGCGCCGCGTAGCGGGCATAGCGCAGACCTGCGACGGTCCAGACCCGCTCTTCAATCTTCAAATCCACAGCAATCCCGACACTCTCAAGAAAACCTCGCAGTGAATCTGCTGTCATGTTTGGATGGGCGTGCAACTCCGCAAATGCGAATGGCGAGATGAGCAGTACACCCTCTTGTCTTGCCATTCCCAACTGCTCGACAATCTTCTCTGCGGTCGGCTCCCACGACCATATTGATGAAATGATGTTGGCATCAATTGCCGTTCTCACAGTTTACCTTCTTCAGGGTTCTTGACCACCCACGGATCATCGTCGCGAAGTTCGCGATAAAAGGCATTGATCTCTTCACGAGACGAAAACGCAGGAAAGGCCCCAAGATAGGCGGTGAATGGATTCTTTTCCGTGCGCGCGGGCCGCAGAACGGTGCGGCCTTCCTCGAAGACAAACTCCACGCGATCCCCTTGCTTGAGGCCCAGACGGTGACGAACCTCGATGGGCACGGTGATCTGCCCTTTGCTGCTGATTGTGCTGGATGGCGGCATCTTTACCTCATCTCTTGAAAGTAAGGATACCATTCTTTACCTGCCCCGTCAATCAACCTAGGCCGGATTTTCAACCTTCCTCCATCTAGCACCAAACTGTCACGAATCCCGCTCTCCGCGTCCGCTTTGCTCCCTCGCTCACCGGCCTGCTTCACATTGGCAACGCCCACGTCGCCTGCTCCCGCAATTGCCCTTCGCCCTCCCAGCCATTAGACTGAGGGTTCGAGAGGTTCAGCCATGTTGGTTGTCATGAAGGCGCAGGCAACGCAGGAGCAAATCCAGGCGGTCTGCGCATCCATTGAACGGCTGGGCTTCCGCGCTCACCCGCTTCCCGGAGCCCAGCGCACCGCCATCGGCATCACCGGCAACCAGGGCGAAGTGGACCGCGGCAATCTGGAAGCGCTCCCCGGCGTCGCCGAAGTCATCCGCGTCTCCAAGGCCTACAAGCTGGCCAGCCGGGATGTGAAGGAAGAAGACACCATCATCCGGTTCGCGGGGACGGATGCGGCAATTGGCGGCCGCAACCTGGCCATCATTGCCGGGCCGTGCTCCATCGAAAGCAGCGAACAAGCCTTTGCCATCGCCGAAGTGGTGGCCGCCTCGGGAGCGCAGTTCTTCCGCGGCGGCGCTTACAAGCCACGCACATCCCCTTACGCCTTTCAAGGCCTCGGCGTCGAAGCGCTGCGCATCATGGCCGAGATTCGCTCGCGCTTCGGATTGCGCATTGTCACCGAGGCCATCGACAACGAAACCCTGGATCTGGTGGCCGAGTGGGCCGATGTGGTGCAGATCGGAGCGCGCAATATGCAGAACTATTCCCTGCTCAAGCGCGCCGGCCAACTGCGCAAGCCGGTGCTCATCAAGCGCGGCCTTTCTGCCACTCTGGAAGAGTTTTTAATGGCCGCTGAGTACGTGATGAGCGAGGGCAACTATGAAGTGATTCTCTGCGAGCGCGGCGTGCGCACCTTTGCCGATCACACCCGCAACACTCTCGACCTGAGCATCGTTCCGGCCATTCGCCGCGTGAGCCATCTGCCGATTCTGGTTGATCCCAGCCATGGCACCGGCAAGCGCGACAGCGTGCTGCCTATGGCCCGCGCAGCAATCGCCTCGGGAGCCGACGGCATTCTCGTAGAGGTCCACGACCATCCGGAAAAAGCTCTCTCCGACGGCCCCCAGTCCATCTATCCCGATCAGTTTGCCCGCATGGTGGACGAACTGGAGCATATCGCCCCGGTGGTTGGCCGCAATCTGTCCCGCGGCGTCCGCGTCGAGGCAGCAACCAGCTAGATCTGTTTGCCCTGGGTCTCGATTCTACGAGTAGAAATGTTCGCTGCGGTTATGGATGAGGCGTAATGGCAACGATGGTGATCACGGGAGTTCGTTTTTTGCCTTTGATTTCATCGGGGCCGTAGTGCCAGAAGATACGGTATGCGTCTGGAGTGCTATTTTGCGCGTATGCCTCGAAGATTTTCTCGCCATGAGCGCCCTTCAGTGAGAGGAACTCATGCGTATGCAGGCCCGGATGGTGAGGATCCAATTCCAAGCAACCGAGAGCCTTGCGAACCTGCGTGATAAGTTTGGCCTTCGAGGGTGTGTTTTCTAGATCTGTCAACTGCTGGTCTGCCGTGGGTGTAAATACAATCTTCCTCTGCATGCCTATTTCCCTTTCCGCAGACTTGACGACATCTATCTCTATTCGGAGCCGATTCGCGGTCTATTCTCGCGCGTGCTTGGCAAACGAGCCACGGTAAATGCTCTTCCCTTCCGCCGATTCCCGCAACCCTTGTTTCACCATGGCCAGGGCCTTCGCGTCTTCGTAAAGCCACATCTCAGAGGCAGGGACAGCCTTTACCGGGTCGAGAATCAGTTGGCCCAGGGAATTGCGGTAGATGTTAAAGGCCGTGGCGCTGCCAAGGGTCTCACCCAGGGACAGGCGCTTTTTGGCATCCGGCTGGGCGAACTCGGAGACCAGTTGAAAATCAGTGTTTTTTAGAACCGCCAAGGTTGACATGGCAAGAGAGTAGCACAAGTGGGAATAAAGGTCAAGTGGGAAACTCCCACCAAAAGCAGCGGGCGCTCCGGTCTGGAGCAACTATAAGGTGAGAGCAGGAACCAGCCGCGCAACGGAAGCCTGCTGCCTATTACGCGCTACAATCACTCCATGCCACGCGGCGTCCAGGATGTTCTCGAAGAGGCTTGCCAATTGCCTACCTGCGAGCGGAAAGAAATCAGGATTGGATAGTCGGATTCATCCCATGAACTCGTCAAACGCCAGGATCGCCCGCTTATCTGTTCTTGCCCTGCTGGCCCTCAGCGGCTGCCGCACCCACGACTTCCCGCAGTATCCCTCCAACTACCGCGAATACGCCTACGTCACCAACGGCGACAGCAACACCGTCACTGTTCTGGATGTGGTCGATGTGCGCGTAGACCGTGAGCTTGCGGTCGGACAGAAGCCTGTAGCCGTGGCCGCCAGCCCCACCCGCAACGAAGTCTACGTGGTCAACTCCGGCTCGGCGGACGGCCAGGGTTCCGTTTCAGTCATCAACGCGGAAAACAATACGGTCGCGGGCGCCATTTATGTCCACCGCCAGCCGGTCTCCATCGAGATCGATTCCACAGGCGGCCTGGCCTATGTGGCCAACTCCGGCTCCAACACCATCTCCGTGCTGGACCTCAAGACGCGGCGCGAAACAGCAGTCATCGGAGCCGGCGAGGAGCCGGCCGCCGCACGCCTCTCTCCCGACAACAAGACCCTGGTTGTCGCTAACCGGCGCGGCAACTCGGTCAGCCTCTTCGATCCGGCAACACGCCGTCTCCGCGCGATCTTCACGGGCTGCCCCGGCGCCTCGGATGCCGTCATCCTTCCCGATTCCTCGAAGGCTTTTGTGCCCTGCTCGGCCGGCCACCAGATCATGGCCATCGCACTGGCTCACTCTGAAGTTCATCCGGCTCAACCGGGCGGCGCGCAGGCTGTTCCCGCCCAGCCCGACCGCCTGGAGGCTTTGCTGGACGTGGGAAATGCGCCGCTGCAGTTGGCCCTCAAGCCCGACGGAGGCGAACTGTTCGCCCTCAATTCGCTCTCCGATTCCATCTCCGAGGTCATCACCACCACCGACGACGTCAGCGGCACAACCATCATCGGAGACACTCCCGTTCGCGGTCTTGCCTCCGCCGACAACTCTATGCTCTACGTGACTAATTTCCGTTCCCAATACGTTTCCGTCTACGCCATTGACGAAGGCAGGCGCATCGGCTCAATCCACGCCGGCGACGGTTCTTCGGCGCTGGCGTTTTCCAGCTCCGGCCTGCTGCTCTTTGTCGTTGATTCCCGCTCAGGAGACGTGGCCGTGGTGCGCACGGCCTCGCTTTCGTTTTTTACGCTGCTTCCCGCCGGCCGCGCCCCCAACGCCATTGCCGTGAAAGCCTTCAAGCTGCCATAACCTCAAGGTCCTTGGTTGACAGTATTCCCGCAAATACGCGCCAGACTTCGCTCAGGATGTCAGGTTTTGGTCGCTGGGGTGGTGGGAGCGGCGACCCTGAACAAAACTCAACAGGACACAGTTACTCTGGTTCCGCTCTAGTGAATCAAGAACCTGTCGATGGGATCACTCCGCTTGGTCATGGATGGGTGGATCGCCTCGGCGATGCGCTTGAAGCCGCGTACAACGGCCAACAGGCAGACAACGGCAAATGGCATGGGCTGCGGCTCCGGGAAGCGGCGTATTGGCCTTTGATTTGCCATGCGGCGGGATGGCTCCTGTCGCATACCGATCTTCTGTTCCTGAGCAACTTCGTCCCAACGCGCAGCCAGACTGGCCTGAAACTCAGCTTCAGCTAAGCTTCCACGGTCGCGCGCCGCTTGGGCGAGCGCATAATGCCGGGCAGCTTCCTCCTTGTGGTAGGCGGTGATTTCACCAAAATCGACAGGCATCGATATTTCCGTTCTCCCGGTTTGCCGGGCAGGACTGGTCGTGTAACCCAGCCTTTTTGTACTTAAGTAATGGCCAAAGCCATCCCATGCCAACGCCAGGTATATCGAGCGCTGTCAACGAGATATGCAGGTTTTGCACCGTCAGTGGAAATCGTTTCAGAATTACTATCTCCACGAGTGTTCAAATTTGCACGGAAATGCACCTGAAATTTCCTGCATCCACGCGCTACGCGTCCGGGAGGCAAGATGGTGCATTCCCCTCCGCACTCGCTTTCATGGAGGTAATCGGCAGTATGAGTAAAACCTTGAGGACAAAGGTGATTCTTAGCCTGATAAGGGCATTCCGGGAGTCAACAGCGGGTGAGATGCGATAAAGTTCACAGTTTCACAGTTAAGACAGATTGAGCCGGGGGAGATGGCTGGCACTGCATATGATGTGAGTGGACATATTGATTGTGCGTGGAGGAAGTGAATTCTCTGTAAACCTGGCGTAAATCCTGAATTAATTCCACTCTTTCGCCAGACTGGGGCACCCTGCACACGAATTATGCGTGCTGGGGTGGAGTTAAGAGGCTAAAAGGGTGGGGTACGGAGGATCAGGAATTTCGGGCTGGGGAGGCGGCAGTGCTCTTTTGCGTCTGCCAGCGCAGGCCGAGCCAGGCCAGGTAGCCCAGTTGGATGGCCCAGGTGATGGCGTAGGCGGCGACGGTGTACTGGTGGTCGATCAGTGCTACCAGAGCATCGTGATCGGCGACTGACATCTGGCTCATCCAGTCGAAGGGGGGTTCGGGAGGGGCGAAAACAATCAGGGAGCAGGCCCATCCGAAGAGGGCGACTGGGAGGGCGAATAGAAGGGCGACAGTGAGATTTTTCATCATTGACCTCGTTTTCTGACAAATACTGGCCGGGTTCATGCGTTCAGGGCGTCTTGCATTTCCTGGGCGGCGAGCTTCTGGCTGCGGCGTTCGACGTAGTAGCGCACCAGGAGGATGAGCAAGCCCCAGGCGAGCCATGCGAGGATGTTCCAGCCAAAGGCGTGCAACATTCTGGGATCTTTGAAGCCGGAGTCGGCGTCTCCGCCGAAGACCGGGGCGGGGTGCTGCATGCGCCACCAGCGGTTGGACATATAGACGATGGGCACGTCGAGTGCGCCGAAGATGCCCAGGACGGCAGCCAGCGTCTGCACTTGAGGGCCGGCGGCAAAACGGCGCAGCAGCAGGTAGCTGACGTAAATCAACCATAAGACGAGGGTGGTGGTCAGGCGCGCGTCCCAGGTCCACCAGATGCCCCAGGCGCGGCGGCCCCAGATCGGTCCGGTGATGAGCACCACGGTGCAGAAGACCACGCCCACCTCGGCGCCGGCCAGCGCCCAGGCGTCGGCAATCTGCGCCCAGGCGTTGCGGCTATGGCGAAAACTCAAATAGCCGATGGAGCCGGCCAACGAAATGGCGAAGAAAAGAAAAGCGACCATCGCCGAAGGCACATGGTAGAAGATGATGCGATAAAGTTCGCCCTGCCCGCCCAGCCGGTCGTCGGCGGGGGCGACGAAGATGGCCTGGTAAAAGCCCCAGGAGAGAAGGGCGACGGTGACGGCGGCGTAGAGGCTAAGGCCAAGTTTTTTCATGGGGAATCCTGATGGAACGATTTCAGTGTACTAGGGTGCCGCCGGACGGTCCCGGCCCGGCGCCGCAGGAATCTACTCGTAGGCCAGAGCGTCGATGGGGTCCTTGCGGGCGGCCAGCCAGGCCGGGTAAAGGGCGCCGCACAAAGAACCTACAAAGGCGATGACCGCTCCACGAAGCAACCACTCCACGGTAATCTCGAAGTGCTGCGTGGGGAAGATGTGACCCATCAGCAGCTTCACGCCATACGTTCCGGCAATGCCCAGCAGCACGCCGGCCACTGCGATCACCGCGGTCTCGCGCAGAACCACTCCCACGATGACCGCTTTGGATGCGCCCATCGACTTGAGGATGCCGATCTCTCGCGTCCGCTCCAGCACTGCCGTATACATCGACTGGAAGATCACCAGAAAGCCGACTAGAACCGCGATGAAGGTGACCACATTGAGGGCGATGTTGAATCCGGGAATCTGGTCCGGCGTCATTTGCTCAAGCCAGTCGTCGATAGTTTCCACCGGGTAGTCCGCCAGACCGCGGGTGGAGTGAATCTCATCAATCACCGCTTTATCGTTGGCCGGGTCATCGCACTTGATGTAAAAGAGCGAGGCCTTCCCCTCGGAACCCATCAACTCACCCATCTTTTCGATGGTCAACATTTTGCGCCCGCCCTTGCCGTGTTGCACGATGCCCGCGACGCGAAAGGAGTGATCCATGATGGAAATCTGCTGGCCCACGCGGTGGCCGCCGTCAGCACTGGCGGCAATGTCATCGATGATTACGTCATCAGGCCTCTGAAACGGCCCGCCGGAGAGGAAGACAAAGGGCTTCAGAGCATCGAAGCTGGGATACTCGATGCCGTAAAGCACCTCGATCTTTCCTGCGGTATTCAGCTTCTGAATCACCGGCGAGGCCACGGCTACGTGAGGCAATTTGCGGAGAACTTCGACAATTTTGGCCGGCATGGGCGCGCCGCTCACGCCGACGAAGATGCTGGCATTGGAAGGCCGCATCATCAGGTCGGCGCCGATGCCGTTGGTGCGCTGCTTGGTGTCGTTCAGCATCCCCATGAAGATGCCTACGATGGACAGGATCATGATGACTTCGATGGCCACCGCCAGCACGCTGATGATGGAGCGGATAGGGCGGTGCATCAGATTGGCGAAGATGAGCTTATTCATTCCCAATGACGGCTCCGCGAGGCTGCAAAACGCTTGAAATGCCCTCGCTTTCAGGGTAACAGCCCAGGGCAGGCGGAGCCGGGAGCGAGGGTAAATCGTTGCCGGATACGCGTTCGGTCCGGCAAGTATCCGCAGACCCAGGTAAATCAATGGAAATAGTAATAATAATCTTTGACCGTAGCGGGATGCAGGTTTATTGTTGAGGGGTTAACGTGCTGGCGATAAGAGCGTTTTCTGGTAAACGATGGGCAACTTTGGAGAAGACCTGCGCATGGAGCGGTTGTCTCGCGGCATCGCGCTGGAAGACATCACGGCGGTGACCAAGATCAGCCAGCGGCACCTGATTGCGCTGGAACAGGAGAGATTCCGCATGCTTCCCGGCGGGATTCTCAGCAAGGGCATTGTTCGCGGCTACGCGGGCGCCGTCGGCCTGGACCAGAACGAATGGACGGAGAGGTTTCTCAAAGCTTATGCCGCCAGCGGACAGATGCTGGACGAAGACCGCAGTTGGCTGGAGTTTGCCTCGAACGTGGGCAAGGCTCGCACCCAGCGCGGTGACACCATGGAGAAGCGCCTGCGCTGGGTCGGTGTGATCCTGCTGCTGCTGGTAGGGATGGCGGGCGCTTACATCGGGGTGCGCTACTTTGGCATGCGCCACGGCTGGTGGACGACGCTGCTACCGATGAAGTTGGGCTAGACCGCACACTCTGTTTTCTATAGCCTCAGTTCGCAACCTGCCGGCGCGAAGCCTCGGCCGTAAGGGCACGAGTATCGAGTTGATTTGTATCCACATTTGTGTACATAATAGTAGGTAGGCGATGGCGGGCAAGGAGCTCGAATTCGAGTGGGACGAAGCCAAGGCCAGAATCAACCTGGAGAAGCACAGAGTTTCGTTTTTGACCGCCGCCGCGATCTTTTTGAACGAGAGATTGGAACGCATCGACGACCGCAAGGAATATGGTGAGCTCCGCTGGATTGCGCTGGGCCGTGTGGATAGCGAGGTCTATCGCGTTGTGTTTACCTGGCGCGGCGAAAATCTGATTCGTCTTCTTATCAGTGCCCAGAAAGCGAGCAGAGATGAACGGGAAATCTACTATCGTGAGACATTCGCTTAGAGAGATTCGTGACCTGCGAGAGCGCGGCAAGGACCGCACCAGCGCGAACGCTCCCGAGGCTGCATCGCTTGGTGCGGAGTTCTGGAAGTCTGCACGGGTAGTGATGCCAAATGGAAAGACTTCCATTCACCTGCGCCTCGATAGCGATGTGGTCGAGTGGTTCAAGGCGCGCGGCAAAGGACACCTGACTCGCATGAACGCCGTTCTCCGAGCTTACGTTGAAGCGCAGAAGCATTGTGCATAGAAGCTCAGCCTCCAACCGGCGCGCGGAAATCGCGCTTCACCTGCCTTTACGCCCCTTTCACTGCATGCCTTTGCCCTCGACCGCTGGCGGCAATTACCATAGAACAATGCATCCCAGGGCGCATGCCTGACGGTGCTGGCAGCCCCTGTGCGAGAGTGGGTCCGATGCGGTGAGAGAATCCAGCTCTCCGTGGCGGTGATCCAGCATGAACCGGTCCTCGCTCCAGACTGCCCAAATTGAATTCCCTGCAATGGGAGGAGAATTTTACATTGAGCGACCGTTTCTTGTTTACCTCTGAATCCGTTACTGAAGGCCATCCGGACAAGATGGCCGACCAGATCTCCGACGCCATTCTCGATGCCTGCCTGGAGCAGGACCCCTACAGCCGCGTTGCCGCCGAGACGTTGACAGCCACCGGCCTGGTGGTTATTGCCGGCGAGATCACCACCAAGGCCTACGTCGATTTCCAGTCGCTGGTGCGCGGCGTGGTGACCTCCATCGGCTACGACAACGCAGCATATGGCTTTGACGCCAACACCTGCGCCGTGATTTCTTCCATCAACAAGCAGTCGGGAGACATTGCCCAGGGCGTTGACACCGGCGGCGCCGGCGACCAGGGCATGATGTTCGGCTACGCCTCCAACGAGACCCAGGAACTGATGCCCGCTCCCATCTCGCTGGCCCACAAGCTCACCCGCCAGTTGACGGCGGTGCGCAAGAACGGCAAACTGGCCTACCTGCGCCCCGACGGCAAGAGCCAGGTCACCGTGGAGTACGACGAGAACGGCAAACCCGCTCGCGTTGACGCCGTGGTCATCAGCAGCCAGCACGCCGAAAGCGTCAGCAATGAGGAGTTGCACGCCGACATTCTCAAGCTCGTCATTCAGGCCGTGCTGCCCGCCGCCTGGTTGGACAAGAACACCAAGTACCACATCAACCCCACCGGCCGCTTCGTCATCGGCGGACCCATGGGCGACACCGGACTCACCGGCCGCAAGATCATCGTGGATACCTACGGCGGCGCGGGCCGTCACGGCGGCGGAGCATTTTCGGGCAAGGACCCGACCAAGGTCGATCGCAGCGCGGCTTACATGGCCCGGTACATCGCCAAGAACATTGTGGCGGCGGGGCTTGCCGACCGCGCCGAGGTCCAATTGGCCTACGCCATCGGCATTGCGGAGCCGGTCAGCGTGCGCGTCGATACATTCGGCACGGGCAAGATTGGCGAGGCAAAACTGACCGAGTTGATTCGCAAGAACTTCGCGCTTACCCCCAAGCAGATCATCGAGAGCCTGAATCTGCGCCGGCCCATCTATCAGAAGACCGCGGCCTACGGCCACTTCGGACGCAACGAGCCGGAGTTTACCTGGGAGGCCACCGACAAGGCCGCTGCGCTGGCCGAACAAGCCGGATTGAAGGCCGCCGCCAAGTAAGACCCTTTGCTTCAAATTGCAACAAGGATGGAACCCTTCGGGGTTCCATTTTTTTTGAAAATCAAGGGATGGCTTTCAATCCGCAAATAATAATTTGCCCCAATTCGCGCGAATTGTCGCTGTTCTCTACTGCTCACAACAGATTTTAATTTGTTGCCCTCCCTATTTGAGAATTAGCAATGCCTAATTCGAAATTGGGGTAACTGGATTCTCTCGAATTGCGTCGATGAATGAACGCACCTCCCCGATTATGGATTCATGGGAAGGTTCTCCTGGGCCCTTTCCGCACAATTCCCAGGCTCGTCGTAAGACGGCCAGTGGTACGAGGAAGGTATATGAAAGGGAAAATACTGATTGTTGAAGATGAGCCCATTGTCGCTTTGGATCTGCACCAGGAGATCCTGCAAATGGGCTGCGAGGTGGTGGGAGTAGCCGAGAGCGCCGATGAAGCCCTGCTGGCGGTCAGCGTCTGCCGGCCTGACCTGGCGCTGATGGACATACGCATTGTGGGCAGCATGGATGGCATTCAGACGGCCAGGCTGCTCAGCAGCCTGTATGGGACGCCGTCGATCCTTTTGACATCCTACAGCGACGAGACCACAATTGCGCGAGCAGCGCGCGCCATGCCCTACGGGTATCTGACCAAGCCTTTCCAGAGTGGCGAGTTGAAGGCCACGATGCAGGTGGCGCTGCACAAGGCCAGGCTGGACGCGAGGCAGAACGCGGCGCATCGTAAGATGGCGCGAACCATGGACGGGATGCGCGAGGGGGTTCTGCTGCTCTCCTCCGAAGGCCGCGTCCTGTTGATGAACCCAGCCGCCGAAGCGCTTTCGGGCTGGGCGCTGCTCGATGCCAAGGGCAAGCGGGTGACGGAGATATTGAAGCTGAGCGACAGCAACCGGCGCGCTCCGACGTTGCTGGAGCGCCGCGAAGACGGTGTTCCGGTAGAGGAGTTTGGCTGGACGCTCAACCAGCCCGGCGGCGGTTCGACTGTGGTGGATATCAGCCAGACGCAGTTGGCCAATTATGAGGGCAAACACGATGGGTTTGTGGTCACTCTCCGGGATGCCGCCCAGCGTGTGCGCACTCAGGCCATCGAGGAGACGCTCGAGGAGACGCACTCCTTCGATAAGACACCCACGGCGATGGTGCAGTTGGATGAGGAAGGCCGCATCGCGCGCGTGAACGAGGCGCTGTTGCGTGAGACAGGAGTGAAGGCCGAGAGCCTGCTGGGCCGCACGCTGACCGGGCTCAGCATGGACCCCGACCCGCGCATCGCCAAAAACCTGATGCATATGCTGCTGCAAGCGGGCACCTTCATGGCCACGCTGCGGCCGCGCTCGGTGAATTAGGGGCTGCAATGTTGCTGACAGAAAATCCGCAACCCGCGCACCCTCGCGGCGCCGGGCAGCCTCCCGACGGAATGTGCGTCGCGCTGCCCAGCAAGCCATCTGCCCAAGAGCTCAATGCACAACTGGAACGCTATCGCATCATCTTCGAAAATGTCACCGACTATGTGATTTACACGCTGGATGCGGAGGGGCGGATCGACAGTTGGAGTCCCAGTGCGCGCAACGTAGTCGGATACACGGCCGAAGAGGTGATGGACCGGGAGTATTCTCTCGTTTTTACGCCGGAGGAGATCGCAGCCGGAAAACCGCGGCAAGAGATGGAGGAAGCGGTGCGCAACGGGTCCTGCGCGACCGACAGTTGGCGAGTGCGCCGGGACGGGGCACGATTTTGGTCCAGCGGCGTTCTCACCGCGGTTTGGGATGATACAGGAAAGCTGACCGGCTTCATCCGCGTGGCCCGCGACATGACCGGACACAAGCAGATGGAAGATGCGCAGGCGCGTTTGGCAGGCGGGTTGGAAGTTCGCGTTCGAGAACGGACCTTGCAAATGGAAGACGCGCAGGCGCGTTTGGCAGCCGAGTTGGAAGACCGCGTGCGAGAGCGGACCTTGCAACTGGAGGTCAACATGGAGGAACTGCGCCGCAAGAACGCCGCGGCGGAGGCCAGCGCGCTAAACGCGGCACGCGAACTCCAGGAAAAGGAAGTTCTGCTCCGCGAGGTTCACCATCGCGTCAAGAACAACCTGCAAGTGGTTCAAAGCCTTCTCAAAATGGAGGTGCGGACGCTTCCGCCGAGCGAAGCGCGCGCGGCCATCGAATCCATGATTCTGCGCGTCCGGGCCATGGCAACGGTTCATGAGCGGTTGTGCCAGATGCCCGGCCTGGCCGGTCTGTCGGCCGCCGGCTATCTGCGCGAGATCTTCGATGGAGTGATCGCCTCTTATTCGGCGGATCCCGGCCGGATCAAATTTGATTTGGATGCCGAGGATATTCTCCTCGATCTCGACCGCGCCATTCCCTTCGGGCTGCTGGCCAACGAACTGCTCTCCAACAGCCTCAAGCACGGCTTTCCCGCCGGCAGAAAAGGGACGATTTCCGTTTCAATTCACCGTGTGAAAGGCGTGGTGCGCATGATCATCCGCGACAACGGCATTGGACTTCCCATGAATTTCAATGCCGGAAGCTGCAAGTCGATGGGGCTGAAGCTTGTCGAAAGCCTGGCACATCAACTGGGCGGGGAACTGCTGTTCACATCCATGCACGGATGCCATGTCCAGGGAGATTTTACGCGGCTTTAGAATCGGCATACCATCAACTCTTTGGCCTTCTACCATCCCATCAAGTCGTTTGTAATCCTCGTCAGTTGGGGGGGGACGGTTAGGGTTTATAATTCCCTGCATTGAATAATTCAGTCTTTTTTCTAGCGGTAATTTTGTCCGCAACAGGTCTTTACGGCCAAAGTCAGGCTGTGCCGTCGTCTGCCCCTGTGCCTGACACCAGCCTCAGGCGATTTGAAGTCGGTCTGCAAGCGGGGGACTTGCATCTGGGCGAGGACCCCGATTTCTGCGCGACTGGGTGGTGTGTTACTCCGCAGTTCACAGCTGGCGCTGGCTTTACATTCAATGTCAACCAGCACCTTGCCATCGACACCAGCGTCAGCACGATGCCACAATACGATCCCTTCCCATACGGCTACTGGTCGAGCGGGGTCGCGGAGGGCGGATATGCCACCACATTTTTCGCGGGGCCAAAAGGCACTGTTCGCGGGCGCCGATGGGGATTATTTGCCCAGGCCAGACCGGGCTTTTTGAGCTGGAGTCATACCCAAACCGGATTAATACTCACCACCTCGCCGGTTACACCCGAGGTCCTGGATTACGGAAGGCGTACCTTCTTTGCCGTCGATATGAGCGGCGGTGTGGAGTACTTCGCAAGCAATCGTGTACATCTGCGCATGAACATGGGCAGCGCCCTGGTGCGTTACAACGATACGATGCCGGAGACAGACGCAGCAGGCAAGGTCTACGAGCTGGGCGCGGGTAGCAGACACTGGACTACCAATATGGAAACGAGCGCGGGTGTCTATTGGGGCTTGGGAAAGCAAATTGCATGGACGCCGGATGACATCCATCAAACGCCGAGCCACCGCTTCTTCGACAAAACCAACTTCACCGTTCTCACTGTCAGCCTTCTCGGTCAGGCGTCGGATGCAATCACAACCCAGCGATTTCTCAAGCACGGAGTGTCAGAAGCCAATCCCTTGAGTAGGCCGTTTGTCGACCAGGGCTGGCCGGGGCAAATCGGAATTGGCATTCTCGATAACGCGGCGCAGTTGTCCGTCATGTACGCTCTGCATCGCATGAACCATCATCGCATCGAAAGAGTCGTGCCGCTTCTGCGCGGCGTCGCCGGCGGAGTCATGGGATATCGGAACGACCGGTTGGAATGATGAACCGGCAGGTGTTGAACTCTCGCCAACGAAGACCGTTCTCCTCCTTTATGCCCCAACTCCTTGAGCTATTCCTGAAGTCTCTCATGCTCCGCCCGCCGAAGGCCTCTGCCTGGACGGCCAGTCCTTGCAGATAAATATGATCCGGAAGCGCATGATGACCTTATGTCCAACCTCCGCTATTTCGATCTCCGCGCCGCGGCTCCGGTTCAATATGTCGGACTTC
>Ga0326727_10017544_pt1 | contig 14827 bp, 17 predicted proteins | sample MB2enrmetagenome_FD_207643 | JGI IMG/M metagenome (GOLD analysis project Ga0326727, IMG submission 207643) | Lab enriched peat soil microbial communities from McLean, Ithaca, NY, United States - MB29MY | ecosystem: Environmental > Terrestrial > Soil > Wetlands > Peat | place: USA: New York... | reverse complement strand
TGGCTTTCGGCTTTCGACTCTCGACTCTTGATCTTTGACTCTTGACTCCCCCCACCGCAAGATTCGGGTTGCCTGGCGCTCCTTCCTCATCGATGATGGGAGCAGGAGGGAAAATGCAAACCAACGCAGAAGATTACCGGCGCATTGAGAGAGCCATCGAGTTTCTGGCGGAGAACTATCAGAACCAGCCAAGCTTGGACGAGGTAGCGCGGAGCGCCAACCTCAGCGAATTTCACTTCCAGCGGCTCTTCCGCCGCTGGGCGGGCATCAGCCCCAAGCGCTTGGTGCAGTTCCTGACCTTGGAACATGCCAAGCAAGCGCTGGAGGATTCGCGCAGCGTGCTGGACGCCGCCTATGACGCCGGCTTGTCCAGCCCCAGTCGGCTGCACGACCTCTTTGTAACCACGGAGGCCATGACCCCTGGGGAATTCAAGGCGAAAGGAGCAGGCCTCGAGATCAGTTACGGGTTTCACCCCAGCCCTTTCGGCGAATGTCTTCTGGCGGTCACTGAGCGCGGCATCTGCGGATTGGGTTTCGTAGGAGAACGGGGCCGCAAGCAGACACTCGAGGACTTCAAGGGAAGATGGGCGGCGGCGCAGTTCCAGGAGAACTCCAAAAAGACTCAGAGCTACATCGACGGGGTTTTCAATCACAAGAAGAGGAATGGCGCTTTAAAGCTGCTGTTAATGGGTACAAACTTCCAGATCAAAGTTTGGGAAGCCCTGCTGAGAATTCCGCCGGGTTCGGTAGTGTGTTACGAAGATCTGGCGCGGCGGGTTGGCAAGCCGGCAGCCGCGCGGGCGGTCGGCGGCGCCGTGGGCCGGAACCCGATCTCCTTCCTCATTCCTTGCCACCGTGCCATCCGCAAGATGGGGATTACAGGCGATTATCATTGGGGCGCGGCGCGCAAGAAGGCCATCCTCGCCTGGGAAGCCGCTCGCCAATGCGCAGAATCGGAGTAGAACATGGCTGCCCCGCCCCTGATGCTTGATGCCAGGACGCGCGCTCGACTTTGGGGTAAATTGGTGGACGCGGTTGAAGCTTACGCTGCCACGCTGGAGACCAGCCGGGTGACGCCTCCGCTCGATCCGGTGAACCTCCGCGCCTCGCTCTCCCGCTTCGATTTTTCCGCCCCGGTGGACGCTTTCGAGGCCCTCGATTTTCTTGTCGAGGGCCTTTGGAAGTTTCAAACGCATACGCCCCACCCTCGCTATTACGGCCTGTTCAATCCTGCGCCGACGACCATGGGCATCGCTGGGGACGCGTTGGTGGCCGCGTTCAACCCGCAGCTTGCCGCCTGGAGTCATAGCCCGCTGGCCATCGAAATCGAACAGCACCTGGTGCGCGCTTTCGGTGCTCGCTTCGGCTACGACCCCGGCCGGACCGATGGCACATTCGCTTCCGGCGGCATGGAAGCCAACCATACGGCGCTCCTCACCGCTTTGACTCAGGCTTTTCCGGAATTCGCGAGGCGCGGCCTCCGGGCGCTTGCCGCCCAGCCCGTTCTCTATATTTCCACGGAGGCGCATCATTCCTTGCTGAAGGCGGCTCGAATGTGCGGGCTGGGAACCGATGCCGTGCATGAAATTCCGGTTGATGAGGGCCTTCGCATGCAGCCGGAAGTCCTCGCCTCGCGAATCGCCCACGACCGGAGTCAGGGCTTTGCGCCCTTCCTGGTGGCGGCAACTGCGGGAACAACCAGCGCGGGAGCTATCGATCCCTTGCCTGCCATTGCCGAACTGGCCGTCCGTGAGAAGCTATGGTTTCACGTGGACGCGGCTTGGGGCGGGGCGGCAGCGTTGGTCCCCGAACTGCGTCCTCTGTTGGAGGGCATCGAGCACGCCGATTCTATCACCTTCGACGCGCACAAGTGGCTCTCCGTGCCCATGGGTGCTGGGATTTACCTTACGCGCCACACCGATATTCTCAATCGAACCTTCCGTATTGCCCAAACTTATATGCCGCGTGAGGCAGCGGGATTGGATGTAGTCGATCCTTACATGCACTCCATCCAGTGGTCACGGCGAGCTATCGGTTTGAAGGTGTTTCTCTCGCTGGCGGTCGCGGGATGGGAGGGCTACGCCACGGCCATCCGCCAGATGGTGGCCATGGGAAGGCTGCTGCTGGAGAGGCTCGAAGCTTCGGGCTGGCAACCGGTCAACCAAACCCCTCTACCGCTCTGCTGCTTCGTCGATCGGCGGCATGCCGAGGGCCGCTCCGAAGCCTACCTGCACGAGATTGCCATGCATGTCGTCGGCTCCGGAAAAGCCTGGATTTCCACCACCCGCCTCGCCGGCTCGATACCCGTGCTTCGCGCCTGCATCACGAACTATCGCACCAGCGAAGCTGACATCGTAGCCTTAATCGACGCGCTCGAGGAGGCTCGAGAACAAGTCCGTTAGCATGACATTTCACGACATGCGTCGGCGATATCCTTTTCGCTAATTTCGACACCGAGGTCCGCCCATAGCCCGTGCAGGCTTTTCAGCGGTTGCTTCGTGTCCTTTTTCTCCCGCAAGAATTCAACGAAGTCCAGAACTTCCCTCTTCTGGTCGGGAGGCAAGCCCCGGAGCTTCTCGATGACCAATTCTTCGATGCTCATCGCAACCCTCATTCCAGTCCGCTCTTGCTTGCTTAAAGCTTGCCACAAGGCCGGCCGGAGAGCACCCCTTCCCGGCTTTCGGATTGGAGGCGACGATAGAGGAGGAAGCCCTGGGCGACAGGCGATCCAGTCAAGCCGCTGCTGAAAACACTGCTTGCTCCCGCGCGGCGAATCTGCGAACATTGGCAGTTCAACATTGCGTCAAGATTCAGTTCGCAGGGCGATTATCCTGGAGGGAAAATGCCACTAGATCCAAAGCACTGTAGTCATATCATCACGGACGGGCGAGACCGCGCGGGCGCGCGCGCCATGCTCAAGGCCATTGGTTTCACAGATGCCGACCTGGCCAAGCCGATAGTTGGAATTGCAAACACCTGGATTGAGACCATGCCTTGCAATTTCCATCTGCGCGAGCTGGCCGCAAAGGTGAAAGAGGGCGTGCGCGCGGCGGGTGGAACGCCCATGGAGTTCAACACCATCGCCATTTCTGACGGCGTGACCATGGGCACGGAAGGCATGAAGGCATCGCTGGTGAGCCGTGAAATCATCGCGGATTCGATCGAGCTGCTGGGCCGTGGTCACATGTTTGACGCCATGGTGGCCCTGGTCGGTTGCGACAAGACGATCCCGGGAGGCGCCATGGCCTTGATCCGCCTGAACGTTCCGGGCATTGTCCTATACGGCGGGTCGATTGCCCCGGGCCGATTTCAGGGCCGGGACGTGGCCATTGGAGATGTTTACGAGGCAGTGGGCGCGCATGCGGCGGGGAAGATGACCGACGCGGAACTCAAGGATCTCGAGGACCATGCCTGTCCTGGGGCCGGCGCCTGTGGCGGCCAGTACACGGCGAATACCATGTCCACGGTGATGGAATTCATCGGGCTCTCGCCCATGGGCGCGAATAGCGTGCCCGCTTTGGACCCGCTCAAGAATGAGGTCGGCTACCGCACCGGCCGTCTGGTGATGGATTTGCTTCACCGAGGCGTGCGCCCGCTCGACATCCTGACGCGGAAAGCGTTCGAGAACGCCATTGCGAGCGCGGCGGCGACGGGTGGTTCAACAAACTCCGTGCTCCATTTACTGGCCATGGCTCGCGAGGCCGAAGTCCCGCTCACGATCGATGACTTTGACGCCGTTAGTTCGCGCACACCTATCATTGCCGATCTGAAACCGGCGGGGCGGTACCTAGCCGTGGATGTGCATCGTGCTGGCGGAATCCCCTTGATTGCCAGGAAGCTCCTGGAAGCCGGACTCATCGACGGGTCTCAAATGACTCCCAGCGGGCGAACCATTGCTGAGGAAGCACGGTCAGCCATTGAGACGCCAGGCCAGGATGTGATCAGGCCCGCCTCCAATCCGCTTAAGAAAACCGGCGGGCTGGTCATCCTGAGAGGAAACCTGGCGCCGGAAGGCTGCGTCGTCAAGGTGGCAGGCTACGAAAGGACTTACCATCGAGGACCCGCGCGGGTATTTGATTGCGAAGAAGACGCCATGCGCGCCGTGATAAGCAAGAGCATCCATGCGGGAGACGTGGTGGTGATCCGCTACGAGGGACCGCGAGGCGGCCCCGGCATGCGCGAGATGCTCGGCGTGACCGGGGCGCTGGTCGGGGAGGGACTGGGCGAGTCGGTGGGATTGCTCACGGACGGCAGATTCAGCGGCGCGACCCACGGACTGATGGTCGGCCACGTAGCTCCGGAAGCCGCGCGCCGTGGCCCCATCGCCGCTGTCGCGGACGGCGAGATGGTGGTGATCGATATCGAAAAGCGGCGCCTGGACGTTGAACTCAGCGAGGGGGAGATTAAGGGGAGATTGGCTAGTTGGCGTGAACCGGAGCCGCGCTACAAAAGCGGCGTGTTCGCCAAGTATGCCGCGCTGGTCTCATCCGCATCGGAAGGAGCTATTACGCGGGCGCAATGATTGACGATAGTTGACCTTCTGCAGTTCCGCGCGTAGTATGAGCCTCCATCCGAGTTTTTCGCAGACACTTTCAGTTCAGGAGAGGTGACCCATGGCAACAGTCAACACACGTCGGGTGGTCGTGGGCGCTCTGGCCGGAGGCGTGGTCTGGAGCGTTTGGAGCACTATCGTTAACCTGGTGATTCTGGAGCCGCGATATGCAGTGGCGCAGGCGTCGGGAACGATGCTCAAGCAAGCCCGCTATCCCTTGTTCATAGTTTACTGGTTCATCACCATCTTCCTCCTCGCCTACGTGGTCGCCTGGCTCTATTCTTCCGTGCGGGCGACGCGCGGGGCCGGCCCGGGCACGGCGCTCACGGTCGGACTGCTGGTCGGCTTCGCGGCGGGCTTTCCCATTAACCTGAGCGTCGCTACATGGTCGCCCATGAGCCGCCACTTGCCGCTCTGGTGGATGCTTGACCTTTGGCTCGGCGCCATCATGGCGTCGCTGGTGGCAGGCTGGCTTTACAAAGATTAGTCGGCAATCACCAATCGCAAATCGGCAATTCGCGAAGGCTCAGGGAAGAGGGAGGGGCACGCCTTTCTGTGATGTCCAGTCCTTCAGGTAATCCGCAAACACATACCCGGCGCCCACGGTTTTGAGCGTTGCTGGCAGGATCTCGTTCAGCATCCGGATCTTTGAACTGATGTGCTCGTAAGTCTCGGCGACCTGTAGAATTTCGATGTAGGCACACTTCACCTTCTCGACGGCATCGTGCTGCTGGTGCGGCGCCTGCACTAAGGGTTGGGCCTCCATGGGCGGACGATCACTGTTCTTACCCAGAATGACCGAATGGTCCGCTCAAGGTAGAATGCTAGGTGGGGTGCGAGTTTCTGCGCTGCCTTCGTTGCAAGGGCGATGGTGCATGAGAAGAGTTCCAATTGCTAACTTGCTGGGCGTGGTCCTGTCGTGGGTCGCGATAACCGGTGTAACTCTCGCGCCTTGTCGGGGTGACCCCGGTGGTTGCCCCAGGGCGGCCACCAGGGACGCCCCACCAAGCCAAGGCGCAGAAACGGGAGCCCTGGAGGTTGCCAATCGCGGGATGAACAAACTCATGGACAGCGACTTTGACGCTGCCACGGAAGCTTTCCGCCAAATCCAACAATCGGAGCCTGACTCACCTCTCGGCTACTTGCTGGAGGCCGATGCGAGCTGGTGGAAAATCTACTTGACGGAGGGCGATCTGGTTGACCCGGACGTGTTCGAAGCCCTTTCCGAAGCCCCCACTGCTTACGACGACGATTTCAGGCGTTCGGATGACCTTGCCATCCGCAAAGCCGAAGCGCGCCTCCAGGCGCATCAAGACGAAGCGCGCAGCTACTTCTACCAGGGCCTTGCCTACGGACTGCGGGCTGAGTTAGAAGCTTTGCGCGATCATGTCCTGGCCACGGCGCGCGCCGGCAAGAAGATGCGCAATCTCTCTCTTGCTGCGCTGAAGTTCGACCCCAGCCTCAACGATGCCTGGTTTGGAGTCGGACTCTACAACTATTTCGTCGATACCCTGCCGACTTATGTGAAGATGCTGCGCTTCTTGATTCTGCTTCCGGGAGGCGACCGGCTCGAGGGTCTCCGCCAAATGGCGCAAGCCATGGATAAGGGGCAACTGGTGACGGCGGAGGCGAAGTTCCACCTCGCCAAGAACTACTCTCGCTCGCTCGATCGGCAGTACGCAAGATCCCTTGAGCTGTTTCGCCAGATGCAGCAGCAATACCCTCACAACCCGCTCTGGAAGCTGTTGGTGGGGAGCGTTGAGTTGCGCATGGGGAATGTCAAGGAAGGCGAGGCACTCTACCGGCAGGTAGTCGCCGAAACTACCCACCCCGGCGCGGAGATATGGAAACCCCTCCACCACCAGGCCGAACGTGCGCTGGCGCGGCGGTCAGGACAGTAGCACAATCAGATGGGTAGCGCGGACCCCCGGTTTTGGGGTCCGCGGCTTGTGCACGGGCCGAAGAAAAAGCCGCGGACCCCAAAACCGGGGGTCCGCGCCACCAGCTTATTGACTCAGTTGCTGGGTTTGCTCGTGGGCGTGGTAGGAACTGCGAACCAGCGGGCCGGACTCGACGTGACGAATTCCCAGGCGGCGGCCCTCCAGCTTGAAAGTGGAAAACTCTTGCGGAGAATAAAAACGCGCCACCGGCAGTTGTTCGCCGGAGGGGCGCAAATACTGGCCAATCGTGACAATGTCGACCCCCACGGAGCTCAAATCCCTCAGCACCGCCAGCATTTCTTCAAACGTTTCCCCGAGGCCCACCATGAGGCCGGACTTGGTCGGAATGGGGGGAGCGATTTCGCGCGAGCGAGCCAGGAGGCGCAGCGACCGCTCGTAGCGTGACCCTCGCCGCGCCACCGGGTAAAGGCGAGGGACGGTCTCGAGATTGTGATTCAAGATGTCGGGTTGGGCCCGCAGCACGATTTCTAATGCTTCGTCGGAGCCGCGGAAGTCGGGGATCAGAACCTCCACCTGGCACCCTGCCACTTGCCGCCGGAGAGCCTCAATCGTGCGGGCGAATATCGTGGCGCCGCCATCTTTCAGATCATCCCGATCGACGGAAGTCACCACGACATACTTCAATCCGATTTTCGATGCCGCTTCCGCCACTCTTTCCGGCTCCCCCCAATCGACCTCGCCGCGCGGCAGACCTTTGGGCACGGCGCAGAAGCCGCAACGGCGAGTGCAAAGCTCGCCCAGGATCATGAAAGTGGCAGTTCGATGCGCCCAGCACTCGCCGACGTTTGGGCAGTGCGCGCTTTCGCAGACCGTGTGCAACCCCAGCCCATGCATCAAATTCTTCAGCTCAACATAGTTCTCCCCGCTGGGAACACGAACTTTCAGCCATCCCGGCTTGCGCACCCTTACGGGAGCTGAGGCAATGTGAACTAACTCGCTCATGCGTCTTTGCTCGGCTACTTGCGACCGTGGGCGGCGATTGCCGCGCTCGAGGGCGACGCTCTAAGCGCCGCGGCAAGATTCACGCTCTCCCGATTTTTCGTCGCCAGCAAGTCCTGGCTCTCACCGAAGTGGTGCCACTTGCCGTCGCCGACGTACGCAGCGCGCGTCAAAGGCAGCACGCTCGCTCGAGGAGAAGTGACCTTCGGACCGGTTATCGCAATCGCCGGCGCGCTTTCGCCGAACCGGTGCCACCTGCCGTCTGCAACAAACGTGTTGCTCGTCGAAGGTGGATCCCCGGCTTGAATGTACGCAGGATCGTCGGGCGCAACGGGAGGCTCGGCCGGGTGACCTATATATGGACCGTAGGAAGAGGGTCTGGAGGCATACGGACCGTAGGAAGAGGGCCCGTAGGAGTATGGGCTGTAAGCAGACGGCCCGTAGGAATAGGGTCCGTAACTATACGGGTCGCACGGATAAGGACCGTACGGATCGTCGTCGCAGCCGTAGTACGGATAGTAGGGATAGCCATAGTAGCCGAAATATGGTCCGGGCCAATAGTACCAGGGGAATCCAAAGCCAAAGCCGAAGAAGGGGTAGCCGTATCTCCCCCAGCCCCTTCCCCAGCCTCTCCCATAGCCTCTGCCATATCCCCCGAAGCCTCTGCCGTACCCGCCGAAGCCTCCGCGAAATCCACCATACCCTCCGCGGAATCCTCCGCCGCCAAATCCGCCATGAAAGCCACCTCCACCATGGAAGCCGCCTCCGCCGCCAAATCCGCCGTGGAAGCCACCTCCGCCCCCACCGCGTCCGCCCATGCCGCGGCCTTGAGCGGAGGGGAAAACAGCCAACATCAATGACAAGAACACGACGATGTTCAGTCTGTTCATAGCTCACCCCCTAACAAAAGCCTAGCACGTAAGCGGGCCATGCGCAAATGCGGGTAGTGGTGTCATTTCCACGATTCAATCGCGCCAGACCACACGTCATTCCCGTGAAGGCGGGAATCCAGTAAGTAAGGCGCTCAGTTCCGAAGGTTTGCGGAGTGGATTCCCGCCTTCGCGGGAATGACGTGTGGTCCGCGACGTCCGTATTGCTCAAATGAGGACTTTATGCTGGGTGGTCGTGGTCACCTGAGCTTGCGTAGCAAGCGAGGCGTCATCCACCACACGAGTTGGCCTGGATTCCGGGGAGGGAATTCATCGAACCTGATCATGCAGCACCCACCTTTCTTGAATGCCAGGTTCGCATGGCTGCCGGCCCCGATCAGCCGCGCAGCCAAATCGCTGAGGTCAGGCTCATGGCCAACCACCAGGACCCGTGTGCGGTTGGGGCGTTTGGCCAGAAAAGCGAGCACCTGTTCAGGCGACCCGCCGGGCCGCAGCGCCTCGCACACCTCCACGGACCCACTAGCCGGAAGCGACTCGGCAACGATTCCCGCGGTTTCAACCGCCCGAACCAGCGGGCTGCTCACGATCCAGTCCACATCGAACCCCACTCGTTTCAGGCCCTCGGTGATCTCCCGCATTCTTTCTTTGCCTTCGGGCTCGAGGGGTCGCTGCGCATCGTCCGAAAACCGGACGTTGGCGCGATTGACGGCGAGGCCGTGCCGCATGACGTAGAGCTCATAACCCGTCTGAACTTTGTCCTCGCGGGATTGCAAATTGTTCTTTGGCATGTTGCAGTTCCCTCCTTAGACTCGGCTGAGAACGTAGAACGCTCGCATGTCGCCGCCCGTCCCCGTGGTGACAAAGTCCAGAACTCGGCAACCCGATTGAAACGCCCGCTGAAACATTCGCCGCGTTTCCAGCCGCCACCGCCGTGCCAGATTCAGTGCGCGCACGCGCATCTCGTCCGTATTGGCGGGAATCTCCAGGAGGAGACGTGGCTGGGCGAAGGAAAACCTGATGCGCCGATTCACCATGAATCCCTCGTCGTTGCGGCGAGTTTCGTTGATTCTGGGCAAGTCGACATTAACCGGGCGCAACCATGGGCCGCGCAGGCGGCGGACCACGTGGGTACTGCCGATCTGCCAATTCACCACGAACCGGTCGCTGGGCAGACCCTTCTCAATCATGCTCGGGAAGCGGCCGTAACAGTCTGGTAAATACTCTTCCACTAGGGCGCCCAGCCGAGCAATATTCAAGGCTGCATTGCGGCTTTCGAGCGGGTCATACGTCCAGCAAATGGACTTGATCCCCTCTTGAAGGGCTAATTCCCTGTGCGCAAGCTTCATCTTGAATCCCAGGCCCAGGTCCCGATGGTGTTTTTCGACCGCCATCATGTGCGACCAGTGAACCACCCGCCCCTGATAGCGGGCCAGGAATGCATAAATGAACCCCAAAAGCTTTCCCTTCGCTAGAGCGCCCAATACCACGCCTCCATATTTCTGAGTAACCTGGAGCACCTCGCTACCGGCTCCCAGGTTCCCCCACACGTTCACCTGGAGACGTTCACATTCCCGAAACTCGTAAAGGCTTCTCAGCCGTCTTATCTGGATTCGAGGCAAGAATTGATCCGCCACTATGTGTTCCGTGCAACGCGAGCGGGCAAGGAGAGTGGCCCTGAAATCCCCTGGTCATTCACAGTTGCCAACCGCTGCCACACTTCATGGAAAAGCTTGATGGAGCCAGGCCCAAAGCCGGCGTAATGATTGTTGAAGAACCCCAAGAGATTAATGCCGCGTTTGAGCAGCATGCGGATGATAGGGATCCACGTCTCCATCTCGCGAGTTCTGTCGACGATCACGGCGTCCCAGCGCTTCGTCAGTTCTTCGATTCCCTTGCGGTCGCCCAGCCACCTCAGGTAGGCGAAATCGGCAGTCACGACGTCCCGCTTGGCAACGAGCTCATGGATGGGCGTCATCCACGGGTGATCGATAAGCGCCAGCGCGATGTTCTTGGTGCGCAGCAGATCAAGGAGCTGGTCACTGATCCAGTACTTGTTCCGCAGTTCGATGGCGTAGGCATGGCCGCGGGGGAGCTGCTCCAGAAACGTTGACAGTCGGGCAAGAAAATCCCGGCCCTGGGGGAAGGCTTGTTTATTGAAGTAAGGGAATTGAAGCAACAGAGGCCCGAGCTTCTCGCCCAGGAGGTCCATGGTCTTCAAGAACTCCAGCAGCTCGCCCGCGCAATCCACCAGCACTTTCTCGTGCGTGATCACCTGGGGGAATTTGGCTGCCACAAGGAAACCAGCCGGCGTGCGCGCGCGCCAATTCCTCACCATGGCAGCGGAAGGAGTTCGATAGAACGTCGAGTCAACTTCCACCGCGTCGAAATGTTTCGCGTATTCAGAGATGAAGTCCGCAGAGGCCGTGCCGGCAGGATAGAAAACGCCAACCCAGTCCTGGCAGGACCAACTCGACGTGCCAAGGCGCAAGTTCGGAATTTGAGGGTAATCCAAACTACTCTCCGCACATGCCACGCTCGCGCGCCCCACAGGTTCGGCAGGGGCCGGCTTCGAAAGAAGCGGCGGAGCGCGAGCCCTTCGCGACAGCAAATACCGAAAGTAATTTGTCCACGTTGGGGCTTTCGCACTTCCCGCAAAGCACGCTGGCAGTCGAGGAAGTGACGATTTTTTCGAACTGAGTCCCGCAGTCCTGGCACTTGTATTCAAAGATCGGCATGTCCTTCCCTCTCTTGCAATATAACGAATGCCAGCCGACATTTCAACGGTTCAGTCTGAACCACAGCCGCATTTTTTCAGGGCCCAGTCGATGTGGAAACCAAAATTCGCGCTTGACACGCCCCGGCTTATTGCTTAAAGTGTCCGTCGGCCACATTAATTTAGGCGTCTATCATTAGAGGAGAGGAGCAGCAAATGGCGAAGGTGCTGACGAAGTCACAAGTTGTAGCCCACCTGGCAGAAAAGGCGGGCATTCAAAAGAAGGCTGCCGCCGCGGTGTTGGAGAATCTGGCTGCGCTGGCGACGAAAGAGGTCAAGGGCGGCGGACAATTCGTGGTGCCCGGACTCGGCAAAGCTGTTAAGGCACACCGAAAGGCACGAGTGGGCCGTAACCCACAGACCGGTGAGCCGATCAACATACCGGCGAAGACGGTCGTCAAGTTTCGTCTGGCCAAGGCATTTAAGGATGCCGTAGTGCCTCCCAAGAAGAAATAGCGATTCAGCCGCGAGTCGTGGTTTAGGCTCGCGGCTGTTCGCGCAGAGATGGCGCAAGCTAAACTCCGTAGTCAGCCCATGAAACGGGTCCGACGGGGCTTATTCGGGTTGCGACGAGGATCCGGCGAGAGGAGCGAGGGTTGTGGTGTGGACAGATCCCGCGAGCCCCGCCCCGCAGGCTCCGCGTGGTGCGAGCCGTGTTCCTTGCGCAGGCGTGAACGGATGCTAGCGCGTGTATCTGTTGGGGCGCGGCCCCTCTTCCAGCGCCTGCCGGTCCCAGATCAATCCCTCCCGTGAGTACTGGGCGATTTCAAAGTCTTGCGTCAGTTCCAGCGCATCGACGGGGCAGGCGTCCTCGCACAAGCCGCAGAACATGCAGCGCGAAAGGTCGTAAGTGAAAGTCGTCAAGCGTTTCTTGCGGTCCTCGGTCCGCGCCCAGCCCACCACAATCAGGTTTTCCGGGCAAGCAATCGAGCAGAGATTGCACGCAATGCAAAGTGTCTCGCCGCTTTCCGGGTGGTTGTTCAGGCGGGGCGCGCCGCGATAGCGTTCCGCGACTATGGGACGCTCCAGCGGATACTGTTCGGTGTAAGTGGCGCTGGGACGCTGATAGGAAAAGGTCAGCCTCAGGCCCTTGATGAGGTCAACCAGAAATATCCGTCGCAACAGTTCCCTAGCGTTCATTTCCCACGCCCTCCCTTTGCATCACTTCACGACTTGGAAGTTGAAGCCCCGACCAACGGCACTTAGCGAATCCCCACTACCATGATAGTTTGCACCGGGCGCGGAAGGAAAGACTTAAGTCGCGAGTACGATCCGGGAATGACGTGCGGTTTGGAGCGACTGAATCTTGCAAATGACACCACTACCGGAAGTTACGCCAAAGTGAGCTTAAGTGTGAAATAATTGACCTTCCGGCGCAGACCAAGGTAGATCGAACATGAAACGCATACTCTTCATCGCCATTTTCGCGTTTTGCATTCTCTACGCTGGCGACTATCTCTCCCTTCGGTATAGGATCCCGAAGGGCCGCGCTCAGTTTGGCGTGGTGAAAGTGCAGAGCTATTATGCCGTGGGCCTGAAGAGCGGTAAAACGGAGTTCATGTTCCTGGGGCCGAAGAACCAGACCTGCGTTCACTCGTTGTTTCCCCACTTCGGCGACAGCCCATGCTGGTACCTCAGCCGGAGAAAAGTGCAGCGAATCAATATGTGAGCACAGGCGACGAAGGGTGGCAGCGCCATTGTTTTCCCATGCCGCCGCCTCGTGACGCCGAAGGCCGGACGCCTAAATGCCGAGCAACGCATGCGCCACCGGTGGGCGTCCGCGCTACTTCGGTACCATGCCTGTCAGCCAATAGGCCTGTGCGAAGGCCAGCGCGCTCAGCCCAAGCGGGAGCAGCAGACTGTGCCAAAAGGTGCGGCGCAAGATTTCGCCTTCCTGGCCCACCAGACCCACAGTGGTAACTCCAACTGCAATATTCTGAGGTGAAATCATCTTTCCGATGACACCTCCGGAAGAATTGGTTGCGGCCAGCAGTATGGGGTTGACACCGATCTGGCGGCCGACCGCCACTTGCAGGTTCCCGAAAAGCAGGTTGCTTGCCGTATCGCTTCCGCTGAGGAAACATGCCACCCAGCCAAGATACCCGCTGACCAGAGGGAAAACCTTTCCCAGTCCGGCAAGCGCCGCGCCCAGCGTATAAGCCATCCCCGAATAGTTGTAGAGGTAGGCAAGGCCAACAATCAAACCTACCGTCAACGCCGGCAGGCGAACTTGTTTCAGGGCCGCCAGGCCAGAACGAAGAACAACCGCAGGTTTATTGCGAAAAACCAGGGCAGTCAGGAGCGTGGCAGTGAAGGCTGCCGTGCCCGCTGCCAACGGTTGAAACTGGTAAACCGCCGTGTAGAGCCTGTGGTACAAAGTGATGAACACGGCATTGTGAAGGTACGGTACAGGAGCGTTGCGTTGAGCGACATAAAACAGCTTGGAATAGGACCATGCCACCATTACTCCGGCAAGAATGAGCCAGGGCGCCCAGGCGGCTAAGGCTCGAGAGGGAGGCTGGAGGGTAAGCCCCGGCGCGCCAGATGGGTCAGCGAGCTTGTCTCCAGTCCCTGCCGGCATACCTGGTTGCGTCTTGAGTGGGGCGCCAGTTGCCTCACTGCCTCCCGGTTTCCAAACTCGCAGAAGAAGCACGAGGCACGCGATCGAGAACAAGGCTGACACGATACCCGTCGCGTACGGTCCCCAGAAGTTCGAGGATAAGAACTGGGCCAGAGAATAACTGCCGCCGCCCACCAGAGCGGCGGGCCAGGCCTTTCGTAACCCCTTGCGTCCCCCGTACACCCAAACCAGATAGGCAGGCAAAATGAGGGACAAGAAGGGCAGTTGCCGGCCCAGCATGGCGGAGAGCTTCATTTGGTCGAGCCCCGTCACCGCCGCGAGCGCCACGATGGGTATGCCCAATCCACCAAAGGCTACGGGTGCCGTGTTGGCGATCAGCGATAGAGTTACGGCGTCTCGCGAGCTGAAGCCGAGGCCCAGCAACAGAAAGGCGGAGACAGCCACGGGCGCGCCAAATCCCGAGGTTCCCTCGAGTAGCGTCCCAAAGCAGAAAGCCACTAGGATCGCTTGAACGTACGGGTTGCCGGAAGCGTGAGTTGCCATCCATCGCCGAAGCTGCTCGAAGCTGCCGTTCGCAATCGCAAGGTTGTAAAGCCACAACGAGGTGAAGACAATCCACAGAATCGGCCACAAGGCATAGAGAAAACCGAAGGCCAGGCTCAGGCCGGCCAACTTCGCCGGAAAATGCCATATGAAGACGGCGAGGAGCGTGGCGGTGGCAAGTCCCCAGGCGGCGGAAATCGCGCCGCTCTTTCGCAGGCCCCCCATGAGGACCAACACCACCGCTAGTGGCAGAGTGGCGGCGAGCGCCGATAACGGAAGGTAATTAAGAGGGTCGAGCGGCTGAATCCAAGTCGGCAACGATGATCCTCCCGGAGTCGCGGAGTTGAAAAGTCGAGGAGTCGAGAAGTCGAGAAGTCAAGAAATTGAAAAGTTGATCTCTTCGACCTTTAACTCTCGACTTCTAGACTCCTCGACTTCTCAACTGCCTTTCTCAGTTTTCAATTCTCCCACCACAAACCAATACGCCAGCAGGCCGGTGAGCAGGACCAGAGCGGCCAGCGCGAAGCCGGGCAGGTACGAACCCGTGCGGGCGATGAGAAGTCCGGTGGCCGAGGGGGCAATGATTCC
>Ga0326727_10017541_pt1 | contig 14831 bp, 8 predicted proteins | sample MB2enrmetagenome_FD_207643 | JGI IMG/M metagenome (GOLD analysis project Ga0326727, IMG submission 207643) | Lab enriched peat soil microbial communities from McLean, Ithaca, NY, United States - MB29MY | ecosystem: Environmental > Terrestrial > Soil > Wetlands > Peat | place: USA: New York... | reverse complement strand
TTGTATTATCGACCAGCCAGTTTTCGTAAGTCGCCGAAACAGGGTCGCACAAGTCATAATTGGTACCCTGCACCGTCGTCTCGTTGGTGGCGTACCAACCGGCAGGAAGCGCGCCATACGCGCTTGGGACCACTTCGTCGAAGGTCTCATAATAAAAGGGCGTCGGCAGGTTGATAACTTGGTAGTCGAGCACCGTGAAGCTCCAGGTGTTGCTGCCCGCGCCGAAATTGTCGACCCAGGCGACGGTCGCTGTATGCGAGGAACCGGGGGCCATCAGGTTGGTCTCGCTGGCGGTGATGCTGAAGGTCGGAGGCGTCGCCACAACGGAGGACGGAACCACGGTGCCGTCAAGAAATACCTGGATGGAGCTGGAATCCAACAGGTTGCTGCCTTGATTGAGCACAATATTGAAATTGGGCTGCGGCAACACGTTCTTATCATTGGCCAATGGATCTTTGTATTGCACGAAGGTCTTCACGGGAGGAATAGTAATCGGGATGCCGGTCGCCGACGGACGGCCCAGGGCGGCCATTTGGCCGGCATTCAACGGCGTGTCGCGGAGTTGCACGCTGTTGGCGAATCCTTCCACGTTGGTTGTCGTGCTGCTGAACAGCGGGAGAATGCCCGAGTAGAGCGCGTAAGGCCCGTCAAGATTGTCATCGCCTGTCCCAACGGCCACCGAGCCTGCCTGGTTGCCGTTGGTATAGACATCAATCTCGCCGATATCATGGTTCAGGACAAAGCCCAGACGATACCAAGTATTGGGAGCAATAGATCCAAAGGCCAAGGAGGGCAAGCCGGCGCCTTCGGTGTTGGTTACTTCAACCTCGTCGAACAGGTTGACGTCAAAATAGGCCAGAATGTGATCCAGTTCTCCGTTATCCATCTGCAGGATGGGGCGGAACAGACCGGCGTTGGTATAAAGCACATCCACGATCACCGTATAATCGTTGACGAGCGAGCCGCCGCCGTTAGGCGGCGGGGTGGGCATGAGATAACCAATTCCATCAAGAAGGGTGCTATTGCCCGGAAACCGCATGATGTTCGTCACCACGCCTCCTATGCTGCTGACGCCCAAAGCCGCCGTCGTCCCAAATTGAGTTAGATTCGAGGTGGTCCCATTGGGCCCATCAGCGTAGCTCAAGGGGCCGAGGTTCGCCCCGATGGTTTGTGACAAGTTTGTGTTCTTGAAATCCCATTGACCGATATTTGTCTGGCCGCTGGCTTTTGACACGCACAGAAGCCCGGCCAGGGCGAGCATGGCGTATAGAGGAGTTTTTGAGTTCATGTGAGGTCTTCTTATTTTATCTGTTTGATTATAATGTGGCGGATTTAAGGGATGTTGCGCGCTACCGGACCGCCCGATAGAAGCGTTGGCTGAGATTTGGGGCGGATAAATCGATACATTGCCCGGTCGTATTGGTCAGAGTCAGATTCGTCAGTGTGACCCAATCCAGGCAGTTCGTGGAAGCGTCCAAGCGATAGGTCAGGCCAGCCCACCCATTGACCGACACTTGTGCGCCTCCCCAAGGCAGGACAGAAACTGCCAATTGAGGCCCGATCACAGGATCGCTTTGCACGATGACGCCGCTGGTTCCGATGGCCACGAATTGGCCGTTGCCATAAGCCACCGCAAGCAGTTGGTGGCTTGTGCCGGAAGAGCGCGGCGTCCAATTCGTCCCGTCGGTGGAGGTGACGATCACTCCGTTATTTCCCACAGCCACAAAGAGGCCGTTCGCAAAGGCCGCCCCGTAGAGATCATCATTCACATTCGAATGGGCCGCCGCCCACGCGTCGCCATCCGGCGAGGTGAGAATGGTTCCGTTTATCCCCGTCACCACGTAAAGCCCATCTCCGTAAGCGACGCCTTCGAGTGTGTTCGTGGTTCCCGAGTTGGCAGCGGTCCATTCGCCGTCATCGTCCGCGGCGAGAATGGTGCCGTTGTCACCCACGGCGAGAAAGAGGCCGTTACCGAAGCCGACGCTCCAAAGGTTGACAGACGAACCGAGAGTTGCGGCGCTCCAACTCGTCCCATTGGTGGACATGATAATGGTGCCTAATTCACCCACCGCCACGAACATGCCATCACCGAAGCAGTCCCATGCGAGATAATTGCCTGTTTGCGAAGAACGAATCGTCCAGTTCGTGCCAGTCCTCGAAGTTTGAATGCAACCGCTGTCGCCCGCAGCGACATAAAGCCCATTGCCGTAGGCAATGCCATAGAGAAAGTCGCCCGTGCCGTAACCATGCGGTTGCGTCCACTTGATGCCATCGGCGGACTCAACCACCGTGCCTTCCGCGCCCACGGCCAGGAACTGGCCGGCGGCATAGGTAATGGCGCCGAAGGTGACGCCGACACCAGAATCACGGTGTGTCCAATTGTCGAGCGGGTCGGCGCCACGGCAAAGGGACGCAAGAAAGCACCCGCACAATATGACGCACGCAAGCGCTTTCTTCATAATCACGTGAGTTTTCACTTTCAAAACATCAAATAGAGAACCATCGGTTATTAGTGGCTGGCTTTGTAACTGTGCATTGTGTCGGCGGCTTCCTGGTCGCCGTTCTGCGCCGCGGCCGATGGTATGCGCGGCCCGAATCGCGGTAATTCGTTGGTCCTTCGTGAGATCCGGTTGGGCCCCCAGCGCCTTGATATCGGTGAAAGCGGCGGCGACCTGGTGCTCCTGCATCTCCTCGATGACCTTGCGGACGGCGTCGCGCGTCGAGGCGTCGGCCGATTGAAAGGACTGCTGCAAGACCGCGGCCAGTTGGTCGGCGGGGAGCGGGTCGTTGACGCCGGCGTGGCGGAGGCCGCAAGAGAGTGCGAGGAGGAGTGGGACGGCGGCCATTGTGTATTTGACAGTCAGGCGGCTCATTGTGGTGTGGAGGAGTGTCGCATCGCTGGCCTTATTGAGGAGGCATCCGCTGCGGCTTTTCTCCGGTGTAGCAGCGATAGTCGATGCCCACGGTCAGGGGCATCCGTTTGATTCGGCTGATGTTGCCCGGCACCCAAAGGGTTACGCATTGGCCCAAATGGCGAAACCATCCGTCCGTAAGATCGCCCTGATTATACTCAAGGGTGTAGTTGGGCGCTGTCCACTGCGTCAGTATCTCCGAATCGCCCGGGAACAAGCCCAGCGTATCAGGCGCCCCTTCGAGCTTTTGCTCCGTCGAATCCTGAATGACAATGGTGGTTTGCGGACTGGCATAATTGCTTATCTTGAGAGGGCTGCCCTGGTTAACATCATAGGGCTTGCCATAGGTTGTGCCCTCTCCATTATACGGGATGACAAGATAGTCGCACATTCCATAAGATGAATACTGATAGAACGAAAACGGGTACTCCTCGCTTGGCGTATCGCACCAATTATCCACCACGTAGTGGGACGCCGAATCGAGAAACAGATTCTTGCTCTGGTTGAAATAGGCGTAGTACCCCAGCGCCCAATAAGCGACGTCGTCCATGCTGGGGTCGGCTGGATTAGGGATTACGTCTGATCTCGGATTGAGCGTCCAAGAACCGCCGTTGGGAAGCCAAACGGAGGCGCCATAGGCATCCCCGGACGCCGGATTGACGTAATAAGTGTCACGATTGTCATTGGCGTAAAGCGTTGTGGCTACGCCGATTTGCCGCTGGTTGCTGATGCAACGCGTCATTTTGGACTGTTCTTTCGCACGGGCCAATGCCGGCAGCAATATTGAAGCCAGAATGCTGATGACAGCGATGACAACCAATAATTCGATCAACGTAAAGGCTTGGCGTTCCGCTTCAACGTCAGTCGCAGCGCCTGGTGTTCTTATTAAATCTGCAGCGTGCCGCATAGATTAGGATGTTTGGAGTTAACCGCCAGCCGGGGAACCGGTCAATTCAATCCTAGCCGAGAGGTTAAACTACGATGCCAATTTACTTCCGGCTCGCGACCACTCAAGCATTTTATTGTTAAATCGATGTTACGAACCTGGCGTCATCGCGCCGCGGCGCGCGGTCTGAACGCCGCAGCCTGCTGTTTAGCCTGGTTGATTTGCGCCGCGCTCAAGTCTTTCTGAACGGATTCCGCTTTGGCCTTGGCATCCGGCAGGCCTCCCTCCTGTGCGAGCAACAGCCACTTGAGTCCCTCAATCGGGTCTCGCGCGACGCCCAGGCCCGCGACGCATCGCTGGCCGTAGTCAAATTGGGCAAGGGATTCGCCGCCCTCGGCCGCAAGCTGATACCAATGAGCGGCGAGTTTTTCGTCCTTTGGCACCCCCTGGCCTCGCTCATACATGAACCCAAGATCATATTGCGCGGCGGTGCTGCCTTCCTTGGCGGCTTTGGTCAACCATCTCACCGCGTTTGTGATGTCGTGGGGAACTCCCTGCCCGGCCTGGCACAGTTCACCCAATATGGCTTCGGCTTCGACGTTTCCGTTGCTGGCCGCCAGCCCGTACCAACGAGCCGCCAGCTTGTAATCCCTCGCCACGCCCTCGCCTTGGGCAAATGCTTTGCCCAGCCGCGTCTGGGCTTGGACATCGCCTTGCTCGGCCCTGGCCTTCAACGCGGCTACGTCGAGGACGGCCGGCGGCGCCGGGGAAGGAGCAGGGCCTTCGGCGGTTGATCGAAAGAACACGAAGGCGGTGGCAATCAAAATGCAACCGATCGTGATGCCTGTGATAGTGAGGATTTTTTTCATCCCAGTTTCGTGCTAATCGTCGTCGCGGCCCGGAGTAGCCCACGCGGGATACGGTGCCTTGCTTCCCTTCATCGCGTGCCAAAGAATCCGGTTCAGCAAATCCTCCGGACACTGGTCTGCCTTCTCCAGCGGCAGGCGCGCGGACACATAGGCATCCTTGCGCAGGACCGCGTCTGAGATTTTCCGGGGCTCAGGGTTCATTTTATCCAGCGGCACATTGTTGGTCACCGCAAGGTAGGGGGTGAAATCCGGTTGATTGGTGAAGCAATCGAACATGGGAGTCGCGGTGGCGTCCATTTGGTTCATCGGCGGCAAGCCGAGAATCAACTCCATTGTCCGCAGCAGGCTGATCTGGTTGTATTGTGTGCTCACGACCGCCCCGCGTTTGCAATAAGGGCTGATGACGTAGGCTGTCGTCCTATAACCGCTGACATGGTCCCAGCCGGATTGCGGGTCGTCTTCAATGGCCATAACGCAGGTCTCCGGCCAGAAGCGGCTATGACTCAGCGCCTCGACAATTTGCCCGAACGCGAGGTCGTTATCCGCCACCTGGGCGGCCGGGACGGGGGAACCGGGGTCGGTGCCGCTGGTATGATCGTTGGGCAGCCCAATGATGACGAGATTTGGAAAACTTCCGGTTTGCTCGAAACCTTTCAACTCCTCGATAAAGGTCGCCGCGCGCTGCACATCGGGCACATCCATGTCCCAACCAACGTAATTGGCGTCCATGTAAGGCCGCAACGTCTCCACGCCCGGATCGCTGTGCATTTCAATGGTGGCAGTGCCGTGGATGAACTCGTTGTAGTGATCCATGAATTTGGGCTTGCCCGCCCGCGTTTTGTCCAACCATTTCTTGCGCGTGATGGTGAACTCCCCGTAATCCCGCAACGTCTTCCCATGCGCCAGGCAATCATCCCAAATAAAGCCCTCCGGCGAGTAGGCCAGCGCATCCACCTCGTCGTCCTCGCAACCGTCCGGGTAGCTGCGCGGAAAGCCGGCGAAAAGTCTTTCCATGTAATCGGTAGCGAACGCGGTCGTGGCCCATTCATGGCCGTCGGCGCTGAGAATCCCGGAGCAGTACGTGTTGTCCAGGAGCACAAAATCACGCGTGAACTTGTGTTGATTGGGCGTGATTTCTTCGCCAAAGACGCACAATTCCGGGTCACCATTTCCAGCCTTGATATCCCCCAATACCTGGTCGTAGGTGCGGTTCTCCTTGATCAGGTAAACCACATGTTTGAAAACGCTGGGTTCACCCACGCGTTCCGGCACCGGGCGCGCCGGCTGGCCGGTGCGTGCCGGCAGAGCCGCCAGCTTGAGCAGCGGATAACGCATTCCAGCCAATGCGCGCCTTGTATATTTCTTCAACTCCTTCTTGTTTGGATCTGTCACCAAGCTGATCCCGCCATAATACTGATGCGAATTGAATTCCACCTTGCCATTCGACTTGCGCGGGCGTCCGTTGCCCATGCCCTTGATGTTCGCCACGTAGAGTGCGTGGCGCGGCCAATCGCACACGATCGCCCCCGGAAACCATCCAACCGGGATCAACCCCAGCAACCTGGACTTTCCCGCCTTGAAATTGAAGACCGCGACCGCGTTCTGAGTGCCGTTGCAAACGAAAAGCCGCTTCCCGCTCTTGTCAAAGGCAAGCGCATTGGGACTTGCGCCGAACAAGTCCCCCGGATCTTGCCGCGCGCAAATCGTTTCCACCACGGCATCTGAACGCGTATCGATGACACTGAGCGTGTCGCTGGCCGCGTTGGCCGCCACAAGGTAGCGTCCGTCGGGGGAGAGCGCCAAGGCGCAAGTGTGTTTGCCTGTAAGAATCTCCGGCAAGACCTTGTTTGCCTTCGTATCGATCACCGTGACCGAGCCTTCACTGGCTACGCCATGCGCATCGACCCGCACCACGGTCCCCCTTCCAGCCGGTCCCGTCACGCTGTCCGCCGCCGGCCTGCGCCCGCCCCAATTGCTTGCATAAATCTTGTCTCCGACCGCCACCACATCATACGGCGCCACCCCGACCTCCCAAAGGCGCAGAACTTCGCCCGTGGCCGAATCCAACTCCGCCACGCGGTTGCCAAGATTCAACGCCACGTAAAGCCGCTTGCCGTCCTTGGAAAGCGCCAGTCCAGTGGGAATCTCCTCCTTCCGGCGCGGCGCGTTGGCCGGCGGCAGCGGAATCGAATACAGCGCTTGGACGCGATGCCGGGCGTCCACTCCAAACACCTTCACACTGCCGCTCACATTGGAGAGATAGATGCGTGATCCGTCCGGCGAAAAGATCAATCCCGTGAAACTGAGTTGCTCGTCGTCATCCGAGGACAAGATGTGAGGGGAGGCTGGCGCTGCGTTCGTGACAGTCGCCTCCTCCGACGGCAGCAGAACTTTTTGCAACACCTTCGCGCTTGCCGGATCAATGACAATCAAATCATGCGACTTGCCCGAGGTCACGAGGATTCTGCCATCGGGACTGAGGGCCAGCGCTTGCGGACGAAGCCGCGGCAAATAAACTTGCCGGCCCGCTGGTTCAATAATCTGATTGACTGGTGTTACGGCGCGGTCCCCTTCGCCGCGTGTCGCCGGTTCACGGCTGGAAAAATCATCCGGGACACCCTGGGCGGCGCCGATTGAGGTGGCCGCCCACACAGCCAGGAACGCAAGAAATACTTTCATTTTCATCACCAGACCGAGGACTAATCATCCTTTGGCTCGGGCGCAACCACAAATGAACACCGGCTGACCATTTCACCAATATGTCACAGAGCCGAAACCTTTTCGACACCCGGAATACCTTGTCGCGGGCCGCGCCTTAACATTCGCGACGGCGCTGAATAGAGAATCATGCATGGCAGTCCAACTGCCAGTTAAAGCGCATGATCAGAACGAAGTTCGCCGTGTTTCACGGCGCTGGACAGCCTTTTGAATTCGTCGAAAGAAGCCTGGATTTCCATCCCGGCAGCGGTCAATGCCTTGTTGAAATATCCCTGGCGACAATCTGCGGTTCCGATTTGCATACGGTCGATGGGCGTCGTCGTGAACCCGTGCCTTGCGTGTTGGGGCACGAAGGTGTCGGACGGGTTGTCGCCGCCGGGCATGGCCGCGACGAGGGGTTGGTTGGGCGCCGGGTAACTTGGACCCTGGCGGACAGTTGCGGCGTTTGCCGCCCGTGCCGGGATTGGTCTCTGCCGCAAAAGTGCGAGCGATTGTTCAAGTACGGCCACGCCCTACTCAGCGACGGCACAGGTCTAAATGGCACTTATGCCTCCGATCTGGTGCTGCGCGCGGGAACCACCATATTTCCGTTGCCGGATACAGTCACCGATGAAATGGCCGCGCCGGCGAACTGCGCGCTCGCGACAATGGTCGCTTCGACAGAACCACTGGGCGCCGGCGGCGAAACCGCCGTAATTCAAGGTGCCGGACTGCTGGGCCTTTTTGGATGCTCCTTGCTGCGCGAAAGGGGCTGGCGGCGTGTCATGGTTATCGATACAAACCCCGCAAGATTGGAACTCGTACCGGCCTTCGGCGGTGAGCCGGTGCCGAACTCGGCGCGTGGTCACATTGCCGCAGGCTCTGCGGATGCCGTGATCGAGGCAACTGGCCGCGCTGAGGTCATTGCCGAGGGAATCGAACTGCTTCACCCAGGCGGCCGCTACCAGCTAGTCGGGTTGGTCCATCCCGAGTCGCACCTCGGCCTGACTGGTGAAATCATCATCCGCAAATGCCTGACGATCCAAGGCACGCACAACTATGCACCGGTCCATCTTGGCGCCGCCGTCGAGTTTCTGAAGTGCCGGGGACGAAGCCTCCCATGGGAGCGTCTGGTCTCGCCGCCGTTTCCCCTCGAGTCGCTCGAATTGGCGCTAACGCTGGCTCGCTCCGGAAACTGGCCCCGAGTAGCCATCCGGCCTGGCCCAGTGATTCCTAAATCTTCAAGAACAAGTTGCGACGATACATCCAATAGCAAATGAGCCACAAAACCAGCAGCATGAAGACCATTTCAGTGGCGGGTGCATAAGTCCGGCCAATGATATTGTAGATGTCTTTCCCAAGGAAGATCGGCAGCGTGCTTTTAATCGAATCGTCCCAAAGGTGGTCCATGACATACATGGATATCGAATTCATGCCGACAACCACTAGCGGAAAGGCCCAACGCCGCCACCCCGCACAATCGATGACTGCGTAAAACGCCGCCAGTAAAAGCAACGTCCAGCCCCCGCTGAAAATCACCCATGATGGCGTCCAAATCCTCTTCACTGAAGGGCAGATGCCGGCGGCATCCAACAGTGCTCCCAAGGCAAGGCAGCCGATCCCGACCCCGGCCATCATCGCGATTTTGTTGACTTGGGACTTCGGCTGACGAAGGAATTGGCCAGTCAATAGTCCCAGGATCATGGTGGCCAAAGTCGGCACAAAACTAAGCGTCAAGTAGCCACCGTCATTAAAACGAAATGGCTCCTCCCGTGGAAAGAGATTCAAGAACCACTGGTCGAAAGCCGCCGCCGAGTTAGTGTTCTTGTCCCAATGCGCCGCAAAGCCAGAGAGATGCGGCCAGTTGGCGGGAACGCCGACGGTTTGATAGGCAAAACCTGCCGGCGGCACAGGATACAGAGCGAAAGCAGCCCAATAACCAAAGAGAATCGCCGCCAAAGTCGCTATCTGGACTTTGGGCGTTGTCCATGCAAGCAGGAAAAGAAAGACATAACCCATCCCGATCTGGCTGAGCGTATCCTCAAAAGTGTAATAAGTTTGAGGATGATGAAGAGAGCGAAGAAATACACCCAGGAACGTCAAAGCTAAGGCCCGCCAGACTGAATGTTTCACCATCGTTCCAAACGCCTGTCCGCCGGCTCGACGATTGGCCAGTGAAAACGGCAACGCGACGCCCACCAGGAATGTAAATGAGGGTTGAATCAAGTCCCACAAACTGCACCCGCGCCATTCCGTATGTTCGGTTTGATAACTTAGAAATCGCCAGAAGTGGCTCTCCGGCATTTTTGCCGCGATGCGCGAAAAATTAAGACCATCTGAAGCCATTAGGAGCATGACAAAGCCCCGGTAGGCATCCATCGAAATCAACCTCGACGAAACCGCGATAGGTTGCCGTGGTCCGCTCGACGCGACTTCAGCCGAATATGCTGAACCTAAGACCTGACTCATGCATGGGTTTTATCGTTCTTGTACGCCTAACGGCAAGTCGAATCAACAACCCGCAATGTCGATGCGTTAACAATCGGCCGGATAGCTTTGGAACCTGACTGTTACATGCCTGCAACATGAATGTAACTTTAACAAGCACATCTTTCGTGCCATCGTTCCGCAACCGCGGCAATGCGCGCGGTTGTGATGTGGTCGTTGTCACGATGGAATATTTAATCGCGCCTGGCGCTGGTGTTGGGATGGTAAGGTATCCTTGAAAAGAAGTGTCATATCACTGGCGATGGCCGGCGCCTTCTTCTGGGCGGCAACCTTTTGTCGTGGCGCCTTCTCCATGACCAACTTCTTCAATTTTGAAAACAACCCCGTCCATCCCGTCGCCCTAAGCCCCGATGGAACCCGGCTCGCCGTTTGTAACCTGCCCGACGACCGATTGGAAATCTTCGACGTTACTTCCGGCGCGCCCGTTTCTCTGGGCAGTGTCACAGTGGGCCTGGACCCAGTGACGGTCCGTTTCCGAACGGCGACGGAAATGTGGGTGGCCAATTATGTCTCCAGTACCATCAGCATAGTTGATCTGCCAACTATGCGGGTGACAGCCACTTTAGATGTTTCCAATGAACCAGCGGACGTGGTTTTTGCCGGGTCCCCGCCGCTGGCCTTCATTTCCTGCGAACGATTCAGCCTGGTGCAGGTGATCAATCCCTCCAACTATCTGACGGTGACAAATATCACGCTCGACGGCAAACGCCCCAGGGCGATGGCTGTCAGCCCGGACGGGACGACTGTCTATGCAGCCTTCTTCCAGTCCGGCAACGTTTCGACGATCGTCAGCACGGGCATCGGGCCGCTGGAATCGCTCCCCAGGGTCAACCCGGTGACGTTTCCGGACACGCCGTACGGCGGCGTGGACCCGCCGCCCAATAGCGGAACCAGTTTTGTTCCGGCGCTCAACCCGGCCTTGTCCAATGCACCCGCCCCAGTGACCGGCATGATCGTCAAGAAAAACAGCGCCGGCCGCTGGATGGATGACAACCAGGGGGATTGGACCGACTTCATCAGCGGCAACAACGCCGCCTTGACGGGCCGCCTGCCGGGCTGGGACATGCCCGATCACGATTTGGCGGTCATCAACGCGGCCACATTCTCCGTCAATTACGCCACTGGCCTAATGAACCTCTGCATGACACTGGGCGTTAATCCCGCCACAGGCCAAATCGCCGTCGTCGGCACCGATGCCATCAACCAGATCCGATTTCAACCCGTGCTGAACGGGGTTTTTGTGCGGGTGGAGATTGCCCTGGTCGATCCGCTGGCATTGACCAATGAGGTCCTGGACCTGAATCCGCATTTGAATTATCAAACCGCGGTGGTATCGGAATCGCTGCGCGAACTTTCCCTGGGCGACCCTCGCGGGGTGCAGTGGAGTTCCGATGGCACGCGGGGATACATCACCGGGATGGGCTCGGGCAACCTGATCATCATCGATGCCCAGGGCCGTCGCATCGGGACCAATGCGCCCATCGACTTGGGCGAAGGCCCGACGGGCATGGCGTTGGACGAGGGGCGCAATCGGCTTTATGTGTACAATCGGTTTGATGGCAGCATCTCGACGGTCGATATCACGAATCAAGCCGTCAGCGCCACGTTGCCGTTGTTTGATCCGACGCCGGCGGTCATCAAGACGGGCCGGCCCTTCCTGTATGACACGCACCTGACCTCCGGCTTGGGGCAAGCCTCGTGCGCTTCCTGTCATGTGGATGCCCGGCCCGACGGTCTGGCGTGGGATCTGGGCGACCCAACTTCGATAGTCCAGGTCATTGATTCCACCTACAACCTTGCTAATCCGCTGCCAACAGTGACCAATAACTTTCATCCCATGAAGGGGCCGATGACAACGCCGACATTGCAAGACATCATCGGCCACGAGCCATTTCACTGGCGGGGAGATCGCCCGGGCATCGAGCAATTTAACATCGGCTTCACCAACTTGCTGGCCATGCCCAATGGATTGGACACAAGCGAAATGCAGGAATTGAAGAGTTTTCTGGGCACAATCGGCTTCGGCCCCAATCCGTTCCGCCCAATCGATAATTCCCTGTCCACGAATCTGGCCCTGCCCGGGCAGTTTGCCCTGGGCCGCGGCGTCCTGCCTGCCGGCGCGGCTCTGCCCAACGGCAGCGCCAGCAACGGCTTGGCTATCTTCGGCGATGAGCAAAGCCCCAATGGCTGCGTTCTCTGCCATACGCTGCCCACGGGCCTGGGGCCGGACATGCACTTTAGAGGCAATCATTGGGAGCAGATTGCCCCCGGCAGTAACTCCGACCATCATTTGGCCCTGGTGGCGATCCCGCGTTCGGACAACTTGCCATTCAAGATTCCGCAATTGCGAAACTTATTCGACAAGACCGGCATGGACCTGGCTCACACTAACAGCCGGTGTGGTTTTGGCTTTTCTCACGATGGCAGCGTCGATTCGTTGGTCAGCTTTGTTCAGGATTCGTTCCAATTGACAAATGATCAGCAAACGGCGGACTTGCTGGCCTTTCTGTTTTCTTTGACCGGCTCCGACCTCCCGACCGGCTCGTTGACCGATCCGGACAACGCGCCCGGCGTGTCCAGCCAGGACACCCCGGCCGCCACGGGTCTCCAGATCACTGTCAGCAACTCCACGGTCGTGCCATTGCTCGACACCATGCTTTCCCTGGCGTCCAACCCTGTTAGTCGGCTGGAACTCGTGGTTAAAGGACGGGAAAACGGCCAGCCGCGCGGGTGGTTCTTCGAGTGGATGAGCGGGTTTTTCCAGTCGGATCGGTTGGCGGAAACAGAGACACCCGCCCAATTGCTCGGCTTGGCGGCGCCCGGCAGCGAACAAACCTACACGCTCGTGCTCGCGGGATCAGGCGAACGCATCGGCATCGACCGCGATGCCGACGGTTACTTTGACCAAGACGAATTGGACGCCGGCTCCAACCCCGCCGACCCACTCTCCGTTCCAGCCGAGCCGCCCCCGCAAATCGGCGGCATAAGCCTGATTCTAAGCACTAACGGTGTCGCGCTCAATTTGTATGCCGTGCCAGGGCTGGCTTGCCAACTTCAGTACAAGAACAGTCTGGCGGACCTCGCCTGGACCACTCTCTCGACCAACATCGCCGGCGTCGGTGCGCTTTCCGTCTCCGACCTAACCCGTCCCTCCAACGCCGCCAGATTCTATCGCATTATCGCCGTGCCATGAACATTCGCTCCTGTTGGGTGCGGAAATTCATCCGTCCCCAACACGAATCGGAGAACGCGTTTTGAATTCGTGCCGTTCGCCAGCGCCGGTATGCTCTCGCCGATGAACAGCAGTTCCCAGAATTCGGCCAACCCGTTGATCGCAAAGGTTCAGCGACTTTTCAGCCGCGATCTGGCCTTGGAAAACGATTACTTGCGGCAGGAGAACAGAATTCTGCGGAGCAAACTGGGCACCCGGGTGTCTCTGACCGAAGCGGACCGACGCGTTCTGGTGAAGTACGGACTGCGGATTAAGGCTCGACTGGCCGAAGTCATTTCCATCGCCCAGCCTGAGACGCTGTTGGCCTGGAATCGTCGACAGAAACAGAAGAAATGGGCCTTCAAGAACACCTCGGCCAAGGTCGGACGTCCGCGCAAAGCCGGCGACACCGAAGCGCTGATTGTCCGCCTGGCCGAAGAGAATAACGGCTGGGGTTACAAGCGGATCTTTGGGGAGCTGAAGAAACTGGGACACCGCGCCTGTCCCAGCTACGTGCGCGACGTGCTCCGGCGCCATGGCCTGCCGTCTGCTCCCGATCGCAAAGGGCTGTCGTGGAAGCAGTTTATCCAGGCGCACTTGGAGGTCACCTGGGCGACGGACTTTCTTACCGAAGAGGTTTGGACGAGGGGCGGATTGGTGACGATTTACGTTTTGTTCATTCTGCATCTGGGCACTCGTCGGGTGTGGATGGCAGGCTGCACGGCGCAACCGCGCATCGCCTGGATGGCGCAACAGGCCCGGAACTTCTCCATGGTGGTCGCGGATTGGAAACTACCGTGTCGGTATCTGGTCCATGACCGGGACACCAGCTTCATCGCCTTGGACGGGGTGCTGAAAACCAACACGCTCCACATTCTCAAAACGCCCCCTCATTCGCCGCGGTGCAATGCTTTTGCTGAGCGTCACGTACGGGAAATACGTGCGACGCTTGATGATCTGATTCTGCTGGGTGAGTCGCACCCGCGCCGCACGCTCGCCGTCATCGAGGAACATCACAACGCGCGCCGCCCGCACCAAGGAATCGGTAATGTTATTCCGCTGGCCTTTGACTTCCCCGCAGAACCGGCGCTCCAAGCCGAGATTCAATGCGAGGCGGCCCTGGGTGGCCTCTTGAATCATTACTCAATCGAACAAGCGGCCTGATGGCTCCGAGTTGGATGCATTGGCGGCCTGGGACATTGCCGCTAAGGGCCGATCCTTTCGACACGTTGTCCAAACCGCGCGGAGCTGCGTTGGGAAATAATCGGACAGATTGCCGCCACAATCCGCGGAGTCGTTTACTGGCGACCGCCCAGGCGCTAACCGCTGCTTTCTCTCTCCAGATGAATTTCCGTACCTTACACGCCTTTTCAACCCAGCATTCGTATTATTGACCAACGTTTTCCGCCATGTCGCAAACGCAGTTAATGTCGAGTCGTCAACATCCACAAACGGCAGCTTGCCAAACTTCTGCACTCAAAAGGCCAGGCCGCTGTCCTCCATGTCACAGGTTTTTCGTCTTTCAGGTGCAGCGCGTCCGGTTCCGTCTGATACCCGTTCATGGCTTCCTCAAGCGTCATGCCCGAAGAACCCTTGTCAACACTGTCCGGGACATCGCCCGGGAGGTCCAGCTTTCCAGGCGGCAACCGCTCGCCTTGTCTTTAGATCTCTTTTAGTGCTTGCCTTGCCGTCACAGCCTTGGCTACCGTGTCCGCGTGAAGTGGATAAAAATATTGCAGGCCGTTGGA
>Ga0326727_10017540_pt1 | contig 14832 bp, 8 predicted proteins | sample MB2enrmetagenome_FD_207643 | JGI IMG/M metagenome (GOLD analysis project Ga0326727, IMG submission 207643) | Lab enriched peat soil microbial communities from McLean, Ithaca, NY, United States - MB29MY | ecosystem: Environmental > Terrestrial > Soil > Wetlands > Peat | place: USA: New York... | reverse complement strand
CGGCGGCGGGCTGGGCATCGACTACCACGCCGGCCACTTCGATGCCGCGGCCAAGGTTCGCGAGTACACCGCGGCCATCGAAAACGCGCTGGAGGGCTTTGAGGGCCGCCTGCTCATCGAGCCGGGCCGCTTTCTGGTGGCGCAGGCCGGGGCTCTTGTCGCGCGGGTGCTGTATGTGAAGCGCAACGGCAAAAAAACCTTTGTGATTACCGACGCGGCCATGAACGACCTGATCCGCCCGGCGCTCTACCAGGCCCATCACGAGATTGCACCGGTGCGTCCGCGGGAGGGAAGGCTCCGCACGGTGGACGTGGTGGGGCCGGTCTGCGAGTCGGGCGACTTCTTTGCCCGCGACCGCAAGCTCCAGCCCATCGAGCCGGGAGACCTGGTGGCGATTCTCGACGCTGGAGCCTATGGCATGGCGCAAAGCTCGAACTACAACTCGCGCCCGCGTCCCGCCGAGGTGCTGGTGGAAGGCTCAAAGGCCCGGCTGATCCGGCGGCGCGAGACGATGGCCGACCTGCTGGAGCCGGAGAGGTTTACTGTCGAGGACTGAGCCGGCCTTCGCGCTTGGGTGAAGGCCTTTTAACTATTTCTGTAATGTAGGCGTGCTATCCCACCCTTGCCGCAAAGTATCAAGCCGCAGCTTCTTCGACTTCGCTCAGAATGACAAGCAAGGATGGGGCACCCAGAGTTTCGCGAGGGTAGGGCACCCCATTTCGCGCCCAGTTTCGTCTCAGTCGTTCAAAACCGAGCCAGAAGAGCTGCTACTGCCGGAATCTTCCGCAGAGGCAGCCTCTTCGTCAGCGGCTTCCGTAGTAGCCGGGCCGTAGAGCAGATCCACGCGATAGCCGGCGAACTCAGCGGAGGCCAGGGCCTCTTCGATGCCGCTGCTCATCTGCTCGATCACCGCGCGGCGGGGAGCGCTTTCGCTTTCGCCCGCCAGGCGCAACAGCGAGGGCAGTTGCAGCCACCAGAGCAGTTCCTCATAGAGTTCGCGCACCAGGTAGTCGTGACCCTCCGCTTCGTGTACGCCGGTCAGCCAGCGAACGTCTGGATCGAGCCACAAGGCGGGCCACAAGGCGGGCGAGGGTGCCGCTGGCTGGCCAGCGGCCTCAAGAAGTTCAGACGCGGCGGGCACTCTCGAAGCTGCCGCAGCGGCCTTGGAAGTTTCCTTTGAAGCTTTCGGCGCGGTCACCGGCTTTTTGGCCGCAGGGCCGGATGCGGAAGTGGCTTCTGCCGGTTTTTCCAGCGGTTTGCCGGCGCCCGCTCCCGCGAGCAGCAGAACTTTGATGCGGGCGGCCACGCGCCAGGCCTCCTCGCCCTCGAATCCGAGCGCGGAAAGGGCCTGGGCGAAAGGCTCGCGCAGGCGGAGGCGGTCAAAGAGATCCAGCGCCACGCCGCCGGGGTTGGCCCGGTCGATGGATTCAGCCAGAAGTTCCAGCGCGCACCAGCCGAGCACCGGCCCCCAGATGGCCGTAGCGGTCAACTGCGGGCTGGGGCTGGGCAGCACACGGCGGGCGGCCACCGTCCACGGTGCCGGGAAAAGCTCTTCGACGGCGGGGATGCGCAGGGCGGCGTGCAGCCGCTCACGGAAGGCCGCGCCGAGCAATCCAGGGTTGGTGGGCTGGGCCGCGGCCTCCAATGAACTCATCTGCCCCGTGCAGACAAGGTAAGCCCTCTGCGCCAGGCGCAGGAAGTTCTCGCAGCGCCCCCAGGCCGCCGCGAAGAACTCTCTGCGCTCCGCCGCGGCTTTTCGATTGTTGCCAGCAGCAACGGTGCGCGCATCCTCGGCCAGACCGGCGAAAAGGCGCACAATATTGGGTTCCAGCAGCGCGCGCAGGGCGTCGTGCACCGGCTGCAACTCCAGATTCACCAGCGCGTCTTCCAGGTTGGGAACGCCACGGCCGTTGAGCCGGTCCGAGAGCCGGTCCCAGGGCTGCTCGGCGGTTGAGTAAAGCTCGCGCCAGCCGAGAAAGACGTGGCATTGGTAGGCGTGCAAGTCCAGGGTGAGCCCGCGCTCGGCCAAATCGCTCGCCCGGCGCAGGTATTCCAGGCCGGTCAGCGAATCGCGCCAGGCCAGAACGACGGCCGGATTGTCGCTCAGGTCCAGCCCTTCCCTGATTCTTTGCTGGCGCAGTTGACCGGCGCCTTTGTCGGCGTAGGCGGCAGAGAAGTCAATCGTTCCGTGCGTCTCGCCGTAGTGGTTGTTGTAAACCACCAGGGCCCGCTCCGCGCCGCTGCGGTTCGAGTAGGCAAAGACATTCTCATCCACCGAGCCATTGTCGCAAAAGAAGTCGTACAGCCTGAAGTTGCCACTTTCGGCGAAGAGCCAACGGCGCTTCAGCAGCGGCGCAATCTCGCGTTCATGGCGCTCGACCATCCAGGGATCGGGGCTTTCGTCGTAGCGCGGCCGCTGGTACTCCATGCCGTACTTTTCAGTGAATCCCTCGATCTGCCCGTGGCCGAACATGGGCAGACCGGGCAGCGTGGCCATCATCGCGGCCACGCCAAAGCACTTGTCGCCCTTGCCAAACTGGTCGATGGCCGTGCGCTCGTCGGGATTGCTCATGAAGTTGACGTAGCGTTTCATGATGTCCGGATCGAACTCGATGGTGTTCTTGATGACCGAACGGTACTTGGCATTATCCTCGTCACGCAGCATCACCATGAAGGCGCTGTTGTAGACGCGGTGCATCCCCAGGGTGCGGACAAAGTAGCCCTCCATCAGCCAGAAGGCCTCGGCCAGCAGCAGCGTGCCGGGAACCTCGGCGGCCACGCGATCGACCACCTCGCGCCAGAACTCATGGGGCATGTGCCGGTTGAACTCGGCCTGGCTCATGCCGTACTCGGCGCGGGAGGGAATGGCGCCGCTCGCGCCAGGCCCAGGAAACCAGAGCCGGTGGAAGTGCCGCTTGGCCAAGGTCATGGCGGCATCGAAGCGGATGATGGGAAACAGCCGCGCCACGTGCAGAATGGTCTGGATCAACTGCTCGCGGACGGCGGGATTGAGGTAGTCGAGCTGCGCCGTGTCGTTCCAGGGGAAGCTGGTGCCGTCGTTGCCGTGGTAGATGAAGCGGGTCTCGCCGCTGGCCCGGTCGCGGCGGCGGAAGACCACGGCGGCGTCGGACTGCTCGAAGTAGTGGTCCTCGATTTTGATCTCGACGCGCCCGTCCTGGGAGAGGTCAGGACCATTGAAGCTGTAGGCCGGGTAGGGCGACTGCGGCCGGCTCATGAACCAATCCGGGTGTTCGACGACCCAGGGCGAATCAATGCCCATGTGGTTGGGCACCATGTCGCTGGCCAGCCGAATGCCGTGCCGGTAGGCGCGGTCGCGCAGGTTCGTGTAAGCCGCCTCGCCGCCCAGATCCTCGGAGATGCGATAGTCGAAGAGCGAATAGGCCGAGGCCACAGCGTCCGAATTGCCGCAGAGCTGCTTAATGGTCTTCGAGGCGCGGCTGCGCTCCCAGACGCCGATCAGCCAAAGCGAATTAATTCCGCGGCGCGCCAGGGTCGCCAGCTCCTCGTCGGGAATCTCATCGAGGCGGGCAATCCAGCGGCCGTACTGCCGGCTCATCTGCGCCAGCCAGACGTAGGTGCTCTTGGCGATCAGCACGGTGGTGGGCATCCAGGCCGTGTCCTGGCTGAACTTCTCGTACTCGTGGGCCGGATCGCCGAAGACCGGAACCTGGGCGGTGGCGACCACGCCCCCGCCCTGCGCCCGGCCTCGCTGCCCCATGGCGCCGGGAGGGTTGTACTGCCTCCAGATGGCCAGCTCTTCCTCGTGCAGAATCCCGGCGGCGATCCCGAGCAGGCGTTCGAGGCTATCGCCCAGCAGCGGCCGCCAGAGCTTGCGAATGAGGGCCAGTTGGTCGGCCAGCGAACGAGGCGCGCCCACGGCCGGAGCGCGCAACAGCTCCAGCAGATTCATCGGCTTGGCGCCGGGCAGCGGAATCAGCGGGCGCGTGGCAAAGTAGTCGGGAAACTGTTGCGTCACCTGGCGGTAAACGGTCTTTTCGGCCAGGGGCTTTTCCTCGAAGAGCTCCTCGAAGGGCTGAAAGGCCTCGTTGCGGTTGGCTGTCCACAGCAGCAGCAGCTCTTCCAGCGCGGCGGCCCGGTGCGGTGCGCCACCGGTAGCTCCCGACAGCCACTGCCGCGGCGTTTCCTGGCCGCGCATCACCGAAATCCCCGGAAAATGCTCGACAAAGACGAGAAGCAGCTTATCGAGCGCCTCGGTGCCCACCTGCGAGGAGAAAAAATCCAGCGCGGAGGTCATCACCGCGGGGTCGAACTGCTCGCGATAGCGCGCCATCAATAAATGGCTGGCCTCGTCAATCAGGCCCATGGCGTAGAGTTTGCCGGCATGAACCGCCAGTTCGGGGTGTTTTTCCACCTCGCGAACCAGGTTCATGCGGTGCGCAAAATCGCGGCAGGCGGCCAGATCGGCAAAAACGACGTTCCCTGTGAAGGAAAACAGCAATTCCGTGAACTGGTAGCGTTCACGCGCGCTCCGGGCTATATGAAACTCCATCATCAGAAACCAAACTCCCAAACTCTTCTTACGGCCATGCGCCAGAGGCTGCATCCGGCAAAAAATGTTGTCCCGTTCGCCGGTTCAGATCATCTGCTCAACAATCACCAACAGGCCGGCAAACAAAGCCACTGTTAAAGGTACATCAAACCTTTGAAGGCTGCTTCAGTCCCAGTTCCCGCATGGCGATTTGCAGGTCGGCCCAGGCTTCTTTCTTCTGGCGAGGGTCGCGGAGCAGATAGGCGGGGTGATAGGTGACGATGAGTTTTGCGCCGCGAAGCGAATGCACGCGGCCGCGCAAGCCAGCCAAAGGCTGACGGCGGCCCAAAAGCCAGGTAGCCGCGGTGGCGCCCAGGGCCACCAGAACCTCGGGGCGCACCACGTCGATCTGACGGAAGAGAAACGGCGAACAGGTCGCGCCCTCTTCCTGCTCGGGAACGCGGTTGCCCGGCGGGCGGCACTTAACCACGTTGGCGATGTAGACCTCTTCGCGCTTCAGTCCCATGGCGGCGATCATGTTATTCAGCAGTTGCCCGGCCTTGCCCACAAAGGGCAGGCCCTGCGCGTCCTCGTCGGCTCCGGGGCCCTCGCCGACGAACATCAGCCGCGCGTTGGGCGAGCCGTCGCCGAAGACCAGCTGGTGGCGGCCCGCGTGCAATGGGCAGCGGGTGCACTCGCCGATTTCCTCGCGAATAAGTTCAAGAGCAGCGGCGCGATCAGCCGGCGGAGTGGCGGCAGCTACCTGCGGTGGGGCTGGAATCAGTTTGCGAGGCGGAATGGGCTGGTCCTCCAAGGAATGGGGCAAAAAATGGGGCTGAAGTGCGGGCGTCGGCTGAGATTCGTGGTCTTCCACCCTTTCGCCAGAAAAGCCAGAAGCAGGTCCTTCGACTCGCTTCGCTCGCTCAGGATGACAAGAGGATGGGGCACCCGGAGTTTGGCTTTGGGTCGCGGGCTGTGACTCGGCCACTTCAGCAGCCCACTGCGCGACGAGCGCAGGGTCCACCGGGCGGCGGTAAAACTCGGTGAGGCCCAGATCGCGGTAAAAACGAACGCGGGTCAGCAGGGCTGCGCGGGTTGCGGGATCGAGCGATGGCGCCAACTTCTTCACTCCACAGGCAGTTGTTTTACGGGACCGCCAACTATTTCTACTCGATGATCAGTTGCCGGCGGGCAGAGGCGGGCGCAGCGGCCTCGCTGCGCACACGATCCTGCCGGCCCTTCTCTCCCTCGCTTTCGTCCAGTTCCAGAACCAGTGAACGAGGCTGCCGCAGGGCGAGAATCTCGTCGAGGATGCGGTCGGCGAGCGAGCGCTTGGGCATTCGGGGCAGCTCGATGGCGGTCGAAAGAGTAAGGAAGGTGGCCTCATTGAAGTCCGCGTCAAAGCCCACGCCTTCGCCGCTGACGTCGTTGATCACAATGGCGTCGGCCCCCTTGCTCAACAGCTTGGCACGGCCATTCTCCATGCGGTTTTCAGTCTCAGCGGCAAAACCGACGATCAGTTGGCCGGGACGGCGACGGCGGACGACCTCGGCCAGAATATCCTCGGTGGGCGCCAGTTCCAGGGTGAGCGGTCCATCGCGTTTGAGCTTTTGCGGGGAGACGTTGACCGGCCGGTAATCGGCCACCGCAGCGGCCTTGATGACCAGCGTGGCCTCGTTCATGCGATCGAGCACCGCCGCGCGCATCTGGTCGGCAGTAGTGACTTTAATCAGGTCGCAATGCGCCGGAGGATGAAGCCCGGAGGGACCGCTGACAAGAATGACTTTGGCGCCGCGGCTCTCGGCGGCATCGGCCAGGGCATAGCCCATCTTGCCGCTGGAGCGGTTGCCAAGGAAGCGAACCGGGTCGAGAGCTTCGCGCGTCCCGCCGGCAGTGACCAGCACTACCTCTCCCGCCAGATCGTTGCGCCGGCCGATAGCGCTCAGCACGGCCTCGGCAATCTCCGCGGGCTCAGCCATGCGCCCCGCGCCCACCATGCCGCAGGCCAGTTCGCCCGTGCCCGGCGCGATAACGCGGACGCCACGCTGGCGCAGGGTTTCAACATTCGCCTGGGTAGCCGCGTGCTCCCACATATTCACGTTCATGGCGGGAGCGACGAGCACCGGGGCCCTGGTAGCCAGGTAGAGGGTGGTGAGGAAATCGTCGGCGATGCCATGGGCAAACTTAGCCAGAATATTGGCCGTGGCCGGGGCGACCACCAGAGCGTCGGCCCACTGCGCCTCGCCAATGTGCTCGATGGAGGAGTCGTAGGCGCTGGTCCCGGTCTCGTCCCACAGGCTGGTGATGACCTTGTGGCCGGTGAGCGCGGCAAAGGTAAGCGGCTGGATGAACCGGCAGGCCGCCTCGGTCATCACCACATGAACTTCAATAGACTGCCGCTGCAGCGCGCGAACCAGCTCCGCCGCTTTATAGGCCGCGATTCCACCGGAGACGCCCACGATTACTCTCATGGATCGATTGTAGAGCAGTTCTCCAGTTTCATGCGCCCGGATCAGGAGCGTTCATGCGCCCGCATCGGCGGCGGTGGAGTACGGGAAGGTTGAAGCGGTTCTCCCGTCTTCGCCGAGGGCCACTGAATTTGAGAAAAGACCCCCTCCACACGGCCAGAAATACCGTAGAAACCAGGGAAACGCCGCTAGCTCAAAGGAAAAACGCCACTAACAGCCCGTAGTTAAAGTCCGTCTTGTGTCAGGGCACGACTTCAGTCGTGCCGCCAGCCAGAGTAAAATCAAATGGCCTTCAGGCCCTGAGGTGAAAGCGAAATGGCTGCAACATTCTCTGTTCCAAATAGATAAATTTCCTCAGGGGCTAAAGCCCGTGATCCTTTGGATAGCCCTAACGGCACGACTGAAGTCGTGCCCTGACACACGGCCTACCAGCGTGAGACTTTCGCCACGGACTGCTAGCTCAAGAGAATAGGAATGGCCGGGCCTTCAACTGAGGGCTTTACGACCGGCACGTCGGCTTTGACGTAGGCGATCTTGCCTGCTCTGATCTCGTCCTGGGCAATGCGACAGGGTTTGGTGGAGTGAGTCGCAACAAGAGCGTGGGAGCCGCTCTGCAACTGACGGGCGCGCCGGGCGGCCACCAAAACCTTGCGATAGTTCGAGTCGAAGCCAGTTTCAATCGTCATCGGAGTCCTCCTCAAAGTTCAGTTGCTGCTGGCCGGTGGGATTGAGAATCCCGAAGGCCTCGAGCACGGGCTTCAGCCGCTCCTGCGAGTTAGCCTGCAGGCAGGCCGCAGCCACCTCCAACACCCGGCGCGAACGATAGGCGATAGGCTCATCATTGCGATAGTAGCGTTCAGCCAGCACAATGGCCTCCAATTGCGCCACCGCCCGGTCCAGAATGTCGTTGACCAAAATATAGCCGTACTCGCGATAATTCTCAATCTCCTTGCTGGCTTCATTCAGGCGGCGGAAGACCTCGGCCTCGTTTTCCACGCCCTCGGCGCGGCTGCGATTGCGCAGCCGGGTGCGCAAAACCCTGGGATTGGGCGGCAAAACGAAGATGCTGACCGCCTCGGGCATCTTGACCCGCACCTGCGCGGCGCCCTTCACGTCGATATCCAGCAAAAGATCATGGCCCTCGCGGCGGGCCTCTTCGAGCGAGGCGCGCGCGGTGCCGTAATAGTTGCCGAAGACCTCGGCGTGCTCCAGGAACTGGCCGGCAGCGACCATCCGCTCGAACTCCTCGCGGGTGGTGAAGTGGTACTCGCGCCCATCCTCCTCAGAGCCGCGCGGCGGGCGCGTCGTCCAGGAGACGGAAAACTCGATTCCGCTCAACTGCTTGCGCACCTCGTTGACCAGCGTGCTCTTGCCCGAGCCCGAGGGCGCCGAAATGATGAAGAGAATTCCTGCCACGTGCGATTGTCCTTGTACTTCTGTCCCAGTGCAACAGAATTGAAGGGGATGGGCTTTAGCCCGTCCGTTCCGATTCGATTTTGATTGCCGGCTTTAGCCGCTGAGGGAATACACGGTTCAGCAAAAACATTCCTCAGGGGCTAAAGCCGCAATCAGTTGCTTCCCATAATGTACGGGCTTAAGCCCGTACCCTTCACTCTCGCGAAACCTCCGGGAAGTCTATTCCACATTCTGAATCTGTTCGCGAGCCTTCTCGATCTCCGATTTCATGGCCAGCCCCAGTTCGGTGATGCGGATTCCCTGGCCGCCGGCGCCGCCGGTCTTCGAGAGCAAAGTGTTGGCCTCGCGGTTCATCTCCTGGAGCAGAAAATCAAGTTTCTTGCCCACTTCGCCGCCCGCCGCCAGTAGTTCGCGGAAGTGGCCGATGTGGGCCGTCATGCGGGCCAGCTCCTCGGCAATGTCGCTGCGTTCGACCAGCACAGCCACCTCTTCGAGCAGCCGCTGGCGGTTGAACTCCGGGCCTACGGCCGCCTCCAGCCGCTGCGCCAGCCGCTCCTGGCAGCGCTGTTCGACCTCGGGACGCAACGCCGCGACGCCTTCGGTGGCCTCGGCCAGGCGGTCCAACGTGCCGTTGAGAATCGCCGCCAGAGCCTCACCCTCGCGCGCCCGCATGGTCCTCAACTCCGCGAGCAACGGTGCAATCTCCCGCCGCACGCTCTCGGCCAGCGCCGCCAGATCCTCGTCGCCATTCGAGCGGTTCTCGGTTTGCAGCGCGCCGGGCAGGCGCAGAATGGCATTCAGATCCGGCTCGTCCAGGAGGCCATGCTCCTCGCGCGCGGCGGCAAAGGCGGCCAGGTAGCCGTTCACCAGTTCACGGTTGTAGCCGGCCTTCTGCTGGCTGGAGCGATCGACCGAGAGGGTCAGCTCGACGTGGCCGCGCACCAGATTTTCCTTGAGCGCCTGGCGCAACTCCATCTCCAGCGCGTCCAGTCCCGAGGGCAGGCGCAACTGCACGTCGAGAAAGCGGTGGTTCACGCTTTTGACGCTCAGCGTGTAACCGAGCTGCCCCTCATCGCGAAGCGGCACGCGAACCTGCGCGCGCGCAAACCCGGTCATCGAATAAATCGGCATAGTAGTCTTCCTCGGCGCTGCTGGCCTTCCGTCCCCTATTCCCTAGTACCGTGACCGCGTGGTTTGGAATGCTGACCACGAAAGTCTGGGTGCCCCAGGTCCCGATTTTGGGACCTGGGAAATTACAAATTCACGCGGTCGCAGTACTCGTCCCTATTTCGCTACTCCTCCGCCTCGCCGGTCAGGGCCGGCTCCAGCGGAGCCGCCTCGGGTACATCCATGAATTGCAGTTGATAGAGCCGCTGATAAGTGGGCGAGGTGGTCAGTAGCTCCTCGTGCGGCCCGATGGCGGTGATGCGCCCCTCTTCCAGTACGACAATGCGGTTGGCGCGGCGAATTGTTCCCAGACGGTGCGCGATCACCAGCACGGTGCGATTCTGCATCAGGTTGGCCAGCGCCGCCTGCACCAGCGATTCGCTCTCGGCGTCCAGAGCCGAGGTGGCCTCGTCAAGAATCAGAATGGGCGCGTTCTTCAGAATGGCGCGGGCGATGGCCAGCCGCTGGCGCTCGCCGCCCGAGAGCCGGAAGCCCTTTTCGCCGATCACGGTGTCGTAGCCCTGCGGCATGCGCAGAATAAAATCGTGGGCCAGGGCGTTGCGCGCCGCCTCTTCCACCAGGTCGGGATGAAGATCGGGCCGGCCGTAGGCGATGTTGTTGCGCACCGTGTCGTTGAAGAGGATCGTCTCCTGCGTGACCTGGGCCACCTGGCGGCGCAAGGAGGCCAGCGTCAGCTCGCGCAGGTCGTGGCCGTCGATGAGGATGCGCCCCGAGGTGACATCGAAGAAGCGCGGAATCAGATTGACCAGCGTGGATTTGCCGGCGCCGCTGGGCCCGACCAGCGCCAGTATCTCCCCGGCCTCGACCTCGAGATCGATATTGTGCAGAATCTGATGCTCACCCTCCGCGGTCGAGTAAGAAAAGCCCACATTCTGAAACTGAATCGATTTCTGGAAGTGCTGGAAGGTGGCCGCGTGCGGCTTTTCTTTCACGTCGTCCACAGTATCGAAGAAGACGAAGATCGACGCGGAGGCGCCCATCGCCTGCTGGAAGCTGTTGTAGAAGTAAGCGAACTTGCGCACCGGGTCGTAGAGCTTGAAAAGCAGGATGATGAAGGCGCCGAACAGGCCCATGGTCATGCGCCCGTGGAGAATTTCATTGCGCCCGATGAATAGCATCATGGCAATGGCCACCGCGCCGATCGAATCCATCAGGGGCGAACTGATGGACTGAATGCGCACACTGCGCAGGTTGGCGCGAAACAGCCGCTTGGCAGCCTTTTTGAAGCGCAAAACCTCCCACAGCTCCGTGTTGAAGGCCTTTACGATGCGGTTACCGGTAATGGTTTCATGCAGAATATTCTGAATTTCGGCCAGCTTGTCCTGGCCGGTGCGCGTGCGCGTTCGAACCTCGCTGCCGATCTTGCGCGAGGAGGCGACCACGACGGGAATGAAGAGCAAAAGCGCCCAGCTGAGTTGCCCGCCGAGGCGGATGACAAAGACCAATCCCACGACAAAGGTGAAGAACTGCTGCAGAAACTCGCTGATGACCGAGCTGAGCGCATTCTGTACGCGGTCCACGTCGTTGATGAGCGTGGAGAGGATGGTGCCGGTGGGATGGCGGTGGAAAAAAGTCGACGACCGGCGCAGCGTGGCTTCATATAAATGATTGCGCAGATCGGTAATGGTGCCGAAGCCGGCATAGTTGACCAGGTAGGTGCCGAGATAGTCGCACAGGCCCTTGGCCACCGTCGAGACGACCAGCGCGAAGGCCACCACCGTCCAGGCGTTGTGCATATGCAGGAAATGGGGAACCGCCAGCCTCAGGTCGAAGTGCCATCGGCTGTTGGGGAGGCCCAGCGTGATCGGGCCTTCGGGCGCGTCCGGCCGCAGAACCTGGTCGAAGATGGGCTGGAGGAGAAGGACACGAAAGGTGTCCAGCACGCCCACCATGGCCAGCAGCAACACTCCCGGCAGCGCCTGCGCCCAAAAAGGCAGCCCATAGCGCAATAAGCGCGAAAATCGTTTCATGCCGGTCGACCCGCCTGGCGGACGCAAGAATCCATCTTCGAATTATATCTGGAGGGCCTATGCGCCGCGCCCGCTTCCTCTTTGGCCAGGCTCGAACGGATCACCACCGGAATGGGATGTTAGCTCATCAGCTTCTTCAAGAAGGTAAGCCCATCCATGCGCGGCATCTCGCGGAGACCTCTTCGGGTACCTGCCCTGCCGCCGAAAACGCGGCGCCGGACTTTTTGGCCTCGCGCCCGGAAGATTTAGAATGAACACACTAGAAAATTGCCTTGCGCCGGAAACCGGCGGGAAAGTTTGTCCACATCTCTATGCAGCGCTGGTCCAAGCTCTTTATTCCCACTCTTCGCGAGGCCCCGGCAGACGCCGAAGTGGCCAGCCACAAGTTCCTTCTTCGCTCCGGCTACATTCGCCAGCTCGGGGCGGGCATCTACAGCTACCTCTTCCTTGGCCAGCGCGCGATCAATAAGATCATCGCCATTGTGCGCGCGGAGATGGACCAGATCGGCCAGGAGTTTTACCTGCCCGCCCTGCTGCCCAAAGAGCCGTGGGAGCAGAGTGGCCGCTGGACCGGCATGGGCGACAATATGTTCCGCCTGAAGGACCGCAAGGGGGCCGAACTCTGCCTGGGCATGACCCACGAGGAGATCATGACCACCCTGGCCGCGAACGAGCTGCGCAGCTACAAGCAGTTGCCGCAGATCTGGTACCAGATCCAGACCAAGTTCCGCGATGAACCGCGTCCCAAATCGGGATTGCTCCGGGTGCGCCAGTTCACGATGAAGGACAGCTACTCCTTCGATATGGACAAGGCCGGCCTGGATAAGAGCTTCGAGCTGCACGACGCCGTCTACCGCCGGATCTTCACCCGCTGCGGCCTGAAGTTTGTCGCCGTCGAGGCCGATTCCGGCTCGATGGGCGGCTCGCAATCGCAGGAGTTCATGGTTTACACCGACGCCGGCGAGGATCTGATCGCCAGTTGCCCGGTCTGCGGCTACGCGGCCAATCTGGAGAAGGCGACTTCGCGGCTGGAGCCGGTCGTCGAGTTGGAGCCCACCGGGGACGGCCAGCCGGAGCTGGTGCACACGCCGGGCATGGGCTCTATCGCCGACGTGGCCGCCTTCTTGAAGATGAGCGAGGCCAACGACATCAAGTGCGTGGCCTACATGGCGCTGAAGCGCGGCGTGAGCGGCGAAGCCGGCCAGTGGCTACCCGTTGCGGCCTTTCTGCGTGGCGACCACCAGGTCAATGAGACAAAACTGCTCGCCGCGACCGGAGCGGCGGAGTTGCGAACGATGCAGGCCGAGGAACTGGCGCAGTTCTTCAACGCGCCCGCGGGTTTTCTGGGCCCGGTAGGATTAAAGCCCGCCGCAAAACCGCTCGAAGAGGGCCTGACGGTGATCGTGGACAGCGCTCTTGAAGGCCGCAAGAACATGGTCGCCGGAGCCAACCAGCTCGATTATCACCTGCGCAACGTCACGCCCGGCCGCGACTTCTCCTGGACCCTGATGGCCGACATCCGCAGCGTCAACGAGGGCGAAGACTGCCCGAAAGCTGGATGCGATGGAAAATTGGTAGTCGGCAAGGCGGTCGAGATCGGCCACATCTTCAAGCTGGGATACAAGTACTCGGAGTCGATGGGCGCACGCGTGCTCGACCTGAACGGCAAGGAAGTGACGCCCATCATGGGCAGCTACGGCATCGGCATTGAGCGCATTCTGACGGCGGCCATCGAGCAGTCGAACGACAAAAACGGCTTCTGGCTGCCGGCCTCGATCGCTCCCTTCACGGTGGTGGTCACGGTGACCAACATGACCGACCCGCTGCTGGCTGAAACCGGCGAAAAACTGGCCTCGGCTCTGGAAGCCGCCGGCCTCGACGTACTGCTGGATGACCGAAGCGAGCGCGCCGGCGTCAAATTCAAGGACGCGGACCTGGTGGGCATTCCCTACCGCATCAACGTGGGCAAGAAGGCCGCCGAGGGCAAGGTGGAGCTGGTGACGCGCGCGACCTCCACCAGCGTCGATGTGGCGTTGCCGGAGGTGGTGGCGCTGGTCAAAGAGCGCGTTCAGGAAGATGCGCTGCTGACAGCGGTGGAAGCATAAAAACAGCTTTTAGCTGCTAGCTCTCTCCCGTTGGTAAAGGCTTGATTGAGAAACCGAAGGTGCATGTTCCGGCCTCGATACAGCTAGCTGCTAGAGGCTGGTAGCTAGAAACAGCATTCCAAGGAGCGGCGATGGCGTTGAAGATCAAAATTCCAGGGCCCGCGAGAGAGCATCCTTTCTCTAAAGCGGTCCTGCGCGTGGCGTTGACCTGTCTGGTGGCGGCCGCGCTGGTGTTTTGCGCCGTCTTCGGCTTCCTCTACATCAAGTACAGAAGCGTGGTGGACGACCGGCTGAAACAGCCACTCTTCGCCTCGACAGCCAAAATCTATGCCGCGCCGCGCGAGGTGCGGCCGGGGCAGAAACTCTCGATCGGGCTGATCGCCAACGAACTGCGCGAGGCCGGCTACTCGCCCGAGGGCGTCGGCCAAGCCTCTCGGTTGGGAACCTTTACAGAAGGCGCGCTGACCATCATTGTGCGGCCTGGCCCTGAGTCTTATCACACCGAGGATAGCGCCACCATCCGCGTAACCGGCGGCGTGGTGCAGTCGATCGCCGACGACCGCGGACAGCCGCTCACCAGCTACGAGCTCGAGCCGCTCTTGATTACCGGCCTGAGCAACGACGCCCGCCGCAGCAAGCGCCGCCTGCTCACCTACAGCGAGATTCCGCCCAACCTAGTTCAGGCGGTGCTCGGCATCGAGGACCGCCGCTTCTTCGAGCACAGTGGCGTCAACTTCTGGCGTCTGGGCGCAGCCGCAGCCCAGGACATCTTCACCGGCCACAAGGAGCAGGGCGGCTCCACGCTCACCATGCAGCTGGCGCGCGGCTTTTTCCTCTCCCCGGAGAAGACCTGGAAGCGCAAGCTGATCGAAATCATCATCACCTTCCAGCTCGAACACCGCTTCACCAAGCAGCAGATCTTTGAGATGTACGCCAACCAGATCAACCTGGGCCAGCGCGGCAGCTTCTCGATCGACGGCTTCGGCGAGGCCGCCCAGGCCTACTTCGGCAAGGACGCCAGCCAGCTCAACCTGGCCGAATGCGCGACGCTGGCGGGCATGATTCAGCGGCCCAACTACTTCAACCCCTACCGCCATTCCGACCGCACCATCGAGCGGCGCAACCTGGTGCTGGACTCGATGGTGGAAACCGGAGCCATCACCAAGAACCAGGCC
>Ga0326727_10017539_pt1 | contig 14834 bp, 11 predicted proteins | sample MB2enrmetagenome_FD_207643 | JGI IMG/M metagenome (GOLD analysis project Ga0326727, IMG submission 207643) | Lab enriched peat soil microbial communities from McLean, Ithaca, NY, United States - MB29MY | ecosystem: Environmental > Terrestrial > Soil > Wetlands > Peat | place: USA: New York... | reverse complement strand
CCCGGGAGAACCGCCTCCTGTGCAGTGTGACCGGCATCGAGCATAATCACCCGCCGGCCTTTGCGCAGAGCGGTGAGTGCGAAGTGCACGCCGCTGGCCCCGGAGCCAACCACGACGATCGGATCCATCAGCGTTCCCTCACCGCCATCCAGAGATGAACCGGCGCGAATAGCGCAACGGAGGCGGCCAGCGCGCACGCATAGCTCAGGGATCCCAGGGCCAGCCGAACGACAACTCCAAGCCAACCGCCGCGGGGGAACCGGTCGAGATCTTCGAAGCTGGGCGAAGCGCACTCCAGCAGCGCCAGGGTAAGAATCAGCTTGCTGCGCACCGGCGAATTCTTCCGCCAGAGGCTCGCATAACTGTCCGCCAGACGGGCCCACAGGGGTCCGCGCGCCGAGGCGGACACCAAAAAACAGTCGAAGCGGTCCCGGTTTGCCGCCGCTCCGATTCTTTGGTGGAAATCCGAGTATTTTTCAATTACGTACGGGGTGGGAGCCTGCCCGATCAAATATCGGGTGTAGCTCTGGCATTCCCGCTCAAGCTGAACCGTATCCATTAGTAGCCAACCGTAGCATTTCACTCACATCGATCATTCGATTTTGCCGTCCGGTGACCCAGGGGTGCGGAGCGGCGGTGCCGGCGTTGGAAAAGGAGGCCAATTGGCCGGCGGTAAATGGCAATAACGGCCGCAGAAACGGCTCCATCCAGCCAAGGCACCAGGCGGTGGCGCGCACGGGCAGGTGCAGAACGGGTGCGGACGGCTTGTCGCCCGCTCGCCGGATGCGGAGAAGCAGGTCCTCGATCGTCAGAATTTCGGGTCCGCCGATTTCCAGGGTGGCGCTGTCCAACCCTTCCTCCTCATCCAGCAGGGCCGCCAGGCAGTCCGCCAGATCATCGACAAAAACGGGCTGCACCGGCACGCGGCCGTCTCCGAACACCGGCACGACGGGCAAAGCGGCTAAGCGGGCGAGGCCGGCGAGCACAGGAGCGTTTTTGCCCAGGATCATCGCCGGGCGCACAATCGTCCACCTTAGCCCGCTCGCAATAACTACGGCCTCCGCGTCCTGCTTCGATTGCGCGTAGTAGTAACGGAATTGATCGTGAAACTTCACGGCCACGGTGCTCGCAAACAGGAAACGGCCCACGCCACTTTGCCGCGCCTGGCGGATGAGCGCTTCGGTCCCATCGCGGTTCACCCGCAGATATTCCGCGGGAGAGTGTTTGCCGGTGGCCGCCGCCATGTGCAGCACGGCGTCGCAGCCGGTCAAGGCTGCCGCATACCCGGCGGGCTCCAGAAGATCGCCGCACACATACCGGACCTGGGAAGGCGCGGAGTCCGGCGCCCGGCCGCGAATCAGACAAACGATCCGCCGGCTCCCTTCCCGCGAGAGGCGCTCCAGAACCCTGCTTCCCAGAAATCCTCCCGCGCCAGTAAGGAAAATCGAGCGAGCCATTCTCCCAGAAATGACTGGCAAGTAATGGGCCGGAACGCCAGTGGCTGCGGCTTGCTTGGCGGGCCGATTCCGGGCGCCGCCGCCGAATGACCAAAGGCCTGTTACGCCGCTTGGGGAGTTTTGCCGTTCCGGCCGGACGCGCTTCGGCCGAGGTGAATCCTCGGAACCAAATCTTGGGAAAGAATCTTTGGAATGAGGGTGGTTTATCAGAAGAGGCCCGCTGATCGTCTTCATTTTGAAGCGTATCTTAGTGGCATCTCGAGTGCGAGAAGCAGCGCTCGTGAGTCAGCAAGCCGTTAACGTGGACCTCGTCATTCCCGTTCTGAATGAAGCGCACGTCCTGCGGAAAAGTGTGGGAACCGTCCTACAGTTCTTGCGCGCCAAGGTGCCGTACCGGTGTCAGATCGTGATTGTGGACAACGGGTCTACCGATGGCACACAGAAGGTTGCCGAGCAACTGGCGGCCGAGCATGCAGAGGTTAAGTTCATTCACCTGATCCAACGAGGCCGCGGACGGGCGCTGCGCAGCGCATGGCTGCAAAGCACGGCCGACATTGTCTGCTACATGGACGTGGACCTCTCGACCGGGCTGGATCACCTTACCCAGCTGCTGGATGCCATCGCCGTGGATGGCTATGAGATAGCGGTCGGCTCCCGTCTGATGCGGGAATCGCGGACGGCACGGTCGTTCAAGCGCGAAGCCATCTCACGGCTTTACAATCTCCTGGTCAAGACCGTGCTGCTGACCAAGTTCAGCGATGCGCAGTGCGGTTTCAAGGCGGTCAGCCGCCGAGCGGTCGAGGCCATCGTACCGAAAGTAGAGGACCAATCCTGGTTTTTCGATACGGAGTTACTGGTGCTGGCGGAGAAGCAGGGCTATCGTATTAAAGACATCCCCGTGGTATGGGTGGAAGACGACGACAGCCGCGTCAAGATCTTCCAGACTGCGTGGGAAGACGTCAAGGGAATCTTCAGGGTTCGCAGGCAATTGTGGAGTCAGCGGCTGGGAGCCGCGTCGGTAGCTGATACCGACCGGAGGCAGCTCTAATCTAGGTTCTTGACCGCCTGATTCCAGCCGCGTGCCACGGAATGCTTCCGAATCTGCGGCGCGCGATATCGCTCAGGTAGTCGAAATAGAGTTCCAGGTGGGCTTCGCGGCACCACCAGCGTAGAAATGCGCAGTAGCCTTTTTCGCCCAGGTTCTCCCGCAGCCCGGGCGAGCAGGCGATCTGGCGCATGGCGGACAGCAGCTCTTCGTCCGTTCGATAAACGAAGCCGCCGCCACTATCCTGCACGACCTCGGGCAGCGCACCGAGGTCTCTGGCAATCACCGGCGTGCGGCGCGCGAAAGCCTCGATGATAATCATGCCGAACGTCTCGAAGGTGATCGAGGGGACTATGGCCGCCGCCGCGTGGTAATAGAGCGCGCCGAGCTCCTTCTGCGGGCGCGGCCCCAGGAAACGGATGCGCGGATTCCCCGCCGCCATGGCGCGCAGTTCGGCTTCATAAGCTCCCGCGCCTGCCACCAGCAGGTCGTGTCCGGGCACGCGGTCCCAGAGCGAGATGAGCGTTTGCAGGCCCTTGATCAGTTCGAGGCGGCCCACGAACAGGAAGTAGGGCTTCTCTTGCGGGCGCGGGCCGGGCGTTTGCCAATCGCCGTCAACGCGGTCGATGAAGTACGGCAGGTGCGCCACGGGCTTCGGAAAACCGCGTTCGGCGTGCATGCGCATGGTGAAGCGGCTGGGAGACACGAATTGATCGACGTGGGAGGACATGCGCTCGAGCATCCCGGTGTATCGCCAAAGCTGCGGCGGGCGCTTGGCCTGAAGGGTGCACCGGAAGCAATCGGGCTTCTCGCAGGGGCGGCTATTATACTTCCATAAAACGTGCATGGGACAGATCAGCCAGTGCTCGTGCGTGGTGTACATCTTAACCGGCTGGCCGCGCTCGGGAGCGAGTGACAGGATCTCGGGCCCCAACAGGGAAATATTGTGGTAGTGCATTACGTCATAAGCCCTGGCTGCCAGGACCTCGCGAATGGCGCCGCGCTTCAGGTAGGGCCGGCCGGTCTGCTGGGTCAGCAGGGGAGAAAGCGCGCCATAGCCGCTGCGGAGTTCGTGGCGCACCACGCGCGGATGCTCGGCAAACGCCATAGGAGGCGCATCGGGATGCAGCAGGTGATAGGAATCCACGCAGTGGACCACATCCACGTGGTGTCCCTGTTCGGCGAGGGCGTGGCAGAGCCGGTATAAGTACATGGCGTCGCCGCCGAAATGATAGGGCGGGTAGAAGGTGGCGAAATGCAGGAAATTGAGCGGCCGGCTCATTGGCATCCCACGCTGACGGCCGCTCACCGGATCGAGCTTGTGTCAGCGGCGCTGTCCGGCGGCGCGGCGGGCGCGCCCACAACCGCCGGAGCGTCCTTGGCTTTCACCCCTTTGAATCCCTCCCAGATAATGCGGGCCAGGAAGCGTGGGCCGTGGCGCACGGCGCTCGATTTCATCACGCCGCCCGCCCGCGCCCGTTCATGGCTGATCACCTCGACCACGCGGTAGCCCTTGCGCAGGGCGTTGGCGATGATCTCGATCTCTATTTCGAAATTCCGCGAGCCGTACCGGAAGTCCGTGAAAACCTCGCGGCGGAACAGCTTGTAGCCGTTCAGCGCGTCGGAAAGATAGCGGCCCATGAACAGCCCCACCGAGGCGCTGAGAAATACGTTGCCCATGGCGCGCACGTGGTTATATTCCTCGCTGCCTCCGAAGACCCGCGATCCGATCACCAGGCCCACGCCCTCGCGCATGGCATGCAGGAAATTGGGTATATCTTCGGGCCGGTGGGAGTAATCGGCATCCATCATCAGCAGCAGGTCGCCGCCGGCCGCCTCGAACCCCGCGCGCAGAGCGTGGCCCTTGCCGGGCGTGCGCCGGTTCTCCACCAGGCGCGCGCCATAAGAACGCGCGATGGCGGCCGTGCGGTCGCGGCAATGGTCGTCCACGCAGATGACTTCCACCTCGTAGCCGGGCAGCTCCGCGATGGTCTTGTTCAGGTCTTCCAGGACCAAGCCGAGGGTAGCTTCCTCGTCCTTGGCCGGAATAATCACGCTCAACTTCATCATGCCGCCGCTCCCCTCCGCTATCGCGCAACTCCCAGGCTTGCCGCCGCCGGGCGGCCGGTCCCGAACAGGGCCGCGTGGTTTTCGATCCACTCAAGCAGCAATCCCAAGCCTTTGCGGACGCCAGTGCCCGGATACCATCCGAAATCCTGGTGGGCTCGCGAGATGTCGCTGACGAAGACCGGCTGGTCGCCGGGCCTCCATCCCTCGAAGGAACACTCCAGCGGGCGCGAGAACCTCCTGTTCAGCAATTCCACCAGTTCCAGCAGCGAGAGCGTGTTGCACGGCCCGCCGCCCACGTTGTAAGCGCGGCCCGCGGTGGTCCCGATGTTGCGCACGGCGGCGTCGTAGGCCTCCACCAGGTCCCGAACGTAGAGGACGTCGCGCACCTGCTTTCCGTCGCCGTAGATGGTGACGGGCTTTTGCTGGAAGGCTCGAATGGAGAACCACGCAAGCCAGCCCTGGTCCTCCATGCCGAATTGGCGCGGTCCATAAATACAGGACTGGCGGAAGACAACGGTCTTTAAGCCGTAGATGCGCGCGTAGTCGAGCACGTACTGGTCGCCGGCGCACTTCGAGCAGCCGTACGGAGAATAGGGATCGAGCGGCCGCCGCTCGGAGATGCCCTCGCTCATCTGGTCGTAGGCGTAGCGGCCGCCGCGCTCCACAATGCCCAGGTCCGCCATTTTTCCGTAGACCTTATTGGTCGAGCTGTACAAGAAGATGGGCTGGGAGGCGGAGTGGCGCACCGCTTCCAGTACGTTGAAGGTGCCCTGGGCGTTGATTTCGAAATCCTCGCGCGGGTCGGTCACCGAAGTGGTCACGGCCACCTGAGCGGCCAGGTGGAATACCGCGTCGGCGCCCTCCACGGCGCTCCGCAGCTCCAGGTCGCCGTTGCGAATATCCGCCGCGATAACCTTCAGGCGCTTGCGATGGCGCGATTTCAACCACAGCAGGTTCTTCTCCGAGCCGGGCCGCGAGAAGTTGTCCACGATGATTACGCGCTTTTGACGCGAAAGGTAATAATCGGCCAGGTTGCTTCCAATGAACCCGGCCCCGCCCGTAATGACGTAATGAGACATGGTCTGATTTACTCCGGTGTTTTCGGCTCGAGAACCGTGATCTCGTCGAACAGGTAAGGATCTTCGGCGCGGTCGCGCGTGGCGAGCGGCGGCTCGGCGGCCGGAATGCGGCCGGTTTCGCGGTAATGATCGAGCAGGGCTTGCCGGATGCCGCTGGGCTTGGGCCAGGTCGAATGCTCGTACCAGAAATCGGCCTCGTGCAGGTCGCGCACCAGGATCTTCGAGTAGCGATGGGCGGCGATGCGCGCGAGAATCCCCGAAAAATCGCCCGTGCCGGAATGGCCGCGCTCGCCGATACAGGGTGCGCGGTCGCCCATCACCACGCCGTCGCGCTCATAGATCCAGGAGCCGCCGGCGTCGAGCAGGACGGCGCGCGATGGCAGCCCGCGAAACTGCGCCTCGATGTCGCGCACATAGCGGTAAGCGTCGTTCGAAAGCGGCTGCGCGGGGATGCGCACCATTCCCATGCCGGCGAACAGCAGCGCCACCGAGAAGGCGGCCGCCGCGGCGGCGATCCAATCTGGCGCGTGGGACGTCCTGGCTTTCCAGGCTGCGGCGACGCGGCTCCAAACCACCGCCAGGCCCGCCAGGAACCACACGCCCGCAATGAGGCATCCCGGGCCGATATGGTTCAGCATCCAGGCGATGCCGCTGGTATAGGCCTCCACCGAGATCAACCCGAGCCACACCAACCACGCGCCCACCAGCGATTTCGATTGGGCGAAGCGCAGCACCGCGGCGCCGCCCAGCAGTCCGCCGGCGAAGTAGGTCCAGGAATCCAGGACGTGCTGGAAACTGCGCAGCGGCGAGACGCCGTGCGATCCGAGCACCGTGAACGTCCAGTAGAAGAACGGCTGGCCCCAGATGGCATAGCACGCGCCGATGACGGCGGCCGTCAGCGCGCCAGTGGCCGCCGAGAAAGCCAGGGTGCGTTTCCAGTTTCGATCCCAGAGGAGCAGAAACCCGGCGTACCAGGCCGCCCAAATTACCAGGCTCTGCTTGACCAGGAAACCGATGGGCGCAATTAGCGCCATGGCCGCCAGCACCCGGCGGTCGCGCGTATCGATATAGACCAGCAGTAGGTAAAAGGCTGCCAGCGCCGTCAGTTGAGCCAGGGCGTCGCCATGCAGGTTGTGGCTAAAGCGATTGGTGATGGAGTTGGCGCCCATCAGTAACAGGGCGGCATAGAAGAAGGCGTTCCACAGCCAGGCCGGCCGGAGATCGCACCGGGCTTGCCGCAGCAGGCGCCGGCACGAGAGCAGCGCGAGGAACGCCGCCGCGGCCGTGTACCCCACCTGGATGGCGCGATAGAAAGAGATCGAACCGGCCTTGCCCGCCAGCCACGCCAGCAGGTAAGTCAGCAATTGCGGTCCGGGAGGGTAGTTAAAGGCATCGTTGTTCGCTTGCGGGCTATATAGCGGATAGCCGACTGAGAACTTGATGATGTCGTTGATGAAGTCGCCTTCCGACCAGGTCAGAATGTCGGCGGGGAAGTTCACGTACCAGCTCACCCAGTAGAAATATGCCGCCAGGAGCAGCACGCTCGAAGCCGCCAGGAAAGTCAGGCCGGCGGTCCAGGGATTCGATTCCCTGCGCATGCGCGCCAGGTATAGCCCCGGCCCCAACGCCAATACCGCCGCGAAGCCAAGCCCGGTAATCAGCACGGCCCGCTCCGGTTGTTGGGGGAAGAAGCCATGTATCAGGCGGATGGCCGCGGCCATCGCTAGCGCCAGGCCCGCCACGGCAGCGGCTGCGGCGAACGCGGGCAGGCCTCCAGCCTCCTCCGCCGCGGACCGCGCGGGGGTGGTCATCGGGAAGCCGCCGAAACCGCGAGCCGCGCGTGCATCGCGCGAATCTGTTTTTTCTCGGTTGACCGGATCGGAAGCGGCGTTCAATGGCGTTCCTTAGAATTCGTTGAGTTAGTGCAAAACGAATACCATTCGCCGCCAGCGCTCAAAAACGCTTCGGCCGTGTAAGTTCGGGCCAAAGGCGGCGCCCTGAATCGGCCGCCCGAAGGAGGGCTGCCGCGGCTGAGTGCAAAAGAAGCGCGAGACTTCCGAAGGATCGGGACGAAGGCGCTCTCGCCGCGCGGCAGGGTTGAAACTGGCGGCGGTGTATCGCCGCGTGCCTGCCCCGTCGAATCCCCAGGGGCGACTCGCGCTCATGTGAGAAAAGCGGGGGACCCTTATTCCACGGAACCGACGTTTTCGGCCCGCCCACGATAATTCGAGCCGAACCTCGAGAGTCCGGCATAAGCGCCCTGTGCAATCCAAACCAGCGGCAGAATCTGTTGCTTCACGAAGCTCGCCGGAATGTCTTCGTCAACACCGTACCCGATAGGCGGACAGTCGGGATCGTAGCGGAATGTGCCGAAGACATGATCCCACAGCATGAATGTATTGCCGAAATTGGAGTCATAGTGCCTGGGCTCGATGGAATGATGAACCCTATGCGCCTGTGGGGTGGAGATAATATAGCTCAGCCGGCCCAGGTTCAGGCGGACGTTCGCGTGCCCTAACACATCGATTGTCATGAAGATGATGCCGAACGGCGCCACCAGGTCGGTCCCCAAAGCGAGCACGGAGATCAAATGCAGAGGCTCCTGCAGGAGGTACTCCAGGAAATGTCTGTGGTAGATCGAACTCCAGTTCAGATTCTGAGGGGAATGATGGACCTTGTGAATGTGCCAGAGCAGGGGAATCCGATGCATTCCGCGGTGGGCCCAGTAAGCGGTGAAGGTCACGACCAACAGGCTGGCCAGCATGTACAGCGGTAGCGGCAGCTTTCGGTCGAGATGAAGCGACGGAAGTCCCAGATACACCCAGGTATTGCGGACCAGCGGTGTGATGACGAGCACGTATACGCTCAACTTCCCGGCGAGCAAGAGGTAAGTGCCGCTGAGCAGCGATGCCCGGTTCCAAGGACGGCGGTCCTGTGGACGGATGAATTCCCATATCGCGAATGCGATCAGGACGAAGCCGTAACCGTAGCCGGGCACTACCAACCAACGGAAGAACTCGAAATCCTTGGGGGGCAGCCACGATGGGCTGAAGACCCAGCCGACAGCAAGCTCCATTTGTCTTGCTAATAAATGAATGAATTGCCACATCGCAGTGCTCCCTTCACCTGGTTCAACGTTGAATCTAAACGACGCCTTCTGGCGAAGTTTCGCCCTCCACTCTCATGCGTTTGCGGGGAGCGGAGGGCGGTTTGTCAGGACGCCACCGGCACGACCGGCTGGGGCGACATCGCGGGTACCCGCATCTTCCTGCCGGTCATCGCGGAAGCGAAGTACAGCGCGGCCGCCACCAGCACCAGCGCCTTGATGCCGACCAGGTAGGAAAGCGATTCCAGCAGCCCGCCCACCAGCGAACCCAGCAGGTTCGAGCCGAAAGCCTCGGCGCGGAATCCGGCTTCGCGGAAACTGGCGATGAAGATCAGCCCGGCGAAGAACACCGGAGAACAATACAGCGCCGTGGCCGCCAGGCCGCGCACTACCATGGATTCGAAGAACAGGCTGCGGGCCGACAGCACGTAACTTAACGCCAGCGTCGCAAACAGGCCCAGATAGGCCAGCTCGCGCGGGAAGTCCGGAAACCTCGAAACCACCAGGTTCGAAAGCAGGATGAACGCCAGCATACTGCTGATCACGATGGAATTCACCAGCCAGGTGGTGCCGAACAGCAGCGCCGCTTTGCTGACCACCTGGACTTCCAGAAGCATGAAAGCCGCGCCCAGGAAGAAGAAGTGCCACTGAATGCCTTCCCGCGAGGCCTTCAGGCTCCGGAAAGTCAACCAGCACACCAGCGTCAAACCCAGGGAAAGGACCCACACCACGGTCGGAACTCCTCGGTTCTGTTGATAGAGATACGGCCAGTCGTCGGTGCTCGGGGTGGCGGCGGCCACCGGCACGTTGGAGCGCGAATCGACGAACTGCTGCAACTCGGGATTCGCGGCCAGCGTGCGCTCGACGCGATCGCCGTTGCCCACGATGAAGAACTCCGGCGCCACGTGGACCATGAGCGGAGACCGCTCGAAGGCTTCCGTCACGATGCCGCGAAGCCGCCCGGCAAACCAGGGCCGCTCGCTCGAGAAGGAGAGCGCAAAGATCCCGTCCGGATTCAGAAGCTGGCGCGTCCGCTCGATGGATTCCACGGTGTACACGTAGTTATCCAGCCGGATGTTGGTGTAGTAGGAGCTGGTGGTGTGGGAATCCAGAATGGAATAGACGATCAGGTCGTACTTATCGTGGGTCCGCTCGATGAAGGCCCGCGCGTCGTCCACGTGAACCTCGACGCGAGGGGAGTCGTAAGGATGCTCCAGGTGCAGTTCCTTGCCCTTGGCGTAGATCAGCGGATCGATTTCGACGGCGGTGATGTGCTCGGCGCCGTTGCGCAGGGCCGAGGCCACGTCGTTACCCATGCCTGCCCCCGCGATCAGAACTTTGGGGGGATTGGGATAGAAGCGGTACGGCAGATTGTACTGGTGAAACTGGAGCGGCACGCCCTGCTCGTTGAAGGTGGGGTGCGCGGCCACGGCCTCCGGCTTGAGGTTGAGGATCTCCTGGTACCAACTGTCGTTGGTGTTCAGGACGTAGCGCATCACTTGCCCGTTTTCGAGCAGCGGAACGATAGTGAGTTTCTGATACGGCGACCAGAAGATGCTGGCCTTGCCGGGTTGCTCGGTGTAGACATCCGCCCGCGATCCCTTCCAGCTCTCTTCGCCCCACCATTGCGAGCGGTACTGGCCCGCCACAAACAGCAGGAGAATGGCGGTGAACCAGCCCGCCACCGCGCGTTTCATACGCGGCACCGGCCAGAAGATGACGGCCAGACCGATCGCCAGGAAGGCGAACCAGATGTAAGGCGGTGTAGAGAGGAAGCACAGCAGCGTGTAGAGCCAGATCCCGATGATACTAGCCAGCACGTTGATGGAGTAGCCCAGAATTCCCTTGGGAGAACGTTCGAGATACCAGCCCACCAACTGCCCGAAAGGCACGAAGGTAATGGCGATTAATCCGAACAGGGCGATGACCGTGGCCACCGCGATGCCGGCCGAAGTCCATCCCCAGACGGCGTTCCCGTTGAAGTAGGCGCGGCTCCAGATATGCACGTCGGAGAAATAGCCGATGAAACCCGACAGGTTCACCACCAGGTGGCGCAGCGGGGCCCACGGCAACTCCACGAGCGCCACCATGGCGGTCAACGGAACCAGCGTATACATGAGGTAGATCCGGCGGCGCGTCAGGTAGCAGCCCAGGCCGAAGCCGAGGAAACAGGCGATCAGCGCCAGCGACTTGAAGTAAGCGAAAACGCGGATCTCCGAAGCGATCCAGCGCACCAGCAGCAGTTCCAGGAACAGGCTGGCCAGGCTGATGGCCGCCAGCGAGCCGAAGTGAAATCCGCCCAGCGCTTCCGCATTCATGCTCGATCTCTCGAGCCACTCGTCACGCCGGCGCCAGGCCGGCCAACGAGCCATACCCAGCAGCCAATACGCGCTGTAAATCAAAACCGCGAGCGCAACCAGAGCGGGAACGTGCGCCCAAGCTTGTGACGAAACCGAAGTCGTGACCATTGTCCTCCTCAGAAACTCCTCTGGAGCATCGCAAAACAGATACCATTCGGAGATGGAGCTATCGCGCGTTCTTACTGGCGTTTAGGCATTCGGAGCGCGGCATCGCGGACCTGACGTTTCCAAAAGATAGGTGCCCGGTCCGAAAGATAGGGTATCCGGTGACGTGGCGAGAGTTTTCCGGGAACTGGTTCAGCTAGGTCGGCCGCGTGGTATGGGGGACTAAAGCAGCCCCACCCTGATCCCAAACCTTGGAAGTCCGGCCCGTTCTTTAGGATGCCGGGACTGCTTTTCGCGTATCCTAGCCGGTTATACCGGATCTGCAAATTGGCACCGCGCGTGCGAAACGTTTGCCGGATGTCTACTGTCTTAATCACCGGCGGCGCCGGATTCATCGGATCCCACCTGGCGGAAGCCTGCCTCCGAAAGGGGCACCGCGTGCTGGTGCTGGACGATCTCTCCTCGGGAAGTATCGATAACCTGGCGGAGGTGAGGGGCAACCCGCAGCTCGAATTCGTGCCGGAGAGCGTGGCTGTCAAAAGCGTCCTGGCCGAACTGGTGGACCGCGCCGACGTGGTGTTTCACCTGGCCGCGACGGTGGGCGTGTTCAATATCATCGAGAGCCCCGTCGACACCATCGTCAACAACATCGGCGGCACCGAAGAGGTGCTCAAGATGGCGGCCAAGAAGAAAAAGAAAGTCGTGGTAGCTTCCACCTCCGAGGTCTATGGAAAAAGCGCGGTGGTGCCCTTCCGCGAGGATGGCGACATGGTCCTCGGCCCCACCAGCAAGTCGCGCTGGAGCTATGCCTCGAGCAAGATGGTGGACGAGTTCCTGGCGCTGGCCTACTGGCGGGAGTACAAGGTTCCCGCGGTGGTGGCGCGCCTGTTCAACACCATCGGGCCGCGACAGCTTGGCCGCTATGGCATGGTGGTGCCGCGGTTCTTGAAGCAGGCCCTGAGCGGCCGGCCCCTAACGGTATATGGCAGCGGCAGGCAGTCGCGCTGTTTCACGTATGTTTCCGACGTGGTGGAGTGGCTGCTGCTGCTGGCCTCGAACGACCGTGCGGCGGGCCGCGTCTTCAACCTTGGGAACCCCGAGGAAGCGACCATCGAAGATCTCGCCCGGCGCGTGATTGCCATCACTGGGGCTGAAGTGGCAATCGAATACGTCCCGTACGCGCAGGCCTACGAAGAAGGTTTCGAGGACATGGAGCGCCGCGTGCCGGACATTACCAAAGTGCTGGAACTGACCGGCTACGCTCCGCGCGTGACGCTGGATCTAGCGCTGCGCCTCACGCGCGACTGGTTTGTGCGAAACGGCGGGGTCGCCGCCACGGCCGCGTTTTCCGAAGCCGCCAATTTCTAATCGCGCCGATCATGGCCGCAGCCTCGGAAGCCGGGGCCGCGCATATAGATGGTCATCGCTTTGCATCGGCAGACTCCGGACTATGGCAACCTTTCTGCGTCCCGCACCCTGGATCTTCCCAACACGCACGATCGCGGTGCGGTTGTTTATCAGCTGCTGGCTGATCTACTCCATCCACGTCGCCACCAACACCGTGCGCGAGATCTACCTTGCCCTGTCCATCGGCGACCACTTTTCTTTTCGCGTGGACGATTACGCCAACATGCACCCGGATTTGTTCGAGAAGAAAGGCTACGGGTGGCACATCGGAGCGAATCCGGGAGCCTCCCTGGCGGGCGCGGTGCCTTATTTTCTGAGCCGTCCGCTGATCGATCGCGTGGTGGCCGCGGTGAATCGCGGACGCGCGGCCAGCGGCGTCAAGGATCCTCCGCCTTACAATTCGCCGTGGCCCATGGTGCGGGCCTTTTACCGTGAAGCCTGGCGGCGCGGGTATGACGTGAAATTCGCGCTCGCCGCCATTGTGATGCAGATGTTCTGCATGGCGCCTATCTCGGCGCTGGCGGCGGTGGCCATGTTTTACCTGCTGCGCCGGGTCTTCGCCTCCGATCGCGCCGGTTTCTGGCTGGCCCTGCTGTTCGCTTTCGGAACGCCGGTCTTCTTCCGCACCGGATATCTCAACCACAACCTGATGCTCGGCGAATTCGCCTTCATCGGTTTCCTGGCGATGTGGAATCCGGGCCGCGACACGCGCTGGGGCGAGACGCTCCGCTACTTCCTGGGCGGCCTGGCGGGCGGCGCGTCGCTACTGCTCGATTATTCGGGCGTCGTGCTGCTGGCCGGCCTGTTCCTCTACGCGGTCGCCCGCGGAAGGACGTTCCGGAGCGGCTGGTTCTACGGGCTGGGCGCGGCGGGACCAATTCTGCTGCTGTGGTTCTACCAGTGGGCCAGCTTCGGGAATCCGTTCCTGCCCGGCCAGCACTGGATGCCGCCGGTGGAATGGATCGACGTGGGCTACCAGGGCTTCACGGCGCCGCAGGCCGACATCCTGGGGCATCTCCTCTTCGACTACCGCTACGGCCTGTTCGCGAGCTGTCCGCTGCTGCTGCTGGCGCTGGCTGCGCCCTTTTGGAACCGCGGCTCGCGGAGGGCGATTCCCGCGCGGGAGATGGCTGTGCTGACGCTGGTTCCGCTGGGCCTGTGGCTGTTCTGCGGCGGCATCAGCTATACGCGGCTACAGTTCAACACCGGGATCCGGTACCTGGCGCCGCTGCTGCCCTTCCTGTTCGTGCCCGCCGCCATGGTGCTGGCTCGCCTGCCTCGCCGGATGGCGTTTTTCATCTCCATCGCGGCCGTGGCGCAGGCCTGGTCGATGGCCATGTACCGCGACGTGGAGCGCGGGCTGGGGGTGCTCGATCCGGTGCTGCACGTGTTCGTGGGCGGCTTTCAACTTCCGGTGCTGACGAACCTGGCGCGCATGGGGGGGCAGTACGGCGATTACGCCGCCTCAGGCGTTTCGCCGCTGCCTCTGTTTGCGCTGGCGGCCGCGGCGCTGTGCGGCATCTGGTACGGCGGGCGCTCCGCGAGGAGGCCTTCGGAAGCGGCCCCAAACCTTGGTGAGCAACGTGGCGCTTTGGAGTTTCCGGAACTCGCATCGCATTCAACCGGAGTTGTTTAGGGCCGGTATCAGGCGGCCTGGGACGGCGAGCGCGCAGCTTGGCCGGATAGCCGGTCCGCGCCTGTCGCCTCGCTCAACGCCTCCGGGAACCCATCGAATACTTCATTCAAGAGCTCCCGCAAGGGCGGGTCCGGGCGCTTCTTCAGGAACGTTTCCCGAACCGCCGCGGGAAGGACCCTCCATGGAGCGCGGCCGTACCGTAAGGAAAGCCCCGACTCCAGATAGCGCATGGCCCTGAGCTGGCTTGCGATGGTCTCGCGTTTCAGCAGCCAGCGGTTCGTCATCGATTCCGCAAGCCCGAAGAGGGCGTGTCCGAGCGGAATGAAATCCGAGCGGCGGAGCTGCTCAATCGGCTCGCGGCTCTTCCCGGAAATCGAAGCGGCGAGCGCATTCTCCAGGGCGGCCCACGCCATATCGACGGCAGCGGGACGCGACCGCCGAAAGGACGGCTCCGCCGCGGGCGGACTCTGTCTCATTGGCAAGGCACGAGAGAACACCAGATGAAACCAGCTGCGTTCCCCGTCCATTTCCCAACTGGACACGCGCCACTCGCGGCCGAAGATTTCGAA
>Ga0326727_10017538_pt1 | contig 14834 bp, 8 predicted proteins | sample MB2enrmetagenome_FD_207643 | JGI IMG/M metagenome (GOLD analysis project Ga0326727, IMG submission 207643) | Lab enriched peat soil microbial communities from McLean, Ithaca, NY, United States - MB29MY | ecosystem: Environmental > Terrestrial > Soil > Wetlands > Peat | place: USA: New York... | reverse complement strand
AGAGGCGGATGTGGGGGGCGAGAGGGGGACCGGCGCACTGCGGCCCACGGCGCCCCCGGTAAACTCAACGATGGCGTGCACGGTGAGTGGCTCAAGGGCGGAAACCGGCATATGCCCCTGGATATTGAATGTTTTGGCTTCAAATGCCTCGCGCTGCTTCCCGGTGAAGCGCAGGTCGGCATAACGCTCGAACATAGTGACCATTTGGCCCCGAGCATCGCTGGCTATCAGAAGAAGAGTGACTCCGGCGGCGTATTGATCCTTCTTGTCTTTCTCCTTTACGAAATGCACCAGATTTCCGGGCATCGAGACGGCAACCGGCACGGCGTAACGGCCATCGCGCGAAGGCACGAAAGCAGCGTTTACTTGCGGGGAGAACGAAGGCTTCCGCGAACCGGTTTCGAGCCCACTCAGCAGTTGCGCGGCGGCAGGAGTCATCATCACGTCGCGTCCCGGTGGAATGGCAAAGTATCCCTGCCGGTAACGCAATCGATAGCTGGGGTTGTTACCTGTGTTGCTCAGGGTGACTTTTATGGGCCGGAACGCTCCGTTATAGTTGCGATTGGAAGGGTGGTAGATTAAGGTATAGAACTCACTGCCATCCTGTTCTACGCGTTCGATGGCTTTCACTAAGTCGTTAGTATCTGTGACGAGGAAGCCGCCGGTAGAATGCGCGATCACTCCCAAATCGGCATGAACGTCGGACGGCAGCGTCATGGCCCAATCGAATTGATCGTGTCCCAGTTCCACGGCGCCGGGTCCATCGGCGAAAATGGCCTCGAACTTCCTGTGGCCGCCGATATCGGGCAGCTTATCCTCGGCGTTCATACCGGAGTTGCCGCCGGAGACGTCGATGACATAGAAGGCAACGCCGGCTCGATTGGCCGCGTCGATGACGCCGTGCATCTCGGCGCCGGCGTCGGGCGCATGGAGGAAGCCCTCCGAGAAAACCACCACGCTTTTCCTGCCGGGCAAGTCGCGATAGGCGATGGCGATGGCGCGCAGAGCGACGAATACGGCGCGTGCCTGGAAGGTTTGGGAGATGGTAAGCCAACTGCGGAGGATGTCCATCTCGGCCTCCGGCCCCTTGGCGATCAATCCGGTCGAAGAGCCTTGCGGAGGAATACCGATGAAGGTTTCGGGGTGTATCTGGGTAAAAAGGTCGTCGATCTGGCGCTCGGTGCGCAGGCGTTCCGATATTGTGGAGCGCCCGGTAGGGACGGAGGCGGCCAACTTGTCGAGGGCTTGCATCAGTCGCGCCTTGTCGCTGGAGAATGGGACGGCCAGGTGCAGACCGGTATCCACCCAGTAGAGCGAGACCTGGTTGCCCGAGGCCAGGGTCTTCTCAACGTATTGTTCCGCGGCATGACAGGCATTCTTCAGGTTGCCCCACTGGAGGTCGCCCAGGTCAATGACAAGGGTGATGAACTGGGGTGATCGGCCATCTTGGGCAGCGGGATGCGGGGCAGCTGTGCTTGGCGAGTGGACCGGCTGGGGGTAAGCCTGAGCCGGCTGATCGGGACCCGCGGAATCAGCAACCGGCGGAATAAATGACGCAATCGTTTGCGGGACGCCGGCTTCGAGGATTTTGAAATCCTGCGCGGACAGGCCGGGAACGTGATGGCCCTTCTTGTCGGTGACGATAACATCGACCGAGACCGTAGGAACCTCTACCTTGATGACGGGAGTCTCGGACTGGGCCGCGATGCGGAGGGCGGAGAAGGCGAGAAGCGCGGATAGTCGCCGGTTACGCATGGTTGGCCTCGCCTTGGATCACTCGCCTTGGATCTTAATGATTGAGGCGCTCCGCCTGTTCGAACTCACGCTGCGCGGATTCGGGTTGGCCCCGCTGCAGATAGATGCTTCCCAGGGTTTTGTGGGCCTCGGCCGAATTGGGGTCGGTTCGGATGGCGGCCAGCATCTGCTGCTGCGCCTCGCTCCAGTTTTGCGACATGGCAGCCAGGACGCCGAGGTTGAAGTGGGCGGTGTAGCTGGCCGGGTCTATCGCGAGGATGTGCTCCAGATGCGCGCGCGCTTCAACGAAATCCTTGTTTTGAATGTAAAGATCCGCAAGAGCTTCGTCGGCACGTGTATACCAGGGCTGCAGCGCCACTGCGGCTCTGAACTGCTGGATTGCCTCCTTGCGCTGGCCGAGCCGGAAGTAGCAGGAGCCGAGTTCGAAGTGGGCCGGCGCGTTGGTAGGCTCCAGTTCGATCGCTCGTTTGAATTCCCGCGCGGCCTTGTCGTTCTCTCCAAGCCGCTGTTGGTTCAGGCCGAGGCTGGTGCGCAGATCCACCAGATCGGGGAATTTGTCGCGCAGGCTCTCCAGCAGACCATCGGATTCCGCCAGCCTGCCCGTCGATGCCAGGGCGAGCGCGGAAAGGTATTTCTCAAAGTCCCCAATACGATCTTTTGGATCAACGTGTGGTTCGATGCGGCTTCCGCTCGACCCGCTCAAATAGCCAAGCGAACGGAGGATTCTAATGGTCTCCGGCGTGGGTGAAGAAGGACTGCCGGCGCGGCTCGGAACAGAACCGGCGCGCACCGCTGCGATCTTTTGACGAAGCGCCGCCGCCTTCGCTCGCTGCTGGTCGTAAAGGTTTCGCGCTTCAGCGGGATCGCTCGAAAGGTCGTACAGCTCGGGCTTGGGAGCGTCGATGTATTTGTACCCGCCCGCCCGCAAACTCCGCAGCGTCGCGCAGCCAAAGTGGTTTCGCGCATAGGTGCTCTCCGAATACACGTCTTCGGAGCCAGCAGCCAACAAACCGCGACCCCGCATTTCATTGGGCCGCGCCACGCCGACCGCATCCAGAATGGTGGGAGCAACGTCCAACAGGCTCGCTGGCTCGTCGACGCGCTCTTGGGGAGCGCGCTTCTTAGATCCGGCGGGCCAATGAATGATCAGGGGAACATGTAGCGTGCTTTGATAAATGAAATAACCGTGGCTGCTTTCGCCGTGCTCTCCCAGCCCCTCGCCATGGTCGGAGGTAAATACAATCAGCGCCTTTTGCAGAATTCCGCGGCGATCGAGAGACCCCAGAAAATCCCCCAGCACGCGGTCTACATAAGCCAGCTCGGCAGCGTAGCCCGTCTCACCATGACGCTGGGCGGGGTCCGGTGGCAGATCGTAGGGCGTGTGGAGGTCGTACAGATGAAGGAAAAGAAAAACGGGCGCGCTCGAATTCGCTTCCAGCCAGTGCTCCGCGGCTTCCACGGTCTGGGCGCCGGCCCGCTTCCGATCGCCCACGCCGATGGTGGTCTTGTTGTGCAGATCGAAGGGACTATCGTACACGTCGAATCCCCGGCTCAATCCAAAGCGCCGGTCGAGGACGAAGCTGGAGACGAACGCTGCCGTGCGGTATCCGGATTTTTTCAAAACAGTGGCAAGCGTGACGGCGCCGGGTTGAAGTGGAAGGCCGTTATCCGTCACGCCATTTGAAGACGGATAAGTGGAAGTGAACAGAGCGACGTGCGCGGGAAGGGTGAGAGGGAAGGGCGTGCTGACCTGCGAAAACAGCGTCCCGCCCTTGCCCAGCGCATCGATGTGCGGAGTCTGCCCCCTGCTGAGATGATCCGCCCGAAGGGTATCGACCGAGATTAGGATGACTGATTGGGCTTGGGCGGCGGAGCAGAGGAGAAAGGTGAGAGCGAAGCAGGTGAAACGCGGCAAATTACTGAATACCTTAGCACGGGGGAAAAGGGGCAGGCCAAGGGCCTGCCCCATCTTCTTAGAATGTGACGCGGCCTCCCAGTTGTATGTTTCTGGAAATAGCGTTGCCCACCAGGATCTGCGCCCGGCCAAACGTACCGCCGTCGTTCAGGTTGGTGTCGATCCCGTCAAAGTTCGGATGGTTGATGGCGTTGAGAGCTTCAAAACGAAGCTGCATTTTGACCCTCTCGGTAATCTTGAAGTTTTTCAGCAACGCCGCATCGAAGCCATTGAACCACGGACCGCGGAACACGTTCCGGCCCAGTTCACCGAAGCGCACGCCGTTGCCCGGAGGATTGACGAACAGCGAGTTCGGCGTGCCGACCCCATAAGCAGCGTTGCAAGCCGCCACATTCGTCGACTGCGAAGTGGAAGAGCCACAGCCGATGGGATTGAGGTCGGTAAAGATGCCATCCGCCGGGTTGTTATGCGAGTACGCCGCCTGGATGCTCGATCCCACGAAATCCGGGTGATCGTTGCAAACACCGTCCAGGTTATAGTCGCCGCCGAGGTTCTCGTTGATCCCGTTGGCGTCCAGCGCGTTTCCGGCGTAGCGGCAACGGCCGTTGAAAACCTCGATGGGATGGCCTGAGTAGCCCTGGTAGAACTCGGAAACCTGCCACCCGCCTAGTGCGCGTCCGACGAAGCCATGCTGGTTCTTGAAGAACGGCAGTTCGTAGCTGATGATGGCCTTGAAGTTCTTCTGGTGGTCAAACGCTCCAGGGCCACGCTCCAGTTGAGGCGCGGAGTTGCTTTGGAAGTAGAAAGGTTGGCTGTATTGGCCGGTCGTGGTTGATCCGGTAAACAGGTCCGATCCGTCGTCCATCAGCTTCGACCAAACGAAGCTGAACTGAACTTGTAAACCTTGAGAGTAGCGCTTCTGGACTTCGGTAACCAGGGAGTTATATTCCGAGTTCAGATTGTTGGCGCGGTAGTTGAAGCCGGAATACAGCTCGTTCGGTCTGCTTCCATCCAGACCGGGGTTATAATCCTGGCCGTCGTAACGGTTTAGGTTCATCAGCTGTGAAAGGTGGCGACCCATGGAACCCTGGTAGTTGACGCGCAGCAGGTAATCCTTAAAGAACTGCCGCTCAACGCCCAGATAGTAGTTCTGCACCGAAGAATCGCGCATGTGGACATCCATGGTGCGCACGGAAACGCGGTGGCCAGGGCCGGGAATGGTTCCGGGGGTGTACGTGGCGCCGCTCGACGGGGGGTCGTTGTAGTACACGGAGTCACCCGCAGTCGCATCCTCATCAAGCAGGGCATAGAAGGGAGGATTCCATGCGCCGTTGGACCAGATGTTATCGAATAGCCGGTCGTAGGAGATTCCGAAACCACCGCGGATCGACATTTTGCCGTCGCCCAGCAGATCATAAGCAAAACCAACACGCGGGCCAAAATCATGGTTCGGTGTCGTCCACATGCTGGTCACCGGGGTGACGCGCGCCGCGGCAACCTGAGACGGAGCATAGCCATCGAGGTTCGTGAATTGCGCGATGATGTTGTTCGCCTCCGTGGGAGCGCCATAACGTTCCCACCGTAGCCCCAGGTTCAGCGTCAGCCGCTTACTGAATTTCCAATCATCGTTAAAGAAGATGTTGGAATCCTTCATGATGTAGTGCCGGTACGCATTCCCCGCACCACCCGTTGACGGATTGATGGAAAGCTCCGAGTAATAGGGATAATCGTTCTGGAAATTGCTGTTCGTATCCAATTGGCTCGGAATGTTAGTGATCGTATTGGGTCCACTCAGGACGCCATCGGAAAGCGGCGTCGGGCCCGTGGTGTTCGCGAACTCGTAATAACCCGGCGAGCCTAAGTCCCAATTCCGGTACAGAATGCCGTATTGAAAACCACCGCCGAACTTGAATGAGTGCTTGCCTTTAGTCCAGGCAAGGTTGTCCTGAAACTGCCAGCGATCCTGCACGAAGCTCTCCACCAAACCGCCTTCGTAGGGTCCATACCCGAACCCATCGTAGTCGTAATTGGCGCCGTCGATGATCACCTCGGCCCCATTCGCCTTACCAGTACCTTCAAGATTGTCGGAGTAGTGCCGGTTATGCGCAACAGTGAACTCATTGAGCAGAGTGGCGTTGAAGACGTGTGTCTCGTTCAGGTTCAGGTTGTGGTAGTGCTCCTTGTCAAGGTACGGAATGGGGTCGGCGCCCGTCGCGTAACCACCGCCGTATTTGTCCGTGTAGGTATATCTGGAGATGTTGGCCGTGAAACTGAGGCGATCCTTTTCGCTGAAGTTCTGGTCGATCCTAGCCACGTAAACGTTCTGGCCCGTATCCAGCGGGTCGCGATCCGTAACGCAACCAATGTGGCCCACCGCGTCCGGGTAGTTCACGGATTCGAGCGGACAGGGGGTATTGGATGTAAGCGGCGAATACTGGGTGATGTAATGCTGCGCGAGCGGCCCCGCGTTGGTGCTCATCGCGGTCAGCTCGCTGGGCGTGGGCACGTTGATCTCTTGCGTGTTGCCCTGCGCAATGTCCACGCGGTCATAAGTGAAGGCGAAGAAGGTCTTATTCTTGATTACGGGACCGTCAACTTCGCCGCCAAACTGGTTGCGGATATATTCCGACTGAGGAACGGCGTTGCGATTGGAGAAAAAGTCGTTGGCGTTGAAATCCGTGTTTCGATTGAACTCATACGCGGCGCCATGAAAGCTGTTCGTCCCGGACTTCTGCGTGGTGCTGACGATCGCGCCCGCGGCGTGTCCATACTCCGCGCTCATGTTGTTCGTGAGCACGGTAAATTCCGCCACGGATTCGAGCGGTGGAGAGATGTTATAGCTGCCCTCACTGAAGTTGTCGTTGTTATCCGCGCCGTTCAGAAGATTCGTTGTGCCAGACTCGCGCGCGCCACCGGAGGCTGGGCCGAAATTCATACCCTGCGTGACCGCCGGGGCCATAAACGTCAAGTCGAAGACGTTGCGTGACAGCAACGGCAAGCTGTCGATCGTCCTCTGGTCGATCGTTGTCGCCAAGTCCGACGAAGCGGTCTGGACCAGCGTGTCGCGCTCCACCACATCCACCGTGGTCGACGCCGTCGCGACAGATAACGTCACGTTGACAGGAACGGTGGAACTGGCGTCCACGATGATCTTTTCGATTTCTTTTGTTGTAAATCCCTGCACCTTCGTGGTCAACGTGTAGGTGCCGGGAGGAACCAAGCCAAACCGGTAGTTACCGTTCGATTCGCTCTTCTCCTCCTGGATCACGTTGGTACCCACGTTGGTGAGGGTCAGCGCAGCTCCGGCGATGACCGCGCCAGAGGAGTCTGTCACCACGCCCGTAACGACGCCCTGCACAGATTGCGCTTGCGCCACACCCGACAGCGAAAACGCCAACACGGAACACAATGTGACCGTAAGGAGTGTCTTCATCCTTCCGGCTGAGCCTCTTATATATGATTTTTTGAATGGAACTGCGAACATCTCCCCCCCTTTTTGCCATTAGAGTCGTAACACGCCAGCCGACCGACTTGGGACGGTGTTAGAACGAGACAAACAAACAGGTAGATAGCTTGGTGAAGTTGGCGCGCCGCTTCGAAAACGTCTTGAAGAGCAGAGCTACGCCGCAAAGCACAACCCCACGGACAGACTGTTACCCGTTACCCCAGTTGCTTCGACACACGCGTGAGTGTGAAGCGTGGTGATGCTATTGGATGGAGTATAGTACCGATTCTTACAACCATGCAACAAAAAACCGAACTTTCGCAAAAAAAAATTGCTAACCGTTTGGCGGTACCATTGGCGCTACCATTGTTTCTCGTGCGGAAGAAACGAAGGAGCCAGTGGTTGATTGCCGCAGTTGGATTGGCGGTCGCCATTGCCGGCGTTGCCTCGCGCCCCGTCCGCTTCCTGAGCTTTGACGCGGCCCACGAGATCCTCGCCGCCTTCAGCCGCACCGAAGACGCTGCTGCGTGGGACGCATGGGTCAAAACCGAAGACCGGGACGTGCGCGCACGCATTGAACGTGGAGTTGAGGATTCCATCAGCAACCTCATCCTCTACGGAACATCATTCACGACGCTTCCCCGTGTGGAGTCCGCCGAAAACGCGGCCACACCGTCCGGCGAGTTGATGCCGCCGGCCCGCGCGCGCGTCAAGGCTGCCGCGGCTGCGCTGTCGCACCCTGGAACGAACGAGCGACTCCTGTTCGCTCAAGATTTCCTGTTGAAACACGGTGTCACCCCAGAAGACATGGAGACCGTCCTTGCCTCGAATCTGTCGCGGTTCTCGCTCGAACAGCGCGGCTACCAGGAGAAACTAAACTCTGCTCACAATGCTGAGGACCCCGCGCAGGCGCGCTTTGTCGGAGCCACCCTCTTCGATCGGCGAGGCTTGTCGGTGGATACCTCCCTGCTGCCCAACTATGCCCTGGAAGAGACTTTGGGAGCGATGCTGCGCAAAGGCGCGCTCGCCCCGAACAGCATTCGTAGCATCGCCGTGATCGGTCCCGGCCTGGACTTCACCGACAAACACGACGGCTACGACTTTTACCCGCTGCAAACCATTCAACCGCTCGCCGTCATCGAAGCCGTTGTTCGACTCGGTCTGGGGAAAGCCGGCAGTCTGCGGATGACCACTTTTGACTTGAACCCGGCGGTGAACGCCCACCTGGAGGCTATGGTAAGGCGTGCGCGCGCCGGCAAACAGTACGTGCTGCAACTACCGCGCCGCGACTCAGCGGATTGGACTCCCCAAGCCATCGCTTACTGGCAACATTTTGGTGAGCGGATCGGTTCACCTGCGACTCCCGCTTCCGCGCCGGGCGAACTCCACGTGCGCGCCATAGCGGTCGATCCCAAGATCGCGTCGCTCATTGAGCCTGTCGACCTCAACGTGGTCGCTCAGGTCATGGACGGAGGCGCATTCGACCTTGTTATAGCGACCAACATTCTGGTCTACTATGAACGCTTCGAACAGGCGCTGGCCATGCAGAACATTGCCAGCATGATGAACTCCGGCGGCGTGTTCCTATCGAATACAGTTCTACCGGCTCAAAAACCAAGCACATTAGACTATCTGGGAAGGCGGAGTATGAGCTACAGCGTGTCAGGCAGCTACGGAGACGACATCGTCGCTTACCGCCGCAAGTAACTTATTTCGCAGTACAAACAAAGTTCGCCGCATTGGTGCTATCTCCGCTGCCTTTATACTTGGCTACTTGCGGATACGCACAGAGCGGACGAGTCATCACCACCTTTGACGGCCGACCCGCATACTTACTCGCTACTAACTGGCCCGGCGCCGTCCCGGCTTCCACCCATTTCTCAAGCGCGCCATAAACGCCGCCGTTTTCAGTCGGCGTCCCCAATTGCCCGATGAACGTAGCGCCCGGCCCGCCGATGCAATGCTGCATGCCGGGAACCATATAAAGCCGAACAAAGCTCGCCGCGTTCTCCTGTCCCATCTTCGAAACCACGCTCTCGTAGTAACGCACAGTACTTAGTGCGGGGATCGCCGGATCGTTCCACCCGTGATAAAGAATCAACTTACCGCCGCGTGCCCGGAACTGACTCAAATCCGGGTCTGTCGCATTCAACATTTGCGCTGTCTTGTCGTCCGCCATGCGAAGCGCTTCGTCCGCATCCGCGGTAAACGGATTCCACGCCGGGTCCCCATAAACCACGTAGCGGAAGTAGTTCTGCAGAAACCCGAAGCCCAGTCCATCTCCAAGTCCACCACCGAAGACCCACTCTCCCCAGCCGCCCGAGCCTGCTTCCCCGCCCGGCAGCAGCCCAGGGAAACCGGACGCGCCCGCATACAAGCTCTTGAGAAATTCCACCTGCGGCGCGGTCAAACAGGTTCTCGCTTCCGGCCCTTTGCACAGCAGCACCGCCGGGTCAAAATGACAATCCCGCGGGTCGTTGATCACCCCATCCTTCACACCATCCTGCGCATCGCACGCCGCAATCACCGCCGCGTTGATGGCGGGCGCTTTGATTTTGGAAATATAGGCCGCGGGATCCCGCAGCATCCGCACATGCGGAATCTGGGAGGCGATCAGATGCGTCCAGAAGTAAGCCGGCGCGCCCGCCAGCACTCCATCAAAATCCTCCGGGAACCGCTCCACTTCCATCAGCGCCTCGCGCCCGCCATCCGAACAGCTATCAAAATACGAATGCTGCGCGGGCTGGCTATAGAACGCCTCCACCAGCCTCTTGGCGTTCTCCGTGGTCAGATGCAGCGCCCGATATCCAAAATCCGCCACCTTCTCGGGATGCCGGAAAGCCCAGGTCGCATCCACGGAATCGCCCTCGTGCCCGGCGTCGGTAGCCGCCGTCGCATACCCGCGCTTCAATACTCCAGCCATCTCATTGAAATCGATCACTCCCGCGAAGCCGCCATTGCCCACTCCCAGATACTTGCTGTTCCAATTCGCCGCCGGCAGCCACGCCTCGAAGCGAATGTAAGAATCGCTGGTCGGCTGGATCACGCCAGCCACCCGGCAAAAAGCAGGCAGATCCTCAATCAAATCGCCGTAAACAGTAACGTATCGCCCTGCCGCGACGGCTTCCGCCGTAAAAGTCGTATTTGGCAGCGCGACATGTGCCAGATCCTTGCATTCGGCAGCCCCGGCCTCAGCCGCGATCGCCAATGACACCAACACTGAAGTAAGAAAAACTCCGGAATAACCCATGGGCTGATAAGAATATCACGAAAAAACTTGAGCATCCTTGAAAGGTTTCTCTTCCGAACGTCGCTTACAAGCCCGGAGGAGATAAATCATGATTTTCAACAGACTGCTGCCGGTGGCCATCGCCTCGGCTTTCCTGTGCACCGCGGCCCACGCATCCAGCGTTTTCAACTTCGATAACGACACCCTCGGCACCGAAACCACGTTCACCAACACTGTCAATGGCCTCTCGGCCACGTTTTCAAGCTCCGCCGATCCGGGCGGCTTCGTCGTCTATCCCACCATCTTCGAAACCCTCACCGGCAACGTTCTCGGCGACCCGGGCCCTGCGGGAAAAGACAATCTCTCGCTCGACGTCAGCTTCAGTCAGGTTCTTTCCTCGCTGTCGCTGGATTTCGCTACCGCCGATTTCAATACTCCCTCGCAGTTCACCATCAACGCTTACGACAATTCAACTTATGTTGGCTCCGTTTCGGCCACCGGTACATTTCTGAGCGGCTCCAAATTTCCCGAAGCGGTGCTCACCTTTGGCGGCGCTGCCTTCAACAGCGTCGTGCTCTCCTCGTCAGCCCCGGATTTCGCCGTCGACAACCTCAACGCCACCGTCGCGCCGGAGCCTTCCGCGTGGGCCTTACTCGGCACGGGTCTCTTCCTGATGGGCCTTTCGACAATGCGTCGGAGAGCGGTTCGCCAGGCCGTCAAGACCGCCGCCGTAACCACCCTCTCTCTGATCGCCACCCTGGCCTCGGCGCAAACCAACAAGAGTATCTTTCCCCTTCTGCCGCCTTCCGTCTCTACTGTTCCTTCCAACGGCGACGTGAATCCCTACGGCGTGGTCATCGCGCCCAAGACGGTCGCCATGGGCGCCTTGCAGCCCGGTGACCTCCTGGTTTCAAATTTCAACAACGCAGAGAATCTGCAGGGAACGGGGACCACCATTGTTCGAGTCGACATGAACGGCAACGTCAGCACATTCTTTACCGCCCCTCAGAATCAGGGTGGGCTCAGCGCCGCCATCGGCGTCCTCTCCGACGGCCTCGTGTTCGTGGGCAACCTGCCCACGCTCGATGGCACATCGGCCACCGCACAGCCCGGCAGGCTGGCAGTGTTGAATGGCAGCGGACAATTCCTCGGCACCTTCGGCACATCAAGCACCGTGAACGGACCTTGGGGAATGACGATCGTCGACAACGGCAACGGAGTTACCGGCAGCGCTCACCTGTTCCTTTCCAATGTACTCAACGGTACGGTCTCTCGGTTCGACTTGAATTACAACGCTGGGGAAATCACCGCCTCCGTATTTATTCTCGCGAGCGGCTTCAATCACCGGGCCGATCCGGCCGCGCTCGAACTGGGCCCGTCCGGCCTCGCTTATAGCGCTTCAAATGACACCCTCTATGTCTGCTCTTCCTCCGATAACGCCGTCTACCAAATCCCCACGGCGACCCAGACCAGCAGCACTGTTCCCGCCACCCTGTTCTTCCAGGACTCCACCCACCTCCACGGCCCTCTCGATATCACCATCCTGCCGGACGGCCACTTCCTCATCGCCAACAGCGACGGTTCGAATGTAGATCCCAACCAGCCCAGCGAATTAGTCGAGTACAACTCCTCCGGCCAGTTCCTGAATCAAATGTCGGTCGACCCTAACAACGGCGGCGCGTTCGGTCTCGCCACCAGTAACATCGGATGGGGCACCATCCGCCTCGCGGCCGTGGATGACAATACCAATCGCCTGAATATCTGGACCACCGTCGTTCCGTAAATCCTGCCATTCCTAATCCCGTGGGTCAATCGGCTGCGCGATGCGCAGCCGATTGCTGTTAAATTTCAAACAGGGGATCGCCGTCTCTTGCTTGAAAATGTAAACCTCGATAAGAAGCTCTCCCGGGAGGAGTACAAGCGCAGTGAACCCGCTTTGCAGGAACGCCTCTACCACTTGGAGAAAGCCTGCTGGGATCAGGGCATTCCCTCTGTAATCGTCTTCGAAGGCTGGGACGCTTCGGGCAAGGGAACCACCATCGCCGCACTCACCCAGCGCCTCGATCCCCGCGGCTTCAAGCTCTACCCCATTGCCGCGGCACGAACGTACGAACAACAACTTCCCTGGCTGTGGCGTTTTTGGCTGAAGGTTCCAAACCGCGGGGAAATGGTCATCTTCGACCACAGCTGGTATACCCGCGTACTCCACGAGCGCGTTGACGGCGCCCTTCCCGAGAAGCTGTGGAAAGACGCGTACCGGGACATTGTTGAGTTCGAACGCATGCTCGCCGACGATGGCGCGGTCTTCGTCAAGTTCTTCCTCCACATCAGCAAGAAAGAACAGAAGCGGCGCTTCCAGGCCATCGAAGCCGATCCGCTTGAAGCATGGCGCGTCACCGATGGCGATTGGAATCGCAATAAGGAATATGACGAATTCCTCGCCGCCACTGAGGAAATGCTTGAGCTCACCGAATCCGAGTTCGCGCCCTGGACCGTCGTCGAAGCGACATCCAAATGGTACGCCCGCAAGAAAGTATTCGAGACCGTCATCGGGGCCATAGAAGCGCGGCTCGGTCCAAACGCCCCTCCACGCACGGAAGCCATCGATGCCATGCGCAATGCGGACCTCAGGGCCGCCATGGAATCGCTCAACGGAGGAGGACTCTGATGCTCGAAACAATTGACCTCACTCGCACCCTCGACCGGGCGTCCTATGTACGCGAACTCACCCGCCGTCAGGTCCAACTGCGTGAACTGGGTCATCAGGTCTATATTCAAAAGCGCCCCGTCATCATTCTGTTCGAAGGATGGGACGCCGCCGGCAAAGGGGGCGCCATCAAACGCGTCACCGAGAAAATCGACCCCCGCGTCTACACCGTCTACCCAATCAGCGCCCCGGAAGGCGAAGACAAAACGCGGCACTATCTCTATCGTTTCTGGCGGCGTCTTCCCGAACGCGGCCAGATCGCCATCTTCGATCGCTCCTGGTATGGACGCGTCCTGGTGGAGCGCGTCGAAGGCTTCGCCCAACCCCAGGAATGGAAGCGGGCGTTCAAAGAAATCAATTCATTTGAGCGCCAGTTGCGGGACTTCGGGGCCATCATGGCCAAGTTCTGGATTCACATCTCCCGCGAAGAACAACTCCGCCGCTTCGAAGAACGCAAACAGACCGGTTATAAAGCCTGGAAGCTCACCGATGAAGATTGGCGCAATCGCGAAAAATGGGACGTCTACGAGGAAGCCGTCGAAGAGATGCTCGTCAAAACCAGCACCCGCAACGCTCCCTGGTCTTTGATCGAAGGCAATGACAAATACTGGGCCCGCACGAAACTACTCTCCACACTCGTGCAGATTCTGTCCGACGGCCTCAACTACAAGCCGCAAGATCCCCTGACCGCTTCAAAGTGATTTCCGCAGAAACACCGTAGCCTGAACATTGTCGTTATAACGCTCGCAAGGCTCATAACCGCGTCGCCGGTACAGCTCAAGCGACGAACAACGACTCCATCACTTGGTTTTAGCGCGCGTAGTGCTTTTGCGGCCGTTCCGACCGTGGCGGGTAGCGCCGGCGAACGCTGCCTACTTTGAACGGATCTCACTGCGCGAACACCTCTTGTAACGTACTCAAAGTGGACGCGAGCGTCTTCGCCGGCGCCACCCCCAGCTTCTTCACTAACCGAATCTTGTCCACCGCGCGCATCTGATCCAGCAGGATCAAACCCTTCTTGCCCCCATGCGTAACGACGATACGAAACGGAGCCGTACGACTACCAGTGGTCATCGGTGCGACGATCACCGTGCGCAGATGATCATGCATCTCAGCGGGCGAAACGACAACGCAAGGGCGGGACTTTCTGATTTCGCTCCCCACGGTGGGATCAAGATTCACCAGCCAAATCTCACCGCGATTTACCACGAAAGTTCGTCGTCCCCCGTATTGCCGAATTCACCCAACACGAGTACGTCATCGCCGACGTCCGCGATCTTTCTGGCCGCTTCGGCCCAACCGCTGCGCACTGCGCTAGCTGCCCTACGCAACACGAGTGCATCTCCCTCGATAGTCATTTCCGCCCCTGCCTCGCCACTCAGACCGAGTTGCGCCAACATCGGCTTGGGGATCACGACGCCCTGTGAGTTTCCGATTCGTCTAATGCTGACGTGCAGCGATCTCATCGTGATAACAATGTTATTCCATTACTCCCGAGCCTGTCAAGCGTTCAGGATCAGAACCTAATTGACGTTGAGCGATTGAAGCGCGAGGAAGAAGATCGCAGTCCCGACGATGTGCTCGCGGACGCAACAAAATTCTTTATCGAGCGGCGCTCCTGAACAAAGATGCTGGAAGATGGCCAAGCAGACGCAGGAGCTCTCGGCATCAACGAATCGGATGTGGAGCACCGCCCTAGAAGCCCGTTCAGCCTAATTATCCATGCGCCGTCGCTCATCTGGGTTCGTTCCCCACACTCTAAAATCTACTTCCCCCAACTCAC
>Ga0326727_10017537_pt1 | contig 14835 bp, 10 predicted proteins | sample MB2enrmetagenome_FD_207643 | JGI IMG/M metagenome (GOLD analysis project Ga0326727, IMG submission 207643) | Lab enriched peat soil microbial communities from McLean, Ithaca, NY, United States - MB29MY | ecosystem: Environmental > Terrestrial > Soil > Wetlands > Peat | place: USA: New York... | reverse complement strand
AACGATCGGCTTTCTCCTTTAAGTTTTCTCTCACACGTTCGACTCCTGGGTACACTCGCATTGGGACGAACGAAGAACGGGATGCATCGATGGCGCTGCTCGAACCCAAACTGAATATCAAAGTTTCGCAACGCCAGATCTTGACGCCGGGTCTGATGCAGATGGTGAGCGTTCTCGCGCTGAACAAGCTCGAGCTGAAGGAGATGATCGATGCGGAGATGGTGGAGAATCCCGTCCTGGAGGAGATTAACGAGTCGGTTCCGATGCTGGATGAGGTGGCAGACCGCGAGGAGCGGCTGGAACGCGGTGTGGAGGAAACGGCCGCGCCGCCCAAGGACATCTTCAACGAGATCGATTTTGGATCCTACTTTCAGGAGTATCTCGATCCTGGTTACCGCACGCAGCCGGAGTACGAGGAGAGCGAAAAACCCTCGTTTGAAAACTTTCTCTCCCAGCCTACAACTCTGTCCGATCACCTGGCGTGGCAGTTGGGATCTCTGAGCCTCGACAAGAAGCTGCATGAGGCGGCCGATTTTATCGTGGGCAATCTGGATGAGGGTGGGTATCTGGCGACCAGCGAAGAGGAGCTGGCCGCGGCCTTCCGCGCGGTGCCCAGCGATGCGACCTCGGGAAACGGCCATGTGCCGGACGAGGCAGTAACCCTCGATCTCATGCGCCGCGCCATCGACCTGGTGCAGCATCTGGATCCGGCGGGCGTGGGCGCGCGCGATTTGCGCCAGTGCCTGTCCATGCAGATCGCGGCCCAGCAGCAAGAATTCGACCAAATGTACGGCGGACCGCTGGAGAAGGCCGAATTGGACGCGCACGGCAGCTTCCGGGACGAGGCCGAAGCCCGTATCGAGGAGCGGCGGCGCGCCATGGAAATTGCGGCGCTGATTGTGGACCGTCACTTGCATCTCCTGCAGAAGCGCGACATCAAGGACGTGGCGCGCGCGGCGCAGGTGAAGCCCGAGGAAGCTCATGCGGCGGTGGAGTTCATCCGCACCCTCGATCCGCGACCGGGGCGCATGTACAACCGCGAACAGGCGCGGCTGATCGAGCCCGATGTCTACTTTGTGAAGCGCGGCGGCGAGTGGGTGGTCTCGATGAACGAGGAGGACATGCCCAGCCTGCGCCTGAGCCGGCGCTACCGCAACATGCTGATCTCGGAAAGCACCGACAAGGAAGTGAAAGAGTACGTGAGGGAGCGCTTCCGCTCGGCCCTGCAATTGATGCGCAACATCGCGCAGAGGAAAAGCACCATCCTGCGTACTTGTGAAGTAATTGTGCGCCGGCAGCAGGAGTTCTTCGACAAGGGCGTGGAAGGGCTGCGGCCCATGATGATCAAAGAAGTGGCCGAGGAAATCGGCGTGCACCCCTCCACGGTGAGCCGCGCCGTGGCCAACAAGTACGCGCACACGCCGCAGGGCGTGCTGGAGCTGCGCTTCTTCTTTTCAGAGGGTGCGAACGGCCCCGAGGGCGCGGACACGCCTTTGCTGGTCCTGAAGCGCATGGTGCGCAAGCTCATCGCGGACGAAAACCCGAAGAAGCCGCTTACCGACGATCAACTCGCGGCAATACTGCACTCACAGGGCATCCAGCTCACCCGCCGCACCGTGGCCAAGTACCGCGAAGACATGAACATTCCCTCGACGCATCAGCGGCGGAAGAGGGATTAGAAGCAGCTTCTACATCGCTTCCGGACTCTCGATGCCGAGCAGGGCGAGGGCGCGGACGAGTTCGCGCAGCGTGACCGCGGCAGTGGCGAGAAGAAACGTCTTGCGCTCCGGGTCTTCTTCCGTGAGGATGTGATGGCGATGGTAGAAGTTGGCGAACTCCTGCGCGAGCTGGAAGGCGTGCTTGGCGAGATAGGCCGGCTCCGATGTGGCGATGCACTGGTCGAGAACCTGGGAGAATCTACCGGCGCGTAGCCAGAGGGACCAGATGTCTTGGTTGTCTTCGCCGCTGAGGTATCGGCCTAACTCCGCTAGCTCCGCTAACTCCGCTAACTCCGCTAACACCGCTTCGGGGTTCTTCCCCCCTTTGCGGAAGATATTGCGAATGCGCACCACGGCGTACTGAATGTAGGGGCCGGTTTCGCCCTCGAAGCTCAACGCGTCTTTGAAGTCGAAGGCTATGACGGAGTTGCGCGTGTACTTGAGCATGAAGTAGCGCAGCGCGCCGATGGCGATTTGACGGGCGATGGTTTGCCGTTCCGCCTCGGCATTCTTGCCCGTTCCGCCGGTCTGGCGCGCTTCCACTTCGGCGCGCGTGGCGGCGATGAGCTTGTCGATCAGGTCGTCGGCCTTGACGCCGAAGCCTTTGCGGCCGCTCACCTCGATGTAGGCTTTCTTCTTGTCCTCATCGGAGATGTTATAGCCAAGTTCTTCAGCGCAGCGCGGCGTGAGCGCGACCATCTCGTAGCTGAAGTGCGTGTAGTGGTCGGCCTGATCCGTGTAACCCATGCCGCGCAGCGCCTGGATCACGTTCGACTGCGGATCGGCCTGGCGCGAATCGATCACATTGTAGATGGCCGTCGCGCCGCCGAAGCGAGGGTGATCTTCCTCGCCCTGGACCGACGAGATCCAGCATTCATGCTGCGGGTAGGTGAAGAACGGCCTGTAACCGAAGTCGCGGCCCAGCAGGCCGAACTTCCAGAGGTGGTAGGCGATGTCTTTGCCGACGTAGGTGACGGTGCCATTGGAGCGCACGATCACCTTCGCATCGTCCTCCGTGCCCTTCGGGTCCTCCTGGTTTTGGACTGATTCCGTGGAATTGCCGGCGCGGCTCATCACCCAGCAGCCCTTGTTCTTGCCTTCGTTTTCAAAGTAGAGCACGCCGGACTGCTTGAGCTTCTCGAAGGCAGCTTCCCAGAACTTGAGGTGCAGGATCTCGCTCTCGCGGGGCAGGAAGTCGTACTCGATGCCGAGGCGCAGCATGGTTTCAAGATGGCGGCGCAGGACGGCGGTGGAGATGAGGTCGGCAATTTCGGAGGTCTCGTTGTTGCCCGCTTCAATTTCGTGAAGCGTGTCCAGTCGAATCTTCTTCCGTTCTGCGACTTTTTCCTCATTCTCTTCCGTCGTTTCAAGAGCCTGGTACCAGACGTTCACTTGCGCATAGAGCCGCCAACAAACGTAGTCAATCAGCGATTCTCTGTTTTCAGGATATTTTCGTGATTCCTGCTCGAAGCACTCAATTCTTTTCCTAATTGCCGGTAGTGTGTGCTGATCGCGAACATCAATTCCAGGAATTCCGTCCAACTCCAAGTGCTTGAGAGCAACGACAATGTCGGCCACTTGCACGCCGGTGTTGTCAATGTAGTTCTGCACATCGACCTTGTATCCGGCAGCGCGCAGCAGGCGGACAAACGTGTCGCCGAGAATGGCGTTGCGCAGATGACCGATGTGCGCGGCCTTGTTGGGATTGATGCTGGTGTGTTCTACGAGCGCATGAGGCGCAACGTTCCCCTGTCCGTGCCCCATCCTTTCGCCGGCTTCATCGGCGAAAGGATGGGAAGCCGCGCCGGCAACCATCCGCACCGCGGCTCCACGGTCGAGAAACGCATTGATATACCCCGCGCCGGCCACTTCGAAACGGGCAAAGCCTTCGACGGAGCCGAGCGCGGCGACGATCTCCTGGGCAATGATCTTGGGCGCTTTGCGCAAGGTGCGCGCGAGTTGCAGGGCGACTGGCGTGGCAATCTCGCCCAGGCGCAGGTCGGGCGGCGTCTCCAGAGGGACGTTCGCAACGTCGAGATCGTATTTTTCTCTCAACACGGCGCGCACGCTACGTCCGAGCCGCTTTTCCAGTTCCAGAACCACGCGAGAACCTCAAAAGTCCTTGATTGACAAGGTGATTTTATCATTCGCCCTGGGGCGAATCCGCGGGTTCACACGCGCGGCAGCGGTGAGGCGGAGGCGGAGGAATCATGCACAATGCCTTAAGATAAAGGGTGATCGCTACGCATGTGCTGAATCCGATGCTCGTTGAAAGGCAACCGCAGATCCTTCGACTTCCTCGCTGCACCGTTCCGGTTTGCTCGGTCGCTCAGGGTGACATTGCGATTGTTCAACGAATCCCGGGTTCAAGACGCAAACGCTTTTTGCACGTGTACGCGAAGGAAGTGCTTTATTCATGACCGACTCAGGCTCGCATTCGGGATCGCAAGAAGGCCGTTTTTACCTGACCACGCCGATTTACTACGTGAACGCGCGGCCGCACCTGGGGCACGCCTACTCGACGATCGTGTGCGACGCCATTGCGCGGCGCAAGCGGGCACTGGGCATTGAAACGTGGTTCCTGACGGGGACCGACGAGCACGGGCAGAAGATCGAGCGCTCGGCCAAGCTCGCCGGCTGCTCGCCACAGGAGTTCGCGGATCGAATTGCCGGCGAGTGGCGTGGTTTGTGGGACCGGCTGGGGCTCACTTACGACGATTTCATCCGCACCACGGAGCCGCGCCACATCCGCGGCGTGCAACATCTATTCGCCACGCTGCGCGACCGCGGCTACATTTACAAGGGATCGTACACGGGGCAGTATTGCGTGAGCTGCGAGGAGTGGATCGAAGGGCCTCCGGGAACGACCTGTTCCATTCACGGCATCCTGACCGAGACGGTGAGCGAAGAGAATTACTTCTTCAAGCTTTCGGCCTTCGAGCGCAAGCTGCTGGAGTTTTACGAGGCCAATCCAGGATTCATGGGGCCGGAGTCGACGCGGCGCGAAGTGATCAGCTTTGTGCGCGGCGGACTGAAGGATCTTTCCGTGAGCCGGACGAGTTTCTCGTGGGGCATTCCCGTGCCCGGCGACGAAAAGCACGTGGTGTACGTGTGGCTGGACGCGCTGGCGAATTACATCACTGCGCTCGGCTACGGCTCGGAGGATGACGAAAAGTTCAAGAAATTCTGGCCGGCGGACATTCACCTGATCGGCAAGGAGATCAGCCGCTTCCACTGCGTGTACTGGCCGGCGTTTTTGATGGCGGCAGGGATTCCCGTGCCGCGCTCAGTGCGCGCCAATGGCTGGCTGCTCTTCGACCAGGGCAAGATGTCAAAGTCGCGCGGCAACATTGTGCGCGCCGAGACCGTTCACTCGGTTTTGGGTTCCGATGCTCTGAGGTACTTCCTGCTCCGCGAGATTCCCTTCGGGCAGGATGGCAATTTCTCGTTTGACGCCCTCGTGCAGCGGTACAACGGCGATCTCGCCAACGGCTACGGGAACCTGGTGAGCCGGGTGGTGAACATGGTGCACAAGTACTTTGGCGGAGCCCTGCCCGAAGCGGGAGCGGAAACTCCTGCGGAGGGCAGCCTGCGCGAGAGCGCGGAGCGCACGATCATCGCGTTCGGTCCGGCTTTTGACGAGTTGAATTTCTCCGACGTGTTGAAGAGCCTGTGGCTCCTGGTGGCGGAGACGGACGGCTATTTGACCGCGAATGCTCCCTGGAAGAAGCCGCCGGAGCGGAGCGATGCGGACCATGCGGCGCTGCAGGCTCGCGTGCTGGTAAAGGCCGCCGAGGCCATTCGCGTGATCACGGCGCTTGCGTATCCCATTGTGCCCGATGCCGCGGCAAAAGTGTGGCGGCAATTGGGCCAGGGCGAGTTGGCAGACGCCGCGAAAAATGGGTTTTTGAAAGATCTCGCATGGGGCGGATTGAAGCCGGGCACGAAGTTTGGCGAGCCCGCGCCGCTGTTTCCCCGCGCGGAGAAGGACACAGTGGAACGTATGCAGAACCTTGAAGACGAGAACAATCGCACGGCCGTGGAGGCCGCGAGTGCGAGCGGCGTGAACGCGGCGAAATCTGTGCCGCCGGCGCCACCGGCAGCAGCTCCGGCTGCAGCGCAAGCAACGGCCACCGCGCCTAAAGCGCCCGCGCCGGCGGAGACACCGGCCGCTCCGGTCGCCGCGAAGGATGCGGTCGAGCCAGCTGCTTCGCCTGTTTTGAAAGGGCACGACTTCAGTCGTGCCGAAGTTGCAGTGAAAATGGGAGGGGCTTTAGCCCCTGAGGGAAGCTCCCCGTCCCCAGCCGTCAATGCTCCCTCCACCACGCCTTCCGTGGTACCTGTGGCTGCAACCGCGGAACCTACGCACATTACCATCGACGACTTTGCCAAGGTGGAATTGCGCGTGGCGCAGATCCTGGTGGCCGAGCGCGTGCCCAAGGCCGATAAATTGCTGCGCCTCGAAGTCGACCTGGGCTACGAAAGGCGGCAGATCCTGGCCGGCATCGCGCAGTATTACGAGCCGGAAAAACTCATCGGGCGCAAAATCGTGATTGTGGCCAATCTGGCGCCGCGCAAGATGAGGGGCCTCGAATCGAACGGCATGCTGCTGGCGGCTTCGCTCGAGGGCGGAGCGCCGGTGCTGGCCGGATTCCTGGAAGAAGTCCCGTTGGGCGCGCGGCTCAAATAGAGAGGGCGCCTTTTTTGGACCAAAACACTCCATTGCGCTGCGGCGCGTCTTTTGTTACCATAGCGTTACTCATGGTTTGCACCCTGCAAATCGCTGGTTGTTGTTGCCTGTCGCACATTGCCGACGGGTGTACGCGCTAGTCTCTTCTCCTTGAGCACAAGCGACAAAGAAGACGCACCCGAAGCTGAATGCCGGGTCTGTCTTTGTGTGGCTCGGGCCTTCAGCGCAAATACTGAATCCCCGAGGTCACGATGCAAGCCGCTGAACGCGAAATCACCAATACCCACCCGCCTGCGAGAGTGTTGCAGCCCGAGCGCCTGAATCACCTGCGCCTGCTGGAGGCCGAGAGCATTCATATTCTGCGCGAGGTCGCGTCGGAGTTTGAGCGACCGGTGATGCTTTACTCGATCGGCAAGGACTCTTCGGTGATGCTGCGGCTGGCGCAGAAGGCGTTCTATCCGGCGCCGATTCCCTTTCCGCTGATGCACATCGATACCGGCTTCAAGTTCCGCGAGATGCTCACGTTCCGCGACGCAATAGCGCGCCGGGTGGGCGCGGAGCTGCTGGTGTGGCGCAATGAGCCGGCGATCGCGGCAGGAACCAATCCCATCGCGCTCGACACCAAGCGTTGCTGCGGGCTGCTCAAGACTCAAGCTCTTCTCGACGGCTTGCGCCACTACAACTTCGACGCTGCCTTTGGCGGAGCGCGGCGCGACGAGGAGAAGTCGCGCGCCAAGGAGCGCATCTATTCCTTCCGCGACACGGCCGGACAGTGGGACCCGAAGAACCAGCGGCCCGAATTGTGGAACCTCTACAACGCGCGCGTCCATCCCGGCGAAAGCATTCGCGTGTTTCCGCTGTCGAACTGGACGGAGATGGACGTGTGGCAGTACATCCACGAGGAAAAGATTCCCGTGGTCGATCTCTACTTCGCCAAAGAGCGGCCCGTGTACGTGCGTGGCGATGCGCTCCTCCCCATTGAACAGGCCTTCGTAGCGAGAAAGGGTGAGGAACCCCAAATGGTGAAGTGCCGGCTGCGTTCGCTGGGCTGCAGCCCGTGCACGGGCGCGATTCGCTCCGATGCCGACACGATTCCGGCAATCATTGCCGAGCTGATCTCGTTCCGCTCATCGGAGCGGGCGAATCGAGTAATCGATTTCGATCAGGAAGGCTCGATGGAGATCAAGAAGCGCGAAGGGTACTTCTGAAAGACAGGGATCAGGGATCAGGGAACAGGGAACACGGGCCAGGGATGTAGAGACCCAGGAGGCCAGGTTGGCGGTTGCAGTGGAGTTAGAGGACAGACGATTCGAGATTGGCGAGTTCCTTGCGCAGGAGCGCGAAAAAGATTTGCTGCGCTTTTCGACCGCGGGCAGCGTAGATGACGGCAAGTCGACGCTCATCGGGCGTCTGCTCTACGACACGCAATCGGTCTACGAGGACCAGGTGCGGTCGATTGAGGGCAAGGGCACCACGGCGCCGGGGCAGATCGATTTCGCGCTGCTGACCGACGGATTGCGCGCCGAGCGCGAGCAGGGCATCACCATCGACGTGGCCTACCGCTACTTTTCTACTGCCAAAAGAAAGTTCATCATTGCCGACACGCCGGGCCACGAGCAATACACGCGCAACATGGCCACGGGCGCTTCGACCGCCGAAGCGGCCATCGTGCTCATCGACGCGAGCAAGGGCGTGCAGATTCAGTCGCGGCGGCATGCATACATCGCGTCGCTGCTGCGCGTACGCCACGTGCTGGTGGCCGTGAACAAGATGGACCTGATCGGCTACGACGAAGCGGGCTTTCGCGTGATCGAGCAAGAGTTTCGCGCGATTCTCTCGCAGATTGCCGAGGATACAGGCTCGCCTGTCGAGGCCCACTTTGTTCCTGTGAATGCGCTGAAGGGCGACAACGTGGTGCATCGGGCCGGAGAAACGTCGGGCGCGATGCCGTGGTATGACGGGCCGCCGCTGCTGGAGCTGCTTGAGGCGTTGCCCGCGACGGAGGGCGCACGGAATGCGGCCTTCCGGTTTCCTGTGCAGCGCGTGTTGCGGCCCGATCACACCTTTCGCGGCTTTGCGGGGCAGATCGCGTCGGGCACGGTTCGCGTGGGTGACGGGATCGCGGTGTTTCCCTCGGGACGCGAGGCGAAGGTCGAGCGCATTGTCACCTTCGATGGCGATCTCGATGAGGCCGTTGCGCCGCTTTCGGTTACGCTGGTGCTCGATCGCGAAGTCGACATCAGCCGCGGCGACCTGATTGCCGGCGCTTTGATTAACGGCGCTGGAGCCGCGCCCACGGTGGCGCGCAGCGTGACGGCTTCGCTGGTATGGATGGATCAGCGTCCGCTCGACACGAATCGCCGCTATTTGCTGAAGCACACTAGCCACACCGTGCCTGTGGTGGTTTCGTCGGTCGATCATCGCGTGGACCTGGGCGCGTTCCGGCACGAGTCGGCTCCCACACTGCGCATGAACGACATTGGCGCGGTGTCTCTGCATCTGCTGAGGGCCATCGCTGTCGATCTCTATCGCGACAATCGCTCCACCGGGTCGCTGATTTTGATCGATCCCGAGACCAACGCCACGGTGGCCGCGGGCATGGTGACAGCCGCGCAGGGCCAGGCGGTTGCAGGCGAGGAAGACGAAACCGCCGCATGGGGCCGCGTGACCGCAGGCGAGCGCGAGGCGCGATGGGGGCACCGCGGCGGCGTGCTGGTATTGACCGGGCCCGCGGAGCTGATCGACGCCGTGGAGCGTTCGCTGTTTGCCGTGGGCGCCGTTGCGTGCCGCATCGATGCAGAGGAACCGGGTTTCCGGGAGAATCCGCAGTTGGTCGACGTGGTGGCGGACGTGCAGGTGCAGTCGGGATTGATTGCGCTGGTGGTGCGCGCTCGCGACGAGGCAGCACTGACGGCAAGCGCGGGCGGATTCGACATCGCGCTCGACGCGGACAACCGAATGCATGCCGTAACGGAGGTGCACCAACTGCTGCGGCGCGCAGGCATCTTTATTTCTTCAGAAGGGGCGGACTTGTGATGGGAGTTGCGGAGATTTCTGCCGAAGTGAATGCAAAACTCGATGCGGTGCGTGACAATCTGGCACGCGAGGTGACCGGTACGGGTGATGTGTGCCTGACGTGCAGCTTTCAGGCCGAAGATGTGCTGCTCGCGAAGCTCGCCATTTTGCGCGATCCGCGGATTCCGATTTTGTTTCTCGACACCGGCTACCACTTCGCCGAGACCTACGCGTATCGCGATCGCATGGCGCGCGACTGGGATCTGAATCTGATCAATCTGTTGCCGGAGAAAACAGTGGCCGAGCAGGAGGCGGAGCACGGTTTGCTGTATCGGTCCGCGCCTGACCGCTGTTGCGGCCTGCGCAAGGTTGAGCCGCTGTTCAAAGCGGTTGCCGGGTACCGCGTGTGGCTTACGGGGCTGCGCCGCGAGCAGGCACGGAGCCGCGCCGCGCTTGAAGAGCGGGCGCTGTTCACGCTGCCCGGCGGCAAACAGGTTTTGAAACTGGCGCCGCTCGCCGAGTGGACCACACGCGACGTTTGGTACGCGTGCGAACAGTTAGGCATTCCGCTCTTGCCGCTTTACGAGCGCGGCTATACGTCGATCGGATGCGAGCCGTGCACCACGTTGCCGCTCGATCCCAACGATCCGCGCTCGGGCCGATGGGGCGGGCAAAAAGTGGAGTGCGGCATTCACATCGAGGCCGCGCCAGAGAAATAGAACAGGAAACAGATAGAAAAGAGGAAGTCCAGATGGAATATGTAATCGGTTTCTTCATCGCCACCTTCATCGCGCTCACCGGCGTGGGCGCGGGCACGGTTACGGTGCCTGTGCTGGTCTTGTTTCTCGGTGTTCCCGCGCCTGTCGCGGTGGGCATCGGACTGATGTTCGCCACCGCGGTCAAGCTTATCCTGGTGCCTGCGCAGATCGCCCGTAAGAATGTCTCCTGGCGCACGCTCGGTTCTATGCTTCTCGGCGGCGTGCCGGGTGTCCTGCTGGGCTCGTTCTTCCTGCAGCACCTGGCCAACGCCCACTCCACCAACACGCTCAATGCAATTCTTGGCGCCATCCTGGTGACCACCGCCAGCTGGCAGATTCTTTATTCCTTCCGCCCCATGCACCAGCATGCACCTCCCGATCGCGGCCGGCTGCTCCCCTGGCTCATGTTCCCCGTCGGCGCGGAGGTGGGCTTTTCGTCGGCCGGCGCAGGCGCGCTGGGCTCTGCCGCATTGCTCAGCCTCACCACGCTGCTGCCCGCACAGGTTGTCGGTACTGACATTACCTTCGGCTTCGTGATCTCGCTTATCGGCAGCGGTGCGCACTGGTTCTCGCACGCTTCAAACCCCTCGCTGCTGTTGCATCTGATTGAGGGCGGCGTAGCAGGCGCAGTCGTCGGAACCGTCCTCACCACGCACATTCCGCGCCGTCCGCTGCGTTTGGTTCTCTGGGTCTGGCTGCTGATCCTCGGCGGGCAATTTCTCTTCAACAGCTACCAGGTGTGGGCCAGCCCCAGCACGCGCAAGAATGCGACGCCCGTAGTGCACAACCAAAGCGCACCCAACAACGTTCCGCGCGGATGACAAAAAACCCGAGCCCGAATCTCCGGGCGAATCTACGCGCAGTTGGCCGAGAGGGTCTGGTGCGGAAGGCGGGACTTGAACCCGCAAGCCTTTTGGGCGCCAGCTCCTAAGGCTGGTGTGTTTGCCATTTCACCACTTCCGCAAGGGCGTGGCGGACGTACTCAACAAGTCTAGTGGGAAATCGCTGCGCGTGGCAATGCGGGCGCGGCGCGTTGTCCCTTTAGCGCCAACGGTGGGAAAGTGAAACTCCATCGTGCGAAGATGAAGCTGATAGCTGAAAGCTAACAACTGAGAGCTGCCTTTTATGAAACGCGTTCTTCTCTCCTGGAGCAGCGGTAAAGACTCCGCATGGACCCTCTACGCCTTGCGCCGCGATCCCGCCATCGAACTCTGTGGCTTGCTGACCACGGTCAACACGGAGTTCGATCGCGTGGCCATGCACGGTGTGCGCCGCACCGTGCTCGAGGCGCAGGCCGCCGCTGCCGGGCTTCCGCTGTGGGTCGTTCCGCTGCCCTGGCCGTGCCCGAACGAGGTCTATGAGCAGCGCATGGCCGAGACCTGCCAACGCGCGGTGAACGAAGGCATCGACGCCATTGCGTTCGGCGATCTTTTCCTTGAAGACGTGCGCGCCTATCGCGAGCGGAACCTCAAGCCCACCGGCCTCGAGCCGCTGTTTCCGCTGTGGAAGATTCCCACGGACCAGTTGGCGCGAGAGATGATCGCCGGCGGCTTGCGCGCGCGCATTTCCTGTGTCGACACGGAGAAACTGCCGGCGAGTTTCGCCGGCCGCGAGTTCGACGCAGATTTGCTGCGCGATTTTCCACCCGGCATCGATCCCTGCGCCGAGCGCGGCGAGTTCCACACCTGCGTCTACGCGGGGCCCATGTTCGCGGCCCCGCTTCCGCTCCAGACCGGAGAGATCGTTACAAGCGACCGCTTCGTGTTTGCGGACTTTGTCGTTGCCAACAAGTGAGCGCGGCGTTCCAGTCCCTAGTCCGCATTTCTCACAGGTGTCTCGACGGCGGGGAAGATAGTCCATTTTCAACCGCCGCTTGCCCTGCGGGGGTCAGGAGACCGGCGCTACAAGTTCTCGTCGCGTGTGGGAAATGCGGGCTAGTCCCTGCCTCACCGCAGGCCGCGCAGCGCCGGATACAACTTGCGCCAGCGCGCGTAGCCGGTCTTGTAGGCCTCCACGTCGGCGGCATCGGGCTCGATGCGCTCGGCCACCTGGATGGCCTGGGCGCATGCCTCGTCGAGATTCTTCCAGTGGCCCGCGCCCACGCCGGCCATCAGCGCGCAACCGAATGCGCCGCCCTCTTCGGCGACGAGCACTTCCACGGCTTTGCCGTAGATGCCTGCCTGAATCCTGCGCCACAAGGCGCCGCGCGCGCCGCCGCCGCCCAGGCGGATGGCCGTCACCGGAATTCCCAACTCGGCGAAGAGCGTGAAGGTGTCCTGCAAGGAATACGCCACGCCCTCCTGGACCGCGCGCACAAAATGCGCGCCGGTATGCTCGACGCCGATGCCGGCAAAGGCCGCGCGCACTTCGGGATCGAGATGCGGCGTGCGCTCGCCGAGCAGATACGGCGCCCACTCGAGACCCTGGCTACCCGCGGGAATTTTCGCCGCGCCCTCGTTCAGCGCATCGTAGCTTTGCCCTGCAAAGAACGTACCGCGCAGCCAGTTCAGGCTCAGACCGGCGCTTTGCGTTACCCCCATCACGTGCCACAGGCCGGGCACGGCGTGGCAAAACGTGTGCAGGCGGCCTTTGGGGTCCTTCGTCGGCTCGGCAGTGGCGGCAAAGACCACGCCCGAGGTGCCTATGGTTGCCGAAACGCTTCCCGGCTGCAGAATGCCCATGCCGACGGCGCCCGCGCCCTGGTCGCCCGCGCCGGCGGCCACCGGCGTGCCTGCCTTCAATCCCGTCAGCCCCGCAGCCCCGTCGCTGATGCGCGCGCAAATCTCCGGCGACTCGTAGACCTGGGGCAGCCAGCTCATCGCGATGCCGGCGGCCTCGGCCACCTCGCGCGACCAGCGACGGTGCGTCACGTCGAGGAGCAGGGTTCCACTAGCTTCCTGCACGTCGATGGCGAACTCGCCCGTAAGCCGGTAGCGCACGTAGTCCTTGGGGCACATTACGTGGCGGATTTTGGCGAAGATCTCCGGCTGGTGGGTCTTGACCCACAACAATTTCGTGAGCGTGAAATTGGGCAGCGCGGGATTGCAGGTGAGCTCGATCAGGCGCTCGTAGCCGATCTTCTCGGTGAGCCAGTCGCACTCGGGCTGGGTGCGCGTGTCGCACCAGATGAGCGCGGGCCTGAGCACCGCGCCGTTCTCATCGAGCATCACCGCGCCGTGCATCTGCCCGGTGAGCGCGAGGGCCGCAATGGGTTCGCGCGGCTCGGGCGTCGCGGCCAGCGCGCCACGGATCGCTTCCACTGCGGCACGCCACCAATCTTCGGGATCCTGCTCTGCCCATCCGGGGTGTTCAGCGCGAAACGGCGCGTGTTCGCACGAGGCCGTGCCCATCAGTTTTCCTGCGCCATCCGCCACGACGGCGCGCGTTCCGCCCGTACCTACATCCATACCAAGGAACCACATACTGAAAATCTCCCTTACCTAAATCGCTTTTCTCCAGCGTCCGCAGCATAACAGCTTGGCCGCATGGGAGAAAAGTGGCGCCGTCACGGATGGCTTTGCCCGCCCGCGGCGATCTCGATGCCGTGGCGCAGCAGCGGCAGAATCGCTTCCAGGCTCTCTCCGGCGCCGCGCTTGCTGCCCGGCAGGTTCACGATGAGCGTGGCGCCGCGCATTCCAGCTACGCCGCGCGAGAGCCACGCATAGGCATTGCGCTCGGCGCCTTTTTGGCGCATCGCCTCCGCCAGTCCCGGCGCTTCGCGGTCGATGACGCGCCGCGTGGCCTCGGGCGTGCGGTCGCGCGGCCCCAATCCCGTGCCGCCCACGGTCACGACCAGAGCCGCGCCCTTGCGGACGAGATCTTCAAGCGCCGCGGCGATCGCATCTTCGTCGTCGGGGAGCAGCGCCGTTTTCACTTCGGCCTGCGGCCACGCGCGGCCGAGCAAAGCGACCACCGCCGGACCCGCCGTGTCGGTCATCTGTCCGGCCGCGCAACGGTCCGAGATGGTGATCACTGCAAGCAGCATGGATTCATTCTATTGATCCGGGCAGACTGGGTGGGACCTTGCTTTCCCACCCTTTCCGCAAGGAGCGCGGAAAGGAGGGGGCAACCGCGGGTCAGCGAGTTGGCGATTTCGCGGGTTGGCGTCGCTGGCGCGACGTCGCGGGTTAGCAAGTTCGCGAGCCGGCAAATCGGCGAGTCAGCAAGTCAGCACGTCAGCAAGTTGGCGAGGCAGCGATGTTTCCCACCCTTTCCGCAAAGAACGCGGAAAGGATGGGGCACGGAATCATTTTTCTAAGGGTCAGAAGATTCGTGGTTGGATCTTCCGCGCATGATTGGATATTCCGCGCATGATTGGATCTTCCGCACCACAGCCGCGGTCACGTTAATGCGCGGTGTTCTCTTCCCGTACGCGCACCAGCAAGCCTCCGAACTCGTGGCGGAAGGCCACGGTGAGCGTGTTTTCCCCATGCATCCGCGAGCAAAGCAGCTCGTCTGAGATCTCCGACTCGGGAACGGTCATGGAGGACGGCGGCAGCGACGTCTTCAGGATGCCCGCGATCATGTTGACGACTTCCCGCGTGGCATCGAGCGTGTCCGCCTCGACCACCGTCTCTACCGGTTGCATCAGCATGGCCGCGGTGGTGGCCTGGGCCAGTTCCTTTGCCATCCGCACCTCGATGCGCCCGTTCCA
>Ga0326727_10017535_pt1 | contig 14836 bp, 16 predicted proteins | sample MB2enrmetagenome_FD_207643 | JGI IMG/M metagenome (GOLD analysis project Ga0326727, IMG submission 207643) | Lab enriched peat soil microbial communities from McLean, Ithaca, NY, United States - MB29MY | ecosystem: Environmental > Terrestrial > Soil > Wetlands > Peat | place: USA: New York... | reverse complement strand
GGTCCGCGCCAGCAGGTGTTAGAAAATAACTGTTCATGGAAACATCAACCGCCATCCATTCCCATGATCCGCATGGCCCTCACGGCCACGGGGGCCACGAGGAGCATCACGCGCCCGGCTTCTGGCGGACCTACGTCTTCTCGACCGATCACAAGATGATCGGCATCCAGTACGGTATCACCGGTCTCTGTTTTCTCTTCTTCGGCTTCTGCCTCATGATGGTGATGCGCTGGCAGCTCGCCTATCCGGGCCAGGCCTTGCCCTTCATTGGCAAGCTCCTCGCCAACGTCGTCCGCAACGATGGCATGAATGCCGGTGGCGTCCCCGGCGTGATGACGGCGGACTTCTACAACTCTCTTGGCGCGATGCATGGCACCATCATGGTGTTCCTCGGCATCGTCCCGGTCGCCTTTGCAGCGTTTGGCAATTACGTCGTGCCGCTCCAGATCGGCGCGCCCGACATGACCTTCCCGAAGATCAACATGGCCAGCTTCCATTCCTTCTGGGTTGGCGGCCTCATCATGCTGGTCAGCTTTTTCTGCCCCACCGGACCTGCCAAGAGCGGCTGGACCTCCTACTCTCCGCTGGCCGATCTCGCGGACCAGAGCACGAATGTGATCTTCAATGGGCAGACGCTGTGGATCCTCGGGATGGTATTCCTGATTACCTCGTCGCTGCTCGGCGCGGTTAATTTCGTCACGACGATCATCCAGTTGCGCGCGCCGGGGATGACGTGGATGCGGATGCCGTTCTTCTGCTGGGTTCAGTTGATCACCGCGTTCATCCTGTTGCTGGCCTTCCCGCCGCTGGAGGCTGCGTCGTTCATGCAATTAATGGACCGTGTGTTCGGCACCAGTTTCTTCCTGCCGCATGGCGTGACGCTCAACAGCCACCTCGTCAACGTGGCCGGCGGAGGCAGCCCGTTGCTATGGCAGCATCTGTTCTGGTTTCTCGCGCATCCTGAGGTTTACGTGCTCATTCTGCCGGGGCTCGGCATTATTGCGGAGGTGTTGACGAATAATACGCGGCGTCCGATGTGGGGGTACAAGGCCGCCGTGTTCGCGGCGCTCGGCATCGGGTTCCTCTCCTTCATCGTTTGGGCTCACCACATGTATCTCACCGGCATGGGCGCGGCGGTCAGCACGTTCTTTCAGACGACGACGATCCTCATCTCGGTTCCGTCGGTGATCATCCTCACCTGCCTGCTGCTCTCGCTATGGGGCGGCTCGATCCGGTTTACGGTGCCGATGCTATTCGCGACCGCGTTTCTTCCGGAGTTCGGGATTGGCGGGCTCACCGGGATCCCGCTCGCGTTCAATTCGACTGACTTATACCTGCACGACACTTACTATATCATCGCCCATTTCCATTACATCGTCGCCCCGGGCACCATCTTCGCGATCTTCGCCGGCGTCTATTACTGGTACCCCAAGGCCTCGGGCCGCATGATGAACGAGTTCTGGGGCAAGGTGCATTTCTGGGGAACGATGGTTTGCATGAACATCGTTTTCTTCCCGATGTTCCTCCAGGGGATGGCCGGCATGCATCGTCGGGGGTTCGACGGGGGCGCCACTTACGATCTGAACAAGCCGGTAATCCATTGGAATACGACCATCTCTCACGCCGCATGGACGATGGGCGCTTTCCAGCTCATCTTTATCTTCAATTTCTTCTGGAGCATGAAGTTCGGCAAAAAGGTCGGCAACAACCCGTGGAACTCGACCACGCTGGAATGGTCCGCTCCTTCGCCGCCTCCGCATGGCAACTTCCTGGAGCCGGTCGCGATTTACCGCGGCCCGTATGAATACAGCGTCCCCGGCCATCCCGTGGATTTCATCCCGCAATGCGATCCGCAGGGACCGCGCACCGATGCCGGAGCACACGGCCACTGACCGATTCTCATGGAAATACCTTACACAGTATCCGCCCGGCCCGATACCGGCCTCTATAACGCGAAGATCGGCATCTGGCTCTTCCTTGCGTCGGAGGTCATGCTCTTTGGCGGCTTGTTCTCCGCCTATGTCTTCCTGCGGATCGGCGCGCAGCCGGGTTATTGGCCGCACGGCTTGCTGAACGTTCCGGTTGGCACTTTCAATACGGCGGTCCTCATCGCCTCGTCGGTCACGGTCGTGCTCGCGTGGGCCTCGCTCAAGATGCGGCAGTTTGCCCAATATAAGATATGGATGGGCATCACGATTTTGTGCGGATTGCTCTTCCTGATCGTAAAGCTCACTTACGAGTGGCCGGCCAAGTTTCATCACTTCGGCGTGTTCATCAAAAAAGAGGCGCTCGCGAAGTACGAACCTTACCTTGGGAATAACTATCTCGAGGCGAAGATGCTGCCGCATCGCGTGGAAATAACCGGCGACATTGAGGACGAGGCCGCGCTGAAAGACGACACCGCGAAGACTTACGTTTTCAAGGCGATTGACGCCGTCAACGCGGAGCCGACCAATCCCGAGAGCGACCGCCCCACCTTCCTCCCGCGCCCGCTGGTGGAAAAGAAGGTCGTTATCGACAAGGCGGACGTCGATTACGCCAGCATGTTCTATCCGCGGCACAGCGCCTACTTCAGCGCTTACTTCCTGATTACCGGGCTGCACGGGCTCCACGTGCTCGGCGGGTTGATCGTCTTCACGTACTTCTGGCTTCCCGTCGGCGCCAATCTTTACAAACGCAACCCGGAGCATCTCGCCAACCGCATCGAGGTGGCCGGGCTCTTCTGGCACTTCGTCGACCTCGTCTGGATCTTTGTATTCCCGTTATTCTATCTCCTCTAAGTTATGGAAAACGAACATACTCACGCGCCCGATCACGATACGGCGCATCATGTCAACAAGCACGTAAAGGGCTACCTGATGGTGGGCGGCCTCCTCCTCTTTTGTACGGCGCTCACGGTGTTTCTCTCATACGTGAACTTTGGCACCCAGAAGGCGAACATTGTCGTCGCCATGGCCGTCGCCACGTTCAAGGCGGGCTGCGTGGCCGCCATTTTCATGCATTTGAAGTCCGAGAAATGGACCATTTACCGATTTCTTCTCATAACGGCGATCTTCGCGACCGGGCTCTTTCTCCTGACGGCATTCGCGATGAGCGACCCCATCAGTCTCAATTTCTAGACCATGTCGCTCCGCGGGATTCATATTTTTTTCATTTGCATGGTGACGATTCTTTCTTTCGTTATTTCCGCGGTGGCGTTCGGGGAGGGATTCGATCCGCGGTTTGGCGGCGCCTGGGCCGTGTTCGGCGTGCTCTTCGCAGTTTACGGCGCCTGGTTTATTCGCAAGTCCCGCAAGCTGATCCTGTGAGAATGAAACCGGCCATTTCACGTCTCACCGCTGCCGCTCTGCTTGCGCTTCCCTGCGCGGCCAGAGCGTGCGACCAGTGCATGGGCGGCAAGGACGCGAATATTCGCCCCGCCGTCAATGGGGCGATTTTTTTCATGCTCGGCATGGTGGCGCTGATGATCACCGGGATCGGGTTCTTCATCCGGTACCTTGCGAAACGCGCAAAAATGCCGATGGCCCCGCACCTTGAACTCGTCCAGATGATGACGATGCCGGAGAGACCGAATCATGTTTAGCCTTAACCGCCTCATGGGGATGCCGCCGAACGCATCCGAGCATGGATATACGATCGACCACATGCTGGAGTTCTGCCACTGGTTCATGCTGACGCTGGCGGTGGGATGGTCGATTTTCTTTGTCTATACGCTCTGGCGATTCCGCGCCGGGAAGTCTCCCAAGGCCGATTACTACGGCGTCCGGACCAAGGCTTCGACCCACATCGAGTTCATGGTGGTGCTCATCGACGTGCTTCTGCTCATCGGCTTCGCGATTCCCCTGTGGTCCAGGCGCGTGCTTCATTTTCCGCAGGGCGGCGACACCGTCACGGTCAAGGTCGTCGGCCAGCAGTTCGCGTGGAATTTTCATTATGCCGGGCCGGACGGCGTGTTCGGGAGGCAGGATCCGTCGCTCATTTCCACCAGCAACCCGCTCGGTCTCGATCCCACCGACCCGCATAGCAAGGACGACATCGTTTCGCTGAATGAAATGCATATCCCGGTGAATCACAACGTGGTCCTCCAGATCACATCGAAGGATGTGATTCACAGCGTCGCCATCCAGGCAATGCGGATCGGCCAGGACGCCATCCCGGGCTCTGAAATCCCGATCTGGTTCAAACCGGTCAAGGTCGGGACTTACGAGATTGTATGCGCCCAGCTTTGCGGCAGCGGCCACTCTGCGATGCGCGGCACGCTCGTCGTCGATTCCGATGCGGATTACAAGAGCTGGCTCGATAGCATGGCGGCCTTGAACGCGCCTCCGCCACCCGCCGCGGCCCCTGCGACGGCGCCGGCTGCCGCGGCTCCGGCGACACCTGCCGCTCCGGCGGCCAAGGCTGCCCCGGCGCCGCCAACCGTTCCCCCGGCTGGAGGGCAAAAATAGGGCCGGCCATTTTCCGCCTTGCTCCGATTTGGGACAGGCGGAGATTCCCGCAAGTGCGGGCCCTGTGAATTTCATGCAACCGATCAATCCCTGGCTGTCGCGCTTCGCCAAGCTGCTGGTGGCGGCGACGTTCTGCCTCATCTTCCTGGGCGGCATGGTGACGAGCATGAACGCCGGCCTCTCGGTCCCGGACTGGCCGACCAGCTACGGCTATAACATGTTCACCTTTCCGGTGACCCGCTGGGTCGGCGGCATCTTTTTTGAACACACCCACCGCTTGCTCGCGACCGGTGTCGGGATGATGACCGCGCTTCTGGTCGCATGGATCTGGCGCAATCGTTTCGTCCTGCCCGTTGCCCTTATTGCATGCGTCGCCGCCACTGGCGCGGCCGCCGTTCTCGTCACCCATATCCCATCGTTGACCGGCCCGGAGAACAAGCTCACCCGCGGCCTGATCATCATGCACGTCAATATCTGGTCCTTCGCGCTGGCTTTCGTTGCTGTTTTGCTGGCCACGGAACGTTCTCGCTGGCGCTACGGCCGGCCATGGGTGCAATGGGTTGCCTTTGGGGCCTTCCTGCTCGTCTGTATCCAGGGCACCCTTGGCGGGCTTCGCGTGACGGAGGTTTCGATCGTCCTAGCGATGATCCATGCCTGTACCGCGCAGGCGTTCCTCTGCCTGACGGTGATGATTGCAGCCGCCCTGTCGCCTGCCTGGATCGAGAATCCCTCGCCCGCTCCTGTCTCCCGGGCCGTTGGCCCGCTTTCGTGGCTGCTCGTCGCCGCCGTTTTTTGCCAGTTGATGATCGGCGCGGTGATGCGCCATTTGCACGCCGGGCTTTCCATTCCCGATTTTCCGCTCGCCTTCGGCCGCCTCATCCCGCCGTTGACCGATGAGCGCGTCGCAATCCACTTTGCCCATCGCGTCGGCGCGCTGGTGGTGACGCTTTTGATCATCGCGCTCGTATCGGTCGTTTTTGCCACCGCCCGCTCCCATGCGCGGCTGACCCGCGCCGCCGTGGGCCTGCTCGCCGCCCTAGCCCTTCAGATCACCCTCGGCGCTTACGTCATCTGGACGCACCGCAGCCCGGAGATCACCAGTTTCCATGTCGTCAACGGCGCAATTGTCCTGGGCGTCGCCTTGCTGCTCGCCATGCGGACTGCCAGGTTGAAAGCTCTTCCGCAGCCGGAATCCCAAGGCTGGACCCAGTATCAACAAGCCCACGCATGAAGCCTGAGATCACAGTAGCCGCGGCCGTTGCCGAAACGACGCCCCTTGTCGTCATTGAGGAGCCGCAATCTTCGACGGTCCTTGCCGATTTTCTCATGCTGACCAAGGCCCGCCTGACGCTCCTGGTCCTCATGACCACGGCGATAGGCTTCGGCTTCGGCTCGACCCATGGGATCGATTGGTTCCTCTTTTTCCGCGTGATGTTCGGCACAGCCTTCGTTGCCGCCAGCGCCTCCGTCCTCAATCAATTCCTCGAGCGCAAGGTCGACCGCCTCATGGGCCGCACTCGCAATCGCCCGCTCCCCGCCGGCCGCATGTACCCCGGCACCGCGCTCGGTCTCGGCGTCCTCCTGGGCGTCGCCGGCCTGATCTACCTTCTCAACCGCGTCAGCCCTCTCTGCGCCGCTCTCGCTGCGGGAACGCTCGGGACTTACGTCGCCGTCTATACGCCACTCAAGCGCAAAAGCGCCTGGTGCGTTACCGTTGGGGCCCTCGCCGGCGCCGTGCCTCCCGTCATCGGGTGGGCCGCCGCCACCGGCACCCTTGGGACCGGCGCATGGATCCTCTTCGGCATCCTCTTTTTCTGGCAGATGCCCCATTTCCTCGCGCTTGCCTGGATGTACCGGGACGAATACGCGCAAGCCGGGTTTTTCATGGTGAGGAGAGGGGACATTGATGGGATCAAGACCGCGACTGATGGGTTTTTGAGCGCATGCGCGCTCACGGTGGTGACCCTGCTGCCGGCGTACCTTCACATGGCCCACCCCATTTACGTCGCAGTAGCCCTTGCCTGCGACGCCTGGCTCCTGACATGCGCCGTTCTCTTCCTTGCCGAGCGCAGCCGGTCCTCCGCCCGGCGTCTCTTCCTCGCCTCGATCCTTTATCTCCCGCTTGTGATGGCCCTTCTCGTCGTCTGCCGGAGCTGATAACATCAATGCCTAACCCATACCTGGCGTTCAATCTTCCGTTGATGAACGCCACCCTCAACGGAATCAGCGGCGTCTTTCTGTTCATCGGCTGGCTCATGATCCGGTCGAAACACGTTCGTCCGCACATCGCGATGATGACCTGCGCGCTGATTAGTTCGACGCTTTTCCTCGCCGGTTACATAACCAATCATATCCTTCGCCGCGGCCTCGTGACCCACTTCACTGCGCAAGGAACCATCCGTCCGATCTATTTCACCCTGCTGATCTCGCATACGTTCCTCGCCGTCGTGACGGTGCCGATGGTGATTTGCACGGTCCTACCGGCGCTGAAATCCCGCTTCGACAAACACCGGCGGATTGCACGATGGACTTTGCCTGTCTGGCTCTATGTTTCAGTAACAGGCGTGATCGTTTACATGATGCTCTACCGCTGGTATCCGCCGGGAACGCACTGATGTCATCAATGGGGTTGCCCGAGCCGATGCCCCGTTTCGTTAAGTTCGATCTCGCAGCGCGGCTTTCCGGCTAACGCAGCATCGGCCCCGGCCATTGTACAGTGCCAAAAATCATCACAAAGCCGGTGAACGTCAAGCAGTTGGAAGCGGGCATCGCGAAGTTAGTCGACCGCAAATCTCAGCTCGCCGCGATGCGGCGATTTACAAGTTTTACGGCGATCGATGTGTGTTGGATATACTCACAAGAGGCCGTTTTGAAGTGTGCTGCAAGTCCATGGATCGCTTTCATTCCGAATGTATCCCTGAGAATGGGCCGCCTGATCTGCCTCCTCCTCGGTTGTGCTTTCCTGCAGCATACCAGTCTTGCCGGCGCCGAGTCGCGAGTGCCAGTGTGGCTGCTCGGCAATGGGTTTCACACGTCGCTTGTCTTTCGCGCGCGGGATATCCCGTATCTGCATGATATTACCGGTTCGCGCGACGCAGATGAGATAGCCATCGGCTGGGGAGCCTCGGCGGATTACCGCGGCCCCTCCACCCCGTGGACCGTCCTCCAGGCGATTTACCCAAACCACGGCGCCCTTCACATCGTTCCGATCCACGGGCCGATTGCCCGCCGTTTCCCCCACAGCGACCTTGTGCTTCTTTGGTTGAAGCCGCAGGGTTTCTCGACGCTGGTCTCCGAGATCGACCGGTCTTTTGCCATTACCCGCGATCACCATCGCATCCTTCTCGGTCGCGGCTACTTTCCCGACAGCCGCTTTTACGCGAGTAGCGAACGCTTCTATTTTCCGTACGTTTGCAATGAGTGGGTGGCGATCAAGCTCTCTCGCGCCGGTGTGCCATTCTTTCTGCCGCGCGCGCTTCTCTCCAACAGCCTCATTCTTCAGGCGAGCGAGAAGGGTGCATTGCTGCAACGGCACGGCAGAGGCTTCGACGCATATTGACGCGGAGAGGTGGGACGAAGCACGCCGGGGATGGCTGGCGTTATTTTACACTTGCCTTTTGCCCGTCAAACTCCTCAATTTCAGCGAGAAGGACCAAAACTCCATTATGAAAAAACTCTTAGTCGCGATTTGTCTGGTTGGTGTCTGCGCCTGTTCCAAGGCGCCTGACGAAACAGCCGCACCCGCTCCGGCGGTGGCAACGCCCACGGCGGAGCCTGCCACGCCGACACCGGCCCCGACGCCGGTTGCGACTCCCACTCCGACGCCTACTCCGGTTGCGACGCCCACGCCAACGCCAGTGCCAGTTGCGACACCGGCTCCGGCGACTCCGGCTCCCGTTGTGCCTGCCGCGCCGGCCCCGGTGACGACCGCGACCAGCGCCAAGTAGTAGCGGATTTCCGTCCGGCGCATGTTGCCGGCGGAATGTACGCGCATTGATTTAAGGCCAGCCGATCCCTCCATGGGATCGGCTGGAGGCCTTTCGTCAGTTTCTTACCGCCTTATTCCCGGCGAGAATCGATTTATCCCTGGAGGATGTATGATCGATATCGAGTCTGGAACCTTGGGAAACCTTGTCGTTGCCGTCGCGCATGGGAAGGTTACCGGGTATGATTACGACATAGTTCTAACCCCGGCCATTGAGGCGAAGCTGAAGGAATATAAGAAGATTCGCCTTCTTTACCAATTGGCAGAGGACTTTCACGGATTCAGCGTGGAAGCCTTTTGGGACGATGCGAAGCTGGGCCTGGGGCATCTGACGGCTTTCGACGCGATTGCCGTGGTGACCGACGTCCACTGGATTGCCGATGCCGCGAAGTTCTTCGGCGTCTTTCTCCGGTGCCCGGTGAGAGTATTTGGCAATGCGGACTTCGCCGAGGCAAAGGAGTGGGTCACGACCACTCCGGCGTGGAGGAGCCTCGCGGAGGTTTGACCCTCTGGCGCTCGCCGCGGCACCCGGTTTACTTACCTGCGAGCAGGACTTTTCTTGCCGAGGCTAATTGGCGCTGCCTTTCGGGACTAACTTTCGGATAGGCCAGCCCGAGCGAGGCAAGTGTATCTACCACGGCGGCTGCGACGACCGCGCGCGTAAACCATTTATTGTCCGCAGGGACCACATACCATGGTGAGTCCTCGGTGGCTGTCTCGCGAATCGTCTCCTCGTACGCGTCCATGTAATCGCCCCAAAACTCGCGCTCCTTCAAGTCGCTCGCGGAGAATTTCCAGTGCTTTTCCGGCTCGTCGAGCCGGGCGAGAAAACGCCGCTGCTGTTCCTTGCGCGAGAGGTGCAGGAAGAACTTTCGCACTACGGTTCCGTTGCGATTGAGATAGCGCTCGTAGGCCCGAATGTCCTGGAAGCGTTCGTCCCAGATCCGCTTCGTCACGCACCGATCGGGCATTCGCTCCGCCGCGAGAAACTCCGGATGCACCCGGACCGCCAGCGTTTCCTCATAGTAGCTGCGATTAAATATGCCAATCCGCCCACGGGCCGGGGCGGATTTTGAGCAACGCCAGAGGAAATCGTGGTCCAATTCCTCCGGTGTCGGCGATTTGAAGGAGACCACCTCGCAACCCTGCGGGTTGACGCCGGACATGACGTGCTTGATGGTCCCGTCCTTGCCCGCCGCATCCATCGCCTGGAAGATGAGCAGCACCGACCAGCGATCCTGTGCGTACAGGACGTCCTGCAATTCTGAGAGGGCGCGCACGCCGTTATCCAGCGCTTCCTTCGCCCGTGGCTTGTCCGAGGAGGTGAAATCCTGCGTATCGCCGGGATCGATGTCCTTTAGCCGGAATTTTGCTCCGTTTGCGATCCGGTACGGCTTCGAGAGAGCGCGCGAGGCTTTGATGATGTGTTCGATTTTCATTGGGGGGAAAGCCACTTTGTTGCACTGAAAAGCGCCCGGGGGCAAGGCTGCTTCGAAGGTGGGGGCGACCGCAACCTTGCACTGGCAATTCCTGCGCTGCCCAATAAAATCCAGAGGACTTATGAGTAACGAAGCCCCGGCGCCCCAGCCGGACCGTCTTTCCGGTTGGCTGCGCATCGCGGACTATGCTTTGACGGCTGGCTACGTGATCGCGGCGGCCGTGTTGCTGGTATGGGGGGGATGGCAGCGGTTCCAGCTCCCGCAGGCGCCGATCATTGATCCGGATATCGAAGGATATCTCGGGCCTGCGGTTTCCGCGCTTGCCGGGAAACCGTTTCCGCACCTGGAAGGGCGGAGTTTTCCTTACCCGGCGTTTATTTTTCTGATCTTGCGACTATTTCAGGATTTCCGCGCCATCGCGGTGGTTCAGCACGTGCTTGGCGTCATTGCGGGTGGGTTGGTGTTATTTGCGTGGAATGCGGCTGCGGCACTGCTTCCGTCCGGCGGCATTCCGAAGGCGTTGGCCCGATACATGGGTCTCGCACCGGCGTATATTTATCTCGGATCGGCGACGGCGATCTCGTTCGAACACCAAATTCGGCCCGAAGCGATTTTTTCCTTTCTCACCATCCTCAATGTGTGGATCGCATTTCGTTTCATGGATGTCCGCTTTGTCAGGGTGCGGCCCTCGTCGATGTATCTGGGAGCGCTGAATGTATTCATCGCCTGCCTGATTTATCTGCTAAAGCCAAGCTTCGCATTCGCGGCCATTATCTCGACACTGCCGGTCTGGCTATCCTTCGTGCTGCCAGGCTCGACGGCGCGGACGAAGGCCTGGCTGGCGGCCGCGGCCGTCCTTCCCGCGCTGCTTTTCCTTTTGCTGCCCGAGCATCTGCTGAAAAAAACCGATCCGTGGGGTTCGCTCTTTCTGCCCGAGACATTGCTTACGGTTCACGCGTCGATGGTTGAGCAGCAGATGGCCGAGGATCTGGCTGCAAACGGTCCGCTGCCATTTTCACGACCGGTCGTGACAGCCGCGCACGATCTGCTTTCGACGGAATTGGAGAAGGCGACGCATATTACCACCCCGAAGGCGTATAACTCGCTCGGCTACAATCCCGATTACCTGATGTACGACGACTCGTTCTGCATCAAGTTCCAGAAAGCGATGCATTTCTCGAATCAGGAAATGGGGAATTTTTGCATGACTTACTATCTTCGCGCGCTGCGGAATCATCCGGGCACCATGGTGAAAAAGGTGGAGCGGCAGCTTGGACTTTTTTACACCGCGAAGAATCCGGCTTACTGGCTCGGCAGGAATATGAACCTCTCCGGGCTTCAATATGCCCGCGTGGCGCGGCTGATGAACCTGACATCGCAGCTTGGTCCGGGGAATGCGGCGGTCGCGCGTTATATCGAGACCTGCAACCGGCTCGCCGGCGAAGATATCGGCATCCCGCAAGCGCGCCGTTTCGTGGAATGGCTGCGGTCGTTCTCGGCGCTCTACCTTGACCTGCTGGCGGTGGCCCTGGCGAGTCCCCTGCTGCTTTTGTTTCGGCCCCTGAGGATCCATTTTTTGTGGTTTGTTGCGGCGCTCTGGCTCGCGTTCGGTTACGGTTTCGGCAATTGCCTGACCATCGCCGTCGCGCATTCGCTCGAAGTCACGCGGTACGTACGCAGTCAATTGATCTTCACGGCTTTCGCCGAGTGCCTTTCCATTTACCTCCTGCTTGAGATCGCTGCGTTCGCGATTCGAGCCATCCTCGCGAGGGTTGCTCCGCAACTTGCATCCGGAGCGGTTCCTCCGCCCAATCCCGACTTTGCCAGGACGTGACTTCCAATGAGACCACGCGCCCGGAGGCGCCGGCTGGGGCTCAGCCGGGACGCGAGCCGATTTCAATCCGCTCCATTGCGGCCGCGATCGTCATCGTCCTGTTCGTTGCGTCGATCGTCCTGGCGCAGGCTTGGGCGGTCGCACTGGAGCGGAAACGCGCTCCCAGCATTGCAGCGGATTTGGACTACCAACGGGATATCGGCGTTGCGATCGCGCGCGCGACTTTATCGCAGCCCGGCATTTTGCCGGTGTACGGCAGTTCGGAACTGGAGATGGACCTGCCAAATCTTGCCTCGCGGTTCTTTCGCGATGCGCCGGATGGATTCACGGTTTGCCCCATCGGGAGGCGCGGGGCGTCGCCGTTGATCCTGCTCGAGAAAGCCGCGGCGGTTTGCCGGCCGCCGGCATGTGGAAAAGCGGTGGTGCTTATTTCGCAGGTATGGTTCCTTTCGCGAGGAGAGACGCTGGCCAATTACGCGGGGAATTTTTCCGCGCTTCAGGGGCTGGAAGTGATCTTCAAGGCGCCGCTCAGCCCCGGTCTGCGGAGGGATATTGCGCAGCGGATGCTTGCCTATGCGCCAACGCTGAGCAGCACGCCGATACTCGAACAGGGCGTCCGGGCCGCCGCGGCGAGCGATACTGTCGCGGGAAGGATGCGCTACGCGCTGCTCAAACCGCTCGGCCTCATGCAAACGAAGGTGATGGAATTGCAGGACCATTTTGAATCGGTCCGCGACCTGAAGGCGGCACAGCGTGTTCCGGTTGCGCTGCCATCCGGCTCACCCTTGGATTGGGACCGGCTGATGGCCGCCGCCGAGGCCCAGTCGCCGATTTACGACGAGGCAACTGCTCCTGACCGGGGCCCGAAATTGACCGCCGACATCTGGCGTGGTGTCGGACAGATGCCTGATTGCACGGAATGGGGGGACCTCGAGCTGCTTCTGCGTGCCTTTCAGGAGATGCACGTCCAGGTTTTGCTCCTGGATATCCCATGGTCGGCCGTCCGCTATGATGCGAGTGGCGTCAACGCAGGCATCCGGGATATGTATTATTCCAGGCTGCGCTCACTGGCGGAAAATTATCAGGACCCCATCGCCACCTTCCAGGACCACGAATACGACGCGAGGTTCCTGCATGATCCGCATTCGCATCTCAGCGCAAAAGGGTGGATTTTCTTCGACCGCGATATCGATGCCTTCTGGCGTGACCTGCCGCTTCCCTTGCGCTAATATCTCTAGCTTCCTTTTCTACGTTGGCGGGCAATACCGCCGATCCCCTTGTCCATGTCATCACCCGAACAGATATTGAATGTGCTTAGCGAGATAACCGAGACCGACGAGGTCCGACGGAATCCCGACCTCCCGCTCTACGATCTCCAAATCCTCGATTCCATGCGCACCGTCGAGCTCCTCCTGGCCGTGGCGCGCGATCTCGGCATCGAGATTTCGCCGGCAGAATTCGACCGGGACGCATGGGCGACGCCGGGGAAGTTTGTCGCCGATCTTCTCAGCCGGAGCGCTGCGGCCCGCTAACGCCGGGTGTCTCCGAGATGTCAAATTCCGTTCCCAATTCCCTCTTCCAGCGCCGTCCCATCAGGATCGCGCTCCTTGCGATCTATTATGCGGCGATCATTGCCGCTCTCATCGCGATTTACGGACGCGGCGATTTTTCGACGCCGCCCTTCGTTTACCAGGGGTTTTAACAGCAATGGACATCATTTCGCAAATCGACCGATGGGCGGAGTTGCTTCCGGATAAGCCGGCGCATATCAGCGGCGAGCGCACGCTGACATACGGCGAGTTGCGCCGGCAGTCCGACTCTGTTGCCAATTATCTGGCGGCGCATGTGGCGGGGCGCGAACCCGTCGCAGTGCTGGGCCATCGCGAACCGGAGATGCTTATCGCGTTCATTGGTTGCATCAAGGCGGGTCATCCGTACATCCCCGTCGATACCGTACTGCCGAAGCAGCGGATGGAGCGCATTCTCGCGGCGGCCAGTTACACGCTAACGCCCGATGGAGTCGCGGAGATCGCGCGCAGCACGCCGCCGGAGCCGCCAGCGGCGACGCTGGGAAAGGATGACGCGTGGTATATCATGTTCACATCCGGCAGTACGGGTGATCCCAAGGGTGTGGTGCTCACGCGCGGCTGCCTGGAGGCGTTTATGGAATGGATCCTCGCGGAGCAGGCATACCTGACGAAGGAGGAGACATTTCTCAATCAGACGCCGTTCACTTTTGATCTTTCGATCATGGATGTTTATTGCGGCCTTTATACGGGCGGTACCGTTTTTAGCATCAGTCGCGATACGCAGCTAAACCCAAAGCGGCTCTTTCAAGCTCTTGCCGCCTCGAATGCAACGGTTTCGCTGGCCACTCCTTCGTTTTTTCGCGTTTGCCTCAGCGAACCCTCATTCAAGGCTACGATGATGCCGCGCATGCGAAAGTTCCTATTCTGCGGCGAGACCTTGCCGCCGGGCGTGGCCGCGCAAATCATGGAGCGCTTTCCGGATGCCGAAGTATGGAATACCTACGGCCCGACGGAGGCGACGGTGGCAATGACATCCGTGCGATTGACGCGGGAGATTCTCGAACGCTATCCAGCAGTGCCTGTGGGCGCTCCGATGCCGGGTGTGAAAGTATATCTTATCGACGATTCGCTCGCGCCTCTACCTGCCGACGGGCGAGGGGAGATAGTCATTGCCGGTCCCAATGTTACTCCGGGCTATCTCAATGCGCCGGAGCGAAACGCCGTTGCTTTTGTCTGGCACGATGGGGTTCGCGGCTATCGCACCGGGGACTTTGGGTGCTTTCGCGATGGCTATCTCTTCTGCGAGGGGCGAAAGGATGGCCAGCTAAAGCTCAATGGTTACCGGATAGAACTTGGTGACATCGAGGCGAACTTGCGCGGAATTCCTGGCGTGCGAGAGGCGATTGTCCTGCCCGTGATGAAGGACGGAGCCGCTCAATCGCTGACGGCATTTGTCCATTATGCCGGGGACGCCAACGAATCGGAATCGGACCGGACGATGCGATTGAAATCGGGCCTGCTGAATCGTCTCCCCACTTACATGCTCCCCCGAAAGTTCATTTACATCGATGATTTTCCCATGAACTCGAATGGAAAGGTCG
>Ga0326727_10017534_pt1 | contig 14836 bp, 19 predicted proteins | sample MB2enrmetagenome_FD_207643 | JGI IMG/M metagenome (GOLD analysis project Ga0326727, IMG submission 207643) | Lab enriched peat soil microbial communities from McLean, Ithaca, NY, United States - MB29MY | ecosystem: Environmental > Terrestrial > Soil > Wetlands > Peat | place: USA: New York... | reverse complement strand
ATATAGCTGTTTCCGCATCTCGCTTCGTATTATAGCGGCGTTTATTCGGGAACTCGGCGCACCTTTTCATTGCGCATCCATGAGTTTATATTTAGCTACCAAATCATTTAAGACAAACGATTTCATTGGGCGGGTTGACAACATCAGTCTTTCGTCAACAATACTGTTGTTTTGTTTAATTCCCGCTGCCATTTGACACCCAAGTATATTCTTCAAAAGTGATAGATTTTTCTCATTATTCACCATTATGAAATATATCCGCCCCATCGCGAAATAGGTTGGTCAAGAAACTTTGGCTCTTCGTAAATATAGGCAGTTCATCATTCACTGTCCATTTGTATTTCTGCTCCCCACCATCGCCAATCTTAGGAACCCTATAACATGCCGCTCCTCGTCGGAAAACGCTAGGATATTCGTGGAAATTGACCCCGCACTCTTGCAAAAGCAAATCGCCCCTTTCGTCAATATTTAGTCCTACTAGTAGATCTTTTATTGCGCCCTTGTCATATTTCTTCAATAGCTCGTAAAAACAAGCGAATTGAATTGAGGTATGGAAATTATGCTGCTGCTTGAATACAATAGTATTGATCGCCTCAACAACATTTGGAACGGCAAATATCTGCGAAGTGAATATTGGCTCCCCCGTCAAGTTCAAGCCAATAGCCTTTACGCATTTGTTGAAGTGCAGTGTCGCAATAGATGAAGTAGCGGAGCAAATCTTCTGAATTGAATTGCCGAACCAAGCTTCCGTATTTTCATTCTGATCGTTTCGTATCACCAAAACAATCTCGTCGTTGTGCTGATATCCGAATAATGTTCCCTCCACCTCAACGCAAAGTCGCATCATCGTATTCAATATGCACTCGCCGAACTCCTTGGAATATGGCTTGTCAAGTAGGCTAGTAATTTTGGAGAAGCCTCGCCCGTTGATTGATATGACAAGAGGAACTCGTGGTAGGAGCTTGTAGTTTGTTATGGCCTCATAAGAGGCGATGCGATCTGCTAATTTGTTATTCACTTGACATTTTCTTTATGCCGTAGCGTTGGCGTTTCCGGTCATGGACTGTAATAATTGGCGCATATCACTTGCGGGGAAAAATGACGACGATTGTTGTAGCATCAATTTGAATTCGGTGGCGTCCAATATTGAATTGATTTTGCTAACCATCTCTACGCCAGTTAGAGCCTTCTGATATGCGTTGCCGCTGTTTAGAAAACTGATCCATACCTTGCGAAAAAGTTTGATCATGTCTTTTACTGGCGTGACATACTGATCATCCACCCCTGACGGGAACCTCGTATCCCATAGCGACTTGAAGTTATACTTGCCGTTAGTTTGGGCGATTGTTGTCCGGTCGAATATGGAAACAACCTTGTCAATATAGGGAACTTGATTTGAGCCCCAGCCGACTGTCAATGTTGGGAGCACTGTGGAGGCTAACGGGGAATTGGGGAGCGTAGGGTTCGTCGTGGAGGTATTGTTAGCCGTTGTTGTGGCGTCTGACTGTGCTGTCGTTCCAGCTGGCGGATTGGCTTGTGCAATTTTTCGCAGTTTAGCAATGCGTTCTTTTCTGTTCATGGTGTTATGCCGTAATATATCCATGGAATGCGGTTCGTCAAGCCCATACCAATAAAACGTGATATAGGAGCATAAAGAGATGGGAGGCAATAGTGTTTGATAATTTCTATCACGAGCGTAATTCCAAGCTATCCAAGTTCATTACTGATTTTATGGGCATCCAAAAGCTATACATGAAGCCTGTTTTGGATTTGGGTTGCGGCTATGCTGGAATTAGCGCCGAGCTGCATAAATTAGGAGCGGACATTACCGCCGTGGATGCAAGGCAAGAACATTTGCAAGCCGTTGTCAAGAAGTTTAAGAACATAAAGGTCGTTAGGGCTAATTTGGAAGAAGAGTGGCCATTCAAGGGCAAGAAGTTCGCATTGGTGCTGGATTTGGGATTGATTTGCCATTTAGCGGATTTCAAGAAGCATTTGATTGAAGTTTGTGCCTGCACCGATAATTTGTTCTTGGAGACTGCCGTGTGCGACGACGAAGGCGACAAATGTTTTTCGTTGAAGGAGTTCAAGAATAATTACGACAAGTCATTTAGCGGCGAGGCATGTAGGCCCTCGGCTGCTGCGATTGAAAAAGTATTGATTGAGTGCGGCATGAAGTTTAAGAGGATCGATGATCGTCGGTTCAATAATGGGCAATTCGTATATGATTGGGCTGTGAAAAATACGGGAGACACGTCGATATATAATAGGCGATTGTGGTTTTGCAATAGGGTAGGGAATGCCAGCCCGAAGTTTGAGAAGTTGGTAGTGGTGGAGGAGAATGTTTTGCCACCAGTTAGATTGCCCGAAATAACGATTGAAAATCGACAACCGAATATTATTGCTAATGAAGGCCAAAAAGTGGAATTGCCGAAAATACATTTGAGAACCATGGAGACAACGATTTGTTTGGGAATTGGTGATAACCTTGTCGTTAGGTTAATGCTCGACACTATCAAGCATAATTATAGCTCGATTAAGATTTCCCATGACAAAGCGGTCTTACGTAATTTTAGGAACAACGACCCTCAATACGCTGCGTTCATGAAAGAATTGGGAACCCTACTTTTTAGCGATGCGCCATACCAATTAGTCGATACTCAATTCGCGCCCTTCAATACTAATAGGACACTAATTGATTTCAATATCAAGGCTAAAAAACCAGATATCGATCATTTGTTATGCAAAGGAGATCCATTAGATATAGGTGAATATATTGTATTGACGACAAAGGTTAGGGGGCTTCATATAAATACATTCAATGCAATGTTGCCGACATTCAAGAACGCATTGATTGATTTGTCAAAGAGATACAAGGTTGTGGTTATGGGCGAAAGAGTTGTAGAGCAAAGCAGGGAATACAAAAACAATCCAACGATATATGGAATATATGATCAGGTCGTTCCGTTTTTGCCGAAAGATAGGATATTGGATTTGACCGTCCCAGCGTTAGGTATAAAAACACCGTCATTGGCCAACATACAAAAAGACTGTGTAATCATGAAGAACTCCAAAGCAGTAATTTCTTTCGGTATCGGAGGTAATTTATGGATTGCGGCGTGCGTAGCCAATGTCATCGGATATAGGTTAGACAACGATAGAAATACGGATATTCTTGCTTGCCCGACATTTGATACTATGTTCCTAACAAAAGACCAGCGAGCATTTTTCGACAAGTTGAAGAGTATATGAATATAGTGAAGCAATTAGCGATACATGTTGGGATCGGGGATCATCTGCTCGTTAGGTTTTTCTTCGACCAAATCAAAGACAAATATGATGCTATCCAAGTAAATCACTATGGCCAGACTATGTCAATTTGGCGCAATAATGATTTGAGGTATTGGCAATTCCTATATGCGCTTGGTGGATTGGTATTTTCGGAGAAGCCATATCAAATGTTTCGTCAGCCCAATTCATTTCCGTTATGGCCCGGAGAGAAGTTTCTTGAATTGGGATTGAAACCAACGAGGCCAAGCATCCCGCAGCTAATTGTCAATCACGGCTTGACGCCAGAAATTAGCGGGGAGTATATCGTATTGACGACCAAAGTGCGAGAGATGAACAAGAATGCCTTTTCATCGTTCGTAAAAGAAGCGACGCCAATAATTAGGAAGCTATCGAAAAAATATCAGGTAGTTATTTTGGGCGAGCGGGAAGTAGAGAAGAGCAAGGAGTATTCGGTAGCATGTAATAACGATGTCATATTCAGTGCGTATGATGGGTTTCGTAAAATGGTTCCAGACGCAATTGATTTGACTATACCTGCACTTGGAATAAAATCGCCCGACATAAAACAAGTCCGGCACGATTGTTATTTGATGAGCCGAGCCAAGGCAGTAGTGAATATGGGGTGCGGAGGAAACCTTTGGCTATCAACAATTTCGGCGCCGCTAACGATATGTTTGAGGGGCTGCGACAAATATCGAACTACCGATCTTTTTGAGAGTGCGTTTCCAGAATTGTTTTTGAGCCGTGATATAGGTGAGGTATGTAAGAGGATCAAGGGCGTATGAAGATAACCTTTTTCAATCCATACCACAACGGCGATGTCAATGTTTCCCGAGGTTTCGTTCGCAAAATCATGGAGCGAGCGCCAGAGCATACCTATAAATATAGCCATAAAAATCCTGCGAACCTTTTAGCCGATATCCCTAACTTGGCATACGACCCAATCGGAATAAATAGCGTTCCGAATGATAGTGTCGGGGTATTTGTAAAGGACGATACGACCCATATCAACACGTGGTATTGCCAGCAGAACTTCAAGTTCTACCACAAGTATAAAATCACTTTCGATAGTTTGTATTGCTGCTTCGATGAGAACTGCAAGAAGGTGTTCGGATTTTCATTGAGCGACATATCAAAAGAGCCGAAGGATTTCTATCCGGTCATTGATTATTCCAAGTATGATATCAAGGAAGCCAAGAGGTGGCTCGAACAAAATCAGGGCAAGAAAATATTGATTGAGAATGGGCAAGTATTGTCAGGTCAAGCACATGATTTCAATATGACGCAGGTGATTGCTAATGTCGCTCGCAATAACAAGGATACGACATTCATATTGTCCAATCATGGTAATGTCGGGTTGCCGAACAATTGCATATACTCCGACAAGATCATTCAGAAGAAAACGAAGTCAGACCTAAATGAGATTTCGTTTTTGAGCACGTATTGCGATGTAATTATTGGCAAGGCGTCGGGAGTGTTTTCGTTTTGCCTAACGCAGCAAAATCTTTTCGAGCGGCAGGCGAAATACCTTTGCTTTTCCAAGTGGCCCACGATTGCCGAGAATAAGTTTTGGCTTCATAATTTGATGAAGGATAGAGTAGAATATTCATCGAAGATATTGGTTTCGGGAGAAGCGAATGTTGATAGGATAGCAAGCATAATTGAGGCAAATATATGAGGGTGTTGTTGATTGCCGCGGGTCGAAGAGTTTCATTGGCCAAGAGATTTATTGAGCACGGCTTCGATGTTTATTCGTATGAGATCGATGTCAATTGCCCAATATCGGAAGTAGCTACGGTTATTGAGGGGAAGCGATGGGCAGAGCCAGATATTCGGCAGCATATTGTCGATACGATTGGTGATGTAAAGCCAGATTTAGTTTTGCCGCTATCGGATCATGCGACGCCAATATTGTCGAGCATTCCGTATAAAGGCGTCGTCACGGCGTCGGGTAGAACCAATGCGATTTGTTTGGACAAGAAAAAGTTCGAGGACAAATTATTTGACAGAGAATATTACCCAACAATTAGGGTCGATCAGCCAGTAATATTGAAACCGATTTTCGGGGCCAATTCCAAAGGGCTACGAAAGGTATCATGGGAAGAATATGAGGAGCATGGCGCTCCAGAAACTCACATTGCCCAGCGATGCGTTGAAGGCGGGTTCGAGATATCGATCGATGCGTATTTCAACAAGTATTCCAAGATGATTGATGCCGTTCCAAGGAAACGCGATGAGGTGCAGGGCGGAGAAGTATCACGCAGCACGACGATGACGAGGGACGCATATGGCGTCGTCGAGATTACGAAGCAGGTGGGAGAAGAGATTGGGTTAGTGGGACCAGTTTGCGCGCAGTATATAATTGATGGGGACGGCAGAGCGTTCATAATGGAAATCAACGCAAGATTTGGCGGAGGTGTTATATTGAGCTTGGAAGCGGGGTTTGACCAAATACAATTGTTGATTGATGAATATGTATTGGGCAAGCCAATAATGCCGCATGAACATAATTGGGAAGTAGGGTTTTCGATGACGAGATATTTTAGTGAGTATTTTTATGGAGGATTAGATGGCTGATACATTTGGATCATTGGTAGATAAATTGGCGACATGCAACCAAAAAATGTTCATGGCACAAGAGGATTTGTATCAAGTCCGAAAGATGACTTTCGAGCAGTTCAAGGAAACATTTTGTTCAAGCGATGAGGGGATAAATAGAATATACTCATACTTTAAGAAGGGGATGGATCTTAATCTTCAACGGCAAGCAATTATATTGGAACTCGACAAGAAGCTCGTTGAGATTGTCAATGCGGCAATAAATGGCGAAAATCTTGATAATGGATCGTTCGTGCAAGATCAACATAAGACGTATTGATCGGAGATTGCGATGATAACTTGCCCGATATGTAAAACGACACATAACAAGTCAGATTTGAGAAGATTAGATAGCGATTGCCTTTTCTTAAAACTTGAAGGTGTCAATCAGCATTTGATTAGATATCAATGTAAAACGTGCGACGTTATTTTTGGTTCCGAAGAGATGCTTAATTTGGAGCCAAGTAAATTGTCGAAGTATTACCAAGACATTTACAATTCGGGCTATCGTGAAGATGATTGGAGCGATTTCGAGCTATATGTATTCTTGAAATCAAATCCAAATAAAGACGGCGTTTATGTAAATTGGGGCGCAGGGACTTCCTCGACTTCGGAAAAGGCCAAAGATTTAGGATATACGCTATACAATTATGATCCGGGATTACCCTCGTCATCGTTTGCTTCGTATTTGACAAGAGAATATATGACACAAAATATGATGGGTAAAATTGATGTCATTATGTCCAACAACGTATTAGATCACCTACAAGATCCAATATCGGATTTGTTGTTCATGAAATCGTTGTTGAAAGACGGTGGGAAAATGCTTCATGCGAGCGACGGATTTGCATATGAAATGTGCCATACCAAGGCGCACTTGTTCTTTTTCGTTGGCAAATCAGTAGATTTTATTAGCGATGCAATAGGTATGAAACATAGATTTATTGATGCCAATAGATCGGGAATGAAAATAGTGGAATGGACATAACATGAGAGATCTTGATATTGGCGGAATACCCACTTCACTTGGAGAGATAATCAATTTCAAGCACCACCTTGACATCGTAAAACCCCAATATGATAGGATTTCATTGAGTTTCCACAAGGTGTTATGGAAAGATTGTTTGCATACGGAGGCTGCGGACTGGAAACAAAAAGAAGCATTATGGGATAAATACTTGTCGGATATTGGCAAGTTATTTTTTTCGGACGCGCCTTATGTTTTAGAGGCATCTTCACCGAGGTTTTACGGCAGTATAGAGCAACTTACGGCAAGACTAAATATTGCGCCTCAAATACCGCGATTAGCATATTTGTTAGCCAAAGGCCAATCGCTCAATTTAGGTAGCGAATACATAGTCATAACAACAAAATTGAGAGAGTTCCAGAGATCATATTTTGATGCCATAGCACCGCAGTTTTGGAATGCAATGCGTTCGATATCCAAGAAATACAAGGTAGTTATATTAGGCGAGCGCAAAGTAGAGATGCGAAAAGAATACAACCCAAATTATGTTTCAGGTATTTACGACGACATAATCAAAAACCTACCATCCGATGTCATCGTTGATCTAACCGTTCCAGCCCTCGGAGAAACAGTTTCCGACCTATCCAAAATACAGCAAGATTGCCTAATCATGAAAGAAGCGAAGTTCGTAGTTAACTTCGGTGTTGGGGGCAATTTTTGTTTAGCGACTTCAACAGCTAATATGGCGATTGTATATAGGACGGACAACATACAATTTACAGATCAGATATTCCTGCACAAAGAGTATCCAAACGCCATAGTGACGAAAGACCCGAATAGGTTCCTTCAAGCGCTAAAATCGTATGCATAGGTGATATAGACAGGAGATACGAAGGAAAACAAATGATACCTATCTATACCCCCTATCTTCCACCCCATGCCCTAAAATATGCCCATGATGCCCTCGACTCGACTTGGATATCGTCGCATGGGAAGTATATTGATATGGCGCAGGAGAGATTGCAGGATCTGCTGGGGGTGAAGCATGTAATATTGACGGCAAATGGCACCTGCGCATGCCACCTAATGTCGAAGGCTTTAAGACGCAATATTGGTGGATATGGGAAGAAAGACGTCCTTGTTCCATCGAATAGTTATGTTGCAGTATGGAACTCCCTCCTTTTCGATAAAGAGTTCAGATTGATTACGGTGAAAACGGATTTGGATACATGGAACATAGACCTCAATGATCTTGACGAGAAATTAGATCGGTATCCTAATGCCGCAGTTGAGATTGTTCCAAATATGGGTGGCGTAATAAATACTCCGGCATTGAAAGAGAAATATCCGAATACGACATTCATTGAAGATAGCTGCGAGGCAATTTTCGGAACCTATAATGGCAGAATGGTTGGGTCGGCAGGGTTCGTTTCAGCCTTCTCCGGATTTGCCAACAAGACAATCACGGGAGGCGAATTTGGATTTGCCGCTACTTCTTCGGACGAAGCCTATGAATATATGGAGCTCGTTAGCAATCAAGGTCAATCAGAAAGGCGATTTGTCCATTCGACTATCGGCGTCAATTACAGATGCACTAACGTGGTGGCGTCCATCGTTTTTGGGCAGCTTGAAGTATTGCCAGAGATACTGGAAAAGAAGTCCAACATATTTGAGAGGTATCGTGCGGCATTTGGAGATAGAGACGATGTAAAGATGCAGCAGACTGGCGAGGGAACTACTAATGCGAACTGGATGTTCGGATTGCGTTTCGTAAATGGAATGAGCTATGATCATGCGGAAAACTTCTTCAAGAACCAAAAGAATATTGAAGTGCGCCCAATGTTCTACCCAATTACAGCTCACAAGTATTTGGTCGATAATGATGATGTATTGATCGATAGGGATGATGTCGCGGAACAGCTAAATCGCGAGGTGGTAATATTTCCATCGTATCCGGATTTAAAGCGAGAAGAATCTATGTATATTATCGAATGTATTGAGGAATATATAAATGGGCAGGCCAAGAATAACAAGGAATGAATACATATCGAGAGTGAGAAAAGTTCATCACGATAAATATGATTATTCTAAATTAGATTATACGGGAAGCCGGGCGCTCGTATCTATAATTTGTCCAATTCATGACCAATTTGAACAATTGGCATATGATCATTTACGTGGCAGTGGTTGCCCCAAATGTTTTAGAGAAAAATGGATAGTGCAGGTAAGGTATTCCAATAACGAATTCATAGAAGAGGCAAATAAAGTTCATAATTTCCAATATGATTATTCATTGACTAATTTTATGAAAATTGATGATAAGGTAATTATAATTTGCAAATATCACGGTCAATTTAAGCAATTTGCTGGCAATCATTTAAGAGGTAGTGGTTGTAGAAAATGTGCCAATGAAGAACATTCTAAAAGGCAAGTTTCTAACAAAAATGCTTTTGTTGAAAAGGCAAATGTAGTTCATGATAATAAATATGATTATTCGTTAGTTGAATATGTTACTTCCAAAAAGAAGGTAAAAATAATATGCCCAGAACATGGTGTTTTTGAGCAAGAGGCCATGAGCCATTTAAGGGGCTGTGCGTGTCCCTATTGTTCCATAGGCACTAATATCTCCAAGGGGGAGATGTCTTGGATAAAGTCATTAGGGTTAAATGATATAAGTAGAAATATTATATTAAAGATTGATGATGTTAATTATAATGTTGATGGGTTTGATAAATCTACAAATACAATTTACGAATATTATGGCGATTATTGGCACGGAAATCCAAAAATATTTAATCCAAATGATACGAACAAAAATAATGGAGCGACATTTGGCGATCTATATAATAAAACCATTAACCGAGAAAATATTCTAAAAAACGCAGGACATAGTGTAGTTAGTGTTTGGGAAAATGATTGGGAAGATCAACAGAAGGAGTTAAAACAATGTCTAACAAGCCAGTAGCGGCACTAACAGGAACAAATGGACAATGCGGCGCGCAGCTTACAAAAAAACTTCTTTCAGAAGGATATCGCGTTTTCGGCATGATCCGACCTTCTTCTAATCCGGACACCTCAAAAATTGACGATGTAATTAACGATCCTAATTTGGAATTGGTATACGGAGATCTTTCAGATACGTGCAGCATCAATAATTTTGTCAATAAGTGTAAGCCACATTTATTCCTAAATCTTGGGGCGATGTCCCATGTTCTTACGAGCTTTTCGATGCCCGAATTCGTTATGGACGTCGATGGAACTGGCGTAGTTAGATGTCTAGAAGCAATAAGGCTACTCAGTCCCAATACAAGGTTTTTACAGTTTTCCACATCGGAATTATTTGGATCTACGGTGCCAAATCCAAATCATAGCGAGCGCTCTCCAATGGCCCCTTGCTCGCCCTACGCGTTCGCCAAATTAGCAGGTTTTTGGGCAGTCAAGAACTATCGTTCCAGTTATAATATGATGTGCTTCAACGGTATTTTTAGTAATATGGAATCGAAATATAGATCTCCGGAGTTTCTAACTCGTAAATGCACATTAGGAGCAGCTCGCATTTTCCACGGACTACAAAACGAATTAGTGCTCGGCAATTTGGACGCCGAACGAAGCTGGAATTATGTTGGCGATAGCCTTGACGCTTGCATGCTAATAATAAACTCCGACACTCCGGATGATTATGTAGTTGGTGGCAATGAAAAAATAAGCGTTAGAACCTTCGTCGATAAGGTTTTCACCAAGTTAGGATTGGATTGGAAACAATATGTAAGAACGGATCCGAAGTTTTATAGACCGCAAGAAGTCAATTCATTGGAGCCGGATAGCACTAAATTACGCACGAAACTAGGTTGGGCCCCAAAATATTCCGTAGATGATATTATTGACGAAATGCTAGAAAATGATCTCTTGCTGGCCAAGAAAGAAAAGTTTCTACTAGACCATCCAATAACCTAATCCCTTCTCCTCCTAATCATTACCACAACCTCCGCTTCCTTCTTCCCTTCCTTCACATTCCCATCATATCCACATTCAATACACCTTGCGTGCCGCCTCACCATGCCATGCTCGCAAGGATCCAAAAGCATTTCCCCGCCACAACACCTACATCGTAATATCTTCATTCTATCCTCATATAAACGCCAGTAATTTCTTCAAACTAGGATCAAGGTTCTTCGTATCTAATTTTGCATCTTCGCTTTTCCTAATGAACTCCACGATTGCCAACTTGCAATCATTGAATGGTTTTTCAGTCGCAATTCCCCTCTTTTCAAGGTTCATCCTAATCTTGGAGAACTTGATTATATAGCCGTAATATCCAATCTTCTTGTCATTCACCCAAGTTTTGCTAGCCAATGTATTTCTTCTCGGCGACGAATATACCCGAATCATTTCCCTTTTGCCAAGATATTCGAACTCAACCTCAATATATGGCTCAACATATATGCAATAGGCATTTGGGGCTACTATATTCCAATTCGTATATTCCTGATTTACCTTCTTTGACGCGAACGATATCAATTGCGATTTATTCAAGTAATTCGCTCCACTAATTCGGCATCCCGGGAATCGCTCTTGGATTAACCGATACTTGGCTAACCAATACTCATGATCCTCAATGTATTGTTCGACGGTATTTGGTTTCCTAACTACGCTCATTCCAAATAGCCCTCCAACATTGTTTCGGCGCAAGCCCTACATTCCGGCGACGGATCACTCTTGGATATAGCTGCCAGTCGCTCCACGATGTCTTCTGCGGGCTTTTCGTCGAGGTAGAATGCCGATACCCCTAGCATCGCTCCCTCCCTCACAAGGGCATTTACATGGCGTAGGAGGCGCCTCAATATTGGAAGGACAAGTTTTTCGTCCTTTACTTCTCCTAAAAGTTCAGCCCCAAATGTCAGCGTGTTAGCATCGGCATTGGGGCTCGTTAGGAAGCGAACAAGTTCTTTGGGATTAGTTTTCGCTAGATTGGATAGTTGTTGTTCCGAATATGCCATATCGACGCTCCTTGTTATTTAGATTTCTTTCGCAGGCCACGCATGTTAGATCTTGGGACATTATTTGATCTAAAATAGTAGTAATTACCAGCCTTAACAAGGCTAATTTTATATTTTTCTGCCACTTCTTTTATAGAAAGGCCAAGCAATTTATCGTTCTTTATATTTTCTTCTAACGCGTCTAATTCTGCTTTTATATTTAACAAATCATTGTAATGCTCTACTCTTTTTAAAATAGCGTCACGTTTTCTTAATAGGCACGGGCAATCTTCATGATATAGGTAGTTATATAATAATGCTAAATCTTCTAATTTACTTAAGTATATACAATATATAGTGTTTTTTCTTGAATTCTTTTTAGTGGCATGTATGTGTGCCGTAATGCCAACCTCTTCCTCTATAATATTTTTTATTTTATACATGAACTTTTCAGATCCGCTCACTATGCTCCATATTCCTCCCGATATACACCCGTCTCCATCAAAAACCCCTCTAATAAAATCCTTATTATAGATTTTATCTATATTAGGATATTGCAATATCAAGCTTTTGTTAGAAGGACACCCTAGCGCGTCAAGCTGTTCGCATATTAATTTAGAACAAATTCGAAATGTAACATCTTCACCATATTCATATATATTATGTTCGGAACGAATAGATTTTTTGAAATTATCTAATACGTCCCTATCTTTTGTCCTTATTTTAATTTTGAATTGATATTTATTATGCGTTCCGTCAGCGCATATAAATCCAAAATAATACGCTTTATCTGTTGTATCTATTTTGGAAAAATATTGTTCATCAAATTTTAATTTTGTCTCATTTGCCAAATTAGCAATTTTAATGCCAACCGTCATTCTACCACATTCAAAGCACCCTCTGCCAACTAAATGGCTTCTAGGCATTTGCCAAAAAGATCCGTGTTCTTTGCAAATAATTTCTATTTTCGTATCACCATTAACGTAATCAACTAATGAATAGTCATATACTCCGCCATGAATATTATTAGCTCTTTCTTTGAACTCTTCAATTGTTAATTTTCTAGGCACTCATTCCTCTAAAATTTTAAAACCCGGCTGGTAGTATATTTTCTTGGCTTTTACACTAACAATTTCTCTCGTCTCGATGCATATTGCAGTTAATTTTTGCCCGAATGCCGCACCAGTGTCAATTCCTATACATTCGCTTCCATCATCAAATCGGTCGATCTTTACATCGTCCCACACTTGATGCCCATATATTGCCAGTTTATAATTAAATGGACCTCTTTTTGTCCAAAATAATGCTCCTGCCGCCTTAGCATTACCCATTTCATGTATTTTTCTGATGCTGACGAACTTACCGTTTTTGTCTGTATATCGAAGATAACATAAATCCTCTCGGCTTTGCCTTTCTATCGGAAGATACGGCTTCATTCCAGCATGAATAACAACGGCGTCATGTTCAGGTATTTTTATGTATAATGGAAGGTTTGACATCCAATTTATATCATCTTCCGAAAATTGAGCATAATGAGGTTGCCGGATAAGGGTTTCTTCTTTTTTTTCATCAGATCTGCGAAGCCACTTTAAATATTTGAGTTCGTGATTACCTAAACAAGCGTTCAGTCCCAATTCTTGGGCAAGCCTCACGACCGCTATCGAATCCCCTCCCCTGTCCAAAAAATCACCCACGCAAATGATTTTTACCCGCTCCGATTTGTAGTCTAATAACCCCAATAGCTCTTTGAACTCGTCAAAAATTGCGTGAATATCGCCAATTACGAATGTTTTTTCAATCTTTTTATAGCTCATAATATTTCGATCGTCCAATTTTCTTTACGCTCAAATGCGTTCATATTAGCATTTTAATCACGATCTGTAATATGTCAAGGATGCAATGCGTCATACCTTCAATTTGTTCTTCACGATCTCTTGATGCGCCCAATGCGTATCTGTCTGAACATGCCCCTTGCGCACTATCTTGCCCATCGACTTCGCAAAATCATCATCCCTAAACTCTCCCGCCAATCGAATAACTACTCCCTCGCGTTCATTGACACCGAACTCTTTTTCCTTCATGAACGATTTGCACATCGCTTCCAATTCTTTTTCGGTATTGATTATGCCTCGGAAAAGAACTGGCGCAGTGGGTATCTCTAATTCCTGCGACCACAATTCTACTTCATCCCACGATAGCCACACATTGCGGTCTAGATCTAGGATATTGAACATCGCCAAGTAATGCGGAAGGTTTTCGTAGCTAATTGAATGTCGTGCGAAAACATATTCAAGGTATATCGCAAGATTGTTCGGTATCAAATATTTGATCTGACTATGAAATGATTTTGCCCAATCGAAACTGGGATGCGTCGGAGGGCCACTATGGGATCGGGCGAAACACGCATCGCTGGTAATGCAAAAATTGCTACCGTCGATTTTAGCCGTCATTACCACTTCCGTTCCCAAGAAATGATCGTTATTATCTAGCCTTTTATCATCGGAGGTTGATCCTTCCGAAAACGTTAGGTGGTAGGTGCGAGGGTATTTGGCAAAAACATTCATGATTTATCCTATAATATATCAATATTCTAGCATGTTTATATGTTAAAATGTGAATTTTGTCATAAAGATATTCCAGATCCGTGGACCGACGCTACGAGATTTTGTTCACAAATTTGTGCAGGTAAATCTAAAACTGCGGCAAAAGAAATTAGAAATATAAGGGTGTGCAAACATTGTGGCAAAGAATTTATATTAGAAAATATAGCTTATGAGAGGCGCGGATATGGCACGTATTGTTCCATAGCATGTAGAAGGTTTGCAACAAAAAAGTTTTCACTAAACGAAAGTTATTTTCATGATATTAACTCTGAAGATAAAGCATATTGGTTAGGATTTTGTTTTGCCGACGCATATAATAGTGGAGATGAATTGCGTTTCAATTTAGCTATAAAAGATATGAGTCATTTGTATAAATTACAAAATTCATTAGAGTCAAATAA
>Ga0326727_10017533_pt1 | contig 14837 bp, 24 predicted proteins | sample MB2enrmetagenome_FD_207643 | JGI IMG/M metagenome (GOLD analysis project Ga0326727, IMG submission 207643) | Lab enriched peat soil microbial communities from McLean, Ithaca, NY, United States - MB29MY | ecosystem: Environmental > Terrestrial > Soil > Wetlands > Peat | place: USA: New York... | reverse complement strand
ACAAACACCGGTTGGTTGCTGTGCTTGGCTTGTTGGCTTGTCTGCTGTGGCTCGCAGTAGTTCTTTTGCCCGTTTTATGAGAGAGTTCTTCCGTGCGATTGAAATGACCGGAGCGCGGGGGGGGGCGCGTGGAGCGTCATTCCAATCCTTTGTTGAGCCAGCCTGTGGAAGTTTTGCCATCGGTTGTCTGCTCCTTACCCGATAGGCTTGACTTCGCAGAAATGCTGAGATTCATTGGCTGAATGATGATCAACCTATCTGCCAGTCAGTTGCGCCGTGCGGCTGACATTAAAGACAAAATCGAAGCCCTCCAGAGTAACCTTGCCCGGCTTTTGGGCAGCACGAACAGCGGCGCTGCTCCCCGTAAGCGTCGAAAGAGGAGTGCTGCTGCCAGAGCCAGGATGGCTGCTGCGCAACGTGTGCGGTGGGCGAAACAGCGCGGCAGGAAAGCACCCAAGCTCGCCGCCAAACCGAGACGGAAACTGAGTGCCGCAGCGCGCAAGCGCCTTGCTCAACTGGCCATGGCGAGATGGGCGAAGGCCAGAGCAGCGGGCAGGAAGAGATTGTAGCCCTATAGGTGGTCCGGGAAGTCGCGGATTGTTTCTGATTCGTCGGCCCTGTCTGGTTCAGTTCTTCTGCCAGTTGCGCTATTCGAGTGCGGTATGGTCCCTGCCAGCCAATATACAAATATGAGCAGCGCGGTGTCTATTGGGTGGCATGAAGTGCGATCCAGCTCTCTCGGCCAAATGTTTTCTTTTCCTGCTGTTCTGGGCCGTCGCCGCGCTTGCCATCATGAATTTGGCCGCGCCCAGGCATATGCGGGTAGAGCCTCTGAATAATAATCCGCAGAAGTTCTATCTGTGGTCCACGGGCGCATCCGTGTCGCATTCTTTTACTTACGACCCTCATGCAGCAGATGTGTGGCTCTTCAGATCGGGTGGGGGGACGATGCTTGGACCAGTTCCTTTGGCGAGCATCACGAATATGCCCACGAACGGATGGCGGTACAAATGATACCAACGTAACGCGGCGCTGGAGGCACGCCACCCTTTGCAGGTGGGATGGATTCTGTCGTCCCCATCCGTTAACATCAGTGGCGCGTGAACCGCGAAACTTTTAAGATCATCAGTGGCGGTCAAACCGGCGCTGACCGTGCCGCACTGGATTGGGCCATCGAGCACGGCATCCCGCATGGCGGCTGAGCGTTTTGTCAGGAGTACCGTTCACTGGTTAGAATCTCTGGATTGATTCGGCAATACCGCAGGTCAGTGCTGCCGTAAATCACCACACAGGGCACCCATATCCACATTCTACGGCGGTCTTCACCCAAACGGTTTGAAACGGTTCCATACAGTTCGGAATTTGGGGCTGGAATCTGCGAAGATGAAGTCAGGATCGCGAGTGTTGCGGACTCTGGACGCCGTGAGGCTTCTCGATGGTGTTTGCACAGACACTTGGAGAGTTCATGAGCCGTGACCGGTGAAAAAGAGGCGAAAGAGGCGATTTTAGGCGATTTTAGGCGATTTCGACTTGACTTTCCAATGCTGGAGGCGCAGAAAGGCACTTTAATTCGTGTAATCGCTGAGTGAGGAAAGCTGAACCTGCATTCTTCATGAAAACCAGACTTCACTCCCTGTTCATCGTGCTGGCGTTGTTCGCTGGCATCAATCAAGCCGCTGCCCAAGGGACGCGGTTCTTTCGGATTTCCGGTCCGGCGGCGACAACTATTACTGCGTTCCGGCCCGATGGCACGATGGTCTGGAGCAACGCGGAGCCGGGGGCGACCTATACCGTCCAGACCACCACATCCCTGACTGGCGGAACGAACTGGGTGGACTATGTCCAGATTCACGCCAGCAATAGCATCAACACCAACCTGCTGATTGATTTCAACCCGCCCACCGGCATGGCGCTCATTCCGGCGGGTGTGTTCACGATCGGGGACAATCTGGATGGCGAGAGCGATGCCATCCCCACCAACGTGACGGTGTCCGCGTTTTACATGGATGTGAACCTGGTGAGTTACAGTCAATGGCAGTCGGTGTATTCTTGGGCCACGAACGCCGGATATGGCTTTGACAATGCGGGTTCTGGCAAGGCGGCGAATCATCCGGTCCAGACGGTGAATTGGTATGACACTGTGAAGTGGTGCAATGCGCGGTCGCAGCAAGCGGGATTGACGCCGATGTATTACACGAATGCAGCGTTGACGGTCGTTTATATGAATGGCGATGTGAATGCAGTTTATGTGAATTGGTCGGCGAACGGCTGTCGGTTGCCGACGGAAGCGGAGTGGGAGAAGGCGGCGCGGGTGGGGTTGAGTGGGCTGCGGTTTCCGTGGGGCAACACGATATCCGAAAGCCAGGCCAACTACTACGGAGACACCAGCGAATTCAGCTACGATTTGGGACCGAACGGCTACAACTCAATTGGGATTATCGGGGGGGTGCCCTATACGAGTCCGGTGGGATCATTTGCGCCGAATGGTTACGGGCTTTACGACATGGCTGGGAATGTATTTGAGTGGTGTTGGGACTGGTTTGATCATAACCTGAGTTCAGTAGGTAGCCCGTATGCGGGAGGAACCGATCCACGTGGACCGGCCTCAAGCCCGTATGGCTGGCGTGTGTTGCGCGGCGGCGGTTGGGGCAACCTCGCCGACGTTGCACGGTGCGCCAGTCGCGGCGGCGACAACCCGAACAGCGCCGTGAACTACGTTGGGTTTCGTTGTGTGAGGGGGCTTTAGTTTTTGCTCTTTTACCCTCTGAACCTTTTGCATGGGCGGTAATGAAACAAACAGATGCGACAGAGGAAAGAAGCGGGGGTGTGGGGGGCCGTGCCCCCCAGTGGAAAACTTTTTTGTTGAAACAATGGCACGGCTGAAAGCGACGACACAGCCTGCCAATCGGAGAAGGCAGAAAAACGATCAAAGGGGAACTCTGGTTGCGATTGCGGGCGGGTTGTGCGAGTGGTGATCCATGACGCAATGTGCAATTCGCGTAATCTCAACCCATGAATGGGAAATAACCGAGGACGGCAAGACGCGGGTGCTGAAGGGTGCTGAGCTTCGGAAATGGCAGGCTGAACACGACAACATCACCGTGCGGAAAATGTTACAGGGTGGCAATGCGGGCAGCGGGGAGAGTGCTCGTGATCGTGCCGTGAGATTTTTTAATAATCGGTTTGAAGCTCAAATGGCGGGCGTTATTGGCTGGCGCTAACCTTTGAGGACCCGCCGCCCCGCTTTTCCGCTCGGTGCGAGGAGGCAATTTGGACGTACGGTTCACGCTCAGCCCTGCCCGCCAGCGGCGGTCGATCATGAAAATTAAAGTCCAAATTCACGCGGACGGCAACAAGGCCCGCAAGCAGCCTATAACCTGCGATGCTCTTGTATGGGTTCAGTGCAAAGGTTACCGGTGTTTGGCCTATACTGACACGAAAGGTCAATGGATAAATGTCTATACCGGCAAAAAACTGACAGACTTCATTAAAGTAATCGGATAGTGACCGCCTCATGTTCGACCGCATTCGCCGGGCTGTTCGCCCCGTTCATCCACATCGGTAGAGCCAACGCCCGTTGGCCGCTTCAGTTCCGATTTCGCGGTTGACATCACCGGCCCTGGCGTGGCTCAGTTCGTTAGGCATCATGAGCCAAATTCTCAAACATCCCACCAAAGGCATACCATGCTAATAGCAGTCCTTATACTCATTGCGGTGGGCCTATATGTGTGCATAAAGAAAGAGGTCCACGCGTCTTCCAAATGCGTCATACGAGGAAGGCCCGCTCTGCACATTGGCGTTGCTCTTATGTTGGGAGGATTTTTGGCAGTGCTTTTGCCCGCTGCCTTCGATGCCTTGGGTCTATTGAGAGATTTTGTCGGCAGCCTTCTCCTTTCGATTGCCACGATGTTCGCATCCCTTGTTTACGTCGCAGTCATAATGTTTTCCGAAAAACGCAGACAGGCGGATGAGATCAAGAGATCGGCACCGGAAGATAAGGGCAAAACATGACGATGATACCTAACGACCAAGGGATTGAAGTGAACGGAGCACAGCGGAGCGTCGAATCAATCCGTTGTTGAACCAGTCACTGGAGCCAAAGCCGCATGGCCGCTTCAGTTCCGCTTCGCAGTTGACATCACCGGCCCGGCGTGGCTCAGTTTTTGGTCGTTCGGCGTCCACGGCACCTATGAACACACCACCACCAATCATCCCTCAAGCACCACCACCACTGGTTTCTGCTGCACCGCCTGCCAGTTCCTTTGCGAGACAGGCGGCTTTGTTCAGTCTCCTTGCACCTTTTGTTGGCATCGGCATCAATATTGTCGGTAGCCAGCCGATACGCGGCAATCGCATCGGCATGATAGTTCTCGGAGCCACCTGCACCCTGCTCATCCTTGCTGGCTTTGTGTTCGGCGTTGTTGCACTTCTTGGAACGAAGAAGCACGGCAGGAAAGGCATCTTTGGTAAAGCTATTGCTGGCATTTGCATCAACGGGATCATCATTTGTTTCATGCTGATTGCGATACCCGGTTTCATAAAGGCAGCAGAGCGAGCCAAAGAGATGCAGCGGCAGAGGATGGAGCAACAACAGACACAACCATGATTGGAACGCCCAACCAGATCGGGCGAGTGACCCGCCGCCCCGCTTCTCCGCTCAACGCCCTGCGGCAGCTCGTGAGTGCCTCGTGCGCTCCACCGTTCCCGCTGGCGGCGGGCGATCAACACCGGCGCTAAGGTGTCATCGAGCGCGCATCCCATGACGACGACCAATTCAACATTGCAACGGTCAGAAAGTGAGCGACCAGCCGAGATTCGGATGAGCCAAAGAGCCTGCTGATCTTTGTGACGCCGAGAGCTGTGGATTCGCGGAGCTTACCCAAGCCTCAGTGACTAAAGAGGCAAGCCACGGAGCGTCTTCGCAACGGTGCCCGATCCTGACTGCGAGGTGTTGAAAAACTGGTCGGATTTCTTCGTGGGCGGCTGTTTAATAGGTGAGATGCAGGAAAAGCCCGACGCCCCAGCCGCTGCAACCACGGTCGTAGTGGATGAACTGCTCTGCTGAGCGGCCCGGTTACAAACCACGTCTGCTGCTGTAATTGAACAGCAAGCCCAAAGGCGGTAGCGTCACGTCCGAGATGAACGCTTCACCAGACACTCACAGCAGAATCATCGGCTACACGAATCGGTGCGTGGCAGAAAGCGCCAGAGCCAACGCCGTTGGTCATTTCCGGCCTCGTCTGCTTGGGTTTTGGCACGCAAGCGGCAACGGGAGATTTTGCATAAATGTGACAACCCCGGCGCGACCGTTGGTGTTAAACCTGAAGTGATGTGATGAAAACGACACGGATTCCAACTGGATCACTGAGCATGGCCGGGGATCTCAATTCCGGCTGCGCGGCAGCAACTTCTCCGGTTCAGTCTTGGGAATACAAGGTTGCCATCACTTCCACCAACGCCTCTCCAGTTCCACCGGATGTCCATGAAGCGTTTCGGGACGGCTTGGCCAAGCAGGGATGGATTTTCGTCAGCGAAAACCAAGGCATCTTTCATTTCAGACGACTCAAGAGACAGAGTGTGAGGGGCCTGACGCCACTGCCGCGCCTTCGCGGTTGACATCCTTGGCCCGGCATGGCTCAGTTCGTAAGGCCACTATCACCTTTATGAAAACGCTCGCCATTCTGCTTCTGCTCTGCGCTTTGGTGTATGGCGCAGACACCACAACCACGAACGTTGTCGGTGACATTACCACGAAAGTCTCCGAGCGCACAGCCAAAGACGGCAAACCAGAGGTGCGCATCGAGACGGTTTATCGCGGAAGGACAAAGATTCTCCAGACACTGAGTCGCCCAAGCAAACAAGGGAAACTGGCTATCGTCTCTCGCAGCTACCTTGTTGGTGGAGACTTAGTCATGATTGAGAGCGACGAGGACGGTGATGGAGTGTTTGAGCGCATTTGCCTTTTTCGGCCCGGAACGGATGATCTGGAGATGTTCACTCGACAGCCCGATGGTTCGCTCAAACCAGTGAGCACCGAGAAGCTGGTGGCCTTTAAACAACAGGAACTAGCCACAAGTAGAATCGCGGCCGAATCATTCCACAAAATGACGGAGAGGGATATGACCGACGAGGAGCTTGGTGACTTGCTTCAAGAGACAAGGGAGAAGGTCCAAGACGTGTTGAAAGAGAAACAAGATGACAAGAAGTGAGAGTTGAATGTCAGCGTGGTCCAACAAACCGGCTGCACTGAACCCCGCGATGACGCTTCAGTTTCAATCCGGGAGCCATTGGCGCGGGGTCGGTGATCCTTGTCGTTGGGCCGAAGGAGTACCGCAATGCATTCTGTCAACATCAAACACTGCAAACACACAATGAAAACCAAAATCAGAACTACAAACGAAATCGTATCACCAATCGTGGCGCTGGCGTTCCTGCTGGCGCTGACCGGCCAGAGCAGCGCGTCCACCTTCGTCTCGGGAAATGTCTCCGGTACCTGGGCCAAGACCGGCAGCCCATATGTTGCCACCGGCAACCTCGCCGTGCCCAGCGGACAGATGCTCACGATTCAACCGGGCGTCACCTTGATCATCGGTCAAGGTCTAAACATGGACGTGGAAGGCACGATCTCGGCGGTCGGCACGGCGGCGGAGCGGATTGTTATCAGAGGCGCTTCGTCCTCGCTATACTGGGACAAGATACTAGTCAACTACAACGGCGACGCGCAGAGCACTTTTGTCAACTGTAACATCAGTGATGCGACCAACGCGCTTCAACTGAATGTTAGTGGAAGCGCGACTATGTCTCCCCAGATAGCAAGCTGCATATTTTCAAACTGCCTCGGTTCCTGTGTGTACGGAGCGGCAAACCCAGTCGCGCAAGATTCATGGCCCAATCTGGCCGGTTTCTTGGTCAACTCCAAATTCTTGGACTCAGGTAGAGGAATCCATCTGTACAATACTGGATGGCCTAACTCTATCACCATGTATGCAAGTCAAGGAACGATCAACATGACGGTTGCGAACAATCTTTTCCAAGGACTCGCCTGGCCAGGGATGTGGTTTGATATTGGGCAGCCAGTACAGAGTACATCCAACCCGAAAGCTGACAACAACATATTTCTTCAATGCTCAACGGCAGTCCTGAAGACCGGCTCGTCCAGCTACTACAACGAGGAGATCGCCTACAACTGCCTTTACAATTGTCCGACTAACTTCGTCGGTTATCCGCCTGGCATATATGGCACGATTTGCTGCCAGAACGCCCGGGGCACGAACTGTGACCTTGCCTACAATATTTTCCAAGACCCGTTATTCGCAGAGACGACCAACTACACGCTCGCTGCCAACTCGCCGTGTATTGACGCCGGCAACCCGGCCAGTGCATATCTCGACACCTGCTTTCCCCCATCGCAAGGCACGACAGTCAATGACATCGGTCTTTACGGCGGACCATACGCCGGGGACTGGCTAACGAACGCCTATAACGGGGTGACGAACTTCGCGCTTACCGCCCAGCGATATATTGGTGTCACTATCAATCCCAGTGCGGCAGGCCACTATCGGCTGGATTACACGAGCGACCTCGTCAACGGCCCTTGGACACAGGCCACTAACCTGACGCTCCTCAGCACGCCGTTTACTTGGATTGACTATCAATCACCGGAAATTGCCCAACGCTTCTACCGTGCGGTGTTACTGCCGTAGAGTGACATGATCAACGAATGGCCTAAATCGGGTCGCCGGGAGGGTTGACCTCCCGGCTCCCACACCACCGGACATGCGGGTCCGCGTCCGGCGGTTCCTGGCAGTCCTTGCGGATGAAGCAGCACTCTTTCTCTGCCCCGCTGGCTCTGGGTCGGCTCAGCCGTTCGGCCTCATCGCCAAGCGCAGTTCAGCCAGGGTCGCTACTTCCTGCCAAGTTCAGCCCTTCCCGGGTTGTGAGTCCCTCCGGTGTGTTCACCGGTTCGTGACTCCCGGTAATATGGCCTCTGCTGACTCCTGTGCTCCCACGACGACCCTCTCGAATCGCCGTGCCCGGCGTTGCCGCCGTGCCGGAAAGCACAGGTCTCCTTGAGTAAGAACGTGAACTTTCCCCGCGCAACCGCGCCATTTATCTCCGGAACCAAACACCGGACTTGGCTGTGCTTGGCCAGCTTGTCCGTTCCGTCAACCTTATATGGTCTTTCTGTTCGTCGGCTCATCAGCTTTGACTGAGGCTTCCTTCCCACGGAACTTCGCGATTCCGCAGTTGCTTCTGTCTAGTGCTTGGGCCACCCTGCCCCTCGCTATGAGAGGCCGGACGACCATGTTCCCGCACAGGGGACTTTCACCCCATCAGTTCACCCCCATGTCAGGCGCACACCAGAGGGTGCAGCGAACCGGGGCCAGCCGGTTCAGCTTGGGACGAATTCAACGTCATTGCCGGCTGGCCCCGGTCGCTGACCTTTGCGGTTAGTTATCATTGAGCGCATGGACAAGACGATGACACTTCTTATTAGCGCACTTGCTGCACTGACGGCTATCGTGGCGTTGGCTACCAAAATCGTTGAGTACAAGTCGACGCGGGTTAAGCAGAAGAGCGACCAGGCAGCCCCGATGCCAGAGGTCACTATTTCTGCTGCGAGCCATCGCAGCTCAAGTTTCGTTTGGTTCATTTTTTACGCGGTTGTCAGATGGATCTGTTTCATCTTTATTGTTCAGAAGATAGTTAGCGCGGGCCGAGACAAGCCGGCGACATTGGGTGATGTTGCATTCATCGGTCTTTGCGTTGCGTGCATGATTTTGTTTGATTGGAAATGGAACCGATGATACCTAACGAGATCAGCGGAGCCAACGCCGCTGGATGCTGTCAGTTCTCCATGGAGTCGAAGGTTGTCTTTAGCCAGTGGCCCCGCGTGGCTCAGTTGTTTCGTTCGGCGTGAATCAAATTATGCGTTGCGCGATCGGATTTCTGATTCTGGCGATAGCCGCAGGGATTGTTCTTCCGTACGTCCTTCAAGACAGGCTTGTGCGGATGGGGATCACGCTTCCAACCTGGCGCGGTTCGTCTTCACCAGCGGGCGGACCACCAGATTTCTGGAGACACTGTCATGCGGTTCCTGCGTGTGGTCGGTGTTTGTTTTGCGCTGGTTGCTGTTTTCTGTTTTGCTTCATCGCGGCGGGCATCTGGCCGAGAGGCTTCGCCACTACAAGTCACACATGAAAAATGAGCCGGGACGTTAGGCCGACTCGCACACCATGCCCACGAAAACCATGACTCCATATCAAGTCGCCGTCGCGGCAGAGGCTTTCGCCGCCTGTGTCCTCGCTCATGCGGGGACTGATGTTTCTATTCAGTATAGTGCCAATCAACCGGGTCACGATTTAGTGGCTACGCGAGGGCGTCGGGCACTCAAAGTTTCAGTGAAGGGCAGCCAAGACGGTGGCTGGGGACTGATTCAGTCATACAAGGGCGGAGCATCGTATGCGCAGGCAGCCGACCGTTGGTGCGCCGACCAGGATGAGGACGTTGTATTTTGCCTTGTGCAGTTCGAGGGAGTGCCGGTTGGCGGTGCGCCACGTATCTACTTTGCTTGGCCGAGAGAGATTGCTGACCACTTGAAGAGTTCACGCGCCGGACATGGCCACACCATTCTCTACGAGGACTACACGATGAAGAAAGGCGTCGGGGCTGGATTTACGAATAAGTTACCAGTGAGTTGGGCAGTATCAGCACAGAAGATAGAGGATTTGTTTCGATGAGCCGTCGGCCTCCCGTCGCTGACCTTTGCGTTTGTCGTTAGCGACGTTCACGCTGCCCGTTGTTCATAATCTTCCAGTGACGGAATTTTCATCAGTGCCCGTTTAGCGTAGGCGCGATGTACCGCTTTGCTGTTGTGCCCCAAAGCCTCCTGAGCGAACCGTTCCGGGTAGCCGCAAGTCTTGGCCCGTTCCGCCCAAGCATAGCGGTAGCTGTGGAGCGTGACGCCGATAATGCCCAACTGTCGGCAGCGTTGCCTAAACTCCGTGGCCCGATCTCCGGCCCGCACACGTGCCAGATACGGAAACAACAGACCTTCCGCTGGCAGGTCTTTGAACAGGTTCAGTGCTTCCCTGCCCAAATGCACCAGTACCGGCACACACGTCTTTTTTCTCATAAAACTCACCGTGCTGTTTGTCCAGTCCACGTCCTCCCCTCGCAAATGCGCAATGTCGCCCTGGCTCGCGCCCAAGTGCCAGCACAACTGATAAAGGATTTTCCGTTCGGGGTTCACCTCGGCGGCGATGATTTTCTGGTGTTCTTGCCACGTGATGGCCCGCTTTCCCTTGAAGCGCACTTTCGGCCACTGCCTTTTCGGTAGGACTGATCAGGGTAGCCAGTTCATGTCCAAGGCGAAATTGTGAATCCGCCGCAGATAGACATTCGTCGAGACGGTTCTCCATCCCGAGATCGGCTGTTGCTCCATTAACAACGTGATCCGCGCACTCCTACTGTGTCGTAGGTCGTGCGATTGCCCTTTAGCCTTTACTTTGCACGGAGAAATCGGCACGCTGGCAGAGTCTTAAAAGGACATCCGGGTAACGCACGTTTCTTCAGCGGGGTTCCCCACCCCCACCTCCTTGGCGTCGTTGCCCGGATTATTGGAGCCGGTGCCGTCATGTCCTTGACTTTTTCAGCCCGGCGACGCGCAGCCTGCCGCAGGCAGGCTGGAAACGTGGCACAGATGAGCAAAGCAGAACGCATATTCCAGTTGGCGCAGGAGGGCGCGGACGCATATCGCATGTTTAAGGCGAGGCGTGCCGGGGCGGGCACCCCTTACGTCGATGAGGTCATCAATCATTTGAAGTTTCAAGTGGAGCAGGAATTTGGCACTGGAGTGGTCAACCAGTTCCTGAGCAAGGAAAATCGTCAATCCGTGGATTTTTGGCTGGAGGACGAGCAGACCATCATGGAGGTTGAGTTTAATATCTTGAGTTCACCTCTGGTGCTGGAGCAGGAAGTGTTTAAAGCGTTGCTGGCAAAAGATGCGGGAAAGGACGTGCGGCATCTCATTCTGATCGGCGATCCCGGTTCAGCCCTGCTATCTCAAGCTCCCACACCGGTGTCGGTCATAAATTGGGTGGAGCGACGACATCAAATTCGAGTGCAGATTTGGGAATTAAAAGACAAGAACCACCTCTGATCCCCCACTGGGAACCGTAAACTCAACATGTGCAGCGCAACATGAGACCCACGCAGCCTCACACCGCGCTTTCACCAACGCCGGTTAGCACATCTGGTTTCACGCGGCGCTTCAATGTCCACCCGTGACCGTGCAACCTGCCCGGCGCAAATCCTCCGCCAAGTCCATTTCCATTGCTGCTGCCGCCGCGTACGGCATCGGGTTTAAGTACTCGTACAAATCCGGTAGAAGGCGGACGCCTTATCGTTTTACCAGTGATGCGGTTTTGATTCCTGCTTTGTGATTCGCAAAGCGATCCGCCGGCGTCAGACCGGTCATGCCCACGTACACGCAGGGCCTCTTCGGTTTGCGATTCGGATTTGCCGCAGCCGCCTGCCGGTGGGCAGTTTGTCCGGGCCATACAGGCCGAGGAAATCGCTGAAGTCACGCCGCTCCACCTTTGGGCGGGGAAACTTGGCAGAAGATGATGTCGCCTGCCATACCGCAGACTATGGCACTATGGCACATTTAGCTTGACTTATTCAGGTGGCGTGGTGCAATGATCTGATCCAGAGGCTCAACCAATGAAAACACGCATTAGAAATCCGTTCCTCCTGCCCACGCTCACCACCGCTCTCGCCTTGATACTGGCTGGTCAGGTGACGGCGCAGACCTTCACGACGCTGCATAGCTTCACGGCACTCGCTTCTGATACTAACAGCGATGGAGCTAATCCGTGTGCGGGATTGATTTTATCGGGCAACACCCTGTATGGGGCGGCGGATCGTGGCGGCAGTTCGGGCAATGGCACGGTGTTCAAGGTCAACACCGATGGCACGGGTTTTACGAACCTGCATAGTTTCACGGCACGCCATGCTCCTTATCACACCAACAGCGACGGAGCTAATCCGTGTGCGGGATTGATTTTATCGGGCAACACCCTGTATGGGACGGCGCTAGAAGGGGGCAGTTCGGGCAATGGCACAATTTTCAAGGTCAACACGAATGGCACGGGTTTTACGACCCTGTATAGTTTCACGGCTCTCGATATTGCTACTGATACTACCAACAGCGACGGAGCTTGGCCGTATGACGGATTGATTTTATCGGGCAACACCCTGTATGGGACGGCGTATGGTGGCGGCACTTCGGGCAATGGCACCGTGTTCGCCGTCAACACCAATGGAACGGGTTTTACGAACCTGCATAGTTTCACGGCACTCGCTTCTACTACCAACAGCGACGGAGTTGGTCCGTATGCCGGTTTGATTTTATCGGGCAGCAACACCCTGTATGGGACGGCGAGTGCAGGCGGCAGTTCGGGCAATGGCACGGTGTTCGCCGTCAACACCAATGGAACAGGTTTTACGAACCTGTATAGTTTCACGGCTCTCGATATTGCTACTGATACCACCAACAGCGACGGGGCTAATCCGTATGCGGGATTGATTTTATCGGGCAACACCCTGTATGGGACGGCGAGTGCAGGCGGTAGTTCGGGTTCTGGCACGGTGTTCGCCGTCAACACCAATGGAACGGATTTTACGAACCTGTATAGTTTCACGGCTCTCGATATTGCTACTGATACCACCAACAGCGACGGAGCTAATCCGTGTGCGGGATTGATTTTATCGGGCAACACCCTGTATGGGGCGGCGGATCGTGGCGGCAGTTCGGGCAATGGCACAATTTTAAAGGTCAACACCGATGGCACGGGTTTTACGACCCTGCATAGTTTCACGGCACTCGCGTCTAATACCAACAGCGACGGGGCTAATCCGTATGCGGGATTGATTTTATCGGGCAACACCCTGTATGGGACGGCACAATATGGCGGCAGTTCGGGCAATGGCACGGTCTTCGCCTTGAGTTTGGTGCCGTCATTGGGCATCGCCGTGACAGACAATCAAGTCGTCCTCTCCTGGCCGACGTGGGCACGCAATTATGGGTTACAGACCACCACCAACCTTGTTTCAGCGGCGTTCTGGACCACCGTTTCTCCAGGGCCGGTCGTCGTCAACGGGCAGAACGTCGTGACCAATCCCATCTCCGGCACACAGCATTTTTACCGGTTGATCCAGTAATTGCCTAAAGGGGACAGTCTGGCAGAGAAGCACGGCATCCAGATCGTGAACGAGGGCGGATTGACGAAGATGCTCGAACAGACTGACGCTCGGTTCGATCCAGATATGCTGTCCATTTTTGATCGACTCCCGGAAATTCTGTCCGAAGTGCGAGAGTGAGATGGTGCTGCGGACGGCGACCAGTGGCGTGGGCGCAGGGCGTCAGTTTTGGGGTTGCTCGGCGTATCCAAGGTGTCGATTCAGGATGCCGGTGCTGCAATCGAGGTCAGACCGCCGCCTGCCGCAGTTTTCGCTCAGTGCCCGCCAGTGACGGTGTAACCGGTCCTGGGCGAATCTTCCGCCAAGTCCTTCTCCATCTGCACAGCCGCTTCGTACGGCATCGGGTTCAAGTGCGCATACAATTCCGGCAGCAGGCGGTTGTGCGCGTGCCATCGAATTGTCACCGTTATGTTTCCGCCCCTCCTTTGACGGGTTTGTGGAGGCATGGATAGATTCGGAACAGGATTCGGGCGGTGGCCCTGTCTCGGCTCCCCTTATAAAAATGGGCCGACCCACTCATGCCACTGCCTGAACCCGCCACACTCTGCCCACTGCGGGATCAAGCAACACGACATAAACGCTGTGGTGATGTTCGGGCAACCGTTTGGCGCGAAGTTGCTTGAGCGTCCGGCGCTTCATCCGTTAAGTACTGTCCGCGACAGATGGAGTCGCTACGGGTTGAGTCGGTCGCGAAGGCTGTGCTGCTGCAAGATGAAGGAATGCCCGGCGGGTAAGATTTGTTCGATCACATATCTGTCGAGGTCGTCGCCATGCCTTCTGTCTCCTAACTGTATAAGCCCTTCTTTGGCCAGCTCTTGAACGATTTCTGCCGGAAATCCGCACTGGCGCAATGTTGGCCGCACTCCAAAATACAGGATATCCCGAAGGCGGATGAGAGCTACCAGTTTGTCATTATCTTTCATTGGTTCGCCAGACCGAGACATCCGCACTGGAGTTGGCTCGCATCGCTTTGACACGTAACCGTGAAGGACTCGTTTGAACTTCTGCACCCAGTACTCCAAACGCGCCGCTACAGTGACTATGCGCCGATAAGCCCTGATTTCAAGCCTCAACTTCGAGGCTTGCCATTGCGACCGTGATGCCAATGCGCATAAATGACATCAATCCCTGTACGTCGCTTGAAATACCGGGCAAAAGGACTACAGTACTGCGGCCTGAGAATTCTAAGACTGACATTGCGAAAATGTCGAAACGAGGCCGAGCTTTGAAAACTCGCTATGCAGTTGTAGCGGGGATCATGATGGGTGCAGCGCTGGTTCTGAGTGCGCCTGCGCAGGAGGGGAAAGCCGTTGCCGTCGCACGAAGTGGGCCAACAACTAAAACTTACTCACCTGGCGTCGCGGACATCTTGAAGATGTTGGACGCAGGAGTCAGCACCGGGATCGTCAAGGCATACATTGAGAATTCCTCTGTTGCGTACAATCCGAGTGCCACGGAAATCATTACTTTGAAGGATCGCGGCGTGCCAGCGGACCTCCTTTCGGCGATGCTGAGACGGGGCGGGGAGTTGCGGGCGCAGGCAATTCGGGCCGGTCGAGCAACCGCAACTGCGG
>Ga0326727_10017531_pt1 | contig 14838 bp, 12 predicted proteins | sample MB2enrmetagenome_FD_207643 | JGI IMG/M metagenome (GOLD analysis project Ga0326727, IMG submission 207643) | Lab enriched peat soil microbial communities from McLean, Ithaca, NY, United States - MB29MY | ecosystem: Environmental > Terrestrial > Soil > Wetlands > Peat | place: USA: New York... | reverse complement strand
GTGACGAAGAACGCCACCGTCGGCGCGATCAACAGCGCCATCCGGTCGGGATAGGCGATGGCGATCATCTTCGGCAGCACTTCGCCGAACACCACCACCAGCGCGGTCATGATGCCGGTGGCGTAGACCACGCCCTCGTCGCCGACCGCGGCGACCAGCGCGCTGGTGGTCAACGCCGAAGCGCCGATCGTCACCACCTGGCCGCCAAGCAGCATCGCGCTGATCAGCCGCCCGCGCGCCGCCACCAGCCGGATGGCGAGGGCGGCGCGCTTGTCGCCGCCGGTCTCGAGCGCCTTCAGGCGCGCGCGCGACGCCGCGGTCAGCGCCGTCTCCGCCCCGGAGAAGAACGCTGCGGCGACGAGAGCGACGACGACGAGAACCGCGGTCAGGTAGATCGGCATGACGGCAGTTTACCACGGCCGGCGGTCATAGTTGGCGCCGCCGCGCGCCCGCGCGCGCGCCATCCCCCCGCCTCAGGGGCCGCCCGCCTCCCCCTTGCGCTTCGCCGCGCGGCTGCGGCTGCGCGCGTCCTTCTCCAGCGCGCGGCGAAAGTCGGTCGCCGAATCGGCGATCAGCTCGGCCATGCGCGCCTGCGCCTCGTCGGGCTCTTGGGCGGCGATCGCCTCCAGCACGGCGCGATGCTGGCGCAGGCGGTCGTCCTTGATCGCCACGCCCCGCCAGCCCATGCGGAAGGTGCCGACCAGCGCCGTGTCGATGAGGCCGGCGAGCGCCGCGATCAGCCGGTTGCCGGTGGCGTCGAGAATCTCGCGATGAAAGCGCACGTCGGCGCCGACCAGGTCGCCGCGCCCCGACTTGAAGCGCTCCATGTCGGCGTAGGCGGCGGCGATCCGCTCCAGCGCCGCCGCGTCGCGCGAGCGCGCGGCGAAATAGGAGGCCGGCGGCTCGAAGATCTGGCGAAGCTGGAAGATGTCGTTGACGAAATCCTGCGTCGGCGCCGCCCACATGTGCCAGGCGAGGAAGTCGGAATCGAGCATGTGCCAATCCGACTTCAGCCGCACCAGGGTGCCGACCTTCTGGCGCGAGACGATCAGCCCTTTGGCCTCGAGCGCGCGAAAGGCCTCCCGCAGGGTCGGGCGCGACACGCCGAACCGTTCGAGCAGGCGCGCCTCGGGAGGCAGCCGCGATCCCGGCGCGTAGAGGCCGGCGATGATCTCATGGCCGAGCGCCGCCGCGAGCGAATCGTTGGCGTTGCCCTTGCGCGCCAAGCCTTCGCGGGGCGAGTCCTGTCCCGCTCCGACGACGCCCCGCTCCGGGCGTCGCGCCCGCGTCGGGGCCCGCTTCTCGACTGTCGTCTCAACCAACCGTCCGCTCCGGAAAAGCGCCGCCCGGTCCGGAGGGCCCCCCGCCCGCGCCCGGATGCGCCGAACTCGGCGCGCCGGGCGCGGCTCCTCGCTATTTCGTTGTTCTTCTCGTGTTCGTCCTCAAACGGCTTCGTCCTCAGACGGCGCGTCGCCCCATGAACGTGCTCATGATCGCCCGCTGCGCGACGACGAACACGCACAGCAGCACGCCGATGATGATGGTCGCCCCTTCGCTGGTCAGCGTTCCTTGGAAGTTCACCAGCACGGTGATGAGCCCACGGATCAATCCGCCGAACAGGGTGCCGAAGACCAGGCCGACGCCGCCGGTCAGCAGCGTGCCGCCCAGCACCACCGCCACGATCGCGTCGAGCTCGTCGCCCACCGCGGCGCGCGGTTCGCCCGAACCGGTGTAGAGCGCGAAGACCACCCCGCCCAGCGCGCTGTAGAAGCCGGCGAGCGCATAGATCTTGACCAGGGTGCGGCGCACCGGCACGCCCATTAGCTTGGCCGACTGCGGGTCGCCGCCCCAGGCGTAGACGTTGGCGCCGAAGCGGGTGAAATGGGCGATGATTATTCCCGAGGCGAGCGCGATCAGCATCACGATGGCGATGCTCGACAGGCGGCCGGGGTCGCCGAGAGTGCAAAGGCCGTAGACCACGCCGCCCAGGACGCTGTAGAAGGCCGCCAGCACATAGATCATGATCGTGCTGCGGGGGATCGGCACGCCCATCAACTTCGCCGACGGCAGATCGCCGCGCCTCGCGTAGAAATTGGTGCCGAAGCGGTTGAAGTGCCCGATGACGACGCCGGCGGCGAACACCACCAGCATCACAATGGCCAAGCTCGACAGGCGACCGCCGCCGCCGAGATCGATGTGCAAGTCGGCAAACATGTCGACGAACGGGTGCTTGATCGGGACCGATTCGAGGCTGACCAGGAAGCAGGCCCCGCGCAGCATGAACAAGCCGGCGAGGGTGATGATGAACGGCTGGATTTCGCAAAAGTCGATGATGATGCCCTGGAAGGCGCCAAAGGCGATGCCGAACAGGATCATCATCGCGCCCGAGGCGAGCGGATGCCAGCCCAGCGTGTCCATATGCGCCATGACGACGACGACGAAGCCGATCATCGAGCCGACCGACAGGTCGATGCCGCCGGAGATGATGACGAACGTCTCGCCGATCGCGGCGATGATGATGAACGAGTTGTCAGTCAGCATCGACCCGACGTTGTTCCACGATACGAAGTTCCTGAACATGAGGCCGCCGATCGCGAACAGGACGATGAACAGCGCCATCGTCGCGAAGAGCGGAAGATATCGGTCCCTCATGCGCGCCTCCCCCGGAACGCGGTGTAGATCGTTTCGCGCAGCCGACGCGACTGCAGCAGCAGCACGACGATCACGGCCGCGCCCTTGACGAACCAGGTGAATTGGAACGGCAGAGGGCTCACCAAAATCGAAGTCGTCAGGCATTGGATGATCATCGCGCCGACGACGGTCATGCCGAGATAGAAGCGGCCGCCCGCCAACGAGCCGCCGCCGATCACCACCGCCAGGATCGCGTCGAGCTCAATGAACAGCCCGGCGTTGTTCGGGTCGGACATGCGGAGGTCGGCGCAGATCAGCAGGCCGGCGACGCCCGAGTAGAGTCCCGATAGCACGTAGGCGCCGATCTTGGCGAACCGAGCATTAATGCCGGCGAGGTCGGCCGCGGAGGCGTTGCCGCCGACCGACTCGATATAGAGGCCGAGCGCCGTGCGGCGCAGAAACAGCCATAGCAGGGTGGCCGCCCCGGCTAAGACGAGGATGCGCGAGGGCACGGTGAAGATCTGGCCGGTGCTGATGGCGGAGAAGAATTCGTTGCGGAAGGTGACGATCAACCCCGCGTCGATCAACAGCGCGACGCCGCGGCCCGCCACCATCAGGATCAGCGTGGCGATGATCGGCTGGATGTCGAGGATGGCGACGAGGAAGCCGTTCCACAGGCCGCACAGCATGCCGGCGCCGAGCGTCAGCACTGTGACCGTGAACGGCGACAAGTCGCGATGGATCAGATTGGTCATCACCGCGCCGACGATGGCGACCACCGCGCCGACCGATAGGTCGATGCCCTTGGTGCCGATCACCACCGCCATGCCCAGCCCCACCAGGGCGACCGGCGTCCCGTGGTAGAGCACGTCGATCGGGCTGCCGTACAAGCGGCCCTGCATGATGCGTATGGAGAAGAACTCCGGCGACACCACGGCGTCGACGAGCAAGATCAGCCCCAGCGCCGCGAACGCCCAGAACCAGGAGCGGCTGACGAGCTCGCCGAGCCAACTTGCCTTCGCCGGGGCGGTCGTCTGGGGTTTGGCGGCGCGGTCCATCTCAGGCCGCTGCGAGGTTGCGCGATCCATTTCAGCCCGCCGCAATGGTGTGAATGATGTTGTCGCGGGTGATGTCCGCGCCGGCGATCTCGCCCACCTTGTGGCGGTCGCGCAAAACTTCGACCCGGTCGCTCACCGTCACGATCTCGTCGAGCTCGGAGGAGGCGACAAGCAGCGCCATGCCTTCCCCGCTCAGGCGGCGGATCAGCGCGATGACCTCGGCGTGGGCGCCCACGTCGATGCCGCGCGTCGGCTCGTCGAGGATGAGGATGCGCGATTGCGAGGCCAGCCAGCGCCCGAGGATCACTTTCTGCTGGTTGCCGCCCGAAAGCTGGCCGACCGGCTTGTCGGCGTCGGGCGTGGCGATGGCCAGCAGCTTGATCATCTCCTGCGCCGCCCGCTCCTGCTCCTCGAACGGCAGGCGATTCCACCAGCCGCGCTTGACCTGCAGCGCCAGCACGATGTTCTCGCGCACCGTCAGCTCGGAGATCAGCCCTTCCGCCTTGCGGTCCTCGGGGCAGAAACCGATGCCGAGCCTGATCGCCTGCCGCGGCGAGCGGATTCTGATTGGCTTGCCTTCAAAGCGGACATGGCCGGAATCCGCGTGCGCCGCACCGAACACCAGCTTGCAGGTTTCAGTGCGGCCCGAGCCGAGCAGGCCGGCGAGCCCCACTACCTCTCCGGCGCGCAGCTTCAGGTCGAACGTCCCCATATAGCGGCGCCGCCCCATGCCTTCGACGGCGAGAATCGGCTCGCTCGTCTCGACGGTCTCCTTCGCCGGCTTGCGCGTCTCCACCGCCTCGAGCTCGCGGCCGAGCATCATCGCGACCAGTTTGATACGCGGCAGCTCGGCGGTCGGCGCCGTTCCCACTAGGCGGCCGTTGCGCAGCACCGTGATGCGGTCGGCGATCTGGTAAACCTGATCGATGAAGTGGGTGATGAAGATGATGGCGATGCCGCGCGCCTTCAGCTCGCGCAGGATGCTGAACAGAAGCTCGACCTCGCGCGCGTCGAGGCTGGCGGTGGGCTCGTCGAGCACCAAGAGGCGGCTGTCGTCCTCGAGTGCGCGGGCGATGGCGATGAGCTGTTGAATGGCGACCGGGTACCACCCCAGCGGCCGCTCAACGTCGATGTCGAGTTTCAGCCGCGCCAGCCGCTCGCGCGCGCGCTTGTTGGCGCGCTTCCACGAAATCAGGCGGTGGCGCATCGGCTGGCGCTCGAGCGTCAGATTCTTCACCACCGACAGCGTCGGAATGAGGTTGACCTCCTGGTAGACCGCGCTGATGCCGAACTTCGGCGCGTCGGCCGGGCTGTTCACTTCGACGGGCGTCCCGTCGAGCAACATCGTGCCCGCGTCGCGCCTCACCGCGCCGGTCACAACTTTGATGAGAGTCGATTTGCCGGCGCCGTTCTCGCCGAGAAGCGCGTGGATTTCGCCCGGCTCGACCCGAAAATCGACGGCGTCGAGGGCCCGCACGCCCGGAAACGACTTGGAAATTCCTTTCAACTCGACTCGCGGCGTCGACGGCTCTGTCACTCCAGCCTCGCAAAATAAACGGTCATGTTCGCCGATGATCGCCGGAGGCGCTCACCGCGTGCCCGAACGCGCCGCCGCTATTGGCGCCGCGGCCCGTTCGGGCACAATCTTATGGCGTTCGCCAGCCCTGACAATGACGGCGCCCGGCCGCTTGAGGCCGCCGGACGCCTTGGGCGGTCGCGAGGGGAGGAACTCGCGACCGCACGAGAAGGCTCAGTTGCCTTCCTTCTTCTTCAGGACTTCCGCGGCGTCGGCGATCGTGTGCAGAGCGCTGGGGATCACGACCCACTTCGGCCAATCATGCTTGCCGCCGAGGTAGGCCTTGACGACCGCAAAGATGTCCGGGCCGATGTCGGAGCGCAGTTCGACCGACGCGTTCGCGTCGCCCGCCAGCATCGCCTTGAAGATATCCGGCACGCCGTCCACCGAGACGGTCAGGATGTCCTTGCCGGGATGCAGGCCGGCTTCCTTCATCGCCTGGATGGCGCCCAGCAGCATGTTGTCGTTATGCGCCCAAACCAACTTGACGTCTTTCAGGCCGTCGGTGGCCTTGATGAAGCTTTCCATCACCTCCTTGCCGCCTTGGGTGGTGAAGTCGCCGCTCTGCGACTTGACGGTCTTGACCAGCGGGAACAGCGCCTCGACGGCGTTGAAGCCGGTCCGGCGATATTCCGCAGCGGCGGAACCGACCGTGCCCACCAGTTCGACGAGGTTGCCCCTGCCCACCATGGCTTGCATCGCCCACGCGCCGGCCAGGCGGCCTTCAAGATTGAAGTCGGCCGCGATGCGGCAGACCCACAGCGACTTGTCCGCGGTGTCGACATCGCGATCGACGATGAACACCGGAATATTGGCGGCCTTGGCCTCCTTCAGCACCTGGTCCCAGCCGGTGACGACGATCGGGGCGATGACGATCGCGTCGACCTTCTGCGCGATAAACGAGCGCACGGCCTTCAGCTGGTCTTCTTCTTTCTGGTTGGCGTCGGAGAACTTGAGGTCGATGCCCTCCGCCTTCGCCTCGTCCTGCATGCTCTTGGTGAACGCGGTGCGCCAGTCGCTCTCGTGGCCGACTTGCGAGAAGCCGACGGTCAGCGCCAAAGCCGACACCGACATCGCCGCCAGCGCGGCCAAGCCTACCGCCGCTCCCAACAGATATTTCAAGCTGCTCATTGAATCCTCCACTCTGAAACGCCGCGCTTCAGGCGCGCGGACCAACCCAAGTCAGTTTTGTTGCCGACAGCCTTTCCGACTTCTTTTTTTTTGCAGCGGATTAATATGATGATTGGGCCAGCCCGTCAACGCCGTCGCCGCGGCCGTCGCAGCGTCGCGATGTCGCGCCGCCGACGCCCGGCGCCGCAGGCGAAACCGCCCGCGGCGCTACGCCGCGACTTCGCGGAAAGCCCGAAAATCCGCGGATTTCGCGCGATTTCGCGCGACGCGCGCCGGTGCGCGGCGGCGCGCCCGCTTTAGCCGCCGGCGAACTCAGTTTGGAGAAAATCCAAAGTCTGCGCCTCGGAAACGTCCTTGGCGACGAAGCACGCGCCGATCCCGCGAGCGAGGATGAAGGTCAGTCGGCCGCGTTCGACCTTCTTGTCCTGGCGCATGGCGGCGAGCGCCGCCGCCGCGTCCGCTTCGAGGCCGGGAATGTCGCCGACGCGCGTCGGCAGGCCGACGGCCGCGAGGTGGCTTTCCACCCGCGCCGCGTCCTGCCCGGGACAGAAGCCGAGCGCGCGCGAGAAGCGGAACGCGCACGCCATGCCGATCGCCACCGCCTCCCCGTGGATGAGGCGCGTCCCGTCGTAGCCGGTCAGCCGCTCGAACGCGTGGGCGAAGGTGTGGCCGAGGTTGAGCAGCGCGCGTTCGCCCTGCTCGGTCTCGTCGGCGACGACCACCCGCGCCTTCGCCGCGCAGCACGCGGCGACCGCCTCGAGCCGCGCCGGCCCGCCGGAAAACACCTCGCGTCGATTCGCCTCCAGCCAATCGAAGAAGCCGCGATCGGCGATCAGGCCGTACTTGACCGTCTCGGCGTAGCCGGCGCGGAACTCGCGCGCGCTCAGCGTGTCGAGGACGCCGACGTCGGCGAGGACCAGCGACGGCTGGTGGAAGGCGCCGATCAGGTTCTTGCCCAGCGGCGAATTGATCGCCGTCTTGCCGCCGACGCTCGAGTCGACCTGGGCGAGCAGGGTGGTCGGGATCTGGACGACGCGCACGCCGCGCCGAAGGCAGGCGGCGCAAAAGCCGGCGAGGTCGCCGACGACGCCGCCGCCGAGCGCGACGACGAGGTCGCGCCGCTCGACGCGCGCGGCGAGCAGCGCGTCGCTGACGCGCGCGAACTCCGTGTAGGACTTCGCCGCTTCTCCCGGGGGACAGACGATCACGCTGGGCTTGAGCCCGGCGCGATCGAGGCTCGCGCGCAGGCGCTCGAGATGCAGGGCGGCGACGTTCGCGTCGGTGACCACCGCGCATCGCCCGCCGGGCGCGAGGCGCGCCAGGCGCGGCCCCGCCGAGTCGATCAGCCCCTCGCCGATCAGGATCTTGTAAGCGCGCTGGCCGAGCGCGACCGCGACCTCCCGCGGCGCCGGCGCGATCGGCGGCGCGCTCTCGCCCGCGGCGGCGAAACGGCGGCCGAGCGCGGCGAGCGTCGCCTCGACCACCGCCTCGTGCGGCCCCTCGCGCGATTCGATGGCGATGTCGGCGAGGGCGTAGATCGGGCTGCGCTCGTCGAGCAGCCGGCGCAGGGTCGCTTCCGGGTCGGCGGTGCGCAGCAGCGGTCGGTTGGCGCGCTTGCGCACCCGCCGCCACAACACGTCGAAATCGGGCTTCAGCCAGATCGACACCGCCGCCTCGGCGACGCGCCGGCGGGTCTCCTCGCTGAGGAAGGCGCCGCCGCCGGTCGCCAGCACCATCGGCCCTTCGCTCAGCAGGCGGGCGATCACCCGACGCTCGCCGTCGCGGAAATAGGGCTCGCCGAAGCGCTCGAAGATCTCCGGGATGGTCATCTGCGCGCCGGCTTCGATCTCGGCGTCCGCGTCGACGAAGGGCAGGCCGAGGCGCCGGGCGAGCCGCTTGCCCACCGAGGTCTTGCCGGCCCCCATCATGCCGATCAGCACGATCGACCGCGCGCCGAGGGCGGCGGCGATCTCTGCGGCGTCGGCGCGCGCGGTTTCGTTCATGCCTTCCTTCCCGCCGCCCCCGATCCTTCCCGGCGCCCGTCCGCCGACCGGAGCGGCCGCGCCGGCGGGGGCGGCGCCGCCGCCGTCCATAGCCCAACCGTCCGCCGATGGCCACCGCGCGGGCGGCCCCGGGCCGGCGTCCCGGCGCGCCGCGCGCGGACTTGCGCGTGCAGACTTGTCAGAATAGAGCAAGCAGCTCGCTCTGGCCCCGGGCGGACGATCGCCGGGGTCTTGGCGAAGTCTCGAGGAGGAAGGCGGAGGAGAACGTGATGGTCGCTGCCGGCCAAAATGAAGAACACAGGATCACCGGACCGCGGTTGATCGCCATCGTCGGCCCCTTCCAGAGCGGCAAGACCAGCCTCCTCGAAGGCATCGTGGCGCGCGCGGGCGGCGCCGCGCGCCAAGGCTCGGTGCGCGACGGCACCAGCGTCGGCGACTCCAGCGCCGAGGCGCGCAGCCATGCGATGAGCGTCGAGCCGAACGTGGCCAGCGTCGACTACCTCGGCGACCGCTTCACCTTCTTCGACTGCCCCGGCTCGGTGGAGTTCTCCCACGACATGAGCTTCGCCCTGCCGGTGTGCGACGCGGCGGTCGTGGTGTGCGAGGCCGATCCGCGCAAGACTCCGGCGCTGCAGGTGATCCTGCGCCAGCTCGAGGAGCTCGAGGTCGCGCGCATTCTGTTTCTCAACAAGGTCGATCTCGGCGGCGCCGGCGTGCGCGAAGCGCTCGAGATGCTGCAGCCCGCCTCGCGCGCGCCGTTGCTGTTGCGCCAGATTCCGATGTGGGAAAACGGCGCCGCCACCGGCTTCGTCGACCTGGCGCTGGAGCGCGCCTTCGTCTATCGCGAGGGCCAGCCCTCGGTGGTGGTCGAGATTCCGGCCGGCCTCGCCGACGACGAGAAGCAGGCGCGCTATTCGATGCTGGAGCGCCTCGCCGACTACGACGACGCGCTGATGGAGCAGCTGATCAGCGACATCGAGCCGCCGCGCGACCGCGTGCTCGTCGACCTCGCGCGCGAATTGCGCGAAGGCCATGTCGTGCCGGTGCTGATGGGATCGGCGACCGCCGGCCACGGCGTCACCCGGCTCCTGAAGGCGCTGCGCCACGAGGCGCCCGGCGTCGCCCAGACGCGCAAGCGCCTCGGCGTCGAGGCGGAAGGACCGCCGCTGGCGCAGGTGGCGCGCACGATCCACACCGCCCATGGCGGCAAATTGTCGCTGGCGCGCGTGCTGCGCGGCTCCTTCTCCGACGGCGGCCTCGTCGTCGGCTCGCGCGGCGGCGAGGAGCGCATCGCCGGCATTTCGCGGCTGATCGGCGCCGTCTCGACCAAGCTGCCGCGCGCCGACGAAGGCGACACGGTGGCTTTCGCCCGCCTCGAGAGCTTCACCACCGGCGACCGCTTCAGCGACGGCAAGAAGCCGCCCGAGGCGCCGGCGCGCGTCCCCGCCCCGCCGGCCACTCAGGCGGTCGCCATCCACGTCAAGGACCGCAAGGACGAGGTGCGGCTCGCCGCCGCGCTGACCAAGCTGTGCGAGGAGGACCCGTCGCTCGCCTACGTCCAGGACCAGGAATTGGCCGAGATGAAGCTGATGGGCCAGGGCGAGATGCACCTGAGGGTGGTCGCCGAGCGGCTCGCCGAGCGCTTCGGCGTCGCGGTCGAGACGAGGAAGCCGACGGTCGCCTATCGCGAGACCATCCGCGACGCGGTGACGGTGCGCGGCCGCCACAAGAAACAGTCGGGCGGCCATGGCCAGTTCGGCGACGTGCTGGTCGAGGTGGCGCCGCGCGAGCGCGGCGAGGGCTTCGCCTTCGCCGAGCGCGTCCACGGCGGCACGGTGCCCAGGCAGTATTTCTCCTCGGTCGAGGCGGGGGCGCGCGACGCGCTGTCGCGCGGCCCGCTCGGCTTCCCGGTGGTCGACGTCGGCGTGACGCTGGTCGACGGCTCCTACCACAGCGTCGATTCCTCCGACATGGCCTTCCGCGCCGCGGCGAAGATCGCCCTCGGCGAGGCGCTGCCGAAGGCGCGGCCGGTGCTGCTTGAGCCGATCATGGCGGTGACGATCTACGTGCCCTCCGACGCGCTGGCGCGCGCCAGCGCGCTGGTCAGCGCCCGGCGCGGCCAGATCCTCGGCTTCGAGGCGCGCAAGAGCTGGCCCGGCTGGGAACAGCTCCGGGCGCTGATCCCCGAGGCGGAGATCGGCGACCTGATCATCGAGCTGCGCTCGGCGACCGCCGGCGTCGGCGCCTTCGAGACGAAGTTCGACCATCTCGCCGAGCTGTCGGGCCGCGTCGCCGACACGGTGATCGCGGCGCGCCGCGCCTCGCTGACGAACGCCAGCAGCGGCGACTAGCGCCGCCCGGCCGTCGGCGGAGACGGCCGCCACCCTTCCCTTTTCCCCATCTCGACGGGGAAAAGGGAGGAGCGCCCGTCCGCGTCTGTACAGCCGCGTCGCCTTCGCCTATGCAAGAGACGGTCTGACGCGAACTTCGGGGTCGAGCGGCGATGGCCGAATTCTCTTACAACAGCGGCCGCTTGGCCGTCGTCTTTGGCGGCTCGGGCTTCGTCGGCCGCCACGTCGTGCGCGCGCTGGCGCGGGCGGGCTGGCGCGTGCGGGTGGCGGTGCGCCGGCCGGACCTCGCGGGGTTCTTGCGGCCGCTCGGCGTCGTCGGCCAGATCGAGCCGGTGCAAGCCAACTTGCGCTATCCCGACTCGGTCCGCGCGGCGGTCGCGGGGGCGGAGGCGGTCGTCAACGCCGCCGGGATCAAGCGACAGAGCGGTCGCCAGACTTACGAGGCGGTCAACGCTGAGGGCGCCGGCGCGGTCGCCCTCGCCGCGGCGGCCGAGGGGGTCGGCGCGTTCGTCCTCGTCTCGGGGATCGGCGCCGACGCCGCTTCGCCGAACCGCTTCGTCGCCAGCAAGGGCCGCGGCGAGGCGGCGACGCGCGAAGCCTTCCCGCGCGCCGTCGCGCTGCGCCCCTCGGTGATTTTCGGCCCGGAGGACGACTTCCTCAACCGCTTCGCCGCGCTGGCGCGCGTCTCGCCGGCGCTGCCGCTCATCGGCGGCGGCGCGACCAAGCTGCAGCCGGTGTTCGTCGGCGACGTCGCGCTGGCGGCGGCGCGCGCGCTCGACGACGCGGCCGCGGCGGGGCGGACCTACGAGCTCGGCGGCCCGGAAGCGATCAGCCTGCGCGAGACGGTCGAACGCGTGCTGAAGATCGTCGAGCGCCGGCGGGCGCTGGTTCCCGTCCCCTTCGCCCTCGCGCGGCTGATGGCCGGCGCGACCGAGTTCGCCGCCGCCCTCTCGCTCGGGGCCTTCCCTAAGGCGCTGACGGCGACCCGCGACGAGGTCGAGCTTCTGCGCTTCGACAACGTCGTCTCCGCCGCGGCGGTCGCCCAAGGACGCGCGCTCAGCGACCTCGGCGTCAATCCGCAGAGCCTCGAGGCGGTCGCGCCCGCCTATCTCTACCGCTTCCGCAAGACCGGCCAATACGCCGGCGGCCGCGTCGCCTGAGGCGACGCCGACCCCTTCGCGACGGCGTGGATTGCGCGCGCCGGCGCGCGCTTGCGCGCCCGCGGCGCGGCGACTAGGCTCGACGCCTCCTTCGTCTTCACGCGCCGCCGCCTCAAGGCGCGGCGCCGAGCCGCATCGGGAGGTCGCGTGTCCGTTCCCGCCGCTGATTACCTCGTCGATCGCCGACGGCTCGCGCGTCAGGCGCGTTTCTGGCGCGCCGCCGCGTTCGTCGTCGCGGCGCTGGCGGTCATCGCGCTCGGCGGCCGCTGGTGGATCGGCGCGGCGGCGGGGCGCGCGCATATCGCGCGGCTGACCATCTCCGGCTTCATCGCCGGCGACCAGGCGACGCTCAAGCTGATCCGCGAGGTCGAGGATTCGAGCGGGGCGGCGGCGGCGATCGTCGCCATCGACAGCCCCGGCGGCTCGACCGAAGGCGCCGAGGCGCTCTACGACGAGATCCGCCGCCTCGCCGCGAAGAAGCCGACAGTGGCGGTGGTCGGCGCGATGGCCGCTTCCGGCGCCTATATCGCCGCGCTCGGCGCCGACCACATCGTCGCGCGCGGCAATTCGCTGGTCGGCTCGATCGGCGTGCTGGTCGAGTATCCCAACGTCTCGGGGCTGATGGACAAGGTCGGGGTCAAGCTCGAGTCGATCAAGTCGTCGCCGCTGAAGGCGGCGCCCAACGGCCTCGAGCCGACCAGCGAGGAGGCGCGCGCGGCGATGGCGGCGCTGGTCGCCGACTCGTTCTCCTGGTTCAAGGCGCTGGTCAAGGAACGCCGCGGCATGAGCGACGACGAGCTGGCGAAAGTCGACGACGGGCGCGTGTTCACCGGCCGCCAGGGCGCGACGCTGAAGCTCATCGACGCGATCGGCGGCGAACGCGAGGCGGTCAAATGGCTGGAGGCGGAGAAAGGCGTGGCGAAGAATCTGCCGGTGCGCGACTGGAGCGCAAGCGGCGGTCTCGCCGGCTTCAAGATCGCCAGCCTCGCCGCGTCGGCGGCGGAGGCGTTCGGCCTGCCGGCGCTGGCGAGCGCGCTGAGGCGCGACAGCGCTCCGGTTGACGGATTGGTCTCGATTTGGCAACTGTCTGGGGGGGATTGACGCGCGCGCGGAGGCCTACACGCGCCACGTCGTATTGAGGGGCGGCTCCTTTGATCAAGTCTGAATTGGTGCAGCGCATGGCGGCGCACAATCCGCACCTATATCAACGCGACATCGAACACATCGTCGACGCCATCCTCGGCGAGATCACCGACGCGCTCGCGCGCGGCGAGCGCGTCGAGCTGCGCGGCTTCGGGGCCTTCTCGACCAAGCAGCGCCAGGCGCGCACCGGGCGCAACCCGCGCACCGGCGACAAGGTCCCGGTGATGGAGAAGCTCGTGCCGTTCTTCAAGACCGGCAAGGAAATGCGCGAGCGCCTGAACGGCAAGCCCTGCGCCTGAGCGGCGCGAAGCCGGCCGGTTTGCGCGGCGGGCGCTTTCGCGCCATTCTCGCGCGGGCTCATTCTTGTCGCGCGAGAAGGACGTCGGTCTCGCCTATGGTTCGCTTCCTTAAGCTCCTGCTCGTCGCGGCGCTGGCGATCGTCTTCCTCGCCTTCGCCTTCGCCAACCGGCGCCCGGTCCCGGTGTCGTTCGACCCCTTCGCCTCGACCGACGCGCCCGCGTTCGCCGTCGAGGCACCGCTGTTCGTGGCGCTGATCGGCGCGGCGATGATCGGCGTCGTCGCCGGAAGCGCGGCGACCTGGATCGCCCAGGCCAAGCATCGCCGCGCCGCGCGGCGCTGGCGCGCCGAGGCGGAGGCGGCCAAGGCGCCGACGCCGGCCCCGCGCGGCTGAGCGGAGCGCGGCCGGCATGCGTCATTTCACCGCACTTCAGGTCGACGCCGCGCTCGATTTTCCTTCGTTGGTCGATGCTTTGGCGGACGCGTTCCGCGGCGGCTTCGCCGCCCCGCCGCGCGCGAGCTGCGAGATCGCGCGCGCCGGCGAGCCCGCGGCGACGACGCTGTGGATGCCGGCCTGGACGACGGCGGGCGCCGCGGCCGGCGACTTCCTCGGCGCGAAGATCGTCAACGTCTTCCCCGGCAATTCGGCGCGCGGCCAGCCGGCGGTGAGCGGGCTCTACCTGTTGCAGTCCGGGCTCACCGGCGAGCCGCTGGCCACGCTCGACGGGACGCGCCTGACGCTGTGGCGCACCGCCGCGGCCTCGGCGCTGGCGGCGCGCCTTCTTGCGCGCGCCGACGCCAAGCGCCTGCTGATCGTCGGCGCCGGCGCGCTGGCGCCTTTCCTCGTCCGCGCCCACGCCAGCCAGCGCCCGATCGAGCGCGTCGCGGTGTGGAACCATCGTCCCGAGGGCGCGCGCCGCCTCGCCGAGACGCTCGCCGCCGAAGGCTTCGCGGCGCGCGCCGCCGAACACTTGCAGGAAGCGGTCGGCGAAGCCGACATCGTCTCCTGCGCGACGCTGTCGCCGGCGCCGCTCGTGCTCGGCGCCTGGCTTAAGCCCGGCCAGCACCTCGACCTGGTCGGCGCCTTCACCATGCGGATGCGCGAGGCCGACGACGCGGCGCTCGCGCGCGCGCGCGTCTTCGTCGACTGCGACGACGCGCTGAACGAGGGCGGCGACGTCGCGCTCGGGCTCGCGAGCGGGGCGATCGCGCGCGCCGACGTCGTCGGCGATCTCGCGGCGCTCTGCCGCGGCGCGCCCGGCCGCACGGCGCCGCACGAGATCACCCTGTTCAAGTCGGTCGGCGCGGCCATCGAAGACCTCGCCGCGGCGATGCTGGTGTGGAGGAGGGCGGGGGGGCGGTAGAGGAGGCTTATCCCGTTGACTCAGGTTCGTCCATATGTTGTGGGCGCCGTGCTCGGGGTCGGGCGACGTCTTTTCGGGGATTGTTTCGGTTGACGATATCGCAGTAGCTCGTGGGGCCGCGGTG
>Ga0326727_10017530_pt1 | contig 14839 bp, 12 predicted proteins | sample MB2enrmetagenome_FD_207643 | JGI IMG/M metagenome (GOLD analysis project Ga0326727, IMG submission 207643) | Lab enriched peat soil microbial communities from McLean, Ithaca, NY, United States - MB29MY | ecosystem: Environmental > Terrestrial > Soil > Wetlands > Peat | place: USA: New York... | reverse complement strand
TCAACGCGGTCTCCAGCCTCAACGAATACGCCGACGAAGCTACTTATCGGCTCAGCGGCCAGGTCCAGCTCGACGGCGAGCGCAACGTTAACCTCACCACCATGCTGGCGTCCAGCGAAGTGCAGACGCCCACGCCCATGCAGCTCTCGCTGTGGTGGGGCGAGAAGTTCAACCGCCTCTTCCTGAACCCGGTGCAGATGCCGAAACTGCGCAGCGTGAAGGCGACTCTCGATCTGCTGCCCGACCGGCGCATCGCGGAAATCCAGAACGCGTGGATTCCCAACAGCGAGGTCGAGCCCGGCTCGGAAGTCCCGGTGAAGGTCTTCCTGCAGCCCTATCGCGGCGAGCGCATCGAGCGCGAGTACACCGTCAGTATTCCCGCGAACCTGCCGCCGGGGCCGCACACCATTCTGTTCAGCGACGCCGAGACTCTGAACCGCATGCACAACGGCGCGGCCGTGGGCGAGCCGATGGATATTCCGCAGACGGTTTCGCTGCTCAATCAGGAGCGCCGCAACGACCGCCTGTATGTCTCCCTGCTGGAGGCCGGCCCCACCGTGTTCTACGAAGATAAGACCATGCCCTCGCTGCCGCCGTCGGTCATGAACGTGATGCAGACCGGGCGCACCGCCAGCCGCCGGCTGGTCAGTTCTTCCGAAAGCCTGGTGGAGCAGGGCAGCATTCCGTTCGATCTCGTCGTGCAGGGCAGCTACGCTCTGCGCATCCAGGTAAAATAGGCTGCTGTCGCAGCCAGCAGGTGAAATAACCCGTCGATGAAAACATTTCGTGCTGTACCCGCCGTGGCCCCGCACCGAGCCGCGACCAGAGGGAGCGGTCTTCTCGCGCTGGCCCTCGCTCTGTCCCTGCCCGCCCTCGCGGTCGAAACGAAATACTGGCAGGAGAACGACGAGTCTGCTTTCGACAAAGGCACGTTGAAGAACGTCTCCCTGCGCAGCGATGGCCGCCTCTCTCTGGCGCCCGAAGTCAACGAAGTCTACGACACCTCGGTGCCCTACCTGTGGACCATCGCGCGCGACTCCAAAGGCAATCTCTATACCGGCGGGGGCAGCTCGGGAAGCGACACGGCGAAGTTGTTCGAGATTTCGCCCAGCGGCAAGGCCAGGGTTCTGGCTGCCGTACCCGGCCTCGAGATTCACGCCATCGCCGTGAATGCGCGCGACGAGATCTTCGCCGCCAGCAATCCCGACGGCAAGGTCTGGCTGATCGGCCGCGACGGCCAGCCGCGGGTCTGGTTCGACCCGCACACCCGCTACATCTGGGCGCTTGCCTTCGACAGCCGCGGCAATCTCTACGTCGCCACCGGCGACGATGGCAAGGTCTTCCGTGTGACGCCCGGCGGGAAAGGCTCGGTCTTCTTCAATACCCAGGATACGAACGCCCGCTCGCTGGCCATCGACAAAGACGACAACGTGATAGTCGGCACCGACCCTTCCGGGCTGATTCTGCGCGTCTCGCCATCGGGCACGGGTTTCGTTTTGTACGAGTCGGCGCGGAAGGAAGTTTCCGCTCTGGCAATTGCTCCCAATGGCGCTATCTACGCCGCAGCAAACGGCACAAAGCAGGCCGCTGCGGCTCCCGCGCCTACTCTGCCTCAAGCTGCCCCACCGGCCGTAGCGCCATCCGCCGCCATGGCCCAGCTCGGAGTGAAGGTGGCAGCTTCAGCCACACCCCCACCTGCCCCGCTCGGACCGCCGACGCTCGCCGGAGGCTCCGAAGTGTATCGCATCGAGGCCGACGGCGCGCCGCGCCGGGTGTGGACCAGCGCACAATCCCTGATCTACGTCATCGCCTTCGACGCCAACGGTTTGCCGCTGCTGGGCACGGGCAATTCCGGGCGCGTCTATCGCCTGGATAACGACATCCTGAGCACCATTCTGCTCGACGTTCCGCCCACGCAAATAACGGCATTTGTGCGCGGTTCGAATGGCCTGCTCTACGCCGCAACCGGCAATATTGGAAAGGTTTATCGCATCGGACCGGGCCAGTCCAATTCCGGCACGTACGAGAGCGATGTCCTCGACGCCGTGCAGTTCTCTCATTGGGGCCAGCTCTCCATTCAGGGGGTCATGCCGGGCGTCGCTGTCTCCACCCGCTCGGGCAACGTCAACCGAACACAGAACAACTGGAGCGCCTGGGCGCCGGTAAAGCTGGAGGCCGACCCCGGCTGCGAGAGCTGCGCCAATGGCCAGGTCGCTTCTCCGGCCGCGCGCTTCGTTCAGTACCGTCTGGAACTCGCCGGTTCCGGCGCGGTGAACGAGGTGGACCTTGCCTTTCTGCCGAAGAACGTCGCTCCGGTCATCGAGCAGATCGAAATCGCGCCGGCGAATTATCGCTTCCCGCCGCCGGCCGCCGCATCAACCTCGTCGCCTTCGCCGGCAAGCATCACTCTGCCTGCTCTCGGAACCCATCATCCAACCTCCGTGGCCCCCGCGATGGAACCGGCCAGCATCGCGCAAACGCTGACCTACAGCAAAGGAATCATTGGCGCGCGCTGGGCGGCCAGCGATGAAAACGGCGATGCGCTGATCTATCGCGTGGAGATCCGCGGAACTCACCAGCCAAACTGGTTGCCGCTCAAAGACAAGGTCCGCGAAAAGTACATCGACATCGACAGCACGGCTTTCCCCGACGGCGAATATGAGTTGCGCGTTACCGCCTCCGATGCGCCCGGCAATCCCGAAGGCCAGGCGCTCACCGCGACTCTGGTGAGCGATCCATTCCTCATCGACAACACGCCGCCGGTAATTACCAATCTCACCGCCACGCGAAGCGCGATTCGCTGGCATGCCCGGGACGCAAAATCCAATATTGTCCGGGCGGAATTCAACATCAACGGCGGCGAATGGAAGATGGCCGCGCCCATCCGCGGACTCTTCGATTCGGTGGAGGCGGATTTCGACGTCCCGGCCAGTACTTCGCCAGGCGACGTCGTGGCCGTTCGCGTCGGCGACGACTTCGACAACACGGCGGTCGCCTCGATTGTGGTTCGATAGCCCTGCTATTGTTGCGTCACCGGAATCGAGGTGAACGCCGAGCTGTCGAACCGCAGCCCCAGCACCGATACATCGCCGCTGGCGACGCTGAACTGCGCCGTACCGCGCACCCCCACTATGCCGCTGAGCCCCTGATACCCGCGCAGGGCGCTCTCCGTCTTGGCGCCCGCGGCCAGCGGCACAGCCGCCGTACCAATCTGGTTTCCGTTGTTGTCCCACAGCGTGATGTTCACCGTCGTCGGCGCTGAACTGGTGTTCGCAATGGCCACGCTGGTGATGTACGCCGTATCGTCGAAGGTCATCGTCGCCAATGTACTCGTGGCGCTCTTGAAACTCACCAGTGCCTCCTGATCCGGCCTCCCGGACACGGTCTGCCGGAAGACACCGTATCCGGTGACGCCCACAGGCAGTGAGAACGTGGCATAGCCCTGGGTGAGAGCCCCGATGTTTTGCGCTTCCAGAATCGCAGTGCCAAGCGGACCAATGGTGATCTGTTTCGACGATCCAATGCCGGGTATCGACATCGGCGTTCCGTCGTCGGCGGTAAAGGTCACGCGAAACGTTTCTGTGCTCGCGTTCGGGTTGGTGAAATACAGGGCCGTGTACCAGCCACCGCCGAAGGCGATTTGCGGAAGGACGTCCTCGATCTGCTGGGGATCGGCGGAGCCGCTGACGGTGGTGCCGGCGTCAGTCTCGAGCAGGAGCAGGGAGCCTCCCTCGACGCGGGCGGCGGCGAAATTGAGGGCGCCATTGATATTGCTGATCTGAGCCGCGCCGGAACAGTCCGCGTTCAGCGAATACGTGCCGCTGGCGCTCCAGGAGATTCCACTTCCGGCGGACGTAGTCACCAGGCCGGTGGCACTGCTGACATTGCCCATCCCATCGAACGCCGTCTGGTTCACGTTGTCATAGGGCGACCGGATCCCTCCGCTGTAGGTGCCGCCGGACAACACCATGCCATAGGATCCCGACAGACTCCCGTTGCCGCACTGCAGTCCTGTAGCGTCTCCCGCCCGATTGAAGCGGCCTTCCGCGATGAGAGTGAGTGGCGAGGATGTCGCAGAGACGATGGCCTGGCTCCCGCCACCGATCACCTGCAGCGTGAGCTGCACGGCTTCCACGGCGGTGGTCAGAGTTGCCGTTCCGGAACAGTTGGAGCGTATCGAGTAGGTGCCGGTCACCGGCTGGGTGGCAATGACGCCGGCCGTACTGGTGGTCGTGCTCCCCGTCAGGTTTCCGTTTCCGTCGGCGCTTACGTTGCCAAGTTCGTTGTACGACACGCTGCTGGTCCCGCTCTTAAGGGACCCACCGAGCGTGTAGAAGTATTGTCCGTTCAGGCTGGCGTTACTGCACTGCGCCACGGCCTGCAGCGGAAGCAGGGAAGCAAAAAGCAAAAGCGTGCCGCATGGGGCTGTCTTCATGTGTCCGGTGTCCTCCAGTTCCAATGACTATAACCCAGGTACGACCCCGGCGACTCGGAAAAGTTTCGAGCCAGGGCCAAATGAGCTGCGTCCCGGAGCTGCGTCCCGGAGCTGCGTCCCGGAGCTGCGTCCTTGCCACCCTAACCGTTCGCCCCGCCCCGCTGCCGCCCAACTGTTACAATCCCCAGCCCGGCTATGGTTCAATTGACCCCCCTCGCCGGTCACGATAAACTAATTGTTGAGTTTTTGACCGGTTTTCCAGGCAGTTGGCCCGCAGTCCGACCAGCCCGTTCGCGAATCCGGCCCGCCAATCAGGAGGCTAAACCGTTGTCCAGCTTGCGCCATATCTTCACGTCCGAATCCGTCACCGAGGGCCATCCCGACAAGATGGCGGACCAGATCTCCGACGCCGTCCTCGACGCCGTGCTCAAAGACGACCCCACCGGCCGCGTGGCCTGCGAAGTCCTGGTCACCACCGGCATCTGCGTGGTCTCCGGCGAAATCACCACCACAACCTACGTGGATGTGCCGAAGCTCGCGCGCCAGGTGATTCAGGATATCGGCTACAACGACGCGACGTTTGGATACGATTCGAAGACCTGCGGCATTCTCAATATGATTCAGAGCCAGTCGCCGGACATCGCCATGGGCGTGGACATCGGCGGCGCGGGCGATCAGGGCCTCATGTTCGGCTATGCCTGCAATGAAACCCCCGAGCTGATGCCGATGCCCATCATGCTGGCCCACAAGCTGGTGCGCCAGTTGAGCGAGGTGCGGCGCGCGGGCATCGTCGATTTCCTGCGTCCCGACGGCAAGAGCCAGGTCAGCGTCGAGTATGTGGATGGCCGCCCGAAACGTCTGGACGCCATCGTGGTCTCCACGCAGCACGCCGACAGCGTCTCCACCGAAGAACTGCGCGCGGCGGTGAAGAAGCACATCATCGACCCGGTGGTGCCGAGGGGTATGGTGGATTCCGGCACGCACTTCCACATCAACCCAACGGGGCGTTTCGTCATCGGCGGACCGCACGGCGACACCGGCCTCACCGGCCGCAAGATTATCGTGGACACCTACGGCGGCATGGGACGTCATGGCGGCGGCGCGTTTTCGGGCAAGGACCCCACGAAAGTCGACCGCTCGGCCTGCTACATGGCACGCTACATCGCGAAAAACCTGGTGGCCGCAGGACTGGCGGACCGCTGCGAAGTCCAGCTCGCCTATGCCATCGGCGTGGCCGAGCCGGTGTCGGTGATGGTGAACACGTTCGGCACCGGGCAGGTGGAAGACGAGCGCCTGGTCGGGCTGATTCGCGAACAATTCCCGCTGACTCCGCGCGGCATCATCGAACATCTGCGGCTGCGCCGGCCGATTTTCCGCGCCACCGCCGCATTCGGCCATTTTGGACGCACCGAAGATACCTTCACGTGGGAATTCGCCGACAAGGCCGAAGCACTGCGCGAGGGTTCGCGGGTTGCCGCCGCCGTGCAGTAACTCGCGCAACCGGGGATAACCGATTCATAGAAAGTTGCCATCATGTCAACCACTGCCGCTATAGCCTGCGACGTTAAGGATCTCGCGCTGGCCGATCTGGGCAAGCGCCGCACGGAATGGGCATTCCAGTCGATGCCGGTGCTGCAGACCATTCGCAAACAGTTCATCAAGACGCAGCCGCTGGCGGGAATCCGCGTTGCCGCGTGCCTGCACGTGACCACGGAAACGGCGAACCTGATGATCACGCTGCGCGACGGCGGCGCCAACATCGTGCTGTGCGCGTCGAACCCGCTCTCCACGCAGGACGATGTCGCCTCCACGCTGGTGCGCGATTACGGCATCCCGGTATTCGCCATCAAGGGCGAGGACAACGACGTCTACTACTCGCACATCATGGCCGCGCTCGATCACAAGCCGCAGATCACCATGGACGACGGCGCGGACCTGGTCTCCATCCTGCACAGCAAGCGCCGGGAGCTGCTCGACGGCGTCATCGGCGGCACCGAGGAAACCACCACCGGCGTCATCCGCCTGCGGGCCATGGCTCGCGAGAAAGTGCTGCGCTATCCCATCGTTGCCGTCAACGACGCGCTGACCAAGCATCTGTTTGACAATCGCTACGGCACCGGCCAAAGCACGCTGGACGGCATTATCCGCGCCACCAACGTTTTGCTCGCCGGAAGCATCGTGGTGGTCGCCGGCTACGGCTGGTGCGGCCGCGGCGTCTCCATGCGCGCTCGCGGCATGGGCGCCAACGTGATCATCACCGAAATCGACCCCACCAAGGCCATCGAAGCGGTGATGGACGGCTTCCGCGTGATGTCCATGCACGAGGCCGCGCAGATCGGCGATGTGTTCGTCACCGTCACCGGCAACAAGAACGTCATCGGCCGGGATCATTTCGACAAGCTGAAGAACGGGGCCATTCTCTGCAACTCCGGCCACTTTAATGTGGAGATCGATCTCGAATCGCTCGCCAGGGCCGCCTCCAGCCGCCGCGAAACGCGCGAATTCGTGGAAGAGTTCGCCATGCGCGACGGCCGCCGCATCTATGTGCTCGGCGAGGGCCGGCTGATCAACCTCGCCGCCGCCGAAGGCCACCCGGCTTCGGTGATGGACATGAGCTTCGCCAATCAGGCCCTCTGCGCCGAGTTCATGGTGAAGCACCACGCCACCCTCGAAAAGCGCGTCTACGCGGTTCCCGAAGATCTGGACAAGCAGGTGGCGAAGATGAAACTCGAAGCGATGGGCGTCCGCATCGATCGGCTCACGCCGGAGCAGGAAGCCTATCTGGCTGGCTGGTCCGAAGGAACATAGGAGAGGAGCCGTGGGGCAGGCTCCCAGCCTGGTTACCCTCTCGGACAGGCCTGACAGGCCGCTCGAACGATACGTGTTCACCTGTGGCGCCTGCTGCGCGTGGGCATTGTATGCGCCGTTGTGGTCGCGCTACAGAGCTGTATTGGCTGGGCCGACATATTTGCCGAGCGGCGAACTGTTACCGCGAATTACTACATGATGATGGGCAAGGATGGTGGGTACTATCTGTTTGGGAGAGGGCACAGCTCAAGCGTTGCTGGGCCCAGCGTCTCAATTGGCTGGGACAGAGCCTTTATCCTTGTGAGGGGCGACGTTTACCCGGAGAAATGGATTATCCCGCCCGTCGAACCACAACGTGACTCAGTCCCGCCTGACGGTGTCAGGCGGCAGGAGTTGCTAACGAGGCTTCTCAGTTCCATCAAGCTGAAATCGGCTGCGGAAGCCTGGGGACAATTGCAGTGAGGCGAGCGCGCAATCACTCAAACGATGTTCGGAGTGATATAAGGAGTTGGCGAACCCTGCCAGGAAAATGTTAATCGAAGGCTGTAAACACGAACTGGAAATCACGGTTCCGGTCGAGGACCTCGACCGCGAAACCGAGCGAGTCATCGCGAAACTGCAGGCGAAGGTGCGCATCCCCGGCTTCCGGCCGGGCAAGGCGCCCGCGGGAATCGTGCGCACTCGATTTGCCGGCGAGCTGCGCCAGGAGGTTCTCGAAAGCCTCGTCCCGAAAGCGCTCGATAAGCGGCTGGAGGAAGAGCATCTGTCGCTGGTGGGCACGCCGAACATCGTCGACGTGCACTTCGAAAAAGGCGAGCCGCTGAAGTTCAAGGCGCAGTTCGAAGTCGCGCCCGAGTTCGAGCTGGGCGAGTACCGTGGCGTCACCGTCCACTACAGCGAGCCGCAGGTCTCCGACGAGGACGTCGAGAAGCGCCTGCAACAGATTCGCGAAGGCCGTGCCGAATACATCAATATCGATCCGCGCCCGGTGGAAGATGGCGATTACGCCGTGATCTCGCTCGACAGCGTCTCCGGCGCAGCCGAGCCCGTGCACCAGGAAGAAATGATGGTGAACGTCGCCGGGCCCGACACAATGGCCGCCTTCAACGAAGCCCTCCGAGGCATGACTCCCGGTGAAGAGAAGGAAGTGGAAGTCGAGTACCCGGAGGATTACGGCCAGGAGAAACTCGCCGGGCGCAAGGTGACCTTCCGAATGCATCTCAAGGTGATCCGCCGCAGGGAGCTGCCGGAGATCGGCGACGAATTCGCCAAGGACCTCGGCGACTACCAGAACATGGACGAGCTCCGCGGGGCCATTCGCAAAGCCATCTTCAGCGAGCGCGAACATGCCGCCCAGCAGGCGGCGAAGAACCAGCTCGTGGAAAAGCTGGTGGACGCGCACGAGTTCCCCGTCCCCGAGGCCTACGTCGATCGCCAGATCGAAGCGCAGCTCGAGTCGCAGTTGCGCGAGCTGGCGGGCGCTGGAGTCGATCCGAAGCAGTTCAAAAACCTCGACTGGGCGAAGCTGAAGGAAGCGCGGCGCGACAAGGCGACCAGCGAAGTCCGCGGGTCGCTGCTGCTGGGAAAGATCGCCGACCGCGAAGCCATCGAGGTCACCCAGGACGAGCTCGACCGCGAAGTCCAGCGCATCGCCCGCCAGGAGCGCGAACCCGTCGCCGCCACCCGCAAACGCCTCGAAGAGAAGGGCATCATCCGCCGCATCGTATCCGGCATCCGCACCGATAAGACCCTCAGTTTCCTGTTCGAGCATGCCCGCAAGGAAGCCGCGCCGGAAGAGGCAGTCCCCGAATAGGGGGAATTGACTTTACCACCTGTTATGCCTACAATTAGGGTATGAGCGCTACAGCAGTTTGCAGAGTCGATAATCAGGGGAGAGTCACGCTTCCCCTTGAGTGGCGCCGGCAGAACGGCATCAGCAGCGGTTCGGAGGTGATCCTCATCTCAGGCGAGGCGGGCCTGCAAATACAGACGCCGCAGCAATCGCTTCACGAGGCCCAGCAAATCGTGGCACGCCATTGGAACGAAGATCGCTCACCGGTGGACATGTTGCGCGAAGAGCGCCAGCGGGAAGCGGATGCCGAAGGTTCTCGATAGTTCCGCCCTGCTGGCATTTCTCCTGAACGAGTCTTGCGCCGACAAGGTCGCGCCCGAGCTGGTTGGTGGATTGATCAGCGCGGTGAACGCCGCGGAAGCCCTGTTTGTGCTCTGCCGCGGTGGGCTGTCGCTTGAAATGGCCAAACTGGCCGTGCAAAAGACCCGGGTCGTCATTGTCGATTTCACGGCTGAGCATGCTGCCGTGGCCACCCGCCTCGTGAACGATTGCTCCGAATTCCGGTCACGCGGGATATCATTTGGCGACCGCGCGTGCATGGCAACGGCAATTCAAAACGGCGTTCCGGTCCTGACGGCGGACAGCGCCTGGCGGGGCCTCGTCGTGGCCGGTCTGAACGCGACCTTCGTCCGCTAGCATAGCTAAGCTAAGCTGGAATGGATGCGTGGCTGAGACCGTCAACATCCACTACGCCAAGACGAATCTCTCGAAACTCATCGAGCGGGTCGAGCATGGGGAGGAGATCGTCATCGCCCGGGCGGGCAAGCCGATCGCCCGACTATCCGCGGTGCAGCCGACCGGCAGACGCGAGCTCGGATTCATGAGAGGCGAGTTCGAGTTTCCGCCCGAGTTCTTCGACCCGAAGCTGGACGAGGAAATCGCGGCGGAGTTCCTGAACGGCCCGGTCTTCCCGGATGAAGATCTTCCCGGATGAAGATCCTCGTTGATACGCACACGCTCTTGTGGGCGCTGCGCTCGCCTGAGCGGCTCTCCGCCACATCGCGCGACCTGCTCAGCGACCGGGCGACCACCATTCTGGTGAGCCATGTCACCCTCTGGGAGATGGTCCTGAAGCTCCGAGAACTGGGACTGCCGCTGGCCCTGGGGCCTTACCTTGATCAAAGCATGACGCGGCTTGGCGCCACGTGGCTTCCCCTTGCGATGAACCACATGCTTGCCGTCCTGAACCTGCCACCGATTCACCGCGATCCCTTTGATCGCCTGCTGGTGGCGCAGGCCGTACACGAACAGATCCCCCTGATCAGTGCCGACGCCACCCTCGCACGCTATCCCGTCCGGATCATCTGGTAGCTTACGGTGACAACCTACCGGATTTCCGGGAGGGGAGAATCGGGTTCGCTGGTATAATAGAAACTTCAGAGAGTGTAATCGGGTCACCCGCTGAGATCCAGGCTCTCCGGAGATATACCGCGTGAAACGTGCCGGTTCCGACGACTCGCTCCGCTGCTCTTTCTGCCACAAAAGTCAGGACGTTGTTGGGAAGCTGATTTCCTCTCCCAGCGACTATCCGCGCGCCTACATCTGCGACGAGTGCATCTCGGTCTGCAACTCGATTCTCGAGGACGACCGGCACGAGCAGCCCTACGGCACCCCGCACAAGCTTCCCAAACCGCTGGAACTAAAGGAATATCTCGATCAATACGTCATCGGCCAGGAAGCCACCAAGAAGAAGCTCGCGGTAGCCGTCTACAACCACTACAAGCGCGTGCAGATGAACAAGCAGCGCGGGGCCGAGGTGGAGCTGTCCAAATCGAATATTCTGCTGATCGGGCCCACCGGCACTGGGAAGACCCTGCTGGCGCAGACACTTGCGCGCATTCTGGACGTTCCCTTCGCCATTGTCGACGCCACCACCCTCACCGAAGCCGGCTACGTCGGCGAGGACGTTGAGAACATCATCCTGCGGCTGCTCCAGAATTCCGACTGGGATGTACAGCGCTGCCAGCAGGGCATCATCTACATCGACGAAATCGACAAGATCGGCCGCAAGGACGAGAATCCTTCCATCACCCGCGATGTGTCGGGCGAGGGCGTTCAGCAGGCCCTGCTGAAAATCCTCGAAGGCACCATCGCCAACGTCCCCCCCCAGGGCGGCCGCAAGCACCCGCATCAGGAATTCACGCCGGTGGACACCAGCAACATCCTGTTCATCTGTGGCGGGGCCTTCGTCGGGATGGAGAAGATCGTCTCGCGGCGCGTGGGCACCCGCACCATGGGTTTCGTTGCGCCGGACGAGCCGGAAACCCGCCGCACCGGGGGCTTCCGCCGCGACACGGCCATCCTGGAACAGATGCAGCCGGTGGATCTCATCAAGTTCGGCTTCATCCCCGAGTTCATCGGCCGCATGCCCGTGGTCGGCGTTCTGGAGGATCTGAATCAGAACGCGCTGGTGCAGATTCTGACCAAGCCGAAGAACGCCATCGTCCGCCAGTACCAGAAGCTTTTTGAGTTTGAGAATGTTAGACTGAAGTTCAGCGACGAGGCGCTGGAGGCCATCGCCAGTCTGGCTTTGGAGCGCAAGGTCGGGGCCAGGGGCCTGAGGATGATTCTCGAAGACCTGATGCTCGACCTCATGTACTATCTCCCGTCATATAAGAAGGTCCGCGAATTCCTTGTTACCAAAGAGATGGTACATTCAAGAAAGATCAACGTGCAGTTGCTGGAAAAGGCGGGCTGAGGGGAATCCCGGTGGGACACGCGGCGTCAGCCGCGGCGTTGGCCGGTACCGAGCGTCGCAGGCAAAAGTGAGCAGTTTTCGGCCTAAGGGGAATCCCGTCGCCCACCTGACGCATCCGTTGAGTTAGTATCATACAAGCAAGCACTCCGAAGGACCGAACTCTGGTCTCGCTGAATTCTTTTATCCCATGCTGACATCGAAGGAAAAATCCGACACGCGGCGGCTCCCGATGATGCCCATCCGGGACGTGGTCATCTTTCCGTACATGATGACGCCGTTTGTGGTGGGCCGCGAGTCGAGCGTCCGCGCGCTGGAAGAGGCACTCGCTTCCGACAAGAAGATCTTTCTCGCCACGCAGCACGATGCTTCCGTGGACGAGCCGCGGCCCGACGAAATCTACAATGTCGGCACCATCGCCAGCATCGTTCAGAGCCTGAAGCTGCCCGACGGCAATATTAAGGTTCTGGTCGAAGGCGTCGAGCGCGGCAAGGTCGTCTCGGTCGGCGAGGACGAGGGGTTCTTCCGGGCGGTCATCCGCACCGTGCACTACAAAGTGGACCCGGGCGCGCAACTGGAAGCGCTGGTCGGCCGCGTCACCAATCTTTTCGAGCAGTACGTCAAGCTCAGCCAGAACCTGAACTACGAAACGATGATCGCGGCCATCCGCGTGGATGAGCCGGGCAAGCTGGCCGACACGGTGGGCGCGAACCTCCAGCTCACCATCGAAGAGAAACAGGAGCTGCTCGAAATCTTCGATCCGGTGGACCGCCTCACCCGCGTCGCCGAGCTGCTGGACATCGAAATCGAGAAGCTCAACGTCGATCGCACTATTCAGGGCCGCGTGAAGCGCCAGATGGAGAAGGCGCAAAAAGAGTACTACCTCAACGAGAAGATCAAGGCCATCCAGAAAGAACTCGGCCGCGGCGAAAAGAGCGAGATCGACGAGCTGAAGAAGAAAATCGAAACGGCAGGGATGTCGAAGGACGCTTTCGAAAAGGCCATGGCCGAGCTGAAGCGCCTGGAGAACATGCCGCCCATGTCGGCCGAATCCACCGTATCGCGCAATTATCTGGACTGGATGCTGGCGGTGCCGTGGAAGAAGAAGTCGAAGGAAATCCGCGACCTCAACTTCGCCCGCGAGGTGCTGGAATCCGATCACTACGGCCTCGATAAGATCAAGGAACGCATCCTGGAGTTCCTGGCCGTGCGCCGGCTGGTGAAGAATCCCAAGGGCTCCATTCTCTGCTTCGTCGGACCTCCCGGCGTGGGCAAGACATCGCTGGGAATGTCCATCGCCAAAGCGACCGGCCGCAAGTTCGTCCGCCTTTCGCTGGGCGGCGTGCGCGACGAAGCCGAGGTCCGCGGCCATCGCCGCACCTACATCGGCGCGTTGCCTGGCCAGATTCTGCAGATGATGAAGAAGGCGGGCACGCGCAATCCGGTGTTCATGCTGGACGAAGTGGACAAGATGTCCACCGATTTCCGCGGCGATCCGTCGGCCGCTCTGCTCGAAGTCCTCGATCCCGAACAGAACTTCATGTTCATGGATCACTATCTGGACGTCGAGTACGACCTCAGCCAGGTGTTCTTCATCGCCACGGCCAACGTGATTCACACCGTGCCGCCGGCCTTGCAGGACCGCATGGAAGTGATCCGTCTCTCCGGCTACACCGAGCTGGAGAAACTCGAAATCGCCAGGCGCTTCCTGGTTCCCAAGCAGCGCAAGGAAACCGGCGTGGCGGAAAGCGTCGAATTCACCGACTCCGGCCTGCAAACGCTGATCCAGAATTACACGCGCGAATCGGGCGTGCGCAATCTCGAGCGCGAAATCGGCAACGTCTGCCGCAAAGTGGCCCGCAAGCTCGTCGAGCACGATAAGGGCAACGGGAAGGGCGAGAAAAACAAGGCCAAACCGGAAAAGGCCGTTCTCGACGAGAAAACCGTCAACGATTATCTCGGCCCCTGGAAGTTCCGCGATCTCGAGACCGACAAGCAGAACGAGGTGGGGGCCACCATCGGCCTCGCATGGACGGAAGTCGGCGGGTCCATTCTGACCACCGAAGCGGCGGTGATGGAAGGCCGCGGCAAGCTGGCCACCACCGGCAAGCTGGGTGAAGTGATGCAGGAATCGGCGCAGGCGGCCATGAGCTATGTGCGATCCCGCGCGAACCTGCTCGGCCTGCCCCGCGATTTTTATCGCAACCTCGACATCCACGTGCACGTCCCCGAAGGCGCCATCCCCAAGGACGGACCGTCGGCGGGCATCACCATCGCCACCGCCATCTGCAGCGCTCTGACTGCGATTCCGGTTCGCTGCGACGTGGCCATGACCGGCGAGATCACCGTCCGCGGCCGCGTGCTGCCCATCGGCGGCCTCAAAGAGAAGCTGCTGGCCGCGCACCGGCACGGCATTCGCGAAGCGATTCTTCCAAGGGACAACGAAAAGGATTTGCCGGATATTCCGGAAGCGGTTCGAAACGACATGAAGCTGCATTTGGTCCAATCCATGGACCAGGTGCTGAAGATCGCTTTGGAACGCGAGATTGTGGCGCTGCCGCTGGCCGTGAGCGCGTCTCCCGTGGAGATGGCGCGGCCTGGCGAAGAGAAGGGGATTCACTGAGGAGCAGGGGCGCGCGCCCACCCTCCGCGAACCGTGGATGGAAGCTGAATTCCTGGTAAGCGCGACCAGGCCGGAGCAGTTTCCGGCGGAGAGTCTGCCGGAAGTCGCCTTCCTGGGCCGAAGCAACGTGGGCAAGTCGAGTTTGTTGAATGCGCTGGTGGGGCGGGAAGGGCTCGCCTTCGTCAGCGCGACGCCGGGCCGGACCCAGGGAATCAACTTTTATCGCGTGGAGGAGGGGGTTCACTTCGTGGACCTTCCCGGCTATGGATACGCGAAGGTTCCCCAGGCGATCCGGCGGGGTTGGAAACAGCTCATTGAGAGTTACCTGGGCGGGCGAAAAACGCTGGAGCTTTCGATGCTGGTGGTCGACGCCAGACGAGGCTGGATGGAACACGATCTGGAACTCAGGGAATGGCTGGAGTTCCA